>Ga0335085_10001424_pt1 | contig 51148 bp, 44 predicted proteins | sample Lox_Sample_45_FD_206712 | JGI IMG/M metagenome (GOLD analysis project Ga0335085, IMG submission 206712) | Soil microbial communities from Loxahatchee National Wildlife Refuge, Florida, United States - Lox_Sample_4.5 | ecosystem: Environmental > Terrestrial > Soil > Wetlands | place: USA... | reverse complement strand
CGAACTCGAACAAAGGATCGCGTCGCGCCCGTTCCATGGCGAGTTCGACGAAGACGAACATCGTGAACACGATCACCGCGAACAGGAATGCGAAGGGGATGATCGAGATCGGCGCGCGGGCGGGCCACATCGTGCGGCCGGCGACGATGAGCTCCTTCACGGGCGTCCACCAGCCGTAGATCGTGCCTTCGCTCAGGCCGAAGATGAGGCTGAACGAGCCCGCTGCGATCAGCGCCGAACCGCGCACGTCGAGGCGCGGCCGCCGGCCGCTGCGCTCGTCGGGGCGCATGAAGAGCAGTCCGCCGCAGACGATGATCGGCGCGACGAGCACGTTGATGCGGAACCCCCAGCGCCACGAGTAGTCGGTCGTGAGGAACCCGCCCAGGATCGGACCGAAGGCGACCGACGCGCCGGCGACCGCGCCCCACGCCGCGAAGGCGCGCGGTCGCTCGGGTCCGGTGAAGGTGGTGGAGAGGATCGACAGCGTCGCCGGGATCATCATCGACGCGCCGATGCCTTCGATCAGCGCTTCGCCGATGAACAGCTGCGGCACCGAGTTGGAGATCGAAGCGAGGAACGACCCCACGCCGAAGATCGCCGCGCCGAGCACGAACATCCGGCGGTGGCCGTAGATGTCGCCGAGCCGTCCGCCGATGATGAGGAGCGTTGCAAACGTGAGCGAGTAGCCGGTGATCACCCACTGCAGGCTCGACAGCTGCGTGTGGAACTCCCGGAGGATCGTCGGCACCGCGAGGTTCAGGATCGTGTTGTCGAGCACGGGGATCGCGACCGACACGATCGCGACCGATGCCGCGAACCAGCGCCGAGGATCGAGGTCGTCGTCGGCGGTCATCCGACCGATCTTGCCAGACGCCGCGCGAGCGCCACGTAGTGTGCATCCCCATGCCGGAATCGAACGCGCGCTGCTCGCACCTCGGACTCTGCGTCACGGATCTCGACCGGTCGATTCGGTTCTACTGCGACGGACTCGGGTTCGAGCGCGCCGAGCGCTATGACCTGGACGACGGCATGCTCGAAGGTCTCGGGCGCGCTCTCGAGGTCAGCGGATCGGTGGCGCTGCGCTCGCAGATGATCACGAACGGCGATCTCAAGATCGAGTTGCTGCACTTCCGCGAGCCGAACGCGACCGGAACGCCGTCGGCGATGCGCAACCAGATCGGCTTCACGCATCTCTCCTTCTTCGTCGACGATGTCGACGCGGCCGCGGCGCGGCTCGCGCAGCTGGGTGGCCGCGTGCTCGACGCGACGCGTGCGCAGCTCGGCTACGAGGTCGTGTTCATCGCCGATCCCGACGGCGCCCGCGTTGAACTGATGGCGCGCCCCTGAAGCACCACCACCAACCCCGTTCGTGGTCACCGAACCCGACACCTCGGTCGGCCTTGGTGACCACGGGGTCAGGCGGCGGCGTCGTCGAAAGTGATCTCGATGCGGCCGCGCCCTTTGCGCTTCGCGCGATAGAGGGCTTCGTCGGCGCGGGTCAACAACCGGTCGGCGTCCGGTGTGCGTCCGAACGCGATGCCGATGCTCGAGTCGATCGTGACAGTGGCGACGGACAAGCCGAACGGGCGGGCGAGGCCCTCGCGGATCCGGTGCCCGATGGCGACGGCCTCGTCGGTCGAATCGAGCTCCCGACAGATGACGACGAACTCGTCGCCGCCGACGCGCGCGACCGTGTCGATGCTGCGGATCGCGCCGCGGATACGCGCGGCAACGTTGCACAGGAGCTCGTCGCCGGCGGTATGACCGAAGCGGTCGTTGACCTCCTTGAACCCGTCGAGGTCGACGTACAACGCCGCGGTCAGCGCGCCTTGTTCGAGGATGGGGGAGAGGACCTCGAACAGCTCCTTGCGGTTCGCCACCCCCGTGAGCGGATCCCGGCGCGCCTCCTCCGCGAGCAACTGTTCCAGCGCGCGCCGTTCGGTGACGTCGGTGACGAAGACGATCGCGCCGCGGTAGGTTCCGTCGTGCTCGCGGAGCGCGCTGGATCGGATGCGTGACCAGATGGTGCGGCCGTCGAGCGGGGCGAGTCGCAGGTCGTCGTCCGCGTGCGACGCGTCCGCGCCGGCGGAGATGCGCGCCCGCGCCCCGGCGACGTCGGCCGCGTCGACGAACCCGAACAGCGACCGGCCGACGAGCTCGGTGACGCTCGACCCGAGAAGGTCGGCGAGCGCGCGGTTGGCGAAGGTGATGATCCCGTTCGGGTCGAGCACCGAGATGGCTTCGCGCGCGAGCTCCACGATGAGGCGGTACCGCTCCTCGCTCGTGCGCAGCGCATCCTCGGTCCGCATGCTCCCCGAGACGTCACGGATGGTCAGCATCAGTCCGGCGATGTCCGGGTCGTGGAGGTGGTTCGTCCCGATGATCTCGGTCTGCAACCAGGAACCGTCGGCGTGGCGGAGGCGGATCAGCAACGGATCGGGTCGCGAGTCCGGCGTGCTCACCGTTGACGCGAAGCCTTCGAGTGCGCCGAGCTGATCGACCGGATGTACGAGCTCGAACGTGCTCGTGCCGACGAGCTCACCGGGGCCGTAGCCGAGCATGGCCGACGCGGCCGGACTCGAGTACTTCAGCCGGCCGAGCTCGTCGATCACCGCAATGAGATCGGGCGACGTGCGCACCAACGCGGCGAGGAAACCCGGATGCTCCGGGTCGGCGGGGGAGAACTCGTTGCCCGGCCCCAGCGGTGCGGTCAACGGAGCGCCTGTTCGCCGAGCGGCGTCTCGGTGAACGTCAGCAACTCCGGCGGGCGGGCGGGGCTGCAGAGATATCCCTGGAACGAGTCGCAGCCCAGTTGCGCGAGCCGCTCCAGCTGCGTCGGAAGCTCCACGCCCTCGGCGACGACGCGCAACTTCAACGAACGGGCGAGACCGATGACCGTGCGCACGATCGCTTCGCTGCTCTCGTCCTCGCCGAGGCCTTGCACGAATGAGCGGTCGATCTTCAGCATCTCGACGGGGAACGACTGGAGGTATGCGAGCGACGAGTAGCCGGTGCCGAAGTCGTCGACGACGAGGTGGACGCCGAGGGCGCGCAGCTCGGCGAAGATCCGCGCGGCTGCCGGCGCGTCGTCCATCAACACGCTCTCGGTGATCTCCAGCCACAGCGCGTCGGGATCGAGACCCGAGGACGCGAGCACGTCGGCGACGTGCGCGACGAGTTCGGGGTCGTACAGCTGGCGTGCCGACAGGTTCACCGAGACGTAGATGTCGCGCGCGAGAGGATCGGTCGCGCGCCACTGCGCGGTCTGCTTGCACGCCTTCGCGAGCACGGCGATGCCGAGCGAGAGGATGAGGTCGCTCTCCTCGGCGACCCGGATGAAATCCGTCGGCGGGATCGGCCCGAGCACGGCGTGCGTGAACCGGGCGAGCGCTTCGACGCCGAGGATGCGGGGATCGGTCACCGAGACGATCGGCTGGAAGTGCACGTCGATCTGGTCGTTCTCGATCGCAGCCCGGAGCGCGAGCTCGAGCTGACGCCGCCGCTCGGCCTGCACCTGCAGGTCGCGGTCGAAGACCTCGATGTTCGACCCGCCCGACTCCTTGGCCCGCCGCATCGCCACATGCGCGTCGCGCAGCAATTCCTCGGCGTCGCCGTCGCCGCCCGTCGCGAACGCGATGCCGACGCTGGCCCGCAGCACCGGCTGCCGTCCGTTCGGCAGACGGATGGGTTCGGCGATCACGCGCTCGAGCTCGGCCGCGCGCTGCGCCACCGGTTCGATGCCGGCGACGTCGTTGCACATCACGATGAACTCATCGCCCGCAATACGACCGACGCGGTCCATCGAGCGCGTCGAACCTTGCAGGCGTTTGGCGACCTCGCGCAGCACCTCGTCGCCGGCGGCGTGACCGAGCGTGTCGTTGACGTGCTTGAACCGGTCGAGGTCGATAAAGAGCACGGCGGTGTTCGTCTGCGTGCGGCGACTGCGCGCGAGCGCGTGGTGCAGGCTGTCGACGAACACCATGCGGTTGCACAGCCCGGTGAGCTCGTCGTGCGTCGCGCGGTAGCTCAACTCCTGCTGCGCGTGGATCACCTTGGTGACGTCGGCGAACGAGCACACGATGCCCGCGGCGCCGTTCGGCGACGCCGGCAACGGTCGGCAGCTGAGCGATAGCCAGCGCTCGTCCTCGCCGTCGATCAGACCGACGAGCACGTCCTGAATCGGCTCTTGGAACTCGAGGGCGCGCACGACCGGGTGCTCGGCGCGGCGCACCGGCCGGCGATCGGCGGTCACGACACCGTCGGCGCCGGTCACGCACTCGATGAGCGACCGGCCCGTCTCCACGCCGAGCGGGAGGATGCGGTGCGCGGCCGGGTTCGCGGCGACGACCACGCCGGCCGCGTTCGCGACGATGATGCCTTCGTCCACCGCCTCGATGACGGTGCTGTGCAGCTGCTCGACCGCGCGTCGCGCGTCCTCGGCGCGCCGCCGCTCGGTCGTGTCCGCGCAAACGATCACGGAACCCGTCCGGCGGCCGGTGACGTCGTGGATGTGCGTGACCGACGCCCGGACGATGACGAGCTTGTCGTCGGGCCGGTGGTGGATCGACTCGACGTCGCGCAGCGGCTCCTCCCCGAACCCGGTCGGGAGGCCGACGAGGTCGTGCAGCGCGGCGCCGATCGCGACATCGGCCGGGATGCCGTAGATCTGCTCGGCCGCGGGATTCCAGCTCTCGACCCGGCCCAACCGGTTGATGCCGATGATCGCGTCGGAGACATGCTCGATCAGGCTCGCCTGGTAGCGCAGCGCGGCCTCGGCGCGCTTGCGATCGGTGAGGTCGCGCAGGATGACTTGATACGCGTCCTCGCCTTCCCAACGGGTGAGCACGCTCACGGACTCCACGACCCAAGGCGTGCCGTCGAGCCGGACCAGCGTGGCCTCGGCCGGCTCGGAGACGGGCGCCGCTTCAGAGAGTTTCGAGATGCGTTCGAGCGTCGGACCGAGGGAGTCGGGATGGACGAAGTCGATGATCGAGCGCCCGAGCACGTCCTCGACCCCACGCGCTCCGACGCATTCGACGCCGGCTCGGTTCGCGTAGACGATCCGGCCGCCCTGGTGGACCACGATGCCGTCGGGGCTCAGGTCGATGAGCCGGCGGTACCGGTCGATCAGCTCGCGCAGGTTGGACTCGACGAGGTGCCGGTCGCTGATGTCGACGACGAGGCCGGCGCAACCGACGATCTGTCCGTCCTTGCGGACCTGGCGCGCCCGCACGAGGAAGTGCTGCTCCTCGCCGCCGCGGGTCTCGATGTGTTGCTGCAGTTCGTAGTCGCACCACGGCGCGCCGGCCCGGAGCGTGGTGACGATCGGCGCGACGAGCCACTCGGCCACGTCGGCCGGGCTCGGTTCGCCGCCGTCGCGGGCCGGGATGCCGACGGCGTCGCGCGGGGAGATCGCGAGGATCGAGCCGATGGGTCCGTGCCACGCGACCGATCGGTGCTCGAGCTCGAACTCCCAGGCGACGACGCGCAGGGTCTCGCGGGTCAGTTGGCCGATCTCGCCGGCGGACGTCGTGCCCGCGCGGGAATCGCCGTCGTCGACGACCCGGAGCCCCGTCTCCCGCCGGACCGCGTGCGGAGTTGTGCCCAACCCAGATCTCCTTGCGACCCGCTTCTGTCGCCGGAGTTATCGACGGGGCCTGGGGGGCGCTTGACGCGATCGGGCCGAGGTGACGCCGACGTCACATGTCGTCGAGCACGATCGCCGAGTTGTGGCCGCCCATCCCAATGGACGACTTCAGCATGATTCCGGGCTTGCGGGGCGTTGGCCCGGAAAGCAGCCGTCCGTGACCGGGAGCGACGGCGCGCGGCGCGGAGATCACCCCGGTGTCGAACGAGCGGCACGCGGCCGCGACCTCGACCGCGGCGGACGCGGCCTGGCAGTGGCCGGTCAACGGTTTCACCGAATAGATCCCTTCGGCGGCCTCGAGCATGCTGTCGAGCATCTCGGCTTCGGCTGCGTCGCACTGGACGGTGCCGGGCCCGTGCGCGTTCAGATAACGCACGTCGGCGGCGTCGACTCCGGCGTCGTCGAGCGCGAGCCCGAAGCAGCGGCGGATCTCGCGCAGCTCGGGATCGATCGACGTGACGTGGAACCCGTCGTGGGTCATCGCGCCGCCGAGCACCTTCAGGTACGCGGGCTGCGACTGCCGCGACACGACGAACGCGACTGAGGCCTCGCCGAGGAGGAATCCGTGGCTGCCTTCTTGGAAAGGCCGGCACGCCTCGAACGGCGGGCGGTCGACGAAGAGCACACCGAGATCGACGAAGTGCCGGATGTTGTCGGTGGTGCCGGACACATCGGTCGCGACGACGACGCAGTCGCTCACGATCCCGGCGTCGATCCACATCTTGGCGGTGAGGAGCGCGGCGTTGCCCGACGTGCACATCGCCGTGACGCCCATGGCCGGACCGTGAAAGTCGTTCCTCTGCATCTGCGTCGAAAGAATCGTCGACGGCATGAGTTGCAGGTACTCGCGCTTCGACAACTGGCGGTCGCGCTCCATGTAGAACTCGCGCCACACGTCGACCTCGCCCAGGACGATCGCGTGGACGAGACCGACGACCGGGCCGGGTCTCCACCCGCGGTCGCGAGCATCGGCGACCGCCTCGTCGACCGCGCTCTCCATCGCTCGGGCGAATCGGCTGCGGGGATCGGCGCTCGGAACGTCGGCGATCTTGCCCATGTACGCGACGTCGTGGCCGAGCGTGTCGAGCCAGCCGTTCGACTCGACGACCGCCGACTCGCCGCTCGCCAACCCGGCCCAGAGGTGGTCGCGGCCCCAGCCGTACGCGGTGACTGCACCGATCCCGCAGATGGTCGCCGGAGCGCGCCCTTTCGGGATGCTTTCACGGTCGTTCGTGTGGCTTCCGACCACGGCGCCTCCCTGGCCCGGTAGGCCGGGAATCGCCTGGATCCCGCCCTACTAACCCCCCCGAGGGTGACTGTACAGAGCGTCCGGCGCGTCGCGCACGGGGTGGCGGGTGACTTCCTCGTGAAATCCAGCGTCTCGTCCGGACAATGGCGGACAAAACCCGTCAAATCCCCGGGCCCTCGACCGGGGGCACCCTGAGGGAGATCGCCTTTTTCGGGCGGCGGGACCGAATTCCTGAATTCGGGCGCGAGGAGGCCGATCAGTTCATCGGAGTCACGAACCTCGTGAACCGCGTGTGATGAAAGGGATGGTGTCGCGATGTCGAATGACCAGACAGACGCCGACAAGCTGCTGACGCCGGCGGAGGTCGCGGCCATGTTCCGCGTGAACGCCAAGACCGTCACTCGCTGGGCTCGGTCGGGCCGGTTGAGCGCGATCAAGACCATGGGCGGCCACCGTCGCTACCGCCTCTCCGAGGTGCGCCGCGCGGTGGAAGCCATCGGCACCGACGCCTGATTCGTCGGTCTCCACCCGCGCGGGTCGAGGGCACGACACGCTCTCACCTCGCGCGGGTGATTCGCGCCCTGACCGCCGGCGCGCACCATCGATACCCGGACGCCGGATACCCGGACGCCGAAGGACGGGACGATGGCGACGCTGACGGTCTGGAGGTTCAAGGAATCGAACGGAGCCGAGCGCGCGGCGACCACACTCGCCGACCTGCAATCGCAGGGACTCGTCTCGGTCCACGACGCGGCGACCGTCTCCTGGCCGGCCGGTCGCAAACGACCCAGGACGCGCCAGCTGCACGACCTCGCCGGTGCCGGTGCGCTGTCGGGATCGTTCTGGGGCCTCTTGTTCGGGCTCCTCTTCTTCGTCCCGCTGTTCGGCATGGCCGTCGGCGCGGCGCTCGGTGCGGTCGGCGGATCGCTGGCCGACATCGGAATCGACGACGACTTCATCGACTCCGTGCGGATGGAGGTGCAGCCGGGAACGTCCGCGCTGTTCGTCCTCACTTCCGACGCGGTGCCCGAGAACGTGCAGGACGCGTTCGCGGGCGAGCACCCGCAGCTGCTCTACACGAACCTGACCGGCGACGAAGAGGCGCGACTACGCGAATACTTCGCCGAGGTCTGAGCGCGCGGCCGCGCGGCCGCGCGCTCGCCGGGTGGTCCGGCTCAAGACGCGACGAGTTGCAACATCAGCGAGCACTGCGCCGGCGTCGGCAGTCCGAGACCGATGTAGTCGCGCATGTCGGTACCGCCGTGGCAGATGCGCCACGCCTCGGCCCAGTCCTCGGCACCGCCGGCCTCGACCCAGCCCGGCCCGCTCACGGCGCCGTCGAAGAAGTGAGCCGCGTCGCAACCCCGCGCCGCGCACCACGTCACGATGTCCGCGGGGCTGAGGCGCGCGAAGTCCCACGCGTGCCCCGCCTCGTGACCGGCGACCATCACGTAGAAGCTCTCGCTCAGACCCGAGCGCATGTACAGGTGCGTTCCGTAACGGTTCGTCAAGCCGAGCAACCCCGGCCGTGACCCTTCGCAGTTCACCGGCCAACCCGATGGCCACGAGATCTGCGCGACCGCTTCGGCGCAGAGCTCGCTCGAGGTCGGGTACGAACTGATCGGGCCGGCGATGCTCGCGACCACGCGCGGCGTCGTCGGCGCGGTCACCGGAACTGTCGTTGTCGTCGTTGTCGCCGACTTCGGCTTTCGCTTCGGCGCGAGGCGGCGATGGAACTGCACGGGGCGGCTCGACATCGCCGCGATACCGGGCAACGCCGCGCGCACGGCCCGCGCCGGTGACGCCACCGGCGTCGACGTGACAGCGACGACCGCGACCGCGGGAACCGGTCCGTTCGCGCGCGCGATGTACGCACCCGTTGATGCGAACGCGACCGCAGCCACGATGCCGAGGACGCCGGCGACGTGGAAGCGCGCTTCGCCGAGCCGCCCGGCGGGCGCCGGCGGCGGTCCCTCCCCGGGGTGAGCACGCGCTCGTCGCTGCACCGCCGCCACTCCCTTCGGCGGGGTCCGACCCAGGACGCGTCTCGCGCTGCCCTCGCGAGAACGCACGTCGATGGTTCGCCAGCGCGGGCGGGTGACTGAATAACCCCGCGGCATGAAAAACACACATCGGGGCCGAAACGCCCCTCGGGGCCGTCAGGCGTCAGACGTCGCGTCCGTCAGGCGCGCGGAACAACGCTGCGAGCTCGTCGCGCGAGCTCACGCCGAGCTTGTCGAGGATCGCCGACACCTGCTCGTGAACCGCGGCTTCATCGAGGTGCAGCGTCGTGGCGACATCCGCGTCGCTCGCGCCGCGGACGAGCGCGGTGAGCACCTCCCACTGGCGCGTCGAGAGGTCGGCGAGTTGCGACAGTTCCAGCTCGTCGGGGACGCGGTGCATCCCGTCGGCCACGCCGGCCGCCTGGACCTCGACTGCGATGCGCCAGAGATGGTCCTCCAGCTCGTTGACGCGGTCGGCGGTCCGGTCCGACGCCGCGATCTCGGGCGCGAACACCACGCCGAATCGGGTCGTCGTCGGTCCCGCGGTCGGCGTCACGAGAATGCGTATCGCGGTGAAACCGTCGGGGATGCGCCGGACGCGAATGTGCATGCCGACGCCGGTGTTGTCCTCGAGTGCGCGACCGAGGGCGAGGAGGAATGCCGCGACGTCTTCGGGATGCAATGCGTCGATCAACGGACTCCCGATGAGGTTCGCGGGACTGTCGCCGAGAATCTCGGCGCTCTCGGCACTGATCCGCTTGATCGTCGTGTCGAGTCCGATCGACGCGATCGCGATGGGCGGCAGCGAACCGATGCGGTAGCCCGGCGCTTCGATGGACGCCGCATCGGCGACGACCCGATCCGCCGCCTCGTCGTCCGACACGAACACCGCGAGGGCGGTGCCGGGACGGAGGTACGCGAGCGATCGCACCCAGACGTGGCCGGCGACGGTGCTGCCATCGGCGCGCCGCAGCCGCCGCCGCGTCTCGTACGCCTGGATCGCACCCTGCGCGACGAGCGCAAGGGCGCGGCGCGCGTTCTCCGTATCCTCGGGCAGGAGGATGTCAGCGACGGCGACATCGAAACCGTCGCTCGCACCGAACAACCGCTTCGCCGCGGCGTTGACGTCGACGAACTCCATCGTGTCGAGCGCGATGAGCGCGAGCGGCAAGGGGTTTCGGTGCATCGCTTCCCGGAGCTCGCCTTCGGTCGACGGCGCGACGTTCACTGGCCCTCCCGTTCGCGGTAGAGGGATGCGTTGAGGACCGCCGACGACACGATGAGCCGGCCGAGGAGATATGCCCACGCGAGGATCGCGATTGCGCCGCCGAGCGTGCCGTACAGCGCGGACGAGTGACTGATGCGTCGAGATATGTAGAAGACGGTGACGACGTGTAACACGAGGACGCCGACGCCGACGAGGATCGACCCGGGCACGAGTGCGGTCCATGGCGCGTCGCTGTGCGGAAGCAGCATCGATATGCCGAGCCAGCCGGCGATATACGCGAGTACCGCGGTGACGGCGATGATCAGCGCGGCCGCGTGGCTCGAGACGTCCACCTTGGTCACGATCGCCATGAGGCCCACGGCGGCGAGCGTCGATCCGGTGACTACCAGCGCGGCGCGCCACGTGCGCTTCATCGGTGCGACGACCTTCCCCCACGCCAGCGCGTGTGCGATACGAAGGGCGCGGGCGAGGGCGATGGACGTGCTGTAGAGCGCGAAGAGTCCCAGGAACAATGCGATGAGGCGGCCGCCGCCCGATAAGTGGGCGGACTGGGTGACCGACTGCGCGGCGAGACCGGTGATACCCGCGTCCTTCGAGATCGTCGCCGCGCCGCCCTCGGTACTGTCGGCCGCGATACCGAGCACGATCACGAGAACGAGGACGAGTGGGACCATGTACACGAACGAGCGGAACGCGATCGCGCCGGCCATGATCTCGCCACCGACCGCGCGGTCGTGCTCGTACGCGCGCACCGCCGAGCGGGCGGCCGGCACCCGCGCCTCGATGTCGTTGGCGCGCTCACTGATCTCCTGGCGGGCGCTGTCGACGCGACGGCGAGCGCGCTTGATCCGGCCTTCGTGTTCGCCCGGCGATGAGTCCGCCACCGGCTCGGTCATCGGTTCCTCAGGCTGCCCACTCCGAATCCGGCTCGAATCACCCGCGCGAGGTGAGGTTGGGCGTGGCGCACCGTCGGAACGCTGGGCGTTGTGAGCGCGTGCTGTGGCCCGTCGCGTCCGGGTGCGCACGCCGCGGGCGACCGCGACGAGCGCCGGGCCCGCGCGAGCGCTCCCGTCGACGGCATGGTCGCGATAGCCACGGGGTCGTTCCGGATGGGGAGCAACGACCGCTGGACGTATCCCGGTGACGGTGAGACCCCGGTCCACCCGGTCGACGTCTCGTCGTTCGCGATCGCGACCACGACCGTGACCAACGCGCAGTACGCGGAGTTCGTCGCCGCCACCGGTTACCTCACGGACGCGCACCGCTACGGCTGGTCGTTCGTGTTCGCCGGTCTGCTTCCCGATGACTTCGAGGCGACGCGCGCGGTCGCCAGCGCACCGTGGTGGCGACAGGTCTACGGCGCGGACTGGGCGCACCCGGAAGGCCCGCAATCGGGCGTCGACGACCGCGGTGACCATCCCGTCGTTCACGTGTCGTGGCGCGACGCCGATGCGTACTGCCGTTGGCGCGGCGTCCGCCTTCCTACCGAAGCGGAGTGGGAGTGCGCGGCCCGAGGCGGCCTCGACGGCGCCGTGTTCCCGTGGGGCGACGATCTCGTTCCCGATGACGGTCATCGCATGAACGTGTGGCAAGGGACGTTCCCGACCGACAACTCGCTCGACGACGGATTTCTCGGCACCGCTCCGGTGGACACGTTCGCGCCGAACGGCTACGGGCTTCACAACATGACCGGCAACGTCTGGGAGTGGTGCGCGGACTGGTACGACCCGGCGTACTACGCGCATTCGCCGGCAACCGACCCGCGTGGGCCGGAGCGCGGCTCGCATCGTGTGATGCGCGGTGGCTCGTACCTGTGTCACGCCAGCTATTGCCGGCGCTATCGAGTCGCGGCGCGCAGCGGCAACGGCCTCGACAGCACGACGGGCAATCTCGGTTTCCGCATCGCCGCCGAGGCGCGGTGACGCGGGCCGGGTCGGCGCCGCACCCGGCGGACAACGCCTGAACCCGGTCCGTTCACCCCGCCTGGGTGACTACAGGCGCCGCGGCGAAGACCATGGTCGGCGGACCGACGGATCGCAGGAGGCGCAGATGGCGACGCTGACCGTATGGAAGTTCGACGATGCCGAGGGTTCGGCACGCGCCGAGGACAAGCTCGTGCAATTGCAGAAACAGGACCTGATCCATGTGCACGACGCGGCGTCGGTGTCGTGGCCCGTGGACAAGAAGAAGCCGAAGACCGCGCAGCTCAACCACCTCGCCGGCGCCGGCGCGCTCGGCGGCGCCTTCTGGGGCCTGCTCTTCGGATTGCTCTTCTTCATCCCGCTCTTCGGCATGGCCGTCGGCGCGGCGATGGGCGCCATCGGCGGTGCGATGAGCGACGTCGGTATCGACGACGACTTCATCGACTCGGTTCGCAGCGAGATCCAGCCCGGAACCTCCGCCCTGTTCCTGCTCTCGTCGGACGCGGTCATCGACAAAGTGAAGGACGCGTTCGGCGACGACAAGCCGCACCTGCTCCGTACGAACCTCTCCGACGCGGACGAGGCGAAGCTGCGCGAGATCTTCGGCGACGACGCGTAGCCGGGCGCCGGAACCACCCGCGGCGGGTGATCCCGCGCCGCCGGACCGCTCGGAACATCGGGCCACACGAACGACCGGGGGAGGCACCCGTGGCAACGAGCTTGGAACAGCCGTCGTATCCCGGCGGCGTAGGAGGCGGCTGGGCCGTCGGCTGGATCGCGTTCGCCGGGGTCATGATGATCATGATCGGCGTGTTCCAGGCCGTCGACGGCATCGTCGGAATCCTCGACGACAACTTCTACGTCACCGGCCAGCACTACACCTACGAGTTCAGCACCACGACGTGGGGCTGGATCCACCTGATCATGGGGATCGTCATCGTGCTCGCCGGGATCGGCTTGTTCAGCGGCAACATGGCGGCGCGGATCCTCGCGGTCGTGTTGTGTCTGTTGAGCGCGATCGCGAATTTCCTGTGGCTGCCCTATTACCCGGTGTGGTCCATCATCGTGATCGCGCTCAACGTCACCGTGATCTGGGCCGTGACTGCGCACGGAGCCGACATGAAGGTCCGCGACTGAGGGGTCGCGACACCAGGGCGTCGTACCGCAGCCGCTGGCGCCACCCTCGAGACGCCGTCGGGCGACGCCGGCAGCTGCAAACGGATCGTGAGCCGCGACGCGGCTCCCGAGATCGCCCGTTTCGGGTGAGGCGAGCCCCTCCCGCCGGAGAGCAACGTGCGCTCTGCGGGCGGGTTCGCCCGCGTCCCGGCGAGGAGAAGCCATGGCCGCGTACGACTTTCCGCTCCTCAACCTGTTCTGGTCGATGCTGTGGTTCTTCGCAATGGTCATCTGGTTCTTCGCGGTCGCGGCCGTGATCATCGACATCTTCCGCAGCCACGACCTGAGCGGCTGGGCGAAGGCGCTGTGGTTCCTGTTCGTGTTCTTCGTACCGGTCTTCGGCCTGCTCGTATACCTCGTCGTCCGGGGCTCGAAGATGGCTCAGCGCGCGTTCGACGCGGTCGACGAGGACTTCGGACCCGTGGCCAGCGGCAGCAAGGCCGACGAGCTCGGCAAGCTCGCCGAGCTGCGCGACCGGGGCGCCATCACCGCCGCCGAATTCGAGCGCCAGAAGGCCGCGCTCCTGTCGTGACGACGGCCGGGCGCGCGTGGTGAACCGGAGGGCGCGTCGTCGTCATGCGTGACCGCGCTCTTCGGATCCTGCGCTCCGAACGACAGCTCGAGGACCGCTACATGCTCTCCGCGATCCTCATCCTGATATGCATCCTGACCTTCGCGCTGGCCGCTGACGGCACGGTCGGGCGGTTCTTCGTGGTCGCGCTGCAGGGTTTGACGTTGACGGTCATCCTGCGTTCGTCCGAAGCAAAACCACGTACCGTCCGCATCGCGGCGACGCTCACACTCCTGTCGCTCATCGCGGTACTCCTGACGGCGAGCATCGGCGGCAAGCTCGCCGAGGCCGGACCGGGCATTATCGGCGCGTTGCTGGCACTCGTCGGACCGATCGTGATCGCCCGCCGACTCTTCCGCCAGGACGCCATCAATTTCCGCACCGTCGCCGGCGCGGTCTGCATCTATCTGCTCGCCGGGATGTTCTTCGCGCTCGTGTTCTGGACGATGGGGGCCATTCAGAGCAAAGGTTTCTTCGCGCAGACGTATCCCGGCAGCCCGACCGACTTCGTGTACTACAGCTTCATCACGCTGACGACCGTCGGCTACGGGGATCTCACGGCCGCGCACGACATCGGTCGGCTCTCGTCGGTCCTGGAAGCCTTGTTCGGCCAGCTCTATCTCGTCAGTGTCGTCGCGTTGCTCGTATCGAACGTCGGACATGTCCGGAGGCCGCAATGACCGATGTCGCAACTGTTCCGCCGACCGAAGCCGTTGCCCCGCCCGCGCGCATGCCGCGCTGGCGCCGTTGGACTGCGGGAGCCCTGATCGTCATCAGCTGCCTCCTTGTGCCACTCAGCGTGCTCGCGATCTGGGTGCGCAACCAGGTGCTCAACACCGACCGCTACGTCGAGAACGTGAAGCCGCTCGCGACGAACCCGTCGGTGATCGCGACCGCGTCGACGAACGTCACCAATGCGCTCTTCGACCGGGTCGACGTACAGAAGCTCGCCGAGGAGGCGTTGCCGCCGAGGGCGAGCTTCCTCGCCGCACCGATCACATCGGGTCTGCGAGAGGTGATCGGTCAGGCAACCACGAGAATCATGGAGTCGGATCAGTTCCAGAAGATCTGGGTGCAGGCGAACCGGCTCGCGCACGAACAACTCGTCAAGGCGCTCACGAACCAGGGCAAAGCCGTGACGACGGAGAACGGGCACATCGTGCTCGATCTGTCGGCGCTGCTCACGCAAGTGCGCGACCAGCTGGTCGCCAGCGGCATCACGATCTTCAACCGCATTCCCGCCGCCAAACTGAACATGAAGATCGAGTTGGCCGACGCGCAGCAGCTCGAGAAGGCGCAGACCGCGACCCGCCTTCTGAACCACCTCAGCTGGCTGCTTCCGTTGCTCGCGATCCTCAGTCTGATCGGCGGCCTCCTGCTCTCACCGCACTGGCGGCGGTCGTTGATCAAATGGGGGATCGGGAGCGCGTTCGCGGTCGCCTTGATCGGCGCCGGGCTCGCGGTCGGCCGGTCGATCTATCTCGATGCCGTCACGTCGTCGACGTTGCCGCGGGAGACGGCTGCCGCCGTGTTCGACACGCTCGTGCGATTCCTGCGCCAAGGCGTGCGCCTCATGATCGCGGTCGGGCTTGTCGTCGCGATCGCCGCGTGGTTGACGGGCCCGACGCCGGTCGCGGCCCGGCTGCGGAGCACGTCGCGACGGGTCGTCGGCAATGCCGGCGGTACCGCCGGCGAACACGGGGTCGGGTTCGGCGGCTTCGGGGACTGGGTCGCGCTCCACAAGGGCGCGGTCCGGATCGGCGTGACGCTCGCCGCCCTGTGCGTGCTCCTGCTGTGGAACCACCCGAAGGCGATCACGGTCATCGTCCTCGCGATCTTCGTCGTCGTCCTGTTCGGGCTGATCGAGTTCATCGCCCGGGCGGCCGCGGCCGACGGTCATCCGCCGGGGGAGTCCGCCGCGCCGCCTGCTTCGCCCTCGCTCGGCGCGCCTCCGAGCGCAACATGAGCAGGAACTGAACAGAGGGTTAGGACGGCGTATTTCACCCCGGGTGAGGTGATGCGAAGTCGCTCGGACTGGGTCAATCTGCCCGTCTTGGGACAAGAGCCGTCCGGAGGTGCTCATGACGCTGGCCCTTCCAGTCGGAACCCGGACGTCGGTGCCGCGACTCCCTGAGCCGTGGATCCGCCGGGACCGCCTGAATTCCCGCCTAACCAATCTCCGGCCCGGCGACGTGATGCTCGTCGCCGCGTTCGCGGGCTCGGGCAAGACCACGATGCTCGCCGATTGGTATGCGCACGACCGGGTCGTCGACGGCGCCTGGCTCGCGCTCGAGGCCCGCGACAACGAACCCGGCCGGGTCGCGGCACTCGTCGCTCATGCCCTCGGGTTCGAGGACCTCGGGCCGCAACGCCGGAGCCGCCGGGGCGACGCGCTCGCGATCGACCGCGTGCTCGAGGCGCTCGAGGCCGCGGCGACGCCGCGCGTCCTGGTCCTCGACGACGTGCACGAACTGACCGCGCCCGAGGCGCTGCAGGCGCTCGACCAACTCGTCCACCGCGCCTCGCCGCAGCTCTCGCTCGTGATCGCGACGCGCGCCGATCCACCGCTGCCGCTGCGACGACTCGCGGTCGAGGGCCGGCTGTACCAGATCCGTACCGACGAGCTCGCGCTCACGCTTCGCGAAACCGAGACGCTGTTCGCGGCGCACGGCCTTTCGCTCGGACGCGCGGCGGTTCGCTCGCTGCACGAGCGGACCGCCGGCTGGGCAGCCGGGCTACGGCTCGCGGCGATCGCGCTCGCAGCCGAGCGCGACCCGTCGCGCTTTGTTGCCGACACGGTCCGCACCGATGCCGCGATGTCGGAGTACCTGATGGAGGAGGTGCTGCAGCGACTCCCGGCCGACGTCCAGCAGTTCCTGCTGCGAACGAGCGTGGCCCAGCCGCTGACCGTCGACCTTGCGGCGATCCTTTCCGACGACCCCGCGGCGGAGGAAAAGCTCGCGGTGCTCGAGCGCACCGGTGTCTTCGTCTCCCGGCCGGACCGGCCCGACGGCGACTACCGCTTCCACGCGCTGTTCGACGCGCTCCTGCACGCCCGGCTGCGATACCAGGAACCCGAACTGGAACGCGAGCTGTGCGGTCGCGCGGCGGCGTGGTACGACGCGCACGGCATGCCGGTCGAGGCCGAGCCGTGCGCGTTCGCCGCCGGCGATTGGCAGCTCGGCAGCCGCCTGGCGTGTCGCCGCTGGATTCAGGGCGTCCTGCGCGGCGTCGTGTACGGCGTCGAGCACCATCTGCCCCCGGGCGCGCCGCGCGCCGACGTGGGAGAGCTCTCGCTGCTCGTCGCGATCGAATCGACGTTGTCAGCCGACCGGCGCGAGGCGACGATGTGGCGCACTCGTGCCGACGCGCTCCTGGGCCCCGATCTCCGCGACCCGACGCTCGCGATCGCGCGCCTGTTGCTCGACGTCTTCTTCGGCCGCGCGTTCGGCGCTGATGCGCGCGCGATCGCCGCGTGCAGGTCGTTGCGCGAAGCCGAGCTCGAGACGCCCGGCGACACCGCACTGCTGCACGCTGTCGCCCGACTGCGCGAGGCCGAGATCCTGCTGGACACCGACGACGACGAAGGAACGCTGCGGGCGCTACTCGACGCGCGGGTGCGCGGGAATCGCGCCGCGGCGCCGTGGCTCGTCGGCGACTGCGACGCCCTGATCGCGCTCATGGCCGCGGTGCGGGGTCGTCTCGACGTGTGCGCGACGCTGTTCCCGCAACTCCAGGACAGCGCCGCCGACATGGTCGACACCTTGCGACTGGCCCGGGCGCTGTGTGACGCGCAGCACGGTCGGCTGCAGTCGGCGCGGACATTACTCGTCGCCGAACCGACGTCGGCGTCGGCCGCGCACGCGGTCCGCGCAGGTCTCGGTGAGGCCGCGCGCCGCCTCGAGGTGCAGTCCGACCGCATGTCTGACGACGCCGGCGTCACTTCGGCGTTCGCCGGTCACGTGCGTATTGCGTTGGGATCGATCGAAGACGCGTCGGCCGGGACCCGTGAGCGCGACGTCGCCGCGGCGCGCGCGGCGCTTGCTCGCAACCGTTTTGCGCAGGTGCTCGACGTCCTCGACGAACAGACCGTGGCGCGCGACGTCCATGTGCACCTGCGAACCCGAATCGAAGCGTTGACGCTCGTCGCCATAGCCGCCGACCGGACCGACAACCCGACGCTTGCGCTGTCGGCGCTGCGGCGCGCGCTCGAACTCGCGGCTCCGGCCGACCTGCGGGCGCCGTTCCTCGCGTACACGCCGACGTTCGGCGAAGTCGTCGACCGGTATTCGTGGCAGCTCGCGGGGGAGACGCGGTACGCCGTAGGGCTCCTCGACGACCTCCACCGCGACGAGCTTCCCGCGTTCCTCGAACCGTTGACCGAGCGCGAGCGTGCGGTACTCGACTACCTGCCGACGATGATGTCGAATGCGGAGATCGCACAGCAGCTGCTGGTGTCGGTCAACACCGTGAAGACGCACCTCAAGGCCGTGTACCGCAAGCTCGGCGTCGAACGCCGCCGCGACGCGGTGATACGCGCCCGTCAGCTCGAGCTGTTGTGAAGTAGCGGCGCGGAGCGCGCGCGTTCCGGCTCCGATGTCTCGGCATCGCGGGCGAGGCGCCGAACCTCCACGAGTTCGAGGCCGTACGACTCGATCCGTCGTAGCACACCGTGGAGGGCGGCGCCGTCGTCGAGCGAGCCTTCCAGCATCGTGTCGACGGGAGCGGTCGTGCTCGCCAGGTCGAGCTGCGCGAACTCGGAGCGCATCGTCGGCGTCAACGGTCCGCGGACGCGGATCTCGTAGCGGTGCTTCGACATGATCGAACCCCCAGGCTCGACTCCAGGGTGGTCCGAGGGGCGTCGGGTGTTCGTCACCCGCAGGGGGTGATCGGCCGCTCCCTACCGGCGGCGCCGGAGACGGGACTGGCGGAGGAGCGAGGTGAAGCCCCCTTCGTTCCCGAGCGCGTACTCGAGATTGCGCTGCATCGACACCTTCTGCTGGTTCCATTTGGCGCGTTCCTTGCGCCAGAACGTCCCGGCGGCTTCCAGCAGGAGCATCGCGATGAAGGCCGCGTCCTCGGGCGGGATGTGGATGCCCTTGAAGGAAACCGTCGGCCGGTCGTCGGCGGGTCGAGTCACCCCCTCATCATCCCAGATTCGGGACTTTGCGAGCCACCAGGCCTGAAACTACCGATTACGCATGCCCCAGCGGATCGCTTTCCGATCCGACCGCGTCGACGTCGACGATGAGTTGCACACGTTGTTGATGCACGAGTTTCACCTCGCGCGCGACCAGCCAAGATCGCAGATGCATGCTTCGTCATCCGAGAGACACGCGAGCGTTCGGTGCGAGTCGGCCTGTACGCCGGAGTATGTGAGCGCCAACGCCTGACGAGGACGTCCTTGCCGTTAGCGCTTCCGACCTGGCGTTTCGGCTCACAGTGTGTCACGTCCAGTCACACCTCAGACGGACGTTCCGCGACCAAACGCGGACCAGTGCCGTAGACGTAGCCGTGATCTCGGCGTGATCGCCGATTGGAAGCTCATCAGCGGCGACGCCGCGTTCTTCACCGTCACCAAGACGATCCACAACGCGCTGCAATGCGCGCCCGACGCCCTCACCCCGGCTGACGAGCAACGTTACCTGTCGCAATCGGAACGCAACGCCGAGCTCCTTGACGACGACTACGACATCGTCGTGGCCCACGACCCCCAGCCGCTCGCGCTCTTGGAACTCCACGGGAACGCGACGAGCAGATGGATTTGGCGCTGCCACATCGACACGTCCGAACCGAACCCGGCCGTGTGGGCGTTCCTTGCGCCGTTCGTCCGGCGCTACGCCGCCGCCGTCTTCACGCTCGGCGGCTTCGTCCCACCGGAGTTTCCTGTCGAACGCATCGAGATCATCCCACCTGCCATCGACCCGCAAAGTCCCAAGAACCTCGAGCTCGGGACCGTCCTCGCCGAGCGCGTGCTCGAGTGGATCGGCATCGACACGCGACGGCCCTTGATCACCCAGGTGTCGCGCTTCGACCCGTGGAAGGATCCGCTCGGCGTTATCGCCGCCTACCGGCTCATTCGTGAACACATGCCGGAGGTGCAACTTGCGCTCGTGGGTTCGATGGCGCTCGACGACCCGCAAGGTTGGGAGATGTACCACGCGATCCAGGCCGAGGTACGTGACGACAACGACGTTCACCTCTTCACCAACCTCAACGGCGTCGGCAACATCGAAGTGAACGCGTTTCAACGACTCGCACAGGTCGTCATCCAAAAGTCCATCCGCGAAGGCTTCGGTCTCGTCGTTTCCGAATCGCTCTGGAAAGGCACACCCGTCGTCGCCGGACGCGCCGGCGGCATCCCCTCCAACTCCAAGACGGCAAAGGCGGCTACCTCGTCGACACCGTCGACGCATGCGCGAGCCGAACCCTCGAGCTCCTCAACGACGCCGAACAACGCCGCGCCGTCGGCGAAGCCGGCCGCGCCCACGTACGACAGCGATTCCTCCTCACCCGCCTCATCGCCGACCAGCTACGCCTCTACTCCTCCGTCGCCGGAACGCCGACCCGTGACGTTCCCGGCCCGCTCGTCGGCCTCACCGGCACACTGCGCGATCCCGTCTGCGGCGTCAGAATCGAAGCGTCCAACGCCCGACATCTGCGCTACGCCGTTCGCGACCACTATTTCTGCTCACGCACCTGCGAAGACGAATTCGCGCGTGACCCAGACCGATTTCTGCGTGCCGCCTCACCAGGGTGAACGCGAATGCCGCGGGCGGCGAGTTACGCGCCTTCGTCGGACGACAACTCGTAGGCGTGCTCGAAGAAGATGACGTCGTTCGCCAGCCGGGCCGTCAATGCCATTTCGCAGACGGCGCTACCGGCCGCGTCCCACCAGGTGCCTTCGGCATCGAAGTGATTGGCGACGACGGTTGTCGTCACTCTCCGTGAGCAGTAGATTCCGGCGGCAGTCGGCCCGGGTCGTGGGACCGGGCGGTGAAGGGGGAGACGCGTGCGGGGCAGCGGATCACGTCCGGCGGGTGCTCGGGCGGGGCGGTATGTGCTGCGGGCAGCGGTGTGCCTGGTCGCGAGCGCGCTCGCCGTCCCGGCGGTGCAGATCGCAGGCACGCTCGCGCCCGCGAGGGCCGACACGTCGACTCCGCTGGGGCAGGTTCTGGACTGGACGGGCGAGGGCGATTCGACGATCACGCTCGGGCCCGCGACGCAGATCGACATCGCGGTCGGACAGATCGCGTTCGAGAACCTGTGTGGGCCGAAGGGCTCGAACGACTTCATCTATCCCGTCGCCGACATCTACATAGTGCCGACGGGCTCCGAGAAGGACGGCGGCGAGCTGTCCGACGTGTCCGGTTCCGCCAACACCGTGATCGCGCCGGCCTCGGGCGGCGAGTTCGCCGACGAGGTGATCGGCTACACCGCGCCGGTGCAGGGCGGCAGCGGAGGGGTCGGGCCCGGCGTCTACGACGTCGTCTATGACGAGTGTCAGGACGGTTCCTACAACGCGGGCATCGACGCGGTGTTCCAGGGCGCGCTCACCGTCACCGAGAACACCGCGAACGTCCCGCCGCTCGATCTCACCGAACAGAAGCAGGCGTGGTCCGACGAAGCCAAAGAGCTGAAGGATGAGAACGAGAAGGCCATGAAGGAGATCGACGCCGCGCGCGCCGAGGATCCGGATCCCTTCGACGAGTCGATCAAGTCACTGGGCACGAAGTATCCGTTCTTCGCCGACCCCGCGGCCGTGGCGCAGAAGCTCGGCGAGCAGGAGGTCGCGCACTTCGAGAACCTCGCCGCCGATCCGCCCGATCCCGCGTACGACCAGGCGACGGCGCTGGGTGCCACGACCGTCGCGCCGCCGGGTACGTCGGATCCGACGGTCCAGGCGTTCAACGCGGCCGGAACCGACGCGTCGGGAGTCGACGCGCTCGACGTCGGGCTCCTCCACGCCGTCGAGCGTTACCAGGGTGCGGCGGCCGCACACAGTGGATCGTGGGCGCTGACGCACGCACGGGAGATCGCGCACTTTGCGGGCAACCTCGCGCTGCTGGAGCAACGTCAGTCCGGCGCGCTCGGCGCACTTTCGTCGGCGTTCTCCGCCGACACGGGCGACGTCGACGCAGCTGCGGCGCGGCTGAACCTGCTGACCACTCAGGTCCGCACGTCGGGCTTTACCGCCGACCAGATCCGTCAGTTCCGCAACGCGGGCGCGACGCAAGCGCAGATCGACGCGCTGGCGACCGACTTGTCGAGCCAGGACTGGAGCACGTTCTCGAAGGCCGACACGCTCGCCTCCATCTCGGCCGCGCAGGTTTCGCTGCTCACGCTCGCGAGCTCGATGACCGACCTGCAGAACGAGGCGGACAACATCGTCCTCACGCTCGCGACCGACCCGTCGGTCGGCGACGACCGGCCACTCGCCGACGCGGGCGGTCCGTACTCGGCGACCGCGGGAACGCCGCTAACGTTGAGTGCCGCCGCGTCGATCGGCGCGCGAGGCATTCGGGTCCCGATCGCGTCGTACGAGTGGGACCTCAACGGCGACGGAGTGTTCGGGGACGCGACCGGGCCGACCGTGACGAACACGTGGACGCAGGCGTACGACGGCGTCGTCGGCGTGAAGATCACGAGCGATTGGGGCTACGTCGGGTACGCGTGGGCGAACGTCCATGTCTCGTCGTCTCAACAGCTCCCGACCATTGCGACAGCACCCGATGCGAACTCGCTCGTACAGCTCGCCGCCGGCTCTTCACAGACCTTCACGCCGACCATCATCAACCCCGGTGGCGATCCGCTCAGCGATACGTGGTCAGTTGACGGCGTGAACGTGCCCAACGCACCGACACCGTTCACCTATTCGTCGACGAATGCCGACGTGGGTCTCCACGACATCACGCTGACCGTCACCGACACGGGCCCGCTGGGCGGCGCACTCGACGCAACGTGGACCCTGCTCGTGAACGCGCCCGACGCGGACGGTGACGGCTGGAACGCGAACGTGGACTGCAACGACAGCAACCCGAACGTGAACCCGGGCGAGAAGGAGATCCTGTTCAACGGGATCGACGACGACTGCAATCCCGCCACGCCAGACACCGGTACGCCGCCAACCGCGTCGTTCACCGCGGCCCAGCAGAGCGGTTCGCTCTTCGAGCACTTCGACGGTTCGGCGTCGACGGCGCCGAACGGATCCGTCGCGAGCTACCAGTGGAGCTTCGGCGATGGTACGAACGGCAGCGGCGCGACACTGTCGCACACGTATGCCGCGCCGGGTACGTACACCGTCTCGCTCACCGTCACCGACAACGTCAGCGAGACGGCCACGACGTCACAATTGGTCGTCGTCGTGCAACCACCGCCGACCGCGTCGTTCACGCAGGACGTGAGCGGCGGCGTCGCGCCGACCACGGTCAACGTCGACGCCTCGGCTTCGACCGCCGTCGGTGGTTCGATCGCGTCGTACGCATGGGACTTCGGTGACGGCACCATCGGGTCGGGCGTCACTGCGTCGCACACCTACGGCGCGCACGGCAACTACACGATCACGTTGACGGTCACCGACAACCTCGGGCGCACCGCGACCGCGAGCTCACCCGTCGGCGTCACTCAGGGCATGCCAACGGCGATCCTCACCTACGACACGTTGAGCGGCCCGATTCCGTTGACGGTGAACCTCGACGCCTCTCAGTCGCACGCCGCGCCGGGGGGAACCATTGCGAACTACTTCTGGAATTCCCCGATCGGGACCTGGAGCGGCCCGACGTTCTCGCCGACGTTCACGAGCGTCGCGCTCGCGAACGGCGGGCTCCTGACCATGACGGTCACCGATAACCTCGGTCAGACCGCGACAACCTCGGTCACGATCAAGCCGTCGCCGCCGATCCCCGTGGCGAACAACGACACAATGAACGCGCTGACACACGGCTTCGCCGACGTGCTCGCGAACGACCACGAGTACCAGGGCGGAGCCCTGACCGTCACCGCCTTCACGCAACCCGCGAACGGCACCGTGTCGTGCACTCCGATCGGCGCGTGCAACTACGTCGCGAACTCCGGCTTCACGGGAACTGACGCGTTCGGCTACACAGTGACCGACCCCATCGGGCAGACCGCGACCGCGAGCGTCGCCGTCACGGTCAACGGGCCGCTCACCGGCACCACGCCGGTAGCCCAGAACGACGCACTGATCGTGCCGCCGAACGCGCCGTCGGCCGCGCTGAACGTGCTCGCGAACGACGTTGCGGGCGCCGTGGGCGCGCTGACCGTGCTGTCGTTCACCCAGCCCGCGCACGGAAGTGTCGCGTGCATGCCCGCCGGCGAATGCACATACACCCCCGGGGCCGATTTCTCGGGCCACGACGGTTTCGGGTACCAAGCCACCGATCCCGCGAACAACCACGTGACCGGCATCGTCGACGTGACGGTCGGCGCGACCACCGACGCGTTCGCGGCGGTCGCGAGCGGCGCGCCTACGCCGATCGACGGTGGCGCGACCGCGCACTGGAAGGTAGGCGCGTCACCGTCCGCCGGGCTCGCGGACGACGTCGGGCACACGATCGCGCCGCCACCCGCCATCACCGCGACGGTCGGGGAGGGCCAGACCGTCGCGAACGGCTCGGTCCAGTCCGCGAACGGGTGGACGCCGGCGGTCACGCCGAACGGCGACGGCACGACGACCGTACGCTTCACACCCGACAACACCAGTTTGCTCGGCGATGCGGTGAGTGCGGCGTTGCCCGATCCGCCGCCCGCGGTGAGTGCGGGGTCGGGCGGTGATGGGCACGTACCGATCCTCGTCGGCAACAAGGTCTTCATGTTCTTCCACCATTCGAACCCGACGTCGGTGAGCTGTGTCGACCGCACGACGAACCAGACCTGCCCGGGCTACCCGCACGCGCTGCCGCCGCTATACACGACGAGTGTCCCCGGCCCTGCCGCCGTAGTCGGCACGCGTATGTACGTGCATCTTCAGACGCCCGTCCCGAGCTACAGCGACGGTCCCCCGAGCATGTCGATCTCGCTGTTCTGCTGGGATGCGGCAACGAACGACTCGTGCGGCCTCACCATTCTCGATCGCACAGCGTTCGAGTTCGGATGGGACGACGCGTCGGCGCCGGTGCTCGTGAACGGCCGCGTCTGGATCGCGGGCGCGACCGGGCTGCTCTACTGCTTCGACCCGAACACGAATGCGTTGTGTGCCGATCACCCGAACATCCCCGACGGCCTCGGCGCCAACACGAACCAGACCTACGACATCTTGAACCACGGGAATTTCGTTTACGTCGCGGGTGCAGACACCAACACGGTCTCGTGCATCGACGTCGTCGCGCTCGCTCCATGCGCTGGCTGGCCGTCGGCGGTGAGCCTCGGGCCGAACGGGCACAACCTCGTCAACCGCTATGACGCGACGGGACAGGTGATCGGCGTCTGCGCGGCCATCGCGAGCGGCGGCCCGTGGAGCCTCGCGTGCGCGAACGACGGTGCGCCCGGCACGATCACGACGTATCCGAACTTCCCCGCACCAGACAACGATTGGGCGTTCACCGAAGAGGCCGAGTTCGGGAACCGCACAGTGATGGCGCTCGGTCCGTTCGCGGGCGGCGTCAGCTGCTGGGACTGGACCACGAACGCGGGATGTGCGGGCAACGGCTGGACCAACGGTGCGCTGACCGTCGACGTCAACAACAACGCGCTGCCCACTGCCTACGGCGTGGCGAGCGACGGGTCGTGTGGCATCGCGTACGGCGACGCGGGGCGCGTCTACACAGTCGACCCCGCTGGCTTCAGCCCGTGCTCGAGCCTCACCAACGGCGCACCGGCCAAGACTGCCGACCTCCGCACGCAGCGCTGTGACGGAACGGTTGGGGCGGCAACCTGGGACAAGATTCTCGTGCAGGACACGAACCTCGCGCCCGGCGCCGAGTTCCAGTCGTTCGTCGTCACCGTGAAGGACGCGGCCTCGCAGGCGGTCGTCGCGACCGCCGACCTCGTCGGTACGAACGGGACGCTCGACCTCTCGGGTGTCGATCCAACCGCGCATCCTTCGCTCACGTTCGTCGTGAACGCGCGCGGCGTTGCGGGTAACCCCGCGTGGGCCGACGACATCGCCCCGCACGTCGCGCTGCTCTGGCACGCCGACCCGGCGCAGGGATGCTTCGACACGTCGGCCGTCGTCGTCGATTGCAACGCGACGAGTCCCGCTCTCACGGTCGACGCGGTGCTCGACGACGACCCGACCGCCGCGCACGCCGCGCTGAACGAGAACGTGCCGCCGTGCACGACGACCACGACGACTTCGTCCAGCACCACTACGACGACGGCGTCCACGACCTCGACGACGGTCGTCGTCGAAGGCTCGACAACCACGACGACCACGCCGACGACGACCACCTCGACCAGTACGACCACCTCGACGTCGTCCAGCACGACGTCGACGAGCACCACCGCGCCCACGACGACCACCTCGTCGACGAGCACATCGACCACGAGCACCACCGCGCCCACAACGACCACCTCGTCGACGAGCACGTCAACGACGAGCACGACCTCAACGCCGACCACGACGACTTCGACAACGATCGGCGGTTCGACTACCACGACCACCGTCGCGCCGTGCAAGGGCGACGACGACGGCCGCGGCGGCGGCGACGGGCACGGCGGCGATGACGGGCACCGCGGGGACGGCCACTCGCCGGCGCGTCCGTGGTTGCTCAGCCTCGGCGCGCGTCACGTCCAGCTCGCCACCACGACCACGACGGTGAAGCATGGGGAGGATGGCGACTGCGACAACCGGAGTAACGGTGGGCACGGCCACGGTGACGACTTCTTCACCTGGTGCGCGACGCGCCTCATCGACTTCCGACAAGCCTTCCCTGCTACCGGCGCAGTCGTCGTACTCGCCGTGCTGCTCGCCTGTGTGCAGGGGCTGATGATCATGCTGCGTCGCCAACGACGCCGCAACCGCTGAGTTCGCGTTCCGGCCTTCTTCGACGCGCGCGCCGGGTTACGCAGAGAGATGCGGTCATGTCGCCTCGTGCAGTATCTGAGCGGCGGTAGCCGTCAGCACCCCAGAGGATGTCGCACCTACTCGGGCGCCGGTGGAGCGGATCAACCTGCGCCGTGGCGTGGTTCGGGACGACGCGAGCATCGTCGTAGTTGACAACGGAGAAGAGCGATGGCTACCGAAGGCAGTACGCAAGCAATGTGCACGGTGTCGGAATGACTCGCGAGGTCGGTGAGGATCCGGTAGCGGGACTTGATGCCGGCGCGTCGCAGGGTGGCTACGACGGTGACTCGGTTGACGTCGAACGCGGCCGCCAGGGCGTTGGCGGTTTCACCGGCCAGGTAGCGCTCGATGACGAGATCGCGATCGGAATCTGCCAATCGAGTGTGTTTTCGGGGTAGCGATGGGACGGCTCGATGGCGACAAGATGTCGGGGTTGGAATAACAGCCGAGCAGATCCACCTCAGATTCGCTACTCGAACCGTGCGTGGCCGGGAGAGGACAGCTCTACGGTCGGCGACTCGGATATAGCCGATACGCGGCTCGTTCGGTCACATGCCGGCGTACAGGCCGACCGAAATGCTGACCAGGGCGAACGGGCCGTGAGCTGTCCCGAGGGCGTGCGAAGGCCGCGGAACGCATCAGGGAAACATGAGGGAGACACGGGGGAGACACGGTATTGCGACAGAAGGCGAAGCGACCGTCTCGCATTTGCGCAGGTCAGGATTTGTGGACGGTCGGCAGTGATTCGAATCGATTCGCGTACCGGCCACTGACCTGATTGCCTTCCGGTTAAGGGCTCGTGCCGCTCTAGGAAATGAAGAGTTTCTTCACGTGGCTCGGTTGCTGCATGCCGAACGCCGGAAACATACCGCTGTTCGAAGCTCGACGACCACCGACTACGGCAACATGAATCCAGTCGGTCGACTCCACCAAACCCATGGCACCCCAGAGCCTGCGCAACTCCTGGGGCGGTTCCTACGCCTCGGCGTGCGTGTACATCCGCGACGCGTTTCCTACCTTCGACGTTGACCAGGTCGGCGTTTGGCCTCGGTCTCGGTGACTTAGGTCACCAATTGGTGCGTGTTCTTATGGCGGCCCACCGTCCTTGGCGCTGGAACGGAGCCGTCGCCGTGGGCGCGCTCACTGAGGTTCCGCTTACGCAGGTTGGGCGTTCTTCCGATAGATGGTGATGGCAACGGCCCCGTCGGCGTCCGCGAGTGGGAGCAGTCTGAGCGAGAGCCGCGAATCGGGCACGCAGGCGATCGTGGCGCGTCAGGGCATTTACGACGCCCGTGATGCGCTGTTCGGGTACGAGTTGTTGTTTCGGCCCGCATCGGTGAGCGGCGTGCAACTCAGTGACGGCGATGCCGCGACGGCCCAGGTGCTCATGTCGGCCTTTACCGATATCGGTCTCGCGCAACTGGTCGCCGGCCATGCCGCGTTCATCAACGTCCCGTACGCATTCCTCGCTGCTGGATATTGCGACACCCTTCCGACCGACAATGTTGTCTTGGAGATTCTCGAAGATGTCCAGGTCGATGCGGTGTTCCTCGAGCGAGCCCGCGATCTCGCTCGTCGCGGGCACGTCTTGTCGCTCGATGACTTCGTGTACCGGCCCGAGCTCGATCCGCTCATCGAGCTCTGCAAGTACATCAAGCTCGATGTGCTCGCGCTCACGCAACGCCAGCTCGAGGAACATGTCGACCGGTTGCGCGCCTTCGACGTCACGCTCGTCGCCGAGAAAGTCGAATCACTTCGTCAGCTCGAACGCCTTCGTGATCTCGGCGTCGAGTTGTTCCAGGGATATGCGTTGGGTCGGCCGTCATTGGTGCGCGGGGCGGCGACGAACGCCAATCGAGCCGTCCTATTCGAACTGCTCACGCAGCTCCAAGACCCGCGCGCTGAAGTGGCCGAACTCGCCGCAACCATCGGCCGTGATCCCGAGATCGCCTACGCATTGTTGCGCATCCTCAACAGCGCGCACCTCTCGCTCGCGAACCCGATCAACTCACTCCACCAAGCGCTGATCATGCTCGGCGCTGACGGACTCCGAAACTGGGCGACGATGATGATCATGAGCCGCCTCGCACCCAATTCCCACGAACTGACCTCGGGCGCGCTCATCCGCGCCAAGATGTGCGAGCTGTGCGCGCGCGAAACCAGCGACGCAGCCCCGGCCGTCGCATTCACCGCAGGACTGCTGTCGTGTCTTCCCGAACTCGTGCACAAGTCCATGCCCAACATCGCCCGCCAACTTCGACTCGGACCCGAACTCACCGCCGCGCTCGTCAACCACCGAGGCCCAGCCGGACACATCCTCGACTGCGTCCTCGCCTACGAACACGAGGACCAAGAACGCCTCGCGACCAACGCCGGCCCCCCACACATGCTCAACACCTTCCTCGACGCCGCATCCTGGTCAACCAGCGTCATGAACGCCCTCACCACGACACGCGAATAAGCCGGCTCCGCCCTGAACTCGCACTCCTCGAGCGACACACCAGCGAGACACCAGCGAGACAGCAGCGCGACAGCGCAGGGTCTGAGCCGGTTTCGCCAAGAATGCGCTTCCGCAGCTCAGCGCTGGTGTGAGTACTCGCATCCTCACCAGCCACCAACAGATCTCTGACCTGCACAAATGCGCCGGCGTGGTTCGGGCCGGCGACCGGGGTGCATAAGCCGCCGCTGTGCCGCTGCCGGAAGGCCCGCCGACGGTGTGGGAGACAGCGACATATTGATGGGGGTTTGGCGTGTGTTCTTGGCGGCTTATCGACGCCGACCTTCGCCGCTCTCGATGGTTCGCTATCGGCCCTGCTCTGCCGAGGAATGCGGCGCTTCGCCTCGACGGATCGAGATCAGCGACGTCGAGGAACGTGACGGGACGGCGGGGATGTCCTCGTCGCTCCGGTTGGGCTCGCCAGCTGTCGTTCGAGGTCGGTGAACATGATGATGAGTTCGGGCGCTTCGAAGGCGCGGTTGCGTCGTCCGATGTTGATCTGCTGCAGGACGCGCGCTTCGAGGAGCCGATCGATCGCTTCGTTCGTCGCTTGGTAGGTCCGGTTGACGAGGTCGGCGGCGCTGTTCACGGTCAGGATCGGTGCGCCGGGGAGTGCCCGCAGAAGGCGGTCGGCCGCGGAGTCGGCTCTGACGCGTCCGAGGCGCGCACGCCATTGGTGTTCGAGTTGGGCGACGCGCGCTTCGAAAGTCTCGGCGTGCTGGATCGCTCGGCGGCATGCGGTGGCGAAGAGGGCAATCCACTGGTTGATGCCGGTGGTCGCGGCACTCGAACTCGGTGTGCCGAGATAGCGCGTTGCGGTCAGACCGGTGACGTAGTCCTGTGCCCAGGTTGCCAGGATCAGTGAGATGGGGGGGAGCGTGCGCGTTGCGATGCCGCGGCGCCGCAACACGAGGTGGATGAGCGCGCGTCCAACGCGGCCGTTGCCGTCGATGAATGGGTGGATGGTTTCGAACTGTGCGTGCGCCAGTGCGGCTTGTACGACCGCCGGGAGGTCGTCGCTGTTGGTGAACTGGCACAGGTCTTCGAGTAGGCCCGCAACAAGCTCCGGCGGTGGTGTCACGAATTCCGCTGTGCATGGGTTGTAGCTACTCCCGCCGATCCAGTTCTGGCTGTCGCGGAGGTGTCCTGCGAATTCGTGCATGATTGTGCTCTCGAGAAGCCGGCGGTGGATTTCGAGGAGGTGCTCGACGGTGATGGTGTCGCCGGGGCGCACCGTGTCGAGCGCCCAGGTCATGGCGCGGATGTTGCCGAGGACTTCGTTTGCAGTGACGTCACTCGTGTGTTCGCCAAGTGCGGTGGCCGCTTCGGCGCGCAGTAGTCGTCGCCCGCCGATCTCGAGGCCTTCAATCTTCGAAGATGCGACGGACTCGGCTCGCAGGAGCAGGCGCGCCAAGGCTTCGGTGTCGCCGAGCGCAACCGCCTTGGTGTCGTGGCGCGCGATCGCGGACTCGGCGTCGGCGACGTCAGCGGTGACATCGCCGTCGAGGCGAATGGGCCGGCCGACCAGCGGGTCGGGAACGTACGCTTGGTAGTCGCACGACGCGCGGTCGCGGCGGGGCAGCCCCGGCGCATAGGTGGCGTTCCATCGGCGCTTTACAAGCTTGGACATCGGACCCTCCGTATTCAAGGTTATCAGATAACCTTGAATACGGGGACCAGCTGTTCAAGCCTTTGGGGCAGGGGTCCCGGCGACACCCCGCGAAAAGGGGTGTCGCAGCGAGCGCCGGTTCAGGTGTCGAGATCCGGATCTTCGCCGAGTTCGCGCAGGCGCTGCTCGAGCCGCTGTACGCGATGTTCGAGCACGTGCACCTCGCGGTTCTGTTCGAGGATGGCCTCGAGGGCGCGGACGGCGACCTTGTCGACGAGCCAGTCCGCGAGCTCCGCTTCCGGTGACGAGCGATCTGCTCCCGCTCGCCGCGCTTGCTCGTCGTCCGCGCGAGCGGTCACGTCAGCCGGCCCGTCTCGAGAGCTCGAGATCGTCGAGGGCGTTGGTGATCTGGTCTCGCCACTTGGTCGGGTTGTTCGCGAGATACCGCTCGGTCGTGGCCACGCTCGAGTGGCGCAGGGCGTGCTGGATCGCTCGCAGCGGCAGGCCACAGTCTTCGAGCCGTCCGGCGAAGGTCCGGCGCAAATCGTGGGGCGCGAGTTGGGGGAGGCCGATCGTGGCGCCGCGTTTCTTGATCGCAGTTCGGAGTCCGTTGATGCCGCATGGGGTGTCCCATTGGGCGACGAGCCCACGCGTGGAGTCGAAGCTGGTGCCGCCTTCGTGGCGAAACGCGATGAGAACGGGATCGTCGGCGTTCGGGAGCCGCCCGAGTCCGTCGGTCGCGGTGTTGTGCCACTGCGTGAGGAGCCCGGTCAGATTCTTCGGTAGTGCGACCGTCGCGAGCTTTTCGCCCTTGCCGAGGATCGACGCGGTGCCGTTGCGAAGATTGAGATCGCCCCAGCACAGGTTCGACAGCTCGTGGACCCGCAGCCCGCATTGCACCGCGAGCGCGATGGCGAGGGCGTCGCGCTGGCCGAGCAGTTCGCACCGATCGGCGTAGCAGGCTTGGAAGACCGCCTGCAGTTCGTGCGGCTGCAGCCACAGGTGCTCTCGTACCGGACGCGGGTTCAACACGACGAGTCGCCTGAGCGCGTTCGTCAGGTCGTGCGGATGCAAACCGACGAAGTGCGCCCACCCGAAGAACGACACCAACGCGCAGCGCACGGCCGCGATCGTCGTGTGCGCCCGTGCGGTTGGTGTCCCGTTCGGCTCGAACAACAAGAAGTCTCGGAGGTCTTCGGCCGTGTATTCGTTCACCCGCTTGTCGGGATAGCGGTGCTCGAGGCGACGAAGGTGTCCGCCCCATTGCTTGCGGGTGCCGGCCGAGCGGATCCGCGGGTTCTCGTCGAACCACCGTTGGATCACGGTCGTTGGCAAAGGTCCTCGGAGCATCTCGATCCCTCAGGCGCTTTGTTCGCCGAGGCCAGACAGCGCGGACGCGACCGAGTCCTGCCACTTCTTCGGGTTGTCGCCGAGGTACCGCTCCGTCGTCGAGATCGACGAGTGGCGTAACACGGCCGAGATCGCGCGCAGCTCGACGCCTCGATCCTCGAGGATGCCGGCGTAGGAGCGGCGCAGGTCGTGCGGAGTGAGCTCAGGGACCCCGATCTCGCGACCCCGATGCTGCACGACGTCGTACACCGTGTCGCCGCTGATGCCCTTGTCCCATCTCGGAGACAGATGCCGGGGTGTCCCGCCGAACAGGGGACCACCCGGCGCCATGAACCGGCACAGGACGCGCTGATCCCGGGCCGGCGGTGCGCCCTGACCCTGGGCCATGAGGCCCTGCCACTCAAAGAGCATCTCGACGAGCTGCGCCGGCACCGGGACGGTCGCGAGCTTCGCGCCCTTGCCCAGCACGCTGAGCGTCTTGGCCCGCAAGTTGAGGTCGCCCCACGTCACCTTCGCGATCTCGTGGCGGCGCAGACCGCAGTAGAGACCGAACCCGAGCAGGATCGCATCACGCTTGCCTCGGAGCGGCACCTCGTCGGCCCGGCACACGCCGAAGAGGGCAGAGATCTCTTCCCCGGACATCCAGATGTGTGCCCGCCGAGGGTCTGGCCTGAGGCGCACGGTTCGGACAAGCGTCGACGCGGGGTCCGACTGCAGGATCCCGGCGTACTCGCACCACGAGAAGAACGAGCGGAGCGTTGTGCGTCGGCTGACGATCGTGCCGCGGGCGAGCTTCGTCGGCTGCCCGTACTCGTCCTTCAGGAGGAAGTCCCGGAGGTCGTCGGACGTGAGCTCGTTGACCCGCTTGTCGGGGTAGCGCCGCTGGCGCATGGCGAACGTCTGCATCCAGTTCTTGCGGGTCGTTGCCTTGATGTGGGCGTTGTCTTCGAAGTACCGCTTGGCAGCGGTCATGACGTTCGGGCCTCGCAACATGGTGTCCTCCTGTGGTCGAGTATGAGGAACCGCCTTGCGTAAGCCCCTTCGTGGCTAGCGGCGCCCCCGGTGGCCCGCTCGCCCTGCTCTCATCCCAGGTGTGCGAATGCGATGCGCCACCCCGCTGGGGTGATCACAGGTTCGCCGTTCGGCGCGATGCTCCCGGGTGCTGCAGGAAGCGGCAGTCGCGACGAGGTCCAGCAACTCGAGCGCGACGACGGGTGCCCCTCGAGCTGTCCATGAGCCTTCGGCCGGGCAGCTCGACGGGCACCGACCCGCTGCCCGCGCCGGTCGGGCCGACACGCAAACGCGCGTCGGCCGTCAGCGCAGGAGGCCGAGCATGCGGGCGCGCTCGACCGCGTCCTCACGCGACGTGCAACCGAGCTTGCGGTACACGTTGTGCATGTGCGTCTTCAGCGTGTTGCGCGAGACGAACAACGCGTCGGCGATCTGGCGGGCCGACAGGCGGGTCGGCAGATAGCTCAGGACCTCGAGCTCGCGGGGGCTGAGCTGCGTGACGCCCTGCTGCGCGCGTTCGATGTCGACGACGCCGAGCGCTTCGAACGAGTCTTCGCTGTTCGGTGCAATGTGGCGGGCGCCGGGCACGCTGCGCGCCGCGATCCACTGTTCGACCGCGGCGGCCGGGTCGTCGTGCTCCCGGTACCAGTGCGCGGCGGCGACGTGGATCTCCGCCGCGCGGTCGGGATCGCGGGCTTGGAGCTCGTCGCGCAGCACGGCGCGGAACTGCGAATGGCAGCGATACGTCGCGTAACGGCCGGGATGGCGGGCAATGAAGCTGTTCGACCGGTCGAGATCGTGGAGCAGGTCGGCGGCGTCGACCCGACGGGTGACGTGTTCGCACAGCACCGGCGTGAGCAGCGCGAGGCACGAGATCTCCATCAGGAACTGCTGCACGTCGGGTGTGTGACGTGCGAACACTTCTTCGAGCAGGTACTCGCGGATGGCCTCGTCGGCGTCCGATTCCGCGTCGGCTGCAGCCGTGAGCAGGCGCATCCCGGTGAGCCAGCCTTCGGAACGTTCGCGCAGCACCGGCGCGGTCGCGCCGGCGACGTTGTCATGGTGGGCGACGAGCCGGGCAGCCTCATCGGCGTCGAGTCGAAGCTCGGTGTCGTCGATCTCGACGAGGGCGCCTTCGGCGCGCAGGCGCCAGAGCGCGAGCGCTGGTTGCTCTCGACTGGCGAGGATGACGTGTAACCACGAGGGCGCGAGCGCGACGAGTTGCACGAGACAACGCCGGGCCGGAACCGACGTGAGGATGTGGCCGTCGTCGATGACGAGGTATCCGTCGCGCTCGCCGCGCGCGGTCATGAACCGTCCGTATTCGTCGCCGCTCAGTCGGTTCACCGCAGTCGTGACGTCGTTCCAAAAGACCGACGGCGTGTTGTCGTCCTCGTCGAGGGTGACCCACGCGTAGTCCGGTGCCGACTGTCTCGCGAGCCAGGTCGAGACCAGTACTGATTTCCCGGAACCGGCCCGGCCGCTCACAACCGTGAGCCGGGCGTCGGCGGCGGTGTCGAGCCGCGCCTCGAGCCGCGGGCGGGCGACGTAACCGGCAGGGGGCAAGGGCGCGTCGAACTTCGCGGTTCCGTGCAACGTCGACGCAGTGACCGGCGCCACGCTGCGGATCGACATCGTGTTGTCGCCGCTCGCCATCAGCCTTCCCCGGTGGGCTTTTACAATCGTTCCGCAGGGGACCAGGCCGAGCATCACCCTCAGGTGGGAACTTTTCACCCCGTGTGCGACGATTTGTGCGGGCTTACTGTCCGGCGAGTCCGCTCTCGTAGGCGGCGATCACGGCTTGGGCGCGGTCCCGCACGCCGAGCTTGGCGAAGATGTGCTTCACGTGGGACTTCACGGTCTCGGGTGAGATCGAAAGGTCGGACGAGATCTCCTGGTTCGATCGGCCGAGCCCGATCAGCACGAGCACCTCTCGCTCTCGATCCGTCAGGTGGTCGACGGCGCTCCGACGTTCCTCGGACCGGGTCGCGTACTGCTCGATCAGGCGCTTGGTCAGCGTCGGGACCGGCAGTGCGTCGCCGCTCGCGACCGACCGCACCGCGGCGGCGAGGTCTTCGGCGGGGGCGCGCTTCAGCAGGAAGCCGCTCGCGCCCGCGTCCAGCGAGCGGAACACGTAGTCGTCGATCTCGTACGTCGTGAGCACAATGACGCGAGGACCGCTGTTGGCCTTTGTGCTCGCGGTGCCGGCCATGATCTGCGCGGTCGCCGTGAGCCCGTCGGCGCCTGGGAGCTGCACGTCCATGAGGACGATGTCCGGCTCGAGCGCCTCGATCTCGCGGTACGACTCTTCGGCAGTCGCACACTCGCCGACGACCTCGATGTCGTCCTCGGCATCCATGATGACGCGCAGTCCGACTCGGGTGGGAACGTCGTCGTCGACGATGAGCACGCGAATGGGTTCGTTCATCTCACACGGGCTCCAGGGGGAGTTGCGCAACGACGACGTAACCATTGCGCACGGGTCCGGCTTCGATCTTGCCACCGAGAACGGCGACTCGTTCGCGCATGCCGAGGATGCCCCGACCGCTGCCGGGCCCTTTCCGGTCGCCGTTCGCCGCGCCGCGTCCGGTGAGGTTCCCGTTGATGTTTCCGTTGCCGTTCGACTGGGCTGCGTGCGCCGGCGCGAACCGGCCGCCGTCGTCGGAGATCTCGAGTACCAACAGGTCGGGCCGGTAGCGCACGATCACCGAGGTGCGGGCGTCGATCGAGTGGCGAGCGACGTTCGTGAGCGACTCCTGCACGATGCGGTACGCGGACCCGTCGACGAGCCGGGGAACGGGTCGGACCGAGCCTTCGACGGAGTAGTCGACGTGCATGCCGGCGTGCACGAGTCGCTCGACGAGCTCGTCGAGATCGGCGAGCCCCTTCGGCGCGGCGAACTCCGGTGTCTGGTCGGTCAGTCCCAGCGCGACGTCGAGGTCGCGGAACGCGTCACGACCGACCTCTTCCAGTGTCGACAGGAGCTCCCGGGCCTTTGTGGGATCTCGGTTGAAGATGCGGCGGACCGCGGCAGCCGACAGGATCATGACGTTCAGCGCGTGGCCCACGATGTCATGCGTCTCGCGCGCGATCCGGCGGCGCTCGTTCTCGGCGGCCTGCATCGCGTTCAGCTCCGCCCGCACGAGGTTCATCTCGGTGCGCGCGAGCACCTGTTCCGCGCGCACGCGCTCGGCGATCTCGACCGCCAGGATCAACGCGGTCAGGATCGTGACGCCGATGAAGAGCTGCGTGTCGATCAGCGCACCCTCGGTTCCGTGCACCGCGAGCAGTGAGTTCGCGTTGCCGCTCGCCGCGACCCAGCTCGCGCTGAAGCCGACACCCAGACCGACGATGCCGACGCCGAACGGTCCACCCCGGATCGCGGCGAAGAGCATCACGGGCAGCACCGCGTACGCGGACGACTCGTGCATGTACACCGCGGGGATGACCGTGATGCAGACCGCGACGCCGGCGACGACGATGCTCTCGGGCAGACGCATGGGCATCGGGTAGAAGTCGCGACGGATGAACGCGAGCACGGGCGTGGCGACGACGAGCACGCCGACTGCGTCGCCGAGCCACCACTCGAGCGCGGTCGTCCAGTAGTGCGCGCTGCTGGAGATCGTCGCGACCGCGCCGCCCAACAGGCCGCCGACGAGTGGGCCGAGCATCACCGCGCACAACACGTAGCGAATGAGGAACGCGCGCTGGCGAAAGCGCGGGTACGGCGCGAAATACCGGAGCGAGCTGGCACCGACCAGGGGCTCCACGCAGTTCGCGAACGCGTACCCGAGAGCCATGAACACGGTCTGTCCGTGCGACAGGTCGACCGTGATCTCCGCGAACGCGACCGCGGCGATGAAGAGCCACCACCTGCGACGCGGGGTGGCCAGGAGTGCGGCGAGCGTGATGCCGGCGGGTGGGAAAAACGACGCTCCGGCGCCGGGCGCGCTCAGATAGCGCTCGGCCAAGACCGCCCCCAGTGCGTACAGCCCCCCCACGACCGCTGCCGCAGCAACCCAGCGCAGCGTCCGCATCTCACCTCCTCCCGAGAGGCGACAACGCGAGGTCTCGACACTTTGACCTGGTCAGAGACTATCCGAGGACGACAAGGGTGTCAGCAGAGCGGCGGCAGTGGCCGGTGGGGGACGTGTCCGCATCTGTTCAGATCGTGGTGTCGGCGCTGGTCACGCCGGTGCGGGCGGGTAGAGCGACTCGCCCGTCTCGAGCAGCGTCTTCAGGCCGCTCAGTACCGTCGTCCACCCTTCGCCGTGGACCTTGGCCGCAGTCTTCGGCGCGTGCTCGAGTTCGTCGTGCACAACCGTCAGCATGCAAACTCCGTCGCTGCGTTCGTCGATCTCCCAGCTGACGCGGCTCGGCTCTTCGCGTGCCGTCTCTTCGTCCCACAGCGATGTCCACGTCGCGACGAGGCGGCGCGGCGGGTCGGCCTCGATCACGACGTTGTCACCCCAGAGCGTCGTTCCGTCGGGCGCGTAGTAGCGCATCGGGCCGCCCTTGACCGCGGTGGTTTCGACGCGCGAACCGTGGAAGTAGCGACTCGTGAATTCGGGCTTGGTGATCGCGTCCCAGATCTGTTCCGGCGTCGCCTTGATCAGGACCCGGTACACCTGCGTCGTGAGATCGGTCTCGGTCTTCGTCGGGCTCATGCTGAACTCTCCAATTCCTTCTTGAGGTCGGTGAGCGCCGACACGCGGTGCTCCGTGTACTTGTCGATCCAGCGGTCGTGGACGAGGCGGATCGGGACCGGGTTGAGGAAGTGCAACTTCTCGCGACCGGAGCGTCGCGTCACGACGAGACCGGCCTCTTCGAGCACGCGCAGGTGCTTCATCACACCGAAGCGCGTCATGTCGAGGTCGGATTCGAGGTCGCTGAGCGTGCGCCCGTCCTCGACGAACAAGCGGTCGAGAAGGTGCCGGCGCGTGGGATCGGCGAGCGCCTTGAAGACCCGGTCGTCGTCGTCCACGACTCCAGAATAGGTGACCAAATAGTCACCTGTCAAGGTAGTTATGCGAGGATGCGGCGATGACCGGTGCAGGCGTCGACGGGCGGGTGATCGTGGTGACCGGTGCGTCGCGCGGCATCGGCAAGGGGCTCGCGACTTATCTCGCCCGGCAGGGCGCGACGGTCGTGTGCTCGGCGCGCACGGTCGCGGGGACCGCCGGGGAGTTCACCGGGACCATCGACGAGACCGTCGACGCCATCCGCGGCGAAGGAGGGAACGCGACCGCGATCCGCTGTGACATCGGCCGCGCCGACGACATCACCGCGCTGGTGGCGTCGACGGTCGAGCAGTTCGGCCGGCTCGACGTGCTCGTGAACAACGCGATGACACCGACGAACGCCGCGCTCGACGCGTCGACCGTCGACATGTGGGACGACTCCATGCGCGTCAACGTGCGCAGCCTCTATCTCTTCACGCAGGCGGTGACGCCGGTGATGCGCGAAATCGGCGGCGGCAGCATTATCAACATCTCCTCCGGCGCGGCGGCGCACGAGGTGAGCGCGCTCATGCCGCCGGGGTATGTGATCTATTCGGTGGCGAAGGCGGCGCTCGAGCGATTCTCGTCGGCTGCCGCGCCGGAGTTACGGCCGTACGGCATCAACATCAACGCGCTGCGGCCGGGCGCGGTACGTACCGAGCACACCACGCAGGAATTCGGCGCCGACTTCGACTGGACCGGTTGGGCGGAGCCGGAGGACGTCGGACCGCCCGTCGCCTACCTAGCCGGCCAGATCGACACCGATTTCACCGGCCGGGTGCTCGACGTCTCCGGCTTCGGCCGCAGTTGGGGCACCTGAGCGCGGCGCGACCAACGGCCAGGGCGTTTCCCGCTCCACCGCGAGCGCGACGTCGAACAGCAACTCGTCGGCGTGATGCCGCCCGAGTATCTGCATGCCGACGGGCAGACCGTCGACGAGGCCGTCGGGAATCGACACGGCCGGATTGCCGTAGAGGTTCGAGATCATCGTCAGCGCGCCCATACGCACGAGGTCGGGGAACCGATCGGCGAGCTGATCGAGGAGGAACGACGGCAGCTTGGGGAACGCGGCGGCGGTGAAGCGCACGCCGCTCATCGCGACGCGAAAGCCCGTGAGCGCGGCGCGGCTTCCCTTGAGCGAGTCGATGAAGCTCGTCGTCGGATTGCTCATCGCGGCATCGGCCGCGAACGCGGGCCCGGGATTTGTGGGCGCGATGACGAAGTCGACGCGCTCGAACGCCCGTGCCATCTCCGCGTATGCCTGAACGCGGAGCCCCTCGGCGACCGACGCGGTGTGAAGGTTGTACATCGACTGCGAGAGCAACAGCCCGATCGCGACCTCGTCGGTGAGATCGGGCGCGCACCCCGGCCAGCGCGGGCCGAGCTCGGCGAGCAGCGTGGCGAGGTTGCCCATCATCCACTGCGCGGCGAGGTTGGGAACGTTGATCTCGAGGTCGACCTCGACCATGCCGGTGGACTTCACGAGCGTGCGCGCCGATTCGTACAGCTGCTCCTCGACGCCCGAATCGAGCGTGACGCCACCGAGGTTCGGAACGATCGCGACCCGTCGGCCGCGGAGCTCGTGCTCGCCGAGCCCGGCTTCCCAGCCGTCGCGCCGCGGAAGACTCGATGGGTCGGACGCGTCGAACCCGCCGCAGACGTCGAAGAAGCGCGCCGCGTCGCGGACCGAACGCGCGAGGCAGCCGAGCACGATCGTTCCCGGCGTGAAGTACGCGTGCGGGCCGCGGGGGATCCGACCGTAGGTGCCCTTCAGGCCGAGGAGGCCCGCGTAACCGGCAGGGATTCGGATCGACCCGCCGCCGTCGCCGCCGGTGGCCAGAGGAACAAGGCCGCCCGCAACCGCGGCGGCGCTGCCGCCGGACGATCCGCCGACCGTGCGGCCGTGCCGCCAGGGGTTGTGGGTCACCCCGTTCAGCTTGGTCACGCTGACGTTCAAGCCGCCGAACTCGCTCGCGGTCGTGAGTCCGACCGCGACGGCTCCGCCGGCGCCGAGCAAGCGCTCGACGATCGTGCTGGTCTCGGTCGCGACGCGGTCCTTGAAGACGAGTGACCCCTCGGTCTGCGGCCAGCCGGTGACCGGTTCGAGCTCTTTGATGGCAACCGGGAGGCCGCCGAAGGGGAGGGAAGTGTCGGCGCGCGCGGCGGCATCGATCGCGCGCTCGGGATCGAGGTACGAGAAGGCATTGAGGTCGCTGCTCGCGATTGCGGCGAGCGTCGCCTCGAGTTCTTCCCGGGGCGAACGATCACCGCGGCGGAACGCGTCGATCAGGGAGCACGCGTCGCCCCTCCACGTCTCGCCCGTCACGGGCTCGATCATGCCACCTTCGCGGTCGCGCTCAGAAGTTCGGAACCCAGTTGCCGTGCGCGTCGAGCAACGCGTCGACGAGATCGTGGATCTGGTCGAGGTCGAGCTCGGCGGCGGTGTGCGGGTCGAGCATCGCCGCGTGGTACACGTGCTCGCGCCTGCCTGTGAGCGCCGCCTCGACGGTGAGCTCGTGCACGTTGACGTTCGTGCGAATCAACGCCGCGAGCTGGGGCGGTAGCGCGCCGATGCGCGTGGGCTGGACCCCGCTGCCGTCGACGAGGCACGGCACCTCCACGGTGCACCCGGCCGGCAGATCGTCGATCAGGTCGTCGTTCGGCACGTTGCCGTAGACGACGCGGGGTTTGCCCGTCTCGATGCTGCGGATGATCGTCGCCGCGTACTCGAAACTGGGCCGGACCTCGATCGGGCCGCCTTCTTCCAGGCGCGCCCGCTCGTCTTCCCAACTCGTGATCTGTTCGACGCAGCGACGCGGATACTCGTCGAGCGGGATGTTGAAGCGCTCGATCAAGTCAGGGCGGTCGCGCTTCACGAACCACGGCACGTACTCGGCGAAGTGTTCGCTCGACTCGGTGACGAAGTAGCCGAGGTGCTTCAGCATCTCGTAGCGGACCCGGTTGCCTTCGGGAAACCTGCCTGCGCGCGCGACTTCGCGCAGCCGTGGGTAGAGGTCTTCGCCGTCGCGCTCGAATCGCAGATAGAACGCCATGTGATTGATGCCGGCGGCGATGTAGTTGATGTCGGTGTACGGGATGCCGAGGTCCTGCGCGAGCTCGAACGCGGTGCCCTGGACGCTGTGGCAGAGCCCGACAGTACGGATGGGCGACGACCGGGTGACCGCGCGGCAGTTGATCGCCATGGGGTTCGTGTAGTTGAGGAACCACACCTCCGGACACAGCTGCTCCATGTCGCGACACATGTCGAGGAGCACAGGGATCGTGCGCAGGCCGCGCATGATCCCGCCGATGCCGATCGTGTCGGCGATGGTCTGGCGCAGACCGAAACGCTTCGGAATCTCGAAGTCGATCACTGTGCACGGTTCGTAACCGCCGACCTGGATCATGTTGATCGCGTAGTCGGCCCCGTCGAGCGCAGCCCGTCGTTCGGTCGTGGCGGTGATCTTCGCCGGCGCGTCGAGCGTGTCGGCGACGCGGCGGGCGACGAGCTCCGACGTCGACAACCGTTGTTCGTCGATGTCGTAGAGCGCGATCTCGGCGTTCACGAGTTCCTCGCGGCCGAGGATGTCGCCGAGCAGATTGCGCGCGAAAACCGTGCTGCCCGCACCGATGAACGTGATCTTCGCCATGGCCGGAGGCTACGACCGCCCTCGCATCGCCGTCCGGGCGTCGGCGCGAATTTTTCACCCTTCTCCGGGCTCGGCGTGCATGCCATCATCCGGCCCATGCGACGTGCACGCCGGGCGGCGTCGACCGTCGGACTCGTTGCTCTGCTCGTGCTTGCGTACGCGGTAGCTGCCGGTGCCGCGCCGCGGGCGGCGCAGACGACCACCGAGGTCACGACGACGTTCGCCCCGACGACGACCGAAGCGCCCACGACAACGGAGGCGCCCACCACCGCCGCGCCGACGACGACGCAGGTTCCGACAACGTCGAGCGTGCCGGCCACGACCGTCGCGCCCGCGACGACTTCGTCGAGCAGCAGCTCGACGCCGTGGGGCTGGATCATCTTCGTCCTGGTGCTCGTCGCGATCGCGCTGATCGCGGTGCTCGTCATCCTGGCCCGAAATCGCAACCGGGCGAAGCGCGAGTGGAAGAACTCGGCTGCTTCGTCGTTGCGCGACGCGGACCTGGTGCGCGACATGCTCGCCGGCGAGGCTCGCCCGGGCGAGACCGAGGAGGCGACGCGCGTCGCCGCGGTGCGCGACAACGTGGAGAGGGTCGCGTCGAGGTTCGACCAGCTCGCGTTGGACGCACCGACGGACGAGATGCGCAACAGCTCGGAGTCGGTCGCGAGATCGCTGCGCGGCTACTTCTTCGCGCTCGAAGCCGAGCAGCTGCTGCACGGCGCGCCGACGCCGCCAACCGCGGACCAGCTCGCGGCCGCGGATGCCACGAAGCGCGCTCGCAACGCCGAGCTGCAGGGCGCGGTGGACCGGATCCGCGCCTACGTCGCGCCGCCGCGCAAATAGGCGGTACCGGCTTCGCTTTTCGGGGTTGCGGTCGACGGGACCGCGAGCAGGATGCGGAGCCGTTTCATGCCGGTCCCGCTCCGAGCCGGCGACCGCGTCCACGTCGGCGCGTGGACGACGTTGACCGTCGAGCCGGCTCGGCACTGACCGCCGATGTCAACGGTTCAACGCCGCGAAAATTCCCACCGCGACGATGCCGGCGACGAGCCCGAGGATCATCAACCACACTACGACTGACTGCATACCGTGCTGCCAGCCGCGTGACGTTCTGGTCGACGAGCGCGAGGAGGTTCGGGATCCCCGTCGACCCTTCGCGCGCTTGCTCATCGGACTCCATGATGGCAGGCGCCTCGAGTCCGCTCGGTTCGCCCTACGGAATCGGCTTGGCGAGGTCGGCAACGGTCTCGGCTCCGACCGCGGTCAACAGACTCGGCGGCGCCACGATCTTGTTGGTGCGGCTGCCGCCGCCGAGGACGACGCGCGGGCGCGTCATCACGCGCTCGTCGACCCAGAGTGGAACCTCCGGCGGAAGCGCGATCGGCGTGACCCCGCCGATCGTCATTCCGGTGATTGCCTCGACCGCGCCGGGATCGGCGAAGCTCGCCTTGCGCGTACCGAGTCGGCGACGCACCACGCCGTTCACATCCAGGCGAGTCGTGGCCAGCACCACGCAGGCGACGTAGACGGGAGGGTCGGACTTTCCTGCCACGACGACACAGTTCGCTGAGTCCTCGAGCGCGTATCCGTACGCGGCGCAGAAGTCGGCGGTGTCCGCCAGAGCAGGATCGCATTGGACCACGTCGTACGGAATACCCGTCGCGGCCGCCGCGGCGCGAACCCGGTCCCCGATGTCGTTCGGCATGCCAGAACTGTTACGGGGGACGTTCGCCCGCGTCCACGTGCCGATCGGGTTGCACACGTCCGTCTCGGTTACGGCGCGGATGACCGGCTTGGCTCTTGCGCGAGCAGGGGGAAGATGTGGGCGGCGATCCCGCGCAGGAACGGGAGAACGAGGCCAGGTGTGAGCGTCGCGTCGCTTCGGTCGAGTTCGGCGGGGAGCGGGATCCCCTTGTCCCTGGCCATTGAGATGAGAGTGGGCCCCATCCCTTTGCCGAGGGTGCTGATGCCTTGTCCGACGACTTCTTGGTCCAGCGTCCATTCGGGCACGGGGCGCGCGGTGATGCTCGCCCACGTCTCGGGCGCGCGGGGCGAGTCGAGGGTGAAGACGTGATCGAACGTGCGCGCGGCAGCGTCTCGCGCAGTGAACGGGTCACCGAGGCCCCAGACCTTCCGCAGTGTGGCGATGAGTGAGGTGTGGCGGTATTCGTCGTTGTGCACGGTTCTGGGTTCGACCCACGGTGACACGATGATCGCGGGAACGCGGTAGCCCGAACGGTCGAACGTGAAGCCGCACTCGCCGGGCGGCGCGGCCGGGTCCGGCGGCGGGACCGGTCCCGGCGGGACGTGGTCGTAGGTGCCGCCCGGCTCGTCCCAGCCGATCAACAGGGCCGTGTTCCAGACGTTGGGGCCCGTCTCGGAGATCGCGGAACGGTACGCGGCGAACACACGCTCCAGGAACGCCTCGCCGGACAGCATCGAGGACGGGCTGTCGACCTTCAGGTCGAGCTGGGCGGAGAACGAACGACCCATGGCCGGGTGGTAATCGCCGTGCCCCGACAACATGTTCGGCTCGATCAGCGAGAAGTCGGGCAACGTGCCGGCCGCGGCGTCTTGTTCGAACTCGGCGAACGGAACGAAGTGGGTGGCGAGCCGCGACTGCAGTCGCGAGAAGTGGATCACGCCGGTGAACGAGACCGGCATCGGTTCCATGACGTAGACCTTCCACGTCTTCCCGTGCGCTTCGAGCCGCTCGAACAGTGTCTCGGCGTCGTTCTTCGTGAACCACTTCGTCATCGGACTGTTCACGACCAAACCCGAGGATGTGCCCGCCGTCCAGAAGGAACGGTTCATGAACGTCTGGGACGGCACTTCGCAGAACCAGTGGTCGAACACGCCGAAGTCGCGGGCGATGCCGTTCAGCACCGGGAGCTGTTCGGCCGTGTAGCCGGTCATGATGTGCGCGTACTCGTCGTAGGTTGGTTGGCGGCCGATCTCGCCGGTGAACGTCGAGATGTAATCGGTGACGAAGCCGTCCATCGTCGGTGTCGACCCCGCCGGCGGCGCGTTCCACGGAGTTGTCGCAGCCTCACCGATCGCGAAGCGGTTGTGATCGTCGAGCGTGTTGAAGAGCTGGGTATTGGTGTGGAAGTACTCCTCACCCGAGTCCGGGTTCGGCGAGTCCATATCCGTCGCCACGGAGTACGGCACGACCTGTTTTTCGGCGCCGTGCTCGGCCCACGAGGGTATGGGGTTCGTCAGGTTCTTGCCGATGACGCCGTCGAAGTTCTTGCCGTCCTCCGGTCCGTACAAGTGCCCGAGCACGTTGTCCAACGAGCGGTTCTCGAACAACACGACGACGATGTGGTCCAGCGCATGAGACTTGTCGTTCGCGGCCATACCGCGTTCCTCCGATCAGCCGCCGTCATGCAAGCGCGGCTCAGGGCGAGACGACGCGCTAACACACATCGGCGATGCGCGCAGCCTGCAACCCGGGAGCGTCTGGGACATCACCCGCGCCGGGGGAGCGTGCCGTCCGATCGAAGACGTCGTCGCCCCGATATCGACACAGCAATGCAATGGACGCGCCACGGGCGCGCCGAAGCGACCAGCGCGGTGAGGCGTTCGGGAGGCCACGGCGTGGGCGGTGGCGAGTCGACCTGCACGCCGGACACGGTGCCGCGCACGCTCTGACCTGGGATGACACGCCGTCGGGACGTCTCCAAATCGCGAGCAGGCCGCGGCGACGCAGTCGGCCTGTCGCGTTACGGGCGCGACGGATCCTTACGCCTTTGGAGCAGTCATGCTCGCTTCGTGGGGCGCCGAGAAGATCGTGGGGGAGGCTGTTTCTCGATGAGCAGGCTGGTCAGCATCTTGAGTCGTGCCTCATCGGCACCGTCGCTGAGGCGGCCGCCACGGGTCAGCATCGCGAGACCGTGCAGCGCGCTCCAGGTGAGTTGAGTGAGGATGTCCGGATCGCGTTCGCCGGCGACGGGAGCAACCGCTGCGCGCAGTGCGGCAAAGCCTTCTCGCAACGGCGCAGGTCGTTCCGGTCGGCCGAAGGGAAGTTTCGCGAGCGTGAACATCGCGTCGTAGAGCGCGGGCTTGTCGATCGCGAACGCGACGTATGCGCGCGCGACTGCGTCGAGTGCCGCGTTGGGCGACGAGGCCGTTTCGGCGGCAGTGCGAAGGAGCTCCGCGAGCTCGGCGAATCCTTGCACGGCGACGGCCGCGACGATGGCGTCTTTGTTCTCGAAGTGGCTGTAGAGGACGGGTTGGCTGTACTCGATGGTGTCTGCGAGTCGCCGGGTGGTGACGGCATCCCAGCCCTCCGTCTCGGCGAGCTCGCGCGCCGCCGCAATGATGCGCTCGTGTCGTTGCGCTCGTTCGCGGTCGCGGCGTTCGGCAATGGCCATACCCGAACTCTAGCGTCGCTAGATGTTCTAGTACTGCTTGACAAGCAGCGGTAGAAGTTCTAGCGTTGCTAGGAGTTGGATCGCGTTCCTCAGGAGGGACCATGGCTACGACGGAACTGACCGATCTGGCGCTCGAGTTCGCCGGCACGCTCTCACGCCACGATGCGGAGGCGCTCCGTGCGGTCGTGGGCCCCGCCTATGTGAACCACAACCCGTATGTGGCGCAAGTCGTTGGCCCCGAGTCCGCGGTGGCGTTCTTCACGGAATGGCTTCGCGCGTTTCCCGACGCCGAAGTCATCTGTGAAGACGCGTTCGGCATTGGTACAGCCGCGGACGGCACCGTCGTCGGTCGCTTCACCTACGTCGGCACGTTCACGCAGCCGATCATGGGGATCCAGCCGACCGGCAAGCGCGTCGTAATGCGCAGTATCGACATCTGGCGCGTGCGAGACGGCGAGTTCGTCGAGCACTGGGACGAACTGAACACCGCCGATTGGTTTGGCCAACTCCAAGGGGCCGACCCGCAACCTCGAAGCGGAGCGGTCGCCTAACAGTGCGGCCACTCGCGACGACGTCACTGACGACGCGTCGCGCAACCGAAGGGAGTTTTCTGATGAACTCGATCGGCACCGTCGCGGCCTTCATCGGAATCCTGGCCGCGGCGATTGGTTACGGCACAGACGTTTTCGAGGCCCTGGTCCAGCGGCCCGCGCTCGCCCGCGTCGACGACTCAGCCGTCGCGGCCATCATGGGACGCGTCCACGAGTTCGGCGACCGACGCCTGCCGATTCCTGGCACGCTGGCGATGGTGGCGACCGCCACCGCGACCGTCGCGGCCGCGCTCGACGGCTCGGCCGCGCGCGCCGCGGTGGCTGGTGTGGCGCTTGTCGCCCTGCTCGCGTGGAGCGGCATCTACCTGCGCGTCGCGGCACCGATCAACCGCATCTTCATTGCCGCCGCACGCGCACACACGACACCAGAGGACACGCGCAGGCTTCAAGCACGCTGGGACAGCGTGATCACCGCCCGCGCGCTGCTCATGACAACCGCCCTGGCAGGGCTCGCCCTCACCGCGATCCTGCATTGAGCCAACGACCGCCTCGCGGCAACCGTTCAGTAGAGCAGCCGAGCTCGCTGCGGTTCGCTTTGGGCACGGCCCTTCCCCATCAACTCCGCGGAGGTTGTTCGGCGCGGCGGGCAACCTCCGCCGGCCACAGATTGGTGAGCAACGATGGACCGAATCGAATCCTCGACCAGCCCGGCAGCGTCCCGGGTCCGCTCGGCGAGCCACGAACCGGCGGCCATCGCCGGCGTCATCTTTGTCGCTTCGTGGGTTGCGGGCTTGCTGATCTTCGCACCATCGACCGACGTCCGGTCGTCAGGCGCCGCGCTGCTCGTTGCGTACCGCGGCCATGAGTTCGTAGCGGCGTTGCAATTCGTGTTGACCGAGGGAATCCCTGCCGGTGCCCTTGCCGTGGTCGTGTACGCGCTCGCTCGCGTAGGACCGAGAGGCGGCGATCGACGATTCGTCCGTGCCGTCAAGGTGTGCGGGATGACTGCCGTCGTCGTCTCGCTCGTGGAGTGCGCGCTGGGACTCCAACTCACGATGCGTCTGCTCCCCGCGCATCGCGCCGGCCCGGTCGCCGCCGCGTTCGATGCCATCACTCGCCTCGACGGTCTCAAGATGTTCTTGCTCGCGGGACTTGCGCTCGCCGGTCGATCACTCATCCGAGAAGGCCGCGTGCGGATGCCCCATTGGCTGGCCGTGGTCGCCCTCGCCGTGTCGACGGCAATCGCAACCACGGGCATCGGCTACCTGCTTCTCCTGAATGGTCCCGCGCTCGCGGCGTGGGTGTCCCTTCCACTCCTGCTCGTGTGGGTATGCGGCGTTGGCCTCAGCATGCCCGTTGCCGGCGACGTTGCGTCGCAGGTTGCACACAGTGGGAGGCTCGGCGTCGGTCGCCGCGAGCTGACCGCGCTGTACCGGCGACGTGCCGATCGCACCAAATCGCGAGCCGGCGGACTTCGCGTCTGAAACGCGTCTCGACGGCTCGGCCGCGATCGCGTTCCTCAACACGAATCAGTCAGCACGGATGAGAGCGTCCCGCTGTTGTGTCGCACCTCGACCCGGTAGTGGTGGCGAGTCGGCCTGTACGCCGGACACTGGCCTGATAGCGCTCTGACCAGGGCAAACACGCCCTCAGGGCGCCTCCAGGCCGCCAGCAGGCCGCGGGAGGATCGAACGGCCTCGACACGCGGTACTCACGCCGTTGGACTTGCGCCGCTCGTTCGACGCGGGCGGACTTGTGTTCGAGTTCTGCAAGATCCACTGGGTGTCGTCGTTTCGACAACGTTTTGGCAACGTCAGTACCTGGGTTCTAGTTGCGTCCTTCGAGGTGTCGCCTACCGCCAGAAGGTGAGCGCGGTGAGTGCTCGCGTTTCAGTGCTCGCGTTTTCGCCGACGTCGCGGTGCGCAGTCACTGGGGCGGGATGTCGGAGCAGTGCTGCTTTGGGGTCGATTCCGTGGTGCTCCACCTCGACGTAACACACCTCGGGGGGAGGCAGGCGGGAGAGTGGGGGCGGCGCCGCGGACAGAGCAGCGGCCTGGGCATCAAACATCAGGGCACGCGCGTGCACGGCTTTCGAACGATCCGGCGCGTCCGCGCCGCGGAGGCGTGTAACGGCTATCCGAGGATGGTGGCGGTGGCAGTGGGTGCGATGAGGGTGACACCAGTGCCGTTGAGGTTGGAGAGGGTGATGGCGAAGGTCTCGTCGGTATCGGGGTTCGGGTCGGCCCAGATTGGGACGCTGACGGACTTCACCTTGGCGCCGACGGCGAAGCTGAGCGTCTTGGTGACCTTCCCGCCGTAGTCACCGCCACCCGTCACCTTCTGGCTGTACGTTGCGCTGCCGGGCGTGATCGTGTAATCGACGGTGAACGCGCGTGTCGCATTCGCAGACAGGGTGACCTCGAACTTCAGGCTCTGCTTGCCGCCGCTCGCGAGCGCGATCGACGTGTCGCCGACACCGAGCGTCAGACCCGACGCGATGCCGTCATCGTTGACGATCGTGCCGGTGCCATTTCGGCCGACGAGGTAACCCGAGCTCGGGTTCGACAACGTGACGGCGAACGTCTCGTCAGGTTCGACGGACGTGTCACCGAACACGGTGACCGTGATGTTCTTCGTGATCGGAGTGAGACCCGAGCGTGCGTTCGGCGTGAACGTCAACATCCCAGACTTGAGCTTGAAATCAACATCAGTGCCGGGTCTGGTTCCGCCCGTCGCGGTGATCCCTGTCACGGCAAAATCGACGGTCACGGTCGACGACGCCGGCGCCGACAAGGTGACGGGGAACACCATCGTGTGCGTCGTCCCGGGGTCACCCTCGAGCATCGACCGATCACCCACAGAGATACATGACGAGGAGCATATGGGCGCCGCGAAGTTCCAGATGCTGGCGTGGGAGCTATACACGCCGACATCGACACCGCCGCCGGCGAGTGGAGCGCGCGCGAACACGCATGGATCCGGCTGCGCGACGACCGTCCCCGGGTCGGTGCAGTCGCTGATCGGGACGCCGTCCCGCAGCACCGCGACGGCGCTCGGGTCGGTTCCCATCGACGCGAGCAACGCCGGATCGAGTGAGAAATGCAGCTGTAACGGGTTAACAACGTCCGCGGGCGGTGCGGTGATGGTCACCTGTAGGCCCGCGAACGCATAACCCCCAGGCGCTGACTCCGTCGTAGCGCCCTGCACGATCTCGACAACCCCGCCGTTCGGGCTCGACACACTGGACTGCATCGGAACCGTCGCACTCGTTCCCGTCCCGCCCGGATCTGTCGTCACAGTGCCGCCCCCTATGGGGAGCGATCCGGTCACATCCACAGATGCGACCACCGTGTACGACACTGTCTTCGAGGAGCTGTGTCCCGCAGAATCGAGCGCCGTCACGGAAAACGAATGCACTCCAACCGTCGATGTGTCGACCGACGCACCGAGGGGAACGTCACCGGTACACGACACAATCGTGGCAACACCTCCGCCCTCACAGGAATAGGCGGCCGTAACGTTTTGGCCGGCCGTGTAATAAGCCCGATCAGCAGGCGATGTGATCTGAACTGTCGCTGGCTGCGTGATCACCCCCGCGAATTGGAGGGTGGCGTTGGCGGGGTCGGTCGTGACGGTGAGTTGTGTGGCGGCGCCGTAATCGATCGGGCCCGAGTACCAGTCGCCGTCGAGCTCGATTCTGAAACCGAGTGGCGCATGTAGCTGCACATTGCCCAACGAGTCCGTCGACTGCGACGTCTGCTGGTTCTCCCAGTCGATGCGGCCAGGCGTCCCATCTGACAACGAGCCTGTGATCGGAGAGTTCAGCACCGACAAGGCCACCGTCGCGTTTGCCAACGGGTTGCTATTGCCATCCACCGCGCTCACATCGACGCGCGCCATCGCCGGAAGATCCAGGTTCTGGACGAGACCACCAGCACCGACCGTCACATCCGCGGTGCTGGCGAACGTGAGTCGGCCCCACTGATCCGACGCCTGGACCCGCACATCAGCCGACGATCCCTCGAGCGTCTGGATGCTGTACGCGCCGTTCGCATCCGTCGTCGCCGACCCACCACCGCCGACAACGTCAGCACCGGCGAGCGGCACACCGCCCTGCGTCACGACCCCCGACAACGTCACCACCGGCGTCGACAGATCGAATTGGAGGGTGGCGTTGGCGGGGTCGGTCGTGACGGTGAGTTGTGTGGCGGCGCCGTAATCGATCGGGCCCGAGTACCAGTCGCCGTCGAGCTCGATTCTGAAACCGAGTGGCGCATGTAGCTG
>Ga0335085_10001423_pt1 | contig 51200 bp, 50 predicted proteins | sample Lox_Sample_45_FD_206712 | JGI IMG/M metagenome (GOLD analysis project Ga0335085, IMG submission 206712) | Soil microbial communities from Loxahatchee National Wildlife Refuge, Florida, United States - Lox_Sample_4.5 | ecosystem: Environmental > Terrestrial > Soil > Wetlands | place: USA... | reverse complement strand
CCGAGGGAGGTGGTGGAGAAAAGTCCCAAACTCGTGGTTGAAACGGTGAGTGTGCCCGCACTGTTGGTGAGCCCGGTACCCAAGAGCGAGGTGAAGTAATTGCCCGCACCCAGGCCCAGGGTGGAGGAGAAGAGCGTGGTCGAAGTGGCGTTGGTGGTGGTGCCGTTGATGACCGAGAGGTTGGTGATGGAGGAGGAGCCCAGGGCGATGAGGCCGGAGGAGAAGGTAAGCGCCGTGGTCGTCGCATTGTTCGGGAAGAGGTAGGCGAAGGAATTGCCGCTTCCCACGATACCCAGGCTTGAGGTGGCGGTGAGGGTGTAGCCGCCCGAGGAGTTACCCACCAACACCTGGCCGTAAGCGGGGACGGAAGCGAGGCCTGTGCCGCCGTAAGTGACGGAGAGGGATGAGGTAGGCGAAACAACGCCGTTGATTGCCTGCAGCGGCCCGGTCAGCGAACCGACGGCGAGCGTGTTGACAAAGATATTCGTTGACGTCGCGTTCTGAAATACCACGTTAGCGGCATAAAGATTGGTCGAAGTGGCGTTGGTGGTGGTGCCGTTGGTGACGCTGAGGTTGGCGATGCTCGAAGAAGCGTTCGCGATAATGCCGCTTGAAAAAGTGAGCAATGTCGATGTGGCATTTGCAGGAAACGGATAGCCGAAGCTTGAACCTCCGGTACCGCAGGCCGTCGCCGTCACCGTGCCGCTTGCATCGATGGTGAGGCACTCTCCGGCAGAAGCGCCGAGGGAAGAGACGACCAAATTAGTGCTTGACGAGGTCGTGACGGAAAGTGTTTCAAGGCCCGGGTCGAAGGTGAAGGCGGCGGAGCCCGCGAGCACGCCGCCGTTGTTGTATTGAACTTGATTCTGCAAGCCGCCCGCGTTGGCGGAGGCGCCGATACCGAGCGACGAAGTGGCGAGCAATTGGTAGCCGCCGTTGCCATCGCCGACCAAAAGCTCGCCGTATCCGGGCGACGTTGACGTGCCCGTCCCGCCTTTGTCGACCGTCACCGGACCCGACAGATCACCCGGGTTGAGCGCCACGCCCGAGAGCGTACCGCCGCTTATCGATGAACCGGTGATGGTGACGCCGTCGAGCCGGTCGATTTTATTGGCGAGCGCGATGTTGTTGTTATAGCCGCCGCTTGAGTATTGACCTTGTCCGAGCACACCCGCCTGCGCGAAAATGAGCTGCCGCAGGGAATTTGAAAGTTCCTGCAGTTGCTGGGTGAGATCGTCCTGTGTCAGACCCGATTGTGTCTGCACCACCGTGCGCTCAACAACCGGTTGCGTGATATTTTGCACAATGGTCTGTTTGGACTGCGCGGGCGTGGACGGCGTCGTAAGCGCCGGTTGCTCAAGGGCGAGCGTCGGCGCCGGGCCCGGCGCATTCGTATGCGCACCAAAAAGAAAACTGAGCACGGTCCCGAAAAAGCTGCCGCCGCCTTGTGTTTGGGACGGTGCAGCACCGACGGCATAGCCGCCGAAAAACGGAGAATGTATCTCTTCGAGCGCCGCCGAAAGCGGCGTACCGAAGAAACCGTCCGGCTGCGCGCTCATGTTCGCGCCGGCGAATGCGACACTCGCTATGAGTATGGCCGCACCGGCGCCAAGCACCAGCACACGCGGCACGCCCAGCCGCGACACAGACGGCGTGGACACCGGCAGCTTCGGTTCAAAGAGTGAGCGGTACGCCATATTCTCCAGACGGCGCTCCGCGGCCAATTCATTTGAGCGGACCTCCCGCGCTTGAGCGCGTGCTTCCTGGTATGTGGCGACTGAAGACGGCGCTATGAACCAGGCGCCGTCTATGCGCTGACCCTCAAGTTTGCCCTCGCGACAGAGCTTGCCGACATAGTCAGGTGCGCACTTTAAAAGCGCAGCAACTTTGCGCGCCGGTAGCAGGATCTCTCCACTTTTAGAAATCAATTTTTGTGGAGGATTCATAGAGCCGAAAACACTTTACTTTGCGCAGTAAGTTCGGATAATTCCGCTTTTAAAAAATTCTGTGCAAAAAATAGCATTTCTTTACTACATATAATTGTACTGAGAACTTGCGAACTTTCGGCATAAAATCACGGTAAAAATGTGGATAGCTATACAAAAAATATTTTGGAATTAAAGAATATTTTCCAAATACCGCCTGAGTAGCCCGGATCGCACCTGTTAAATTTTTTTAAAAATATTAAAAAAATATTTTTAATATCAAGCAAAAAAATATTTTAAAAGTATAAATATTTTATAATCCGAGAACAGCTTATTTAACAAAGTATTATCGCTATAAATATCCGAGATTTTGATTCCTATATGCCGATATCTCGGCAAAACGAGCCTTAATTTTAATGTAATTTTTGGCCGCAAATTTTAATCTTTTTAAAATATAAAATTCGCCGCCTTCCGGCAGCGAATTTTCGCTCATTTTTGCAAAATTTGACGAGTCTAAAAAATGAAGCCTAGTGCAGACTAAGAGAGTAGTTGGTGCTTGCAGCTTCCCCATTTTTGATAGTGGTGGTTGAAATCAGATACGCCGAAAGCATCGCCGCAAGCACGAACACGAGGCACCCGATCACGAGCACCGTCAGCACAGGCAGGAGCAAACGCGCACGAAACCCGCGCTTAACCGCCTGTTCGGAGCGGAGCGTTGCAGCGGGTGAAGTTCTGAATGGCTGCACTTCTTCCTCCGTATGGCGCGTCGCCGATTCTTGCTCGCGTATCTCCGGAAATGCGGCGGGTTTTTCATCGGAGATATAGCGCAGCGGCGGAGTTGAAATCAATGTCAACCGAACGTGCTCTTCCTCTTCTGTGCGTTCTTCGATGCGGGTTTCTCTTTGCGTGATTTTTTTTGCCGGAGCGGCTTTCAACTCATGACGCTTAGCGGAAGAGTGCTTCATATCCATTTGCAACGGGCGCGGCATAAGTTTGCCCGGCGCGGGGAACGTCATGAGCACCGGCTCTTCAATTTCTTGTTCACTATCCTCAGGCGGGGTTGAAATTTCTTCTTCAGTCTCTTCGGGCTCCTCCGAAACTTCCGGTTCCACCAGCATTTCAACAAGCGCGGGCGCCGGAGTTTTTGCCCGGGGCTGCTTAACGACTCTTTCTACCTTCATCTTGGGGGCGGGTGCGGACGCAGACGTCTCCTGGCCGAGATATGCGGCGAGAGATTCGGCCTCAACATACCAAGAGCGGCCAACCTTCTGTCCCACAACTTTACCGCCGCGTATCAGCTGGCCGATATAATCGGAATGGTATTTGTGCTCCTTCCCTGCGAGCCGAGTCGAGATATAGCGCTTCCCCGATATTTCTAGCTCATCCATGGAGCTAGTATACACGAGATGCGTTTATGCAAGCAATCGGGTGATAGCTTCGCGCAATGCCCGTGGGTTGGCAGAACCCTTGCTCTCTTTCATCCCCTGCCCTACGAGAAACTGCAGAGCCGCCTCTTTGCCGGCCTTGAAATCGGCCGCGGGCCCCGGGTTGGCGTCTATGATTTTTTGCGCTATGGCCTCAAGCGTACCTGTGTCGCTTTGTTGTACCAGATTTTCTTTCTTGGCAATTTCTTCTGGATCTTCGCCACCATAAATAACTCGCGGCAATATATCCTTTGTTGCGCGAGACGAGAGCATTCCATCCGCGTTTAAAGTTATGAGTTTGGCAAACTTTTCGGCATTTTTGTTAATACCATGTAACCTAATCATCGGACCCTCCTTTTCCGCGACCACCTGTGCCACATCGTTGGCAATATAATTAGCCGCGAGAAGTATTTGCTTTTTGTCCTTGGCGTATTTAAAAACTCGATCAAAAAAATCTCCGAAATAGTACTGCTGGACAAACATGTCGGCGTCATCACTTTTGAGTCCGAGTTTTATATATCGCTCGCGCTTCTGCCACGGCAGCTCGGGTAAGTCTTTTTTTAAGTTCTCAAGCGAAAATTCGGAGATGTCCGAAATGATGAGCTTAGGGAGGTCCGGGTCCGGGAAGTAGCGGTAGTCGTGTGCTTTTTCTTTTTTGCGCTGGCTGAAGGTCGCCTGCGTCGCTTCGTTCCAGCCGCGCGTCTCCTGCGTCACCTGTTTGCCCGATGCAAGCAATGCACTTTGACGCTTGAGCTCATAGGCAATCGCCCGCTCAACCGAGCGGAAGGAGTTGAGGTTCTTGACCTCAACCTTGGTGCCGAGGGTTTCGTCCGTGCTGACAGAGACGTTGGCCTCGACGCGCATCTCACCCTTCTCCATATTGGCCTCCCCCGCCCCCAAATACCGCAACAGAAGCTGGAGCTCCCGGGCGAAGGCGCCCGCCGTCTCGGCATCATGAATGACCGGCTCGGTCACAAGCTCCATCAGGGGCACTCCCGCGCGGTTATAGTCGACCAGCGATTGCTCTCCCGTGTGCTGCGAGCGTGCGGTGTCTTCCTCAAGGTGTATGCGCGTGAGCTTGACGCCGAGGATGGCGCCGCCCGAAACGAGCGGATATTTATACTGGCTTATTTGGTAGCCCTTGGGGATGTCGGGATAAAAATAGTTCTTGCGGTCGAACTCGGTGTAGTCGGGCAAGAGGCCGCCCACTGCAGCCCCCACCATGAGCACTTTATTAACCGCCGCGCGGTTGATAACGGGCAAAGAACCCGGGTGCGCGAGGCACACTGCGCAGATGTTTTTGTTCGGCTCTTTTTCGTCCGGATCGTTGAGGCAGGCGCAGAACATCTTGGTCTGCGTCTTGAGCTCGGCATGAATCTCAAGACCGATGGTGGCCCGGTACTCGCTCATATATAAGGAGACTATACCAAAGGAGCCGCCGCTCTCAAAACCTGCGTGAGATGTTCCGCGAGATGTTTGACCTCGGCGTCATCGAGTATGGATACCACTTCGACTTTTTTGCCGGTTTGCTCAAACGCGCGCTTCAGTGTTTCTGTGGCGGCGCCGTCTCGGGTGTCCGATTTCGTCAATACGATAATCTCCTCTTTGCCGGCAAGCGCGCCGTCTTCAAATTGTTCGAGTTCCCGGCGAACCGTGCGGTAATCGGCCATAGGATCCGCCGAGTCGAGCGCCACGCAGTGCACCACGAGCCGCGTGCGTGCGATATGCCGGAGAAACTTGAATCCCAGACCCTTCCCCGCTGAGGCGCCTTCGATGAGTCCGGGGATATCCGCGAGCACGAAGCCGAAGAGCATGCCGAGGTTGGGATCAAGCGTGGTGAACGGGTAGCTCGCGGTCTTGCCCGCGGCGCCGGTGAGCGCGTTGAGGAGGCTGGTTTTGCCCGCATTGGGGAGCCCCACGAGCCCCGCGTCGGCGATGAGCCGGAGCTCGATTTTGAGCGTCGCCTCTTCGCCTGCCTGCCCGGGCAGGCTCTCCTGGGGCGTGCGGTTGACCGAGGATTTGAAGACAGCGTTCCCCGCGCCGCCGCGGCCGCCTTTTAATACGAGCTGGGTCTTCCCTTCTTCAAGCAGCTCGAACTTTTCACCCGTCGTCTCATTAGTGATGACGGAGCCGACCGGCAGGTCGATAATTAGATCCTCGCCGTGCCGCCCCGCGCGGTTGAAGCTTTCTCCCGAGGCGCCGTTTTGCGCCTCGAACCTCTTCTCGCCGCGGTAGCGTGCCAAGAGCGCGGCATCGCGCACGCCGCGCACGAAAACGTCGCCGCCGTTGCCGCCGTTGCCGCCCGCGGGGCCGGAATACTCCTTACCCTTTAAATGCAGCCAGCGTACGACGCCGTCGCCGCCGTGCCCCGCGCGGGCATGTATCTCAAGTTCGTCAACAAGCGCCATGATTGAAAGCGTAGAAACTGTGAAAAAGAATTATAAAGGGGTGCCGTCTTAAATTTTTATGCGCAGTTTTGAAGCGCGTCATTAAAAAACCGCGTGCAACGCCCACGCGACCGCCGAGAGAATGACCGAGCCCACGAGCGCCGGTATGAAGCCGGCGACTGAAAAGCCCGCCACAAAGGTCGCCAAGAGCCAAAACAACAGCGCATTGATAACGAATGAGAAAAGTCCCAGCGTAATAAGGTTAAGCGGCAGCGCCAAAATATTGAGGAGCGGCTTGAGCGTGAAGCTCAAGATACCCCACAAAATACCCACCACGAGCGCGGTATAAAAGCTGGCGACCGAAATGCCCGGCACGTAATTGGATATCACGAGCAGCGCGGCCGCGTAAGCGAGCACGTAGAGTATGGCTTTCATACCACTTACTGTAGTACATCACATGTAGCGGAGCAACCCGCTCCAACCCTCAAAGGCGCCGAAGCCCCAGCTTACCAACAAGCCCATCTCTCCCGCGAGCATGAGGGCGCCGAGCACGATGAGCATAACGCCGCCCGCCACAGAGAACGCCTGTGTTGCTCTGCCCCAGCGCTCAAAAAGCCTGCCCGCGCGCTCAAGCGCGAGCGCGGTGAGCAAAAACGGCAACGCAAGGCCGAGTGAAAACACGGCGAGCAAGGCCGCGCCCTGCGCGGCCGTTGTTGACCCTGCAGCGAGCAACAGTACGCTGCCGAGGACGGGTCCCACGCACGGGCTCCAGCCGAGCGCAAAGAGTGCGCCGATAAGGAAAGAACTCTCCGGCCTGCCGAGCGCGAGCATATGCGGGAGGCTCAAGCGGCGCTCGGAGGAAAGCGCGGGCACGCGTACCAATCCGAGCATCGTGAGGCCGAAAAGAATGATGATGACGCCTGCCGCGCGCGAAAGCGCATCGCGCCACGGCCCCAAAAAGGCGCCGAGCGCCGCCGCGAAAGTGCCCAATAAAATAAATACGAGCGAAAAGCCCAGCACGAACGCGAGCGCGTTCAATAAGACGCGGCGGCGCGAGGCGCCCGCTCCCGCGATGAACGCGAGATATCCCGGCACAATGGGGAGCGTGCACGGCGCCAAAAACATCAAAATGCCGGCGAGAAATGCAGCAGGGGCGAGCGCTAGCGGAGCCATGGCTCTATTGTAGCGTTTCTTCTTCTATCTTGCTTCGTATGGACGCAAGAAACTCGCGGTCTTTGGGGTGCGTCAAAAGTGCGAGCGCCTCATCAACCGTGACCCAGCGCACCCGCGTTATCTCGCCGTGCGGATCGTGTTCATGAAAATCGGCCTGCGGCGTTTTAAAGAGAAAGAACGTGCGCGGGCGCAAACCCTGCTCCTGCAGTTCGCTTTTACCGTCGCGCGCGATAGAGTAGCGCTCATAGGTGCCTAGATCGGCGAGCCACTCAAGTTCCCTGAGACCCGTTTCTTCGGCCACTTCACGCACGGCGGCATCGCGTTCGCTCTCCCCCGCCTCCACACCGCCCTTTGGAAACGACCAGCTGTTGCCGTGCTGCTCGACAAGCGCAAGCCTGCCTCCCGGACCGATGACGATGCCGCCGGCGGATTCACGCGGACTCATATTTTTTGTTCCCATCCGTATTCCGAATAATCAACACGCCTCAGATAACTCTCAACGGCAAGGCGAAATGGCGGAATGAATTTCTCCGGCAGCCCAGTCAGCGGAAAGTACGCCAGATCATCGCACTTTTCCGGCTCGGTGTTGTGCGGCTCGCCTTCGAACATTCTGGCGACAAAATAAAACCCGACGCGCGAGTGTCCGCCGTTATTGGTCGACCACCGGTGCTGCACATGCACGAACTCAAGATCTTCAGGCTTCACGGTAATGCCGACCTCCTCAAGAGCCTCGCGCGCCGCCGCCTCGCGCATCGTCTCCCGGTCTTCAACATGCCCCGCCGGCGTACAGTACCAGCCGTCATGCCACCCGGTGTTTCGGCGGCGCAGAAGCAGAATTTTATCGTCTTTGATCACTAACAGGCACACTTCAGGAATCAGCTTAAATCGCTCGGCCATCCACACATTGTAACAAAAAATGGGTCTTATCCATTCTTTTTGGCCAGGTTGGCCTGATGCTCCTCGGTATTTTTAAGCCCGCAGTTCTTCCATTTTTTACCCGAACCGCAGGGACACGGGTCATTGCGGCCTATTTCTTTTTGGTTCGGGGGCGGCGCGGTGAGCGTTATAACGGGCGCGGGGTTGACCGCGAGATTCGCGGTGCCCGCGGTACCTTCTTTGGTCAATTTTTCTATCATCTCAAATACCTGCGAAGCGAGCATGAGTTCCATCTCGTGGTAGATACGTGTACCTTCTTTGCGGTACTCCACCAGAGGATCCCGCTGGCCGTAGGCGCGCAGGTTCACACTGCCGCGCAAGTATTCCATACTCTCGAGATGGTCGACCCAGAGCGTGTCGAGCGCGCGCAGCACAATGCTGCGCGCTACCGTCAGGAGCGTCTCGCGGCCGAGTTCCGCTTCTTTTTTTTGCAAAACGGCGAGCACCTCTTCCGCCTCGGCTCCGCCCCGGCGGGACGGGTCATTACCCTCCGCGAGCTCGCGGAGCACCGCCTCAACGTCGTCGAGGCTGCCCGTGAGCACGCGGCGGCGTTTGTCGTACATGGCGCGGCGCTGCTTGTCGAGCACGTTGTCATACTCAAGCACGTGCTTGCGCGCATCAAAGTTGAAGCCTTCGATCTTCGTTTGCGCGCTCTCAAGCGCGCGCGTAACCATTGAGTTCTCTATGGGCTCGTCTTCGGGAATGCCGAAGCGGCCCATCATGTTCTTTATCATGTCGGAAGCGAAGACGCGCATAAGGTTATCTTCAAGTGAGACAAAAAAGCGCGTCTCGCCCGGGTCGCCCTGGCGGCCGCTGCGGCCGCGCAGCTGGTTGTCGATGCGCCGCGCCTCGTGCCGCTCGGTGCCCAAAACGTAGAGCCCGCCGAGGCCCTTCACCTCTTCGTATTGCCCGGCACTCGCCAGGGCGCCGCCGAGCTTGATGTCCACGCCGCGACCCGCCATGTTGGTGGCAACCGTCACGCGGCCCCGCTGCCCCGCCTGCGCAACGATTTCGCCTTCGCGCTCATGGTTCTTAGCGTTGAGAATTTCGTGCGGGACGCCCTCGCGCTTGAGATAAGCGCTCAGGAGCTCGTTCTTTTCAATAGAGACGGTGCCGATGAGGACGGGCTGGCCTTTTTGGTGGAGGCGCTTGACCTCGCGCGCGATGGCGGCGAATTTGCCCTTTTCTGTCTGATAAATGAGGTCGTTTTGGTCTTGGCGGATGACGGGCTTATTGGTCGGGATTTCGGCCACGTCGAGCCCGTACACCTTAAAGAACTCTTCGGCCGAGGTTTTGGCGGTACCCGTCATGCCCGAAAGCTTGTCATAAAGGCGGAAGTAGTTTTGGTAAGTTATCGAGGCGAAGGTGCGGCTCTCTTTTTGTACATTGACGCCTTCTTTGGCCTCGATGGCCTGGTGGAGACCCTCGCTCCAGCGGCGGCCCGGCTGCATACGGCCGGTGAATTCGTCGACGATGACTACCTCGCCGCCCCGCACCACATACTCTTTATCGAGATGAAAGAGCGCGCGGGCGCGCACGGCCGTCTCAAGGTGGTGGACGTATTTGATGCCCTTTTCGGTATAAATATTTTCTATGCCGAGCAATTTTTCGGCATGCTCGATGCCCGCGTCGGTCATTTGTATCGCCTTGCGCTTTTCATCGACGGTAAAGTCGGTCACGGGCGTGAGTGAAGCGGCGATGCGGGCGAACGTTTTATAAAGGTCTTCGCTCTCGCTCGTGGGGGCCGAGATAATTAAAGGCGTGCGGGCCTCGTCGATGAGGATTGAATCTATTTCGTCGACGATTGCGTAGTGATGGCCCCGCTGGCGCAGCTCCCGGGGGTCGTAGGCGATGTTGTCGCGCAGGTAATCGAATCCGAACTCCGAGTTGGTGCCGTAGGTTATGTCGGCTCCGTAGGCCTCGGGACGCGTGCATGGACGCAAAAATTCATGCACTACCTTGAAGCTGCTTTGCGCTTCTTCGGTTTGTGTCTCTTTATGCGTCGGGTCGTAGCGGAAGGAGCCGTCGGTATTAATGACGCCTACCGACATGCCGAGTGCGTGGTATACCTGCCCCATCCACACCGCATCGCGGCGCGCGAGGTAATCGTTGACCGTCACCACGTGCACGCCCTTTGCCTCGAGCGCGTTGAGATACGCCGGGAGTGTCGCGACCAGCGTCTTGCCTTCTCCGGTTTTCATTTCGGCGATGCCGCGGGAGTTGAGGACGATGCCGCCGATAATCTGCACGTCGAAGTGGCGCAGCTTCATAGTGCGCTTGGCCGCCTCGCGCACCGCGGCGTAGGCGTCGGGCAGGAGCTCCTCGAGGCTCTCGCCTGCGGCGAGCCGGCCGCGGAATTTGTGCGTCAAGCCGCTCAACTCCTCGTCGGCGAGAGCGCTATAGGAAGGCTCAAGCGCGTTGACCGCTTCGAGGCGTTTTTTGGTGTCATTAATGAGCTTTTTGGAGCCGTCCCCGAAAAGCCCTTTCAGTGAAAACATGGCTCAACATCATAGCATAAAACGGACGAAAAATCACCGAACGAATCGGTGATTTTTCTTTCGAGAGGATCGCTCCGGGAAGACCCCGGAGGAAGAAGCCTAGCGCTTCTTGCGCTTAGCGGTCTTCTTTTTCTTTGCTGCTTTCTTTTTCTTTGCCATAAGAAATGCGATGTTTCGCAAATTGGCTGCGCATCGCTCGACCGCACTTACACGAGATTCCTAGGACGCTCATGCAAGCACCAGTACGATGCTCTATAGGTAAGTATTGCAACCTCGCGCGCGATATACAACAAAAAATAATTTTGCACCTGTGGATAACTTCCGCCTGCCAGCAGGCGGATTTACTGCAAAATGTTCACCTCCGGAGATATGTCTATGCCTATTTCTTTTTTTATTTTCTCCTGCACGAGCCGCGCCAGTGTGCGCACATCATGCGCCGTGCAACTTTCTTCTGCAACGATGACGAGAATCTGGCGTTCAAACAACCGCGCGCCTCCCACGCGCGTGCCGTGCAACTTGAGTATTTTGTCCATGAGCCACCCCAGCGGCACCTTCACGCGCCCCGGCGCCTCCGGCATGTCAAAAAGCGGCAAGCCCGGATAGCGCGCGGCGAGCGTCAGAGCCTCATCTGCGGGTAGAACGGGATTTTTAAAGAACGAACCGGCCGTTCCCTCGCGGGAGAGATCGGGGAATTTGCCTCTGCGTATCTCAAGCACGGCGGCGCGTATGTCCGCGAGGCCGGGGGTTATGCCCGGGAAGCGCTCCGCCAGATCGTTATAGGACAGTTCGGGCTTCGGCGCGGCCGAGAGCGTGAACGCGGCCCGCAGGACGATGAGCTCCGCTCCGCTAAAAAGACTCTCACGGTACCCGAAGCGGCACTGTGCATTGCTCAGGCGCTCCACTTCCCCGCTCGATGCGTCAAACACCTCGACCCACGCAACCGTTTGTGCCACCGCCTGACCGTAGGCGCCCACTGAGCCCGCCACCGCCCCGCCCACCGTGCCCGGGATTCCTGAGAGATTTTCCAACCCCCACAAATTTTTTGCCACTGTCTGCGCGACGAGCGCGTCCCAGCTCTCGCCCGCCGCGGCGACCACCTCTTCATTATTAAACTCAATGCCGCGCAGCTCAATCTTCATGACGAGCCCGTCAAAGCCCCCGTCGGCAAACAGCACATTTGAGCCGCCGCCAAGAATTTGCATACGCAAATTCTTGTCCCGAGCGAAGCCGAGGGACTGTTTCAGCTCTTCAACACTTGAGACGCGCGCAAAAAACCGCGCCGCTCCTCCCATGTGAAAGGTGGTGAGCGGCGCGAGCGGTACCTGTTCTTCAATCGTCATGCGCGGTTGTGCCCCGGGCGGGAAGCGGGTGCGAAGCTCCAAAACATTGTCCTAATGTGAGTGCACCGCTCCCCGCCCGAAGCGCACTATAAAAGTATAGCAAACGAAAACCCCCTTACGGGGGCTTCGCGGACAATGCGCGGCGAGCTTCAGCCCTGCCTCACATGCCATGAGTATATCACGGTTTGAGCGTGCCGTTGTTTATCGGATCGATGAACTGCTGCTGTATCGCGCTCGCGTATTGCGGGTTGTCCGCCGCCGCTTTTTTGAGCTCGGCGATGGCGTTCGCCTTGTTGCCGGTGGCGTAATAGGCAGCCACGGCGTAGCCGACTTCGGACTGCACATCCGTGGGGTTCTGCGAGACGCGCAGTTGGTAGATGGCCGCCAGGCGCGCGTACTGCTTGGTCGAGAAGTACACTTGTATGAGTTCCTGGTTGTCGACCGTCGTGGTGCCGAAGCCCTCAACGAGGAGCTTATCGGCCTGGGCATTTTGCCCGTTGGCGAAGAGCACTGCGGCATAGAGCGTGCGCGCGTCGGCATACTGCGGCGTCTCATTGAACGCCTGCTGGGCCGGTATGAGCGCGTCTTTGCCGTCACCCACGCCCAGATACACCGACGCGAGCTCGAAGAGTATCTGCTGCTTGCCCGGCGAGTTGGTAAGAGCTTGCTGGATGGAGCTGATGGCCTGCTGATACTGTCCGAACTGCGCGTAGAATACACCCGCAAAGAGCTCGAGACGCGCGTCGTTGGGCCGCATCTTGTTGAGCGTCTGTGCCGCCGCGAGCGTTTGGGTGTAGGCCTGTTGTTTGACGTCAGGACTCACCGAGGTAGAGGGAGCGATGTTGTTGGAGGCGAACTGATAGAGCTGCTCAACCGTTTCCTGATAACCCACCCCCGTGCCGTAATCCAAGGCCTGCTTGAATGATGCAAGATTCTGCGCGGGGTCTTTGGGGCCGCCGGTCTGCAGGTTGACGGTGGTGAGCGCGTCGATGAGCGTCTGCGCGCGCGCGATGCCCGGCCCGTTGAGCATCCACCCGCCCCACAGGAACACGATGAGCACCACCGGCGCCACCACGGCAACGCCGTGGTCGCTCAGAGGCTTGCTCATCCACATGAAGCGGTGCGGCGCACGGCGCGTGAGCGAATGCGCGAACGCGAGGATGAGGATGAAATAGATATAGCTCACCAGGTTGTCGAACACGAAGAGATTGTTGAAGGCATAGCCCGCAAGGAGCCCCACGAATACGGCCTGCTCCGGTATCTCAAGTTCGCTCTTATAGAGCGCCCATGCCGCGAGCGCGAAGAGCGAGACATAGAGCAGAAATGCGGGCGCGCCGCCGTCTATCGTCCAGTCGACAAACATGTTGTGCGCGCGGTCGAACCACTGCTCCTGGTCGTACATGAGCGGGTTGTAGTACTTGTTGAAGACGAAGTTGAAATTCTCCTGCCCCCAGCCGAGCGCCATAGTCTTGGGACTCTGCGTGAAACCCTGCCATGCCTCGCCCCAAATGAGAAAGCGCGACTGCGTTGTCTTATCGGTCAAAGAGATGGAGGCGAAGCGCTGGAGCGTGTCATTGTGTTGCACGAAGGAGGTATGGCGCAGCACGAGGAAGAGAACGACGATGAGCGCTATCGCTCCCAGTCCCCACAGCGCCCAGCGGCGCATGCGGTGCCATCCGGTGCCGCGGCTGAAGATGGCGATGTATATCGCCGCAATGACGAGGCCGCCGATGAAACCCAGAATGGCGCCGCGGGTTTGGGTGAAGTACAGGCCCAGGAATTGCAGGACGAGCGCCGCGCCGTAGAGCCAGCGCGCGTTCGTGGACTTCCATTCTTTCACGAGGAGATACAGCGTGATAAAGAGCATAAAGAGCATGTAGACCGCGAGATACGTCGCGTTGCCGAAGGTGGTGTCCGCACGGCCGCCCGACTGGCTCGAAGGCGCGAAGCCGAAGACCTGGAATGCCTGGAATATCGCGGTAATGCCCTGCAGGACGCTTGCGCTCACGGCGATCTTAAAGAGCGTGTCCCACCACTTCTCGGCGGTCAGTACCGCACCGGCGACGATGAAGAGCGCCAGAAGGTGCAGTTGCGTGATGTAGCCGTCCATACGCTCGAAGTTGCTCCAAAAGCTCTTGGTAGGATCGACAGAAAAGACGGTCGCGAGCGCCATCCAGCCCACGAACGCCACGAGCGCCCACATGACAAGCGAGCCGCGCGGACGGTACTTGGGCTCGCGCACGGCGAGGATGATATAACACGCGGTGACGGCCTCCACCAACATGCGGAAGACGAAGTTCTTGCCCGTAATGAACGGGAAGAACATGTTGAGGAACGGAAGATAAATATTGTGGGAGTTGCCGCCGTCGGCGATGATAAACATGACAAACGGCACGAGCGACAATCCCCCGAGCACGGCCCATGTAAGCCATTTCGTATAATTCATATTAAAAGACTATACCACACGGCGGCGGATGCGCAGCATCGCCGCAAGCGCGCCGAAGCCGTCGCGCATGAGCCGCAATTTGCTTTGGCGGCCTTCAAAATGTTCCTCGTCCCAGATGATGGGCACCTCCGCCACCCGCAAGCCCGCGCGCCGCGCGCGGGCGAGCCATTCCATATCGAAAAACCATCCCGTCTCTTTGCACTGCGCGAGCTCCTCAATCCCCCGGCGGTTGGCAAGCTTGAGCCCGCACTGCGTGTCGAAAAACGGCATATCCAGTATCAGCCTGCGGATGATATTGAACAGTTTGGATGAAAACGTGCGCGAGGCGCTCCGGTTGGTCTTCGTTTGAGGATGCAGGCGCGAGCCGATGGCGATGTCCGCCCCCGCCTCAATCTCGGCGAGCAGGTCATATATGCAGCGCGGCTCAGCCGAAAGGTCGGCGTCGATGAAGCCGAAGAAATCCGCCGAAGTGTGCCTCGCGGCGGCCACGACGGCCGCGCCTTTGCCGCGCGCAGGCACGCGCAGGACGCGCACCTCGGCGTAGCCGAGCGCTTCGGCCGCCCCGGCGGTGCCGTCGGTGGAGCTGTTGTCGGCGACGGTGATACTCCACGCCATGCCGCAGGCGGCAAGCGCCTCGCGCACGCCCTCGATTGCCGCGGCAATAAACGGCGCTTCGTTATAGGCCGGTATGCAGATCTCAATCTTCATGCGCAGGGGCCGCGTGCTTAAAAACCCCGTGGCGGTAGAGAAAGAAGCTGTACACAGCGATGAGGACGCTGGCGAGCGCCTGGTCGAGCACCAGCACGCGCACCGCCAGCTGCTCATAGAGCACGTAGACGATGGCGTCGTTGATGATCAGATTTACCAGCACCACTGCATAAAACAAAAACATCTGATGGGAGGTCCTTAAGCGGTGCTCGCCGCGGAAGGTCACGTGCTTCTGAAGCAAAAAGCTCACCAAGGTCGCCACAATAAACGCGAGCGAGACCGTCGCGAGATACGGCAGCACCTCAAGCCACGCGAGCAAGGCCGTGAGCCCCAGGTTAACCGCGGCGGCGGCGGCGCCCGAACCTATATATTTTGCGACCAACATGCCGTGTTGTTTCATTATCATCTGCGGACGCCCGCCGGTGTCGCTGGCGGGTTGAGCCGAGTTCTATTACCATATGGAGACGATGTCCCCACTGCGGGAGAGTATATACCGCTTATTGCGCTCAAGCGAGCGCTACACCAAGACCGACATGGTGTATCTCTTTCAGAGCGGCTTTTGGCTGCAGGCGACTTCGGTGTGCATCACGCTCGGCTCGTTTTTGGTGTATGTCGTCTTCGGCCATGTATTGCCTAAGGACGTGTACGGCAACTACCAGTACCTGCTTTCCCTGGGCGCCGTTGCAAGCGCTTTCACGATGACGGGCATGAATTCGGCGCTCATCCGCTCCATTGCGCGCGGTTTTGAGGGCACCTTCCTCGCATCGCTGCGTATCCAGCTGCAGTGGGCCGTGGTGCCGCTTTTGGGCGCGTGGGCGCTGGGCGGTTATTACCTCTTTATGCACAACGTAACGCTCGGCTGGGGGCTCATGCTCATCGGCGTCTTTGTGCCCTTCAACACCACGTTCAACACCTTCGGCGCATACCTCAACGGCAAAAAAGATTTCAGGCGCTCGTTTTATTACTATGTGTTCTTTGTGAACATGCCCTACTTCATCGCCGTGGCTCTCGTGGCGGTGTCGCTCAAAACCGCGCTCGCGCTTCTGGCGGCAAATCTTATCGCACAGGCGCTTGGTTATTGGGTTGCGCACCGCCGCACGGTCGCCGCTTACCATCCACAAGGTGCGGTCGACCCGGAGGTCACCCGTTACGCCTGGCATCTCACGGTCATAAACTTTCTCGGCGTCATTATGGGCCAACTCGACAATATTCTCGTCTTTCATTTTCTCGGCGCGGCTGATTTGGCGCTCTACAGCTTTGCCACGGCAGTGCCCACGCGGCTGGGTATTTTCAAAAATATCGCGATAGCCGCTTTCCCGAAATACGCCGAAAAATCCCAAGAAGACGCGCGCGCGTCGATACTGCGCAAGGTGTTGCTCGGCATGGCGGGACTCTTGGTCATCTCGCTCGTATACATACTCTTGGCACACCCGTTCTTCGCTGTCTTCTTCCCCCGCTACCTTGACGCGGTGCCGTACTCGCAAGTATTCGCACTTGTCACCGTTATCACGTTCAGTTCGCTTTTTGTCACCATGCTCACCGCCCAAGGCCATGTGCGCCGGCTCTATGCATACAACGTCGCCTCGCCGCTCGTTATTCTCGGCAGCGAATTGGTGGGCATTACGCAGTGGGGGTTGTGGGGCCTCATATACGCCGTGCTGTTCTCCAGCTTGGCAAATTCACTTCTTAGTGCGGGGCTGGCGCTTTGGTAACGCCTGTCGCGCGGAGCGCCGCGGCGATGCCGGCTGTCATTATGACGGCGATAAGCGGCTCAACCGGGAGCCGGTAGCGCGCCTGGGCCGACGGGCCGCCGAGCGCCGCCAGATATACGATGATAAATAAAAATGCCCACATGAGCGGCTTGCGCCGGAGCGCCCACGCGCCTGCGGCAATAAAGAGCAGCCCGAGCCCGATGCCCACGCGCTCAAGCAAAAACCACCACGGCGTCGCCACAGCTTCAAGCGCCGTCTTAAATTGCCCGTGCACGAGCGCTTGTTTGAGATTTATATGCTGCTCCGGCGGGTTTATCGCAGGATTAAGAAAGAAACCCGTCGAACTGAACAGGTGCCAAACGCCGTACCTGACCGGCGCGTGCAAAATGACACCGAGTTCGTAGTGCTCAAGCGCGGGCGACGAAGCGAGGTTATACCAATTGAGCGGCCGGCCGTTGGCGTCTTGACCTTCCGGGACGCCGCTCTGCTGCTCAACGCGCGCATAACCGTCCTCAAGCGGAAGCCCCTGCGTGTCGGCCCAAAAATGCGGCAGGTTCACATAGGCCATGTCAAACGGCACGAGCGACGAGAACGCGAACACGCCGCTCTCGGCCCTGTTGCGCAGCATCCACGGGAGAAGCAGCAGTCCTATAACGGCGAGCATCGCCGTGCCGGCAATCACTTTTTTGCGCCAGGATACGCGAAGCGCCGCGATAAGCGCCAAAAAAATCGGCACGCCGATGAAACCGACCGGCCGCACATATATGGCGGCCGCAAAAATGATGCCGGCCGCGAGCGCCGCCCATACCGGCCGGCGCTCGAAGCGGAACACGAGCGTTAAAAAACCGAGTGTGAGCAAAAACATAAAGAGCACGTCGGTAAGCACATACAGCGCGTTGTAGGGCACCACCGGGTTGCACAAAAAAAGGAGCGACGCCCATTGCCCGGCGCGCGCCGAGACGAGCCGCGCGCCGAGCGCCGCGGTCATCAGCGCCGTCGCAAACACGAGCAGGATCTGCACAAACGTGACGGCGAAGAATGAGCCGCCGCCCATTAAAAGGATCGCCGCCGCAAACGCCGGATAGCCCGGCGTATGAAAGTAGTCATGGGGCGTGTTGTCGATATTTTGATCGTAAAAGCTCCCGTGCAAAATGCTTTCCGTCAGATTTGCGTACGAAGTGGGGTCATGCTCCGCGAGCGGCATGACATATGGCGCGCCCGCCGCGCGCTCAACCTGCGCCAGATGGATGGTACAAAGCCAGCCGCCCGCGTACGCGCCGAACAAAAAGACAAGCGCAATAAGGTACCAGCGCGGCAGACTGCGCAAAAATGCGACGGGGGTGTTCATGATATGCGCCTGGCGATGATATTGCAGTACATGAAAAGGTTGTCGATATATTTGCCGGGCTCAATTTTGATCATCCCGTGCGGCAGGAGGCGGTAAAACTCATAGCCCGGCAAAAGCCGCGCGAGCGCAGAGAGCGTGTGGTCGCGCTTGAGATGCCCGAAGTTAAACTCGAATTGAATGAACAGCGGCGGCCGCTCCTTGATGAGCCGCTGCATGCCAAAGAGCACTTCCCGCTCGTTGCCTTCGGTGTCGATTTTGACGAAGCCGATGTCGGGGACGGGGTGCTTGGCTAAAAAGCTGTCGAGTGTGAGGCCGGGGGCCGTTTCGGTTATCGAATGCTCGCTTGTCGCCGCCGCATGCAGCGACGCGTCCGAAGCCCGCTCGCCCCGCTGCGAAACTATCTGCACAGGGCCGTCATGGTCGTTTATCGCATAGCGAAAAGGATATACCCGCTCGCCCGCGCCCGCCTGCAGCGCCACGAAGGTCGAAGAGAGCGGCTCGATGGCGATGATCTGCCCCGGCACGAAACGCGCGAGTGCGGCGCTGTATTTGCCGACATTGGCGCCGATGTCTATGCAGGCCGCGCTGCCTATCTGCGGCAGCACCTGCTTCATAAACCAGCGCTCGCCGGTGCGATCGTCGTGGTAGCGGTTGTCATAGCCGAGCCCATGCAGGCCGAACATCGCGATGGTCTGATTAAAAGACGCGAGCGCCGGGAAGCCCGTGAGATAGCTCCAGTAGTTCATCGCCACCCACAGGGCCTGCTTGAGTCGGTTTTTCATGCCCGATAAGTATACCGTGGCCTCAAAAGCGCTCAAGGCTTACGTACGTTCGCTGCGGCCGCGAGCACCGCCTCATCAGTTACCCCCCACACGCCCTCGCGCGGATCGGGTGCGCTTATGAGCATCACCGTCTTGGGATTGTAGGTCGGGAACCAGCGCGGCATAGTGGGATGCTCGAGCGCGAGCGTCTCCTTGCCCATCATGGCGCTCAGGTGCGTGATGCCGGTGTCCACCCCCAGGTAGAGCGCGGCGTTTTTAATGAGCCCCGCGACTTCAAGAATCGGCAGGTTAACCGCCGCGCGCGCGCGCGGCACGCCCTTGATTATGGAATCGATGACGGCGCCGTCGCCCGGCCCGCCCGTGACGACGAACGAAAGCTCCGGATAGGCCGCGGCCAGCGCCTTTAAAATATCCGTTGCACGCGCGGGCGGCAGCGACTTAACGGCGTTTGAGCCGAGCGGGTGCAGCACGATATAGGAGCCCGGCGCGAGGTTAAAATTTTTCGGCATCACGGCTTTTAGCGGCAGCGACGCGGGCGAACCCAGCGGCTTGGTGTTGAGGCCCGCCGCTTGCGCGAGCGCGCGAAAGTTGTCTATGACAAGCTTCTGCATGTCATACGGCGCCACCGCGTCGCGGTTTGTGGCCGCCTCATGAAAGTCAAAGCGCGCCACGCGCGTCCTGGGGTTGAGCAAAAACAGCGCGCGCAGGCGGCGGCGCAGGCCGACGCTCTTCCACGCCGACATAATTTGCCACGGCCGCGCGAGCGCCCGGGCTACTGCCACAAGCCCCGCGGGCGAAAAACTCGCCGGCGCAACCTGCACGCCGGGCACGAGCCCGGCCAAATCGCGCACCAGCCCGGGCTCGCGCCGCACAAACATGAGGTTCCCGCTGTCCCCGTTGAGTTCGGCAAGTTCGCGGCTCAGCGCCAACGCCATGAGCGCATCGCCGATGGTGCCCGTCAAAAACCAAAGGAGCGGCAGCTTCTCATGCGCGCTTGACATGCGCTTACCTTATCACGACTCCCCCAAAAGTGTTATTATCTCCCGCATGGCTCACCCAGGCGCCCCGGCGGCGGCCGTCGTGTATGAAGGCAAAGATCTTGAGGCCATGGCCTTCGCCCAAAACTACCACCGCTGGATAGCGGATTTTTTCGCGCCCTATCTCGGCAAAAAAGTAGGCGAAGTCGGCGCCGGTTCGGGCAACTTCTCGTCCTTTTTGCTTGAGAGCCCGGTCGAATCGCTCCTGGCGGTGGAGCCTTCGGCGCAGATGTTCCCGCTCCTCGCCGAAAAATTCAAACACGAGCCGCGCGTCGTGGCGCGGCAGGCGCTCTTTCGCGACGTGTGCGGCGCTTATGCGGGACAGCTCGATTCGCTCGTCTATGTGAACGTGCTTGAGCATATCGAAGACGACGCGCGCGAGCTCGCCTGTGCGTATGAAGCGCTCAAAGAGGGCGGCTATTTGCTCATCTTCGTCCCCGCGCTCCCGGCGCTGTACAGCGAGTTTGACGCCTCGGTGGGACACTTCCGCCACTACCGCAAGCGCGCGCTCGTGCGGCTGGTCGGGAGCGCGGGCTTTAGTGTCACGAAAGTGCGCTATTTCGATATGGCGGGCATCCTGCCGTGGTTCGTAGCAATGCGGCTCATGCGCGGCGGTCTCAACCCGCGCAACACGGGGCTCTACGACCGCTTTGCCGTGCCCGTGGTGCGCGCGTTCGAAAGCGTGATTCCCGTCCCGCTCGGGAAAAATATTATTCTTGTCGCGCGCAAGCAGGCCGCCGCACAATCATGACAAACTTCCGCATGCTGTCAGTCGTCATCCCCGCGCACAACGAAGCGGGCACTATCGCCGAAATAGTGAAGCGCGCGCAGGCGGTGAGCGTCGCCCCGCTCACCATGGAAATAATCGTCGTCGACAACAACTCAAAAGACGGCACGGGCGCCGTCGCGCGCGGCATCCCCGGCGTGCGCGTCTTAGAGGAGCGCATGCCCGGCAAGGGTGCCGCGGTTAAGCGCGGCTTCCGCGAGGCACGCGGCGACATTCTCCTCATCCAGGACGCCGACCTGGAGTATGACCCGCGCGATTATCCCGCCGTCATTGCCCCCATCCTCGCGGGCAAAACCGAAATGGTGCTCGGCGTGCGCGCGCAGGAGCGCCACAACCACTGGCTCATCTATTACCTGGGCGGGCTCGGCAACTTCGCCATAACCACGCTCACCAACTGGCTGTATTGGAACAATGCCGGCGAATATGAAGGCTGCTACAAGGCGTTCACGAAAGCGCTCGTCGATTCGGTCGAGGTGAAGACGAATAACTTTGACTTCGATAACGAGCTCGTCTGCAAACTCCTCAAGCGCGGCTGCCGCAGCGTCGACGTGCCCATCCGCTACTACCCGCGCGATTATGCCGGAGGCAAAAAAATAAACTGGCGGCACGGTTTTTTGATTTTGTGGACTATACTGAAGTACCGCTTCGTCGACTGACATGACCACACGCCACGCGCTCATCTGGCTCCTGTGCCTCGACGTCATCGTGATGCTCTGCGCGGCGTCCGTCTTTCACCTACAGTGGGTAGACACCTCGACCTACACCGGACAGATAGAAAACTTCCGCCATTTTACCTTTTACTCGTCCGACCCCTACACCGAGATGCGCGATTTCAAGCCGCTCATCGGCGCCTTGGGCATGGCGCTGCCGTTTGTGCCGCCGGTGGCGCTCATTCTGGCCACCAACGCATTGTTCTTCATGGGCTTGAGCATAGTGCTCTTCTATTTTTTCGGCGGACTCGGGTTCGCGCGGCGCGAAAGTTTTTTGGGCGCGGTATGGGTGCTGGCGGGCTACCCGGGCGTTGCCTTCGGCTTCTCGGGCGGGACCGATGTTTCAGGCTGGTTCTTTTGCCTGGCAACGCTCGTGGCCGCGCTCGCGGCCTTCCGGGCAAACGACGACCGCCTGCTGCTCCTCGCCTCGCTCCTGGGCTTTTTGGGTTCCGCCACCAAAGAAACCGGCGCGCTCGGGCTCGTGTTTGCGGGCGTGTATATTTTGCTTCATGTGCGTGCGTGGGGATGGCGCGCGGTGCTTAAAAAATTGCTCATATTGAGCGTGCCGTTTTTGGCGCTCGATGGCGCGCTCATGTGGGTGCTCAGCAGCGCCGGCGTGCCTTCGTTCGTGCAATGGTTCATATTCGCCTACAAACTCTATGCGAGCGTCCACACGCTTAAATTCTTCTTGGGCGCCGAGTTTGCCGCGTTTAACGTGCTGTGGCTCTTTGTGGCGGCGGGCCTGTGGGCGCTCGCGCGTAAAAAAATTGCGCTGACCAAAGAGCGCTGGTTTCAACTTATCGCACTCTTCATTGCGGCGCTGCCCGTCATTGAGTGGCCGTTTTTTACCGACCGCATCCTCTATATCGAATTTATCTTTTTGGTGCCCGTGGCGCTTTTGGGGCTGCAATATGTCGAGCGCTTTCCCATGCGCGCGTGGGCGCGCTGGGGCATATATGCCCTGCCCATCCTCGGCGGCCTCTTCTTTCTTATCATCGGCGGCCACGACGGCCTCTACGCCCTCTTGCACCGCTTGCATCTATGATAGAGTGTCGCCATGGAGCGTGAAGCTATTCAAGAAGAAGAGTACGATTTTCCTTATCACCATTTGGTGAGCATCCGCCCTTTTGGCGAAACCCGGCATTTGTTTTGGGGATATAAGTATGCGGCGTATCTCGAAAAAATTTTAGACACGCTGAAGAAATTCGAATTTAATTCGCTTATCGACATCGGCTGCGGCGACGGCAAAGTGCTCGCCGAAGTTAACCGTCATTTTCCCGGTAAACGGCTGGTTGGTACCGACTACTCGGAAAAGTCGCTTCAGTTTGCGCGCGCTTTTTCGCCGCATCTCACCTTCACCACCAGTACAGATGAAAAATTTGACGGGTTCGTGCTGGTAGAAGTACTCGAGCATATAAATCCCGAACAGATGAACACTTTTCTGGACTCCATATGCGCCAATCTCAAGAGCGGCGCATTCGGAATTGTTACCACTCCCTGCGACAACGAGCCGGTGAACCCTAAGCACTACCAACACTTCAACAAAGATTCAATCGAAAGAACGCTCGGCAAACATTTTGAGATAGTTTCCTTCGAATACACGAGCGCCTTAACTGTCGGCGTTAAACTGCTACAAAGACTCTTTGCTAACCGTTGGTTTACTCTTAATCACTCAGGGTTGAGAAATTTTTTTTATTCTTTTTACAAAACACACTATCTAAATTCCCCCCCCTCAATTGCTACTCAGGTTTTTGTAGTGGTTAAGAAGAAATAAATTTAATAATACTCTCGGCTCTTTTTTGCCACGTATACTGCTCCACCTTTTGCCGCGCGGCTTGAGCGAGCCGCGCGGCGAGCGCCGCGTCGTCCAGCACTTTGTTGATGCCGTCGGCCAGGGCCTGCGGGTTGTCGGGCTCGACCAAGACGGCCGTCTCCTCATCGAGCACCTCGCGGATGCTCGGCAGGCTTGAGGCGACGATGGGCCGCCCCGAGGCCATATAGGTAAAGAGCTTCATGGGCGAGGTGTAGCGCTCCGAGAGCGTGTTGCGCGCGGTGTTGGGCAACACGAGCACATCGGCCGCCGCCTGGTTATCGGCCAGCTCGGTAAAGGGCCTGAAGCCGCAAAAATGCACGCGCGGATACTGCGTGCCATACGCCTCAACCTCGTCTTTTTCGCCGCCGATAACGGCCACGAGCGCCCCTTTAACGCGCGCGGCGGCTTCAAAAAGCACTTCGACGCCCTTCCAGCTGTCGAGCCGGCCGATGTAGAGCGCGATTTTTCTATCCTGCGGCAAGCCCAGCCGCGCGCGGGCGGCCTCTTTGCTTTCCGGATTTGCAAATTGTGCCGGGTCAACCGCATCGGGCGCCACCAAAATCGAAGGCGGCGCGGCATGCTTCTTTTCTAAATCCTCTTTAATGCCGCGGGTGATGACCACCGCCTTGTTGAGCCTCGCGATGCGCCGCAGCACGCGCGCGCTGCCGGGCACCGAGTGCAGTTCAAGCACGGTCTTCGCCCGCGGAAAAAACGGCAAAAAGAGCGTCTCGCGGGTATAGAGCGCGTCGTAGCGTTTAAAGAAAAGATAGAGCTTCGCAAAAAACAAAAACGAGAAGCTACGCATAAAAAAGAGTGTGCCGCTCTGCGCGCCGGGCCAGAGGTCGAGACACGGCAGCTTCACCAGCCTAAAATTCTTTTTAACGTCGTAGTAGCTAAACGGGTCGGCGTCGGGCGTGCGCGCGCGGCGCGGCGCCACCAGCTCAACCTCGTGTCCTGCGAGCGCAAAAGCCTCGCACATCTTCATTATCTGCAGGCCATGCGCCCACTCGTCAGGTAACCGCGCCGCCGATAGATAAATCAATTTCATTTTTTGCCGGCGTAATACCGCTCAACCATATCAAGCCCGCGCTCTTCTTCTTTGGTATTCGATGCTTCGGTTTTGTGAATATAGCCTCGCTCTCCTTCAAGACAATAGACGCTCATACGGTAAAAAGGCGAGAGCGACTTCACGCGCGAAAGGAGATTGTGTGAGAGGACAAAATCGCGCAGTGGTTTGTCGTTTTGATTCCAATCCGAAAGCTCCGTAAAATCGCCGGACGTATTCGTCTTACCTTCGCGCGTGAGCGTGGTGCGCGAGAGATCAAATGACCCCCCGATCATTTCAAGCATCTCGCGGGTGAAAAATTCAAAAGAACCGCGCACGCCGAACGGTTTGGGCAGATGCAACCACTGGCGCAAGCGGCGCTGCGCATTGCCGGTTGAATTAGTAAGGATAAGCCAATCATCCTGAGGCAAAAGATCAGCGAACAAGCGGTCATTCAAAATAAAATTATCGTCGTGGGTGACCAAAAACTTGTCATATTGTGTGTAGTCGTTTTTTTCGAGCCATTGATTGGTGTTCCCCCAATCCCCGATGGTGTTGGGCTCAAGCGCGTAGTGCCAGCCGAGCGCTTCTATCTCGGCGACCGTCGCCACTTTGCGATAGAGCAAGCGGTCATAGAGGCTGCGGCGGTCATAGCCGAGCGCGGCAAGCTCCTCTTTCTTTTGTGCGGCGGCATGAGAAGGATCGCGATGAGACACGACAAATAAATCAACCTTCCAGCCTGCGGGTATTTTTTGGGCGGCAATTTGCTCAAAAAAAGCTATCGGAAAATGCCAACCACTGGCCACGACGGCGAGTCTTTTCATACGGTATGGATGCGCTTTAGATATAACCCTCTGCAGGCCGGAAACGTTATTTCTTCTGCAACGACATAGTGTCTTTGCCACAAGCGCTCCAGTCCGCGGAAGTTTCGAATATAGCCCACGAACGAAACACGCCGGCCCCGGAACCGCGCCTTCAAATTATTCCATTTTCTGAAGACAAACGCCAATACCGTGAGCGTCCACATAAGGCCCAAAAATACCCGCTCTACGCCCGCGGCGTCCATATGCCCAAACATAGTACGCCATTCTTCATCCGAAAATTCGCGTTCATTGCGATATATAAAAACCAGGCATGCCGGCATATCCGCAACCCGCTCCCACGAGCGCGCGTCGAGCGCATCGAATTGCTCTATCGAATCCGCTTCAATGAATAATTCTTTTAGATGGCCGACAAGCTCGGGCACCGGCTCGGTTACCACAACCTTAAGTGCGGGTAGTCGCCTCTTGAGATGATATTCAAAGTAGCATCCGCCCGAGCCGACCGAAAAGAGCGTTTTGATGCCTGCGCGCTCGATGAGCCGCGCCAAAGACTCAACCCGCTCAGGAAGTGCGGCGTCGAGCCCGTCTATCGAATCATCGAGCGTGGAGAGATCTTTGAGCCACTCTTCGCGGGTCTGTGCGATGCGGTAGCGCGAACTCTTGTTGCGCAGCACGAACCAGTCCTCCCCACCTCTAAGCGTTCCTCGGAGTTGTTCGGCACCAACTCCGAGCGCTACATAATATTTTTGTACTACCGGGAAAGGAATGGAATTGAGGTACCGCAGCGGGCGCAGCCAATTCATCGTATTCGGTAGAGTGTCTCGAAAAATTTCTTTTCCTTATGGAGCGTGGGAGAATAGCCCGTTATAGTCTCGCAGTCTCTATGAAAGATCTCTTTCCACCCGCGCGAAGGGAACGTATCCTCGCTGATACGGTAGGCGTCTATCATGTTCTGGATTTTTTTTGAATCCTTTCCCATAAAGGTTTTCGAGAGTTTATTCCCTGCCCGGAGCAAAAAACCCCACACCGGAGGCAGGCTGTTGAGGTGGTGGCCTTTTTTCCAATCCTTGAGGTAAAAGAGTGTGCCAATGCGGTTGATTTGGTCGACATAATAATTGACGATGCTGAAATCCAGCTCGCTTAATACGGAGCTCGAATAAAAGAGGTCAACCGCTTTAAGATTTTGCAACTCCGACGGCGAGATGAACTTCACCTTGTATTTACCGTGCAAAAACCGCTTTGACACATCGATGGCCGGAGACACATCGACGATGGTGTACTCTATGTGCGGATACCTTTGCAGGAGCAAGTGCGCCATCCTGCCGTAGCCCCCGCCGATCTCGACGAAACTGGCAATACCCTTAAAATCGATTGCTTGCTCCATGCTGGCCAACTCAGAGACGGAAATGAGCAAGTCTTGTGTCACCAACTTCCCGTCCAGCACCACACGGACCGGGTTGCCCTCTTCGACATCGCTTTCTTTGAAGGTTGTACCCCGCTTGGCGAGAAAATCGTATGCAAATCGGATGTCTGCTTCAGAATAATCGGGATCGGTAAAATACCGGCTCGCTATGGTCCTCCTGAAATTATTCCAGCCATCCGCCTGGGAGAGAATGGTTTGGTGGTGTTTGCCGAGTTTTTCCCAACTTTTCGATGTGCCGAATTTCGTTGGCTTACTCATGGTGTGCGTTAAATTCATCGATAAGACCGGCTACGCGATGGACGTCCTGTATCCGCATGCCGGTATGCAGCGGAAGGAAAAGATATTTTTCCTCAAGCGCGTCCATGATGGGCAGGGGCTTCCGACCGCCGAACACCGTGTATTGATCGTTCCGGTGATCATACACACCTGAATCAAAACCGCGGGATTTCAAGTACGCTATGAGTTCGTTGCGCTTGTCGCTGAGGGTGAACGCGCGCCACACATACGCCTGAATACCGCGCGCGCGGTATGCGGCAACGAGCTCCTCGCGATGTTTGATCACCTGCGGAAGGGAGCGCAAATTTCCCCGCCCTATGGCCGCGGCGATATCGTTCATGTGGTATTTGTATCCCGCTTCGGTTATATCCACGTTCCCCTGGGTCTGTTTCTTCTCGCGATCGAAACCAAACCAGCGCAACCGGCGGGCCTTCTTGGATAAGATCGAATCCTTGCATATGAGCGCGCCGCCGTCACCGGTAGTAAAAGTTTTAATCGCCTGAAAGGACACGCAGACAAAATCGCCCAGGCCCCAATGCGGCGAACCCACGGCTTGCGCGGCGTCCTCAATGAGCGGTATGTGGCGTTCACGGCACAAGGCCACCAACTCATCGAGCCCGCGATTATTGCCGTTGAAGTGCACGAACACGACGGCCTTGGTCTTTGGAGTGATCTTGCGCCGCACGTCCTCAACGCTCATGTTGAGATCCTCTTCGGTATCCGCAAAAACGATGGAGGCGCCACGCCGCGGTAGGGGGACGTTGGTCGCGGGGGCGGTGAGGACGGGCACAATCACCTCATCGCCCGGGCCGATACCGGCGAGCTCGTACGCCAATTCGAGGGCGGAGGTGCCTGAATTGAGCGCGATGACATCCTGCAGGCCGAACATCTCGCCAAACTCCTTCTCAAACGCCTTGACCTGCGGTCCCTCAGCCAGTTGGCCACTGCGAAGCACTTTTATCACATTCCACACCGCACGCCAGCTGACATACGGCTTGTACAGCCTTATTTGCTTCATGTCAGTACGTAAAGAAATTTGATTCCGGCCGCGCGAGCCAATCTTTAAGCATCTTGGCGTTGGTGTCGCGGGGGGAAAGCAGCGCCGGAGCTGCGGGCCACTGAATACCAACCTCCGGATCAGCCCAGTTGAGTTCCGATTCCGCATTTTTATTGTAAAGACCGGAGCTTTTGTAGAGCACCTCGCACACGTCAGAGAGCGTCTGAAACCCGCGCGCAAATCCGGCGGGGGCGTATAGCTGCTTTTTGTTATCCTCGGTAGCCTCGATGCCGAACCACTTCCCGAGCGTCGGCGAGCCCTTGCGTATATCGACCGCGACTAAAAATGCGCTCCCGCGGCTCACCCGCATGAGCTTGCCCATGGGCGGGTCCCACTGAAAGTGCAGACCGCGGATAGTGTGCTTAATGTTCGTTTTTGAGTGATTGTCCTGAACGAAATTTTCTTTTATGCCAGCTGCTTCAGCGGCGTCTTGTTTGTAGCTTTCCATAAAAAACCCCCTTTCGTCTTCTCTGACCAAAGGAGTGATGACGAACACGTCTCGGATCGGGGTTTTCTCAAAAGTCATAACTTCTCGAATACGCGTATATTATACCCCGCGTCGTCGTTAAAATCAGCATCAATCCCGACATGGGCATCAAGCTCCTCCAAGATGCTGGATATCGAGTGCTTGGGATGGAACTTGAGGACGTCCTTGGCCTTTTGTATCGACACACGGTAGTTGCGCGCGTCAGAGATGCGCTCCATTTGTATGGCAATCTGCTTGCCGTGGTTGCGCAAAAAATGGTCCTGCACCAAAAGCGCGACCTCGGCGAGCGTGACGTTTTTCGATGCGACGTTATAGATGCCGCTCGGGGCCTTAAGCGCAAGCACGTAAGCCTCTATTGCGTCGGATATGGCGAATATGGGCCTCCAGATTGCAGGATTACGAACCACGATCTTGTTTTGCGTGGCTGCCGTCATGTACATGGTGTTGACCAAAAGATCAAAGCGGGTGCGCGGCGAATATCCGGAGACGGTCCCCTGGCGGAGCGCCACCACCTTAAACCCATCGTCAGCGTACTGAAGACATCCCACCTCGCCCTGCAATTTTGAAACGCCGTAGTGCGATTGGGCGTTGGGCATGTCCTCCTCCGTGCATTCCTTTTCGGTAAAACCATATACTGAACAAGACCCTGCGTAGACAAACCGCTTGACCCCCGCTTTTTTCGACAAAAAGGCCAAGTACGCAGGCGTCGGCGCGTTGGAAATAAAATTCATGCGCGGATTGAATTCCGCCATTGGATCGTTTGAAAGTCCGGCGAGGAAAATCACCGTCGTGAATCCCTTCAGATCCTTTTCCTCAAGATGCATTGCATCTTTTTTGACGATCCGGACTTTTTTGGGCAGGTGGTTGCCGAACCACAACGTATCCACGACCTCGACGCTGTGACCCTCTTCAAGCAAGCGGGGCACGAGCCGCGACCCGATATATCCCGCCCCCCCAATTACCAAAATGTGCTCCTTTTTTTGAGCACGTCCCGTGACCTTTTTGGATTCGGTGGCCTTGCGCATACTCAGTGGAGTTACATTACTATGCGGCTATCCTTTCCGCAAGATTCTCGACGCTGAGGGAGAATCTTCTCTTATAAGCGCTTTCCCCCGCAATAAGTTTCTTATAAAGCGGTCCTGAGCTGAGCCGCCAAATGCTTTGAAAAGGCGTCGTATCTGAGGTACCGCTCAAACGCATCCCGCGCCTTGCGTTGCATTTCGTTAAACTGCTCGTTGGTGAGTGCGGCGTGAAAGTCGGCGAGGATGTCGGGCGCGCGTTTTAAATCGCGCCAGTCGATGATGACGCAGAACTCGCGGTAGTTGATGAGATGCTCAAGCGGCAGCACCACGGCCGTATCGATGAGGACGGGTATGCGGCCGAGGCTGAGCACCTCATAAAAGCGCGTCGCCTCGTTGGCGTCGCCGCGCACGACGAGCGTGTAGTCGGTGTTGAGGATGTTCTCGACAAACTCGCGGCGGTTTTTTTCCTGCTGCCCTTCTATCGTCGCCGTGTTGCCCGAGTAGCTTGAGCGGATGATGAAGTCGCTTTTGATGCGTTGCGAGGCTCGAAATATCGCGTTCGCCTTCTCGCGCCAGAAGACGCCTTTGATTTTGGCGGTTTGTCTGCGGTCCACGAGCATGCGCAAGCGCAGCGGCATTTCTTTAACCAGCGAGCGTATGCGCTGTTTGGGCGAGAGCTTCCCCCACCCCACAAAACCCACCGAAGGCACCGCGCCCTTTTTACGCAGGGTGAGCGTGCCGCCGCAATACTGCTCGAGCAAATCCTCGCACGGCACGGGCACTTTTATTTCATACGCGGGCATATCAAACCGGTACGGAGTGATGCGCAAGACCCGGGCGTTGGGCACCTCAACCACGCCGTGCTCGTCGCCGCTGGCGTCTATCAACAGCGGCTTGTTATATTTTTGCGCTTCCTCCACCACTTGCTTAAAAATACCGGGCTGCCAACGCTTGAGACGCCAGTACTCGTGCGGCATGAGCACATATTCGGCCTCCTGCGGCGTATCGACGAGTTCAAAATATTTTTTGTCGTAGCCGTGCTTGAGCGCCGCATTAAGATACAAGATATTTTCTTTATGCGCGCCCATGCCCCAAAACGGGTAGAGAATGGCGGTTAAGCTCATCCACGGCACCACGAGCGCTTTGTTCACATATAGCTTAAGCGGGCCCTCATTTTGCATATGGCAAGTATAACGCCCGCGGGCGCAAAAAAGATACAAAAAAGAATCCCTTCCCCGGAGGGGAAGGGATAGTATTGTCAGGCCGATGCGGCCCGGGACGGCGGAGTGCTTGCCCGCAGTATCCGCGGGGGCAGAGCGGTCTGCCCCATCGAGTGCTCGAACGCGGAGGCGGGAGAGAAGGGCGAGTACGGTATGTGCAGTGCGTTGCGTACCACCTCCTCAAGTTGATCACGCTCGTGCGCAATTGCCTCTGCCGAAAGATGGTCGGTGAACACGTGACTCACGTATTCACCGGGTATGCCCTTGTAGTAGTGGGCGACCTTGGCAAAGTCAACTTCTTCTTGGTAGAGCTTGTCGGCATAGCGGTTGGGGGTCGTGTAGACCCACAACCCGGGCCGAACCGCCTCAACCTCGTCGTAGTATGGCGAGCCGGGGTACGGCGTGATGACCGCAACGTCGAAGTCATCCGGCCGCACCGACTGAAGCCACTGCAGTGTTTCGACGACTGTGTTCTCAGACTCACCCGGATGCCCAAGCGACATGAGCGCTTTAACCGTAAGACCGGCGTCATGTGCGATCTCGATGCAACGCGTATTGTCTGAGAGGGTCGCCCGTTTCTGGATGTTGTCGAGAATCCGGTCTGAGCCAGATTCAAACCCCACCAAGAGTTGGCGGAAGCCCGCCTTCTGCATGACCTCAGCCTGGCGCGGATTGCGCACCATAAGTTCGGCCTTGACGAAGCCGCGCAAACGCCACTGCACGCCCAGCTCTTCCTGCTTGGCTGCAATCGCGTCCATCAGCATGACCATTTCCGGATTGACATTAAGCTCATCGTCGTAAAACATGAAGCCGCGATACCCGTAGGTGCGGTACAGATGCTCCATCTCCGCGACGACATTCTTAACGTTCCGCTTGCGTGTATGACGCAGTGTCGGGCTAAGTCTCCCGGCACAAAACCCGCAATTGAAAGGACATCCCAACTGCGTGATAAGCGTGGTGGCCGCTTCGCCATCAACCTGGTAGTGGTAGCTCGGGAGATCGATGAGATCGCGAGCCGGCAGGGGTGCCGCATTCAGCCGCGCATTGTCGAGAAAGAACTCGCCAAACGCGGCTTTGCGGCCGTCCGCGTCGATTACTCTCGGCGGATCCGGACGCAATGCGGCGAAGACGGCCTCCTCTCCATCGCCCGCAACGATGACGTCGAAGTGCTCCAAGAGCTGCAGATAAGCGCGATGCGCGCGGCCGGTGCGGTCACGCGCTTGTTCATGCTTATATGCGGCCATGGTCAAGGTGGCATGTGTGCCGCCGAGAATGACCCGCGCTCCTGGCTGCGCCGCATGCAACGCTTGTGCTATTTCGACCGCCGCAGGAAACTGCGGCGTCGTAGCTGTTATGCCATACACGCGCCCCGGGGAGCGTTGCGCATGTTCGGTCACGATATCGAGATAGTTGGTATAACCGGAGAGATCGAGCATCTCAACCGGCAACCCCGCTTGACGCACGCTTGCCGCAACGACAAGCGGACCCAAGAAGGGCATCACCCGCTGATCCTTGAGAAAACCGGACGGCGGAGTGATGAAGCAGACGGTTTGCACGTCCATGGTCTTCCCTTTCTGATTCACGAAGAACGCCGCGAGTAACTATACTATGATTTTTTGACTACGACAGATTGACAAAGTTTAATTATATGAGCCTGTGTGTAGTGATGCGACGCCACTCGTTCGGCAGGCCTTTGGCATGCCACAGTGAAATTGTCTGCGCCGTGAACGAAAATTTTTCTTGGGCAAGTTCCAGTTTATATGCTTCGCGCGGAGACGCATCAAGACCGTACGCGAGTGAAATATGCGGAAAAAAAGGCGGTGAAATTTTGAAGAGCTGCTCGGCCTTCTTTCGTAGGGCCACAAGCTGCTCAGAAGGCGCGCACGAAACATAGAGACACTTATGATACGCACTTCCTGTTTGTGCTGATTCTATGGGTATCGAAAACGACGCTTCATGTGCAAACTGTGCGCAGGTTTCAATAAGCTTCTGTTCCTCGCCATGAAGACCCGGGAGGAGTGTGAGGTGCGGTTCAAACACCGGTGTTCCAGAGCGGGCAGCGATGTTTTCAATGAGCGCACTTAATTTTCTAGCATCGGCGGGCGCGGGCTCAAGCCAAAGCGAATATTCATCTACTGACACCGGTTGCATCGACCCATCGTACCGTATTGTCTATTTATTTGAAACATGCTACGGTTTCGCCAGACACATCCAGAAGGAGCAACGTTATGAGCACCACTATCGACACGCTAGTGATCCCTGCGGCCGGCGCGGGCACTCGACTGCGCCCGGCAACCTATGTGACACCCAAGGAGCTTTTGCGGCTGGTAGACAAACCCATCATCTACTATCTCTTTGCCGAAGCCTATCAGGCAGGCATACGCAATGTGCTCATGGTGACGCACACAGACAATCCTCAGACGAAACGGTTCTTTCAAAGCGGCGCGGCCAAGCCGTTGCTGGAAGAATTTCCAGACCTCACGGTGTCATTCATAGAAACGGCCAAAAGAGGTGGCGACGGCCAAGCGCTCCTGCTTGCGGAAAAAGCAGTGGGCGACGCGACTTTCGCGGTGACCATGGGCGATCTTGTTACGCTGCCCGGTGAATCTATCCTGGAGGAACTCATCAAAACGCACGCGTCAAAAAATAAGGCGGTGATATCGGTCGAAGAAATTCCTCAAGAAAAGACCGGGCAGTACGGTATCATCGACCCCGCTTCAAGCGCAGAACGCGAGTATGTGGTGCACGGCATCGTAGAAAAACCGAAGCCCCATGAAGCCCCGAGTAATCTCGCCATGACCGGCAAGTATGTGCTTCCCGCCGAGATTTTCAAATATCTGCACCTGCTTGAGAGGGACGAGGGTGAGCTCAAACTCGCCCACGCGCTGAATATGTTCGCCAAAGAACACACCCTGCTTGCTTGCGCCGTCCGCACCAAGCACTACGACACCGGTACCAAGATTGATCTTTTAAAAGCCGAGGTCGCGTTCTCGCTCGCGCATCCGGAGCTTAAAGATAAAGCTCCTGCCGCGATACGAGAGATGTTGAAATAACAGAAGGCCCGGGAGAAATCCCGGGCCTTTTTCTTTGTCAGGGCGATTTGTGACGCACCGTTACCCCGAACGCAGGGCACACTTCGGCGAAGACGGACTTCCGGTGTGGCGGGAGGATGATGTAGTCGTGTGAGTCACCCTCAAGGGTATACTCGTCCGAGCTGCCATCATCAAAGAACACCTTGAGCCTTATACGGCCGCCATAGATCACAATGAGCTCCGTACCATGGAACCCTTTGACGCCGTATTCAGGATTGACGTCGTAGCGCCAAAGTTTCACTTCGTGACTGTCGAACGCGAGCGAATCATGCGGCATAAAGGGCCCCATAATCCAACCTTTGCGTTCAGAGGCATTGACGCCCTCGGCGTTGCCTCGGACGACATTCCTAGCGCTCATTTCGAACCTCCCTATTGTGCAAACCCGGACGAAATTTACTACTTATCTTAATACTTGTCAACCAAGCTCCTGCGCGAGGCAATCAATGAGTTTCTCCAAGCTATGGTTTTTGGCGATATTGCGCAGCCGGGCGCCCTGAGCCTGGCGTTCATTAACCGAAAGTTCAAGAAGCGCCTGAAGTTTCTGCGCGAGGCTTTCGGCACTGCCTTGTTCAAAAGTAAGTTGCGGCTCAACAAGCGCGGCAAAGTCGGCGCTTGAGACAAGCACCAAACATTCGCAGGCCATCGCTTCAAAAATAGTTTTGTCGAGCATGCCCGAACCCGAACAATTCACAAAAATGCTGTGGCGGTTATAAATCTGCGGCGTGGCGCTGTTGCGCACGCCGGGGTAAAAATGAGCCGCATCATCGAGTCCGGCGGCGCTCTCTTCAAGTGAGCGTTTATACGGTTCGTCGCGCAGGAGCACCGGACCATAAAAAGACGCGCTGAAGGTGACGCCCTGCGCTTTAAGGAGCGTGAGGGCGCGCAGCAGGAGGTCGGGTTTTTTGGCGGGCGCGATGCGCCCCAAAAAAAGAATCGCGCGCGGATCACGCGGAATTTCCGGCATACGGTCGAATGCGTCGGTATCGACACCGACCGGCATGATGACGCTCTTGGGGTAGCGCGCGGTATAGGAATACTTCGAGGTGCAAAAAACTTTGGTGCAAAAGCCCGCGGCAATATCGGTGAGACGGTTGCCCGCCCAGTGATTGCGCCACAGATAGACTTTTTTGCCCCAGCGCCGCCAGAGCCAGCCGCCCAGGAGCACGTATTCCTGATTCATGTGCACAAACACGGCGTCGTAGTCGTTCTTGAAGCGGCGGATATATGAAAAGAAGCGCCGCACGCGCCCGGCGCGCGAGGTGTTGACCTCTTTGCCGAGCGAATATATTTCGACATTGCTCGGCAGCTCATGCGCGCCGAGATAGAGGCACACGACCGTGACGCGCTCATAGTGTTTCGAAAGCTCGATAATCCAGCGGTGAAAAAACCCCAGGACCGGATCGTTATAATCGAGTGCTTGGGTGAAGACGAGCAGCTTCATGGTTATGCCTCCAGTGTAGCGCGCCACGCGCGCGCCCACTCCTCCTTTGTGAGTAACTCGAGCTTGCACTCGCCGCGCGCGCCTTCTTGCAGGACTTTAACAACCTCATAGGCGAGCTCGCCGCGCGGCGCGACGATGGCTCCGGCCTCGCGGGCGATGCCTACGTCGGGCGCCACCACGGGCACACCCGCCGCGAGCGCCTCAACGATTGAAGCGCCCCAACTTTCATGAAGCGAGGTCACCAACAAAACATCGGCGGTGTCTAAATACACAAGCGGATTTTGCCAGCCCAGCATTTCAATAACAGGCGTGTCGGCCGCCTCGCTTTTTGCCTCTTGCGTCAGAGACCCGGCACCAAGCATTTTCAACGTCGCGTCGGGAACGTGTTTTAATACTTCTTTAAAAATTCTTATTGCTTCAAGTGGATCTTTTTCCTGCTCGAACCGTCCTATCCACAAAATATTTTTTCCGGTATGAGGACGCCGGATTACGGATGAAAATTGCGGTACGTCAACAAACACCGGCAGCACGCTCACGTTGGCGCGCGGCGCATAGGTGAGCACCTGCGATTTTATTTTTTCAGACACCGCCCGCACCGAGCCTGCACGGCGCAACACAATCCGCATCAGCACACGCCTCACGCCTTTATAAACTGAAAGATCGGTGTGTACCTGCACATTAAATTTAGCTTTGAGTTTGCGTGCCGCATGCCAGGCGAAGAGCCCGCGCCAAAAAGGATCTTGCGCGGTGACCACGTCAAAATTTCCCGCCGGAACCTTCGGCCACCAGCTTCCCCGCCCCATAAAAACTACCGCAAGCCCGTCAACCGCCGCCTTTTGCAGCTCAAAGCGCGGATGGCCCGGGCCGAAGCTTTTGTCGCCGGTAATCATTAAGACATTCATATGGCTTTAAAAAGTTCGCAGAGTTGGTTGAGCGTTTTGTCGATGGAAAATTCTTTCGCCCGCCCGCGCGCCGCCGCGGCGCGGGCCGCCGCCGCCTCCGGGTCATCATGGACGCGCTTGAGCGCCGCGAGAAGCGCTTCGTCATTTTTTGCCTCAACCAAAAGGCCGTTTACCCCGTCCTCAATGAGCTCGGGGTTGCCGCCCACACGGGTGGCCACGACCGGCGTCCCCAGCGTCATCGCCTCGACCAACGCGTGCGAGAGGCCTTCATACGTCGAGTTGAGCGCAAAGACATCGGCCGCCTTGACCCAACCTAATACTTCGGCGCGCGGCATATGCTCAAGCAGCTTAAAGCGCCAACCCGGCTCACGGGCCACCGTGCGCTCAAGCGCTTCAAAACCTTTCCAGGGCACGCGCCGGCCCGAAGACACCACTAAAAAACCCTCCGGCCGCGTGACCGCCGCCGGCGCGGGCACTTCAACGCTGCTGTAGATAACACGGATGTTGCCTCCCTCGACTCCGCTCGGGACAAGCCAGCCTTCGACAATTTTTTTCATATATCCGCTCGGCACTACCACAGCTTTTGCGCGACGCACGACACAGCGTTGGATGAGGCGCAAACACCATACCCGCAGCCCGTAGCTTTTTGTTTGAAATACATCGAGCTCGTCGGAAACACCAAAGCGCTGCCGCGCCTGCTCCCAGGCGTAATCGCCCGGCACGCGCACCAAAAATTTTTTACCCGTGAGCATCGCCGCAAGCGCCGCGGGAAACCCGACTGAGACGGTGTCCTGCGCATACACCACATCTGCGCCCAGCGCCGCGCGCAGGCATTTAAAAAAATAGGCGGTGTGGCGGATTATTTTCGGCAGGCCGCGCACGCTCCTAAACGGCAGGACGCGCACCTCAAAACCGCGCGAGGGAAGTTTTTCCTCGAGCAGTTTGGTGTAGGTCGCCGGCCCGCCCGTCTCGGGCGGGTAGACGCCGGTGGCAATGAGTATCCGCATGATAAAAGTCTACTCTAAAACACGCCCAAAGACCCGCTCGCGCATCTGCCGCGCGATAAGGTCCCAATCGTACTTTTCAAACGCCAACTGCTTGGCCCTTGCTATAACCTGCGCCGTGTGGGCTGGGTTGCCGAGGATGGTTTTGACCGCCTCCGCGACCGCTTCGGGCGAATCTTTTGGCACCGGCCAGGCAACCTGCGGCGTGATAAAATCGGCTAACCCTCCTTCGCGCGTGGCAATGACCGGGAGTCCCGCCGCCATCGCCTCGACAAACGAGTTGCCCATGCCCTCCGAGCGGCTGGGGCGCACAAAAACGTCAGCCGCGTGCAGATATCCAACGACCTTTGTATTGGAAACTTGTCCTAAAAAACGAACACGATCCGAAAGTTTTAATTTTTCGGAAAGGCGTTTGAGTTCTAAAAGTAACGGCCCTTCACCTAATACGAAAAGTTTAACATTGTCCGGGAGAAATTTGAGAGATTTAATTATGATATCAATGGCGTTTTTAAATACGAGACGCGAGGTGGTAATTAAAATCTTGTCAGAGACGGAGACTTGGCCTCCATTATAATTTTTCCAAAATATACTTCTGTCTCCCACGGGGTTATTTGAGAACCACTCAACCCTCGCCAAATCCACGCCATTTGGAATAATTTCAAGCGGCCCGGTGAAGCCGCGCCTTTGCGCCCACTCGCCCAAATAGGTCGATATCGCCTGCACCACGCGCGCGTTTTTAAAGCCCCGGTTGATGAACGGCAAAAACGGCAGTATGCGCAAGCGGCCGAACATATGCGCCTCGGTGTCACCCTCCTGGAGCGTGAGCACGTAGGGAATGTTGAGCCGGGCAAAATATAAGGGCAGGAGCATATAGCTCATCATCACCCACGCGGCGTTGAATTTTTCTTGCGCATGCAAGCGCGCCGCCGCAGCGGCGGCGCGCGGAATGAACAACATTTTTGCAACATAAGAAGCCGAGCCGCTCCCGACGCGGTGTACCACCACATTGCCGAGCCGCTCCTGCGCCGCGTCGGCGGGAGAAAACCGCAGTGTTATCAGGTGAAATTCAATATCCCCAAGGCGGTCGGTAATCTCTTTTATGGCCACCTCGGCGCCGCCGACGCGCGGGTAATAGGCGAGGCCGAAAATGAGTACTTTTTTCACAACTTCAATATAACAAAAGAAAAGGCCGCCGCGTTGCCGCGGCGGCCCGTTGTTCAGACACCGGTCTTAAGACCGGCGATGTAGTCCTTGAGCGACCGGCGGTCGTGCCAGCCGATGGCCCGCGACTTCGTCGTGTCGAGCACGGCACCCATGCGGTTGCCGGGACGCTCCGGCAGCATGACCACTTCTCCGCCGAAGAGCCCGGCCACCTCGAGAATGGTGTAGGACTCTTTTGCCCCGAGACCGAACTCATCGCCCTCGCCGCGCTCGCCCACCAGGATGAGCCCGTCGACGATGTCTTCAATGTGGGTGAAGATGCGCTTCTGCGTCCCGGGAGAGACAACCGTGAGCGGCTCTCCTTTGAGCATCTGCTGGCGGAAGATCTCCACCACCGTACCGTATGTGCCCGCGCGCTCGCCCGGGCCATACACGTTGTAGAAGTAGGTGATGGCGAAGTCGAGGTTGTACCAGCTCGCATAGTTGCGCACCAGGTCCGTGTTTGTGGCTTTCGTCCACGCATACGGGCTTTGGTCGCGCCCAAGACCGCCGTCGGCGAATTTGGTGGATGAGCCCGCATACACAAGCTTGGAGCCCCGCTTGCGCCAGAACTCCGCCACGCCGAAGGTGCCGACCATGTTGAGGTCCCACACCACCGACGGTTCGCCCACGCTTCGCTCAACCCGGGAATATTCGCCCAGGTGATAGATGAGCGCCGGGGTCTCCGGCACGAGCTCTTCGATGTTCTTGGTATGTCCGACGCGATACTCCACGCCCGGTACATGGTTTGCCTCGCTCCCGGTAAAATAATTATCGAGCGCGATGACCGTATAGCCTTCTTGCGTAAGCCGGGCACATAAGTGTGCGCCGACAAAACCGGCGCCGCCGGTAACCACTGCCAGATATTCTTTCATGGTGCCCTCTGTAAATGTTCTTGCTGCGGCCACTTAACCACAGCTACTCTTCTATTTCAAACTCATCCGCCGAGGGAACGGTTCCGGCTCCGCGCCTGCGCAAAAATTGCGGCTCAAGCCACATGAGCGCCGCCGCGAGCATAAGCACGGCGCCCACCGCGCCCGCGCCCCAGGTTATGAGCGGATTTGTTTCTGTAGAGAGGGCTGCGGCCGCAGGAGCGGCCGCCTGCGGCGCCGCGCGGGGTGAGGATGCGGCAGGCGCGGCGGTGCCCGCCGTCACAGCTTTTGGTGCGGCCTTGCTCGTAGCAGAGGTGCCGGTGTGCGTTGAGGTGCCGCCCAGCGGCGCGGGCGGATGCGCGGAGTACACGCCCGGGTCGGGCGCGCCTGCGACCAGGCTGCTTCCCACGCGGTGCAGCGTATTACCGTCCCCCGCGGCCCCGGCTGCGGGCGTGTAGCTCACCGTGTCAACGCTCGCGAGCGACGCATCTTTAAGCACTACCGTGTCGCCGCTTTTGCTCTTGAGTGTGAAAGCGCTTTTGAGCAGCGCACCCGCGTACTGCGGGAAGGCGGCAATAAAATTGTCCGGATTCTCAGCGATGATGAGCGAGCCGCCCGCGGCGAGCACGGAGACGCCGCCCGTCACAGAAAGCTTATGGTTGGTGCCGCCCTCGCTCAAGCGCCAATCTGAAAGATCAACCGGCGTTGCGCCGAGGTTGGTGACCTCAAGCCACTGCTGCCCCGCGTTGGCGCCGGGCGGGTCGTACATGAGCTCGGTTATCTCGATTGAAGCCGCAAAAGTACTTGAGGGAAGCAGAAAAGCCGCCACAAAGAGACTTAAACTTGGCCAAACGGCCCGGAGTGGTCTCTTTTGGTGCCTGTTCTGCTGACTATTCTGCTCCGTCGAATTCATCGACGGCAAGCATAGAGCGCAATTCGGCTTCTGGCAATCCGTTCTGCGTTTGTTCTTTTTTTGGCGCGGGCGCGGGCGCAACGCGGGCAAGCGTATCTTTAAGATCAGGCGCGTGAGCGGGCGCAGGCGCGGCGGCCGGCTTTTCAGTTTTATTGCCCGTCGCTTTCGCAAGCGCCTCACGCAGACTTCCGACGCCTTCAAGCGGCGGCTTTTCTTGAGCTTTGTCGAGAGGCCGCTCGGGCCCGCGCCGCGGCGGGCGCGGTTGGTGGCCGCCTTGGTATGGAGCAGGCGGCTCGCTTGCGGCCCTGCTTGTGGTCATGGCGTGTTTATGAGTGATGTCGGCGCCGAGGTCTTTGGCGCTCCTTGCAGGTGCGGGAGACACGGGCGGAGGTGCGGAGATCTGCGGAGACGGAACCTCTTGAGTAAAAATCTGGCCCGCCGGAGCCGCCCGCAGGGCGCCGGAAGACGGGGAACCCGGGGACTTTTGCGGAAGAGGTTTTGGAGGAGTGTACGTACGTTTTTTGGGGGGCTCGGGAACAATGGGATCGCTTCCCTGCCAGAGCTTGATGTTTTCCTCAACCTGCACGCGCGGCTTGCTGAAATAGCGCCGGGAACTCTCGATGACCTGCGTCACGAAGGTCGCCGGCGGCGCATCAAACGGCGGCAGCGTCGTCGCGCTAAACGGCGGTGAGCCCACGCCGTCTATCATGAGCGTCAGATAAATCTGGGCGAAACCCAGGTTCACCAGGTCGGTGGCGGTGAAGGCGGGCTGAAAGATGGTCTCAAGCACCTCGGCGTCAAACGGCCCGACGCGGAAGGCCACGGTGGTGCCCACGTTGCCGAAGACGGCGTCGCGCACCTCTTCTTCCATCTGCTCCACATATTGGTGCGCGATGAGAAGATTCAGTTTATATTTGCGCGCTTCAGAAAGGATGTCGGCGAAACTCTGATTGGCGAAGGTCTGGAATTCGTCCACATACAGGTAAAAGTGGGGTAAATTGTTTAAAACCGCCGCCGGCGTATCGGCGCGCGACATCGCCGCCAGGTAAATTTTGGTGACAAGCATGGAACCCAAAAGCGTCGAATTGACTTCGCCCACGCGCCCCTTGGAGAGGTTGATGATGATGATTTTCTTCTGGTCCATCATCCGGCGGATGTCGAAAGATGATTTGGGCTGGCCGACGATATTGCGGATTAAGGGGTTGCTCGTGAACTGTCCCACTTTATTTTGGATGGCGGGGGTCGCATCCTGCGTGTAGCGGTCGGTGTAGTTGGCAAACTCGTCGACCCAAAAACTTTTAACGATCGGGTCCTGCACGTTCTCAACCACCTTCTTGCGGAAGGCTTTGTTGATGAGCATGCGGTTGACGTCCAGAAGCGTGGCGCCCGGATACTCCAACAGCGCGAGCAAGGTATTGCTCAAAATATATTCCATACGCGCGCTCCAGGCGTCGACCCAGATCTTGCGGAAGGCGGAGAGCAGCCCCGAGACCACGAGGTGGCGCTTGTCATAGCCGACGTCCTCCATAACGTTGAAAGCGACCGGGTGCTCCATGTCAAACGGCGCAAAATAGAGCACGTCTTTGATGCGGCTCTCCGGCACGTAGCTTAAAAGTTTTTCGGCGGTGGAGCCGTGCGGGTCGATAAAGGCCAGACCCTCGCCGTTGCGGATATCCTGAATGGCCATGTTTTCAAGCAAGGTGGACTTGCCCATGCCGGTTTTGCCGATGACATACATGTGGCGGACGCGGTCCTTGCGCTTGATGCCAAAGGGCGTCTCGGTGCCGCGGCTGTTGGTAGCCGCAAAATAGGTGATTTTATTGGGGTCCTCAGCCATTGACCCAATTATACCATTTGAGTCCTAAGGGTTATTGGAGTCGTAGATGCCACAAGTTGCGTACTGATGATTTTTATCATGGGCGGTAAAAATACTATCCACCTCAAACGTTGCATAATCAGCGCCTTGCAGAGGAGCGTTTCTACAATAGATATTGGTGGCATCTTTCGCATAGTAGCTGTTTGAGGCGCCGGTTGAATCGACTATCTGGGGAAACGGCACGAAAGAATTCGCGTCAGCTCCTGCAACTTCTGTAGGGCTTCCGTAATCGCCGGCATAATAAACTACACTTCCGTCTCTATAATAATCGCTCGGCTTATTATTGATATCTAAAATGACACTCCAAGCCGGATTAGGCGGAGCCTGAACATCTAAGCCAGGTGAAGTGGTGGCGGAAGTTTGAGAATTATCCTGCACGATTTGCCCCTGCAGGTATTTATGATTTTTGTCCTCCGCGTCGTAAGTCGATTGACTGGAGACGATTTGGAAGGTTGCGGGATCTGCCCCTGGAATAATAGAAATTGTGACAGTGGGATCGCCTCCAATCATATACACATGATTTTTGTCCTTAGCATATGAACTATTATATGAATTTAGATCAGCGTAAGCGCTCACTAACATAAACGAGTTGGCGTCGGCATCATGAACGGTATCAGCATCAAGGTAGACATGATTTTTATCTTTGGCCAACCCTAGTACTTCTTGAGTTTTTTTAAGGGAATTCGGAAATACATAAAATGTCGCTGGGTCGGCTCCTTGAACTAAGTTGCCCGCAAAATAAACATGTGTCGTGTCTTTTGAATACCACGTCTCCTGTCCGTTACTATCCAAAATCGTAGTCGTCACCGAAGTTTGAGAGTTATCTTGTACCACCGACGGTGAAGAAGTTGCTACTTGCCCTTGATGAAAAAGGCCGAGGAAGGAGGAGAAGGCCAGCGAAAAAATAAGGCCGATTTTGGCTAAAAATGCCACGCCCCTATTGTACCCCGCCTTTACAGCGGCGGGTTAGCTGGGTATAGTAGCCGCGGCTTCATTGAACCCGGGAGTAGACAATGAAATACGTTCTTGCTTTGTCGGTGGCGCTTGTGGCCGCCACAGCCGCACACGGCGACGAGTTGGTCCGCCGCGAGCAAACCGTTACCGGCCGCATGTTTGTGCAGGACCGGCTCGGCGCGCGTTTTGTTGACTGCACGCCGGCGCTTTATAAGCGCCTTGAGCACGGTCGCTGGCGCTACTACCGCCGCGCGGTCGACTGCCCCGACCCCACAGGCGCCGGACTCAACACCACCCACTTTCTCGTGCCGGCGGGGCCGCCGCGCTACCGTGACGCGCAGTTTAGCGGCTATAACAAAAAAGGCTGGATTGTGCTCAAATAGTGCGCCGCAAAAATAATAACGCCCTGTCCCGCAATGTGCGGGGCAGGGCTGATTTTTCAGACCGGGTGATGCATGATTTCACCTTCATGCTCGGCATATATGACGCCGTGCCTGAGCCTGATGATGCGCCGGTAGACAATTTGCCGCTGGAAGAAAAACCAGTCTCCGCTCAGCGGTCCGGAACCTTCAACCATAGCCCTGATATCGGGTCCGCAATTGCGCATCATGCCGTATGGACCGTCATAGAGCTCCTCGAGTTCTGAGAGCATCATGTCCCGGTACTGGAGCGTTGCTGTTTGAACCGGGGCCGCAATGGTCTGCGGCAGAGCGAGAGCAAGCGGGGCAACTCCCGCCAAAAGCAAAAAACGGCGGCGGTGTAGCACTGTGTTATCTCCTTAACTTGGAACGGTTTGCCGCGCCCACTATAGCACACTTCACTGATACTGCACGTAGATGGGCGCGGGGGTGAGATTGAGAATAGTGGTCGTCGAGAGCAGGCCGGTTGAGGGCGGCTTGGTGTCGTTTTTATAAAAGAGTTTGATGCCGGTGAACTCAACCGGCTCCGGCGCAATGACCGCGTTGTAGGTGTTCAATTTTTTTGCCTGGAAGCCCCATCCGTCCATGTTCATGACCACCTGCACCTGAGGCGTGGGCGCGATGTTTTTGTAGCCGATGACCATGTCTTCGGTAAAGCGGTGCACGATTAAAATCTTCGGCGGCAGGTTATGTTCTTTCACAAGCTCGCTCAAAAAGTTGATGGCATAGTTGATGTCTGCGGCGCTGAAGGTGCCTATCTCCAAACCCGGCGGCACGCCGTCTTTCATTGAAAACTCCGGGTCGATGGCGAGGTGCACGTTCGGCATCGCCAAATAATCTTTAATGAGCGGCAGCTCGTCCTGCAGCGTTGAGAGACCGACCTGTATGTCGAGAATAACGATGCCGTTGACCTGCTTGGCATAGCTGAGCGCCAGGTCAATTTGGCTGTCGGGCATGCGCGCGCGGTATTTGCCGTCTTTGCCGGCGCTCCCTTGTGCGGTCACGTCGATGTATTCAATTGCGGGTACGACGGGCGTTGAAGGGTCGGCCGCCTGCCACTTGGCCACCTCGGTCATGAGTTTGCTGAGCACGGTTTGCTCATCATATTCGCCCAAAATGCCCATACCGGTCGAATAAAAATTGCCGTAGTAGGCGACGATGCGGTTGAAGGGCAAGAGCGCGCGGCCGTCGGCGGGAACCGCCGTCTCCACAGGCCAGGGTTGCCTGGCTACCGTGACCGTGGTGGTGCCGCCCGGCAGCGTTATCGTCGTCGTGCCCGCCATGAACGCCGTGTACCAATTGCTGCCGGGCGGCACATGCGCGAGACTCAGAAGCCGCGCGTTATACTCGGCGACATTCAGAGGCGGTGGCGGAGGCGGCCCCGCTTGGGGCGTTGAGGTGGCCGCTTCGCCGGTGTAGGTGACGGACGAAAACGCCGGGAAGGTTGCATACGCGGCGGCGAACACGGCTGCGAATGCAACTATAAACGCGGCGCTCCACGCCGCGAGGTGCTTAATTGAGCGAGCTGATGCCTTCGTGGTGCTCATGCGCGGCGGGAGCTTCGGGAGCGGGCGGTTCGTTTTCAACGAAGGAGTGATCGGAGTGGCGCAAGCCGCCCTGTCCCGGCGTGCGCGCGAGCGACTCTCCGCGCAGCAGGAAGCCGATGAGCATCAGCGCGATGCCCGTGAGCACCATGAGTATGGAGAGCCACGAACGGTAAATGCCGAGATACGGAAGGACGACCACCCATAATCCCAGAACGATGACGGCCGTTTCTTTTGACATGACAGCAGTATACCCTATTCTCCCTCGACAATCACCACAAACTCGCCGCGGACCCTGTCGGGGTTCGCCTCAAAATGCGCCAGCGCCTCTACCGGGCTCCCGACCACGTGCTCTTCGTGGAGTTTGGTGAGTTCGCGGTAAACGCCTACGCGCCGCTGCGCGGGGAGCTTCGCGGCGAGCGCCGCGAGGGTCTTCATCATGCGATGCGGCGATTCATAAAAGACGCTCGCGCGCGGCGAGGCGGCGATCTCATTAAAAAGTTTTTCCCTCCCTTTTTTGAGCGGCAAAAAACCCCAGAAAGTGAAGGTCGCCGCGCGCAGGCCGCATACTGAAAGCGCCGCGGCGAGCGCCGAAGGGCCCGCGACCGCCTCGATGCGCGCGCCCTGGGCGCGCGCACGGGAGACGAGCTCCTGTCCGGGGTCGGATACCCCGGGCGTGCCTGCGTCGCTCACCAGAGCCACCGTTTTGCCCTCTTCAAGCAACTTCAAAACTTTCGGGAGCGTGACGGCGGGCGTGTGAATGCCGAAGTGTGAGAGCAATTTTTTGGTGACGCGCGTGTCCTCACAGGCGACAAATTCCGCCGCGGCGAGCGCCTCGCGCGCGCGAGGCGAAAGATCCGAAAGATTGCCGATGGGTGTTGCGACGACTAAAAGTATGCCGTTCATCACAACCGCACACTAGCATACTTTCAAAAAATCTTGTATATAAAAAATAGTCTGCTCTTCACAGGGGGTCATACCGTGCTCAATCTGAATGCTCTGGCGGCACCCGACGATATTCTGTCGCATGCCGCCCGTTACGAAGTTATCGAGACGCCCGAGGGACAACCGGTCTTCACGGTCGCATACTTCGGCAAGAACTTCGGGGAAGATACCAATATCGATTGGACGCTTCCCTGCGAAAACGAACGCGCTATGCGGCGCGTGAGCGCCGTGCTGCGGGCAATGGGACCGCACCTCTACTACGCTCCCAACACTTCGACCTCAAACGCCGAGCGTGTGCCGCGCAGCAAGCTACTCAAGCGCCTCGCGCTTGAGGACGACATACGCCTCTTCGGCAATAAAACCGTGCCGGGAGACACCTTGACACTTGAGCGTGGCGAGGGCATGGTCAACAACCCGGCCGGGTGCGGACTGGCGCTGGCGGCATACCGGGAGACTTACAACGGTTCCCATTTGAGCCGCCGAAGCCTCTTGTGCATCAACCGCATACTCAACCAAATCCCGTGGAGGTTCAATGAAAGCGTCACGGGAACCCTAATGCGCAGCTTGGGTGCTCCGGTCAGACCCAAACAAGTCCGGGTATGGCTGCGGTGCTTTACTCCTCAGGAGCGCATTGTCTACTCGCTTAAAAAAGAGGACCGGTGGGCAAACACAAACCGGCTGATACTCGAGTATGTCATCAGGGGTTGGGGCGCGGAGTGCGTGACCATACGGGAGAACTCCTTTCTCATCAATCTGGTCGTGTTGGCGCGCAAACAGCTCGAGAAACTCGGGGTACCGCCCGAAAATATCGACACCGAGGGCGCGTTCCTCCCCGACGACGGCACAGTGTGGCTCGACGGCGCCCAAGGCACGCCGCGCAACTTGCAGGTCGTGGTCAAACACTGAAATAGCCCGGCACACGTACGTGTGCCGGGCAATTTTTTTTGCTACAGTTGAGCGTATGCGGTGGCGCAAAGCGCATTTCATCGGCCTGGGCGGTGTGGGCATGTCGGCCGTGGCAAAGCTCCTTACAGATGCGGGCGTGCAGGTGACGGGCTCGGATGAAGACATCTACCCGCCCGTCTCCGATTTTTTGGCGCGCGGGAAATTCGATGTGCGCATGCCGTATGCGGCGGCAAACATACCATCTGACGCCGATTTGATTGTCATAGGCAAGAACGCACGGCTTGTTAAGGAGACGAACGAAGAGGTCGCCGCCGCATACCAAAGCGGCAAGCCGGTACTTTCATTTCCCGAAGTACTCGCCGAACTCTCCAACGGCAAAGAGGCGGTCGTCATTGCGGGCTCGTACGGCAAATCGACCACCACGGCGCTCATCGCCCACTGTCTTGAGGATGCGGGACTCGAGCCCTCATACTTCATCGGCGCCGCGCCGCTCTCGCCCGATGAAAACGCGCGGCTCGGCGCCGGGGCGCTCTTTGTGATGGAGGGCGACGAGTACCCCTCAAGCAACACCGACCCGCGCGCAAAGTTTCTCCACTACCGTCCTATGCATCTTCTCATCACGCCGCTCGCGCACGACCATTTTAATATTTTTAAAACGCCGGCCGATTACCTCAAGCCGTTTCAAGAACTGGTGACGCTTCCGCCCGCGCAGGGTACCGTCGTCGTGTGTGCCGAAGGCCCGCTCTCGGGCGAGTTTTTGGCCGGACTCGCACGACCCGTGGTGACTTACGGCCTTACTACGGGAGATTTTCAGGCCGCGGGCATCGCCTGGGGCGAGGCGACCCGCTTTGCCATAACGCGCGGAGAAGAAAAAGTGATCGAGATTGAGACCACCCAACTGGGCGAGCACAACGTACAAAATATCGTCGGCGCGGCGGCGTTCATCTTTTCAAAAAATCTTATGACGCCCGGGCGCTTCGCCGCGGCGGTCCGGAGCTTCAAGGGCATCCGCCGCCGCCTCGATAAAAAATCCGGGAAAACCTCCGTCGCGGTATTCGAAGGCTTCGGCTCATCGTTCGAAAAAATGCGCGCGGCCGTCGCCGCAATGACGCTGCACTTCCCCGCCCGGCGGCTTTTCATCGTCTTTGAACCTAACACGTTCAGTTGGCGCATGCGCGCTTCGCTGCCGCATTATGACAGCGTCTTTAAAGGCGCCGCGAAAGTTTTCATCTTTGAGCCGCCTCACGACGGCAAAGCCGCGGAACTTTCAGGAGAAGAAATAGCGGCGCGCGTTCGGGCAAACGGCATAGACGCCGCGGCCGCCGCAAGCCCGGAGTCGGTGCTCGAGGCGCTCGGACGCGAGCTTAAGGCGGATGACGCAATATTACTCTCATCTTCGGGCGGCATGGGCGGTCTCATCGGATCCGTTTCCGCGCTTGCGGAGCAAAAATTTCCGTTATGAAAGCGCTTGAGGCGCCGCCCCGCCCCGATTTTGATATTTACGTAGCCCGTGCCGGCACCCACTGGGCGCTGCGGGAACCCGGCGACTCGCTTGAGGCTATATATGGGCGCGGTTTTTTGCCTTATTCCGGCACTGAGGATGTGCAGGGTGTGTTTTACGACGCGCGCAGCGCGCGCGTCGAGGTGGAAGACTTCGCGCTCACGAGCGAAAACCGCCGCATCGCAAAAAAATTCGACGGACACTTCCGCTGCGAGCGCGTCGCGGCCCGTCAATTCACCGCCGACGCAAACTTCTACGAGTTTTGTCTTTCTTATTTCGCCCAAAAACACGGGCAAAATGCCATGCCGCGCGCGCGCCTCAAAACGATCCTGCAGAGCGGATTACTGACGGATATCATCACCTATACGCACGCGCAACGGCCGGTGGCATATGTATGCGAAGTGAGCGAAGGCCGCATGGCGCACTACTGGTATTCGTTTTATGACCTTGCGTTCGCGCATCAATCGCTCGGATTATGGCTCATGCTCGATGCGTTGCGTCAAGCAAAAGAACTCGGCCTTAAACATTATTATCTCGGCACCGTCTACGGCCGGAAGGCGCTTTATAAAACGAATTTCGAACCGCTCGAATGGTGGGACGGCGCGGTCTGGAGCCGCGACCTGGCGAAGCTCAAAGAGTGCAGCCTCAAGGAATAGGTCAGCGGAAGATCAAAATGCCCAACGCAATCCCGAGGTTGAGCACCATGAGCATCGCATTGGTAAGAAAAACGGGCTTCTCCCGGTGCACATATCCGTACGCCAACCATAAAACGTTAAGGAGGCCGAGCGTGAGCCACGTCACCAACGAGAGCCCGCGGGCATCATGGGTCGAATATAACTCCCATGCCTGCGGCACCAGCGCAAGCGGTGCCAGAACCGCCGCCGGATAAATGAGCGTGTCGAGCAGCGCCTGGGAAAAGGTAAGGTGCTCAAGGACGCCCTGCTGCCGCGCCTTTTTGCGCCTCGTGTAGTGACGGAGTCCGAGCGTCATCACCACTATTATACATCCTCAGCACACTGGAGAGGCGGGACGCCCCGACTGGACTCTTTTATAAACGTGGTATAGTGGTACGTTAGAGCTTCTTTTTGTAGTGCGTGCGTAAAAAACAACCAAACGGCAGAGGCAAAAAATGGCGAAGGTATTCCCGAACGACGGCGGCAAACCAGCTATCGCAACCACGGAGAAGAAGGAGCCGGAGGAACCACTGCTCCCGCCGGGAGTAGGCATATCCGGCGGCTATTCATTGGAAACGCACGGCCGGCAAGCGGTGTATGATCCGGACGATGAAAGCTCGCACACCGTTTCCGCGCGTTAGCGCCACGACACGCACAAACCCCCGAGTAATCGGGGGTTTACCTTTTAGTGGGCATGAGAGGACTCGAACCTCCAAGGGTTGCCCCATACGCTTCTGAGACGTACGCGTATACCAATTCCGCCACATGCCCGTTTTGAGTAGAGTACCGAAAAAACGCGTTTCGCGCCAGCAGGCTACGGGGTCGTTGAAGTCGCGCTCTGGTCTACCACATCCACCTCGCGGGTGGCGGTACCGGTGTTGCCGTAGCTATCGGTCGCAGAAAAGAAGATATAGTGCGTGCCTGCCGCGGAGGTGTCGACGGTGATTTGATCGGGCGTTGTGGTGGCGCCGCCGTCGACCGAAGCGGTATAGCCCAGGTTGCTCTCCCCCGCCTGGCCCGTGCCCGTGTCGCTTATCACGGCGCCCAGATCATTATAGGTTGCACCAACCGAAACGGTCGCGGGATTATTGCCGTTGAGTTCAATGGTCGGTGCCACGGTTGGAGTTGAGGTGCCCGGGCCGGTCGGGGTCGAGCTTGCGGCGCCTCCCGTACCCGTATCCTGCGCGCCGGAGGTTTGGCCGGCGAGGAGCTGCTGCAACTGGCTTTCGGTCACGCACGTGGTGCCGATGCAGAGCTTTTGTTGGGCGGTTATCGTCTGCGCCGTAAGATCGTCGACCGTGATGGTCTGCGCGATGAGATTATTAAAGATGCCTACCGAGGCCGAGACCGCCTCGCCCAGATTCCGCACGCCCGCGCTCGCCAGATCGGCGATGGTATTGAGCGCGGTCGTGAGCGCCTGCACGAGCGCGTTGCTTGAAGTAGAGAATGTCCCTTCGACGCTCTCGACACTTGAAGTGGCCGAGGTTGAAGCGAGCGATGCGGCGGCCGCCGCGTTGAAGCAGGTGCCGCCCTGGCCGGGCAGGCCGACACAGAGGGTCGAGACTACGCTCGTCGAAGCCGTCGAAGTCGAGACGGTGACGCTCGCGGCGGTAATGCCGCCGTTGAAATTAAGCACCGTCGTCGAGCCCGTTGAAATCGAGAGTACGGGTACCGTGGCAGTGGCATTTGAGGTGGCAATAGTCCAGGTCGATGTGGCGAGGATGATGCCCTCGCTCGTTGAGGCGAGCCGCGAGGCGAGCACATCCTGGGCGAGCGAAAGCGACGCGAGTTGCACAGCGAAGGCCTGCTGCGCGGCGGTCGTTGAGGAAATAGCCGCTGTGTTCTGCGCGACGCTTGCCGTGAGCGTGCCTGCCGCGGCGGCGAAGTTTTGCTGCGCCGAAGTGAGCGCCGCCGAGGTCGAGGCGATGGCCGAAGCGTTGGCGGAAACATCCAACGAGAGCGCGCCTGTGGTAGACGCGAGGCTCAGCTGCGAAGTGAGGAGGGAGCCTTGTTGCGTGCTTAAGGCGCCGAGCGCCGCGGTCGTCGACGCGGTCGTCGACGCGAGCCCGCCGTAATCAAGGTTGAGCTGGTTAACGCCCGCGATCAAAGGCGCCGTGAGCCCGGCGTAGTCGACCGTGTAGTAGGTGCCGGGCGTGCCTTCGAAGTTAACCGTTCCCTGTCCCACAAGATCGGGGAAAGCCGCGAGCACCTGCTGGGCGATCACACCCAAGCGCTCACCCTGGCTCAAAGCCGGGTCGGCCCAGTGATACGTGACCGTATCGATCTTGGCGAGGCCCGCGAGCGCGTCGGCGCCGGTGGTGGTGGCGATAATATTTTTGAGACGTGCGTCTGAAGTGCAGTTGGTTGAGCCGTCGATATAGCAGGTGCCTCCCTGTCCCGAGAAGGTCGTCGTGCCGGTTTTACTTATCGAGATGGCCGCAGTGCCGGTCAAATTCGTCGACGACGCGATGTTGAAGGACTTGTCGCTTGATTTGTAGCCCACCGCCCAGGCGTTGGTGTCTCCCGCGAACTGGAAGACGGCGTCACCCGTGCCCGAGGCGTTGCCCACGGTGGTGAGGC
>Ga0335085_10001422_pt1 | contig 51212 bp, 45 predicted proteins | sample Lox_Sample_45_FD_206712 | JGI IMG/M metagenome (GOLD analysis project Ga0335085, IMG submission 206712) | Soil microbial communities from Loxahatchee National Wildlife Refuge, Florida, United States - Lox_Sample_4.5 | ecosystem: Environmental > Terrestrial > Soil > Wetlands | place: USA... | reverse complement strand
AGCACCACCTGTCGTTTGAACTCGAAGCTGAAGCTCCGGTGCCTTGCCATGGCCTATCCTCCAATAAGCCCGACCGCCCGGTCCAATTCATCCGCGCTCAGCTGTCCAGATTTTGGGGTTCATTCCACTGCGACGTCGTCATTGCACCCTCCTCTAGTCCTCCCTTTGAAAATGGGAGGACAAGCGGACATTGACCCGTCGCTGACCTGGCGTTACGTTCACATCATCCACGTCCAACAAGAGAGGCCACAGGGTGTGCGGAAGTAACTGCTTCTAGTGTCGTTTGAACGACGTTCGGTGTGTGCCGCCGGCGCGATGCGCCTGTGTGCACCCAACCATGGAGCAGTTAGATGTTTGTACGCCTGGTCGATCTTTCGTTTTCATACGCCGATTCGGTTCCGATTCTCCGCGAGGTGAGCCTCGCGCTCGCGCCCGGATGGACCGGTATCGTCGGCGCCAACGGCGCCGGCAAGACCACGCTCTTGCGCCTCGTGACCGGAGGGCTGGAGCCCACCGCGGGTCACGTCCGCTTCGATCCGCCCTCCGCGACCATCGCGATCTGTCCGCAGACCGTCGAAACCATCACGCCCGCGATCCAGGCGCTGGCCACCGCGCGCGACGGATTGTCGCGGCGCATCCATGGGGAGCTGGCGCTCGATGCGCCCGCACTCTCGCGATGGCCGACGCTGTCGCCAGGGGAACGCAAGCGATGGCAGGTTGGGGCCGCGCTTGCGGCGGAGCCCGCGGTGCTGATTCTCGACGAGCCGACGGACCATCTCGATGCCGACGCGCGCGAACTCCTGGTGGCGGCGCTGGAGCGCTTCCGCGGCATCGGCATCGTGGTGTCGCACGACCGCACTCTGCTGGAGCGGCTGACAACCTACACGATTCGTGTGCACGAAGGCTCCGCTCGAATCTTTCGAGGCGCTTACGGCGACGCGAAGCTCGCTTGGGAAGCCGAGGAGCGCGAGCGCCACGATCGATTCGATCGGCTCAAGGAAAAGCATGCCGCGCTGCGGCGCCGCCTGGGGGACAAGCGCAGGCTCGCGATGTCTGCTGAATCGCAATGGAACGCCGGCGCGGCGCAGCGCATGAAAGGCCCCCGCGATCACGACGCGACCAGCATGATGGCGCGCGGCAAGGCCGAAATGGCGTCGCGCAAACTCTCGCGCGAGGCTTCGATTCTCCGCAGAAGTATCGACCGCGTCTCGGGCGAGCTTGATGAGTTCGAATTTCGCAAGGAGAAGGGAAGGGCGGTGTTCGTGGACTACGTGCCTGCGCCCGCCAGCCGCATCTTCGCGATCGATCGTGACGCCATCTATGCTGGCGATCAGAGGGTTCTTTCGGATGTTCACCTCTCCGTGAATCGCGACGGCAAGATTCGAGTCGCGGGTGTGAACGGCGCCGGCAAGACCACCTTGTTGAATGCCCTCGTCGCGGCATCGCATCTGCCGCCCGACCGCATTCTCCATCTGCCGCAGGAACTCACGCGCAACGACGGCATCGCGATGCTCGATTCGATTCGCACTCTTCCAGGCGCGCCGCGGTCGCGCGTACTGACGCTGGCGTCCGCGTTGGGAATCGATCCCGAACGCGTGCTCGCTTCGCGGATTCCCTCGCCGGGAGAGGCGCGCAAGCTCGCGCTCGCATACGGTCTCGGTCGCCAGGTGTGGGCGTGCGTGCTCGACGAGCCGACCAACCATCTGGATATGCCCGCGATAGAACGACTCGAGGATGCGCTTGCAGAGTACCCGGGCGCGTTGGTCATCGTCACCCACGATGAGCCGTTGGCGCGCCGCGTCACGAGCGTGGAATGGACAGTCGATTCGGGAATGGTAACGGTGAAATCGATGGGTTAGGCCCCGATGCCCAAAGCGTGGAGGCGGAGTAAACTCCCGCATCGGAATGGCGACGGCATCCAAAAAGGAAATCCATAAGGCCGATGTGCCGCCCGCTGGCCTAGGTCACCGGATATGGACCACATTGGGATTGGCCCGGCGCAACTGGCCCGGCCGCTACACCATTCTTCTGCTCTCGATCCTCCTGATGATTGTGATTCAGCCGATCTTCGCAGGCCATCAACGACTGCAGAGTCTTGCCACCCTGTCGATGTCGGTAGTGCTCCTCGCTGCCTTGTACACGCTGAACCTGTCCCGGGCCTATTTCACCGTGGGCGCGCTTTTGATGGTGCCGGCCCTGACAGTCCGCTGGGTACTTGAGTTTCATCACAGTCAGAACCTCGAGGTCTTCGCCGCTGTAACCGCCAGCGCCTTCATCCTGATCACCGTGACCGCGCTGGTCCGTGAACTGTTCAGCATCAGGCGCGTAAGTCTGGATTCGATCAGCGCCGCAATCTGCGCTTACCTCCTGCTGGGCGTCGGATGGGGCTTCATCTTTGCGGTCATCGAGATGAAGCATCCCGGGTCATTCACCGCGGATTTGTTCATCCCCAACGCCGGCTCCGGCTCGCCAATCGTCAGGGCCCTTCACAATTTTATCTACTACAGCTTCGTATGCCTCACGACCACGGGCTATGGCGATATCGCGCCGAAGTCCGACGTCGCCCGGGTCATGTCGGTACTGGAGTCGATCACCGGACAGATGTACCTGGCGATTTTGATCGCGCGGCTGGTCAGCCTCGAAGTCGCGCAATCGATGATGAGCGACCGCTAGAGAATCACTGGGGGAACAGCTTGGATATGGTCCCGGCGTCTATGTCGGCCAGGTAAAGCTCACCGGCCGAATCCTGCCCGAACGAGCTGAGCGTCTCGGGCGAGTTCATCAGCAGCGTTTGCGTGAACGTCCCCGGCGGTCCCTCGCGCAGGTACCAGATGTTACCGCTCGAGAGATCGCCGAAGATGTACAGGCCGCGCAGCGCCGGTATCGCGCTGCCATGGTAGACGTAGCCTCCGATTACGGCCGTGCCCTGGCTGTGGTCGTACTCGGAAATCGGCAGGGTCAGGCCGGTCATGTCGCATCCGGTCGGCGGGTTGAAACAGTGGTCGCCTTCCATGATGTTCCATCCGTAGTTGCCGCCGCTCTCCACGATGTCGACTTCTTCGAATGAAGCCTGGCCCACGTCTGCGCAGAACAAACGTCCGCTTGGACGGTCGAAGGAGAACCGCCAGGGATTGCGAAAACCATAAGCGTAGATCTCATGGAGTGCCGTGGTGCTGGTCGCAAATGGATTGCCGGGCGGGATCGCGTATCGCAGCCCGGGGTCCATGTGATCGACGTCGATGCGTAGCATCTTGCCGAGCAGGGTCTCCAGGTTCTGTCCGTTGCCCATCGGGTCGCCGCCGCTCCCGCCGTCGCCCAGACCGAAATAGAGCAAGCCGTCATTGCCGAACGCCAGTTGTCCGGCCTTGTGATTCACGAATGGCTGATTCTGCGTAAGCAGAATTCTCTCAGTCGTAGAATCGACGACATTGGGATTCGACGTCACGCGGAACTCGGAAATCACGCTTTGAATCTGGCCGCCGGTGATGGTCCGCGTGTAGTTGACGAAGAATCGGCCGTTGTTCGAGAAGTCCGGATGAAACGTGACGCCCAGCAGCCCCAGCTCTCCGCCCGACGTAACCTCGCCGGTGATGTCCAGGAAGTTCTGCGCTGCAACGACGCCGTTTTGGAGAATCTTGATGGTGCCTGGCTGTTCCACCACGAAGAACCTATTGGTCCCATCGTTCGGCATCTCGAGGCCAAGGGGCTGGTTGAGTCCGGTCGCGACCGTCTGCAGCGTGAGGGGAGGAATCGGCAAGACTGTGGGTGTCGCGGTGGGCGTCAACGTGGGCGTCGCGGTCGCGCGAACCCCGCCGGACGAGGAGTTGCTCCCGCCCGAGCTTCCACCGCAGGCCGCGAACGAACAGGCCCCCGCCAGCATCAGGAAGGCGGCGACGCGCAAATCGTATCGCGGAGTACTGCTGCGGGTATCCATCGCGAAACGCAATTCCAATCAGGGTTTCGACAACCAAGTTTCGCAGTTTGGCCCACTGTGCGGAAGAAGAAATTTTCGAAGTACTCTGCGCTTTGATCCACTACAAAGAACTTAAGCAACTTCGCCCGCTGCATGCGCGTCGTCGGAATAAATCAGGATGTGCTATCAGCCATTCATGGAAGGGGCATCCCGATGAGCACGGTTCTCGATCTCGTCGATACGATCGTGATCCTGATGATGGAGAATCGATCATTCGATCACATGTTGGGCTACCTGAGCCTGAAAGCGTTCGGCGGCCGCACCGACGTCAATGGTCTCCGGGACGACCAGGCGTGGCTCAACAGTGTCGCCAATAAATGGCAGGGCAATGCGTGCGCGCCGATAGCGCTGGCAGAGCCGCGGATTCCCGATCCTCCACATGAGCGCCCCAACATCGCGACGCAACTCGGCGCGCTGAGCAATGGAAAATACGCGCTCGATGGGTTTATCGAGAGTGCGGCGGGTGACTCCGACGTGATGAACTACCAGACGCCCGACAAAGTCCCGATGATGGATTTCTTTGCGCGCAACTTCCGGATTTGCGATCGATGGTTCTCATCCCTGCCGGCGGGCACGCAGCCGAACCGCCTGATGGCGATGAGCGGGTACAGCAAGATTGATCAGAACGTGCATATCCTGCCCGACCAGGTTCTTGCGTATGACTGGCTCGACAACCACGACATCCCGTGGCGCGTTTACCATCAGGGGTTCTTTCCTTTCTTTGCGATGATGCCGAGTTGGCTGAAGGGTACGCTGGGACCGAACTTCAGGATCTTCGACCACTTCGCCGTCGACTTCCAGCTCGAACCCGACTCGACCTTCCCCAAGGTCATCTTCATCGAGCCCATCTATACCGATGCGCCGCATCAACACACTCCGACCGACGACCATTCGCCATCGTCGGTGTATGGCGGACAGTTGCTGATGCGCAAAATTTACGACGCAATGATTAACAGCAGGCGCTGGAACCGATCGATGCTGATCGTGACCTACGACGAACACGGAGGATGGTTCGATCACGAGCAACCGATTGCTCTGCCGACAGCCGATCCTCTCGGCAAATATTCGCCGTTCACCACCTCCGGCGTGCGCGTTCCCGGTATCGTTGTGTCGCCGTTGGTTTCGCCGGGAACCTGCTACCGGCAGAACCTGGATCATACGTCGATTCTGAAATTGCTCGGCCGGAAATATGGCTTCGACGGCGGATACTCGACAGATGTCGATGGTCGTGCGGTGAACAGCGTCACGGACGTACTTGATTTGATCGCCCCGCGCACTGACATTCCGGCGACGCCGGACCTGTCACTGTTTCCTTCCGACGATCCGTCGGCTCCCGCGCTGCCGCCGCCTGCCAACGCGAACGTCACGGCATTTGCGAATACGATGGATACGATCAAGAAGGACTTCGCGCACGAGCTCGCATCGAAGTTCCCAAACCAGCGCGACTTCCTGAAGGTGTAGGATCGCCGAGGTTCACCTGATGCCGGATCGTCCCAACATAGTCCTCATCCTCGCCGATGACATGGGATACGGTGACTTCGGATGTTTCAACGGCGGCATCTCGCACACTCCCACGCTCGACCAGCTCGTGCGCGAAGGGCTGTGCTTGACGCAGCACTACTCCGCGTCTCCCGTGTGTGCGCCCGCGCGCGCATCGCTGATCACCGGCCGCTATCCACATCGCACCGGTGTACTCGATACCCTCGAAACGCGGGGCCTCGATCGTCTCGCACTGCGCGAGCGCACCCTGCCGGAATTCCTCAAGCGCGCCGGCTACGCCACGGGCCTGATCGGCAAATGGCACAACGGCGCATACGACGCGCGGTATCATCCGAACCGCCGCGGGTTCGATGAATTCGCCGGCTTCTCCGGCGGATGGTCCCCGTACTGGCAATGGCGGATCGATCGCAACGGCTCATTCTCGGCGTCAGATGGCCGCTACCTGACCGACGTGCTCACGGAGGAGGGCGTTCAGTTCATGCGTCGCCATTCCCGCGAGCCGTTTTTTCTCTATCTCGCGTACAGCGCGCCGCACTACCCGTTCGAGGCTCCCGAAGCGGACCTCAAGGCATTCACCGAGCGCGGAGAATTCACCACCGTGGTCAGCGCTATCTACGCGATGATCGAGGTCATGGACCGCGGGATCGCGCGAGTGCTGGAGGAACTCGATCGCCTGGGACTGCGTGACAACACTCTCGTGATGTTCTCCAGCGACAACGGTCCGCAATTCGGCGGCAAGGGCGACAATTGCAGCGACCGCTTCAATTGCGGATTCGCCGGAGCGAAGACCCTCGTGTACGAGGGCGGCATTCGACTCCCGATGGTCATGCGATGGCCGGCGGGGCTGGCAAGCGGGCGTCAGCTCGCCGACATGATTCACTTCACCGACTGGTTGCCCACCCTCTGCGCGCTGGCGGGCATCGAGCCGCCACACGATCGCAAGCTCGACGGACTTAATCTCGCGTCCTTGCTCCAGGCCGACAGGGGCAAGGTTCCTGATGAGCGTTTCTGGCAGTGGAACCGCTATGCGCCCGACGGCGAATGCAATGCCGCGATGCGCGATGGCCGCTGGAAACTGGTGCGCCCCGCCATTCGCGACCTGATGTTCGTCAGGCCGGAAGACTTGGCCGCCGATGTCGATGCGAAATATCATCCGGAGAATCATCCGGATATCGATCGTAACCCGCTTCCCGAGCGCGACCGGCCCGCGCCGCCGCCGGCGCAACTGTTCGATATCGAAGCAGATCCGATGGAGCGCAACGATCTTGCTGCTACGGAACCGGACCGGGTTGTGCGGATGACCAATCGCCTGGCGCGATGGTTCGAAGAAGTAGAAGCCGACCGCAGATCGATTCTCGATTCTCTCTCCTGATCTTGGGGGCGCAGGTAGTGGACGGGTTCGCGGCACACCACCCGAGAAACTCCACTTCACTCTATGTCATCCCGAGCGGAGCATTCTTATGCGGAGCCGAGGGACCTCAGCGGATAGTTCGCCTGCAGCTATGATGACAGACTAAAGATGCCGCGATGCTTCGAGTATCGTGCTTGGCAAAGGACGGTCGCGGAATTCAGCCGGTGAATATCTGCCACGTCGGCGCAGTTTTTGTTTGTGCCCTTGCGGCGCGAGCCGCATTCGTTGATATCCCTCGGCTTCGCTCGGGATGACATCGGGGGCCACCTACCCAACCGGGCGACGCGACACGCCCCTGCCCAGCGCGCGCTGGGGCCACGGCGAGCGAATCCGCTTGCGCCCGACAAAGACCGCGTCATCGTACAGCTCGCAAGTCTTTGCGACATTCGCGGGGACCAGGTCCATCGTCCCAACGGTGCGATTCTCCAACCCCGCTCCTTCCAGTCGCTTCGCGAAGTCGTATCCGTAAATCCGCCAGTGGCCTTCCTGGTTGTCGGGAGCGCCGAACTCCCTCGTGGCATTGGTCCGCCATTCGGGCAGGGTGGGAACCATGATGATCACCTGCCCTCCGGGAGCGAGGATCCGCGCGAACTCCGCCACCGCCGCGCCGTCATCTTCGATGTGCTCGAGCGTATGGCTTGAAACGATCATCTGAAACGAACCTGACTGAAACGGCAGCCGCGTCGCATCCGCCCGCACCATCGCGCTCTTCAGCTTGAGGTCGGTGGTCACGTAGCGAAGATCGCCGCGGCGCTCGAACACGGGCCGGAGATTCTGTTCGGCGGACACGTGCAGCACCGCGCTGCCCGGGCGAAGCTGCGCGATCTCCTCCGCCAGCATCATCCAGAGTGCGCGATGGCGCGGATGACTGCCGCATCGCGGACAGATGATGCCGTTCTGGCGATGCCCCGCGTAGTCAAGGAAGCGCATCCCGGCCCATCCGCAGCACGGGCAGCTTTTGCGCCTGGGACCGACCAGGTTTGCCAGCCGGATTAGGTTGTTCTTTTGCAACCGCCATACGTACCTGAACGCGGCGGAACCGCCTTTCTTGCGGTAGCGGCGAATTACGCGATGCAGACCCATCTGGATGCTTCAGTCTTCAGTTAGAACAGGCATGAGCGCAGGCGGAGATGATGCAGTGTGCCACTATCTTCTCGACCGATCGACACTTCGCACGCGTGGGCAAATTTTGGCTTCGTATAGCCTCAACTGTCAACGTATGCGGACACAACGCTGGGTTGCGCGTCCCCGCCGACGCTGAAACAATGCTCCGAGCGCCGCCGCGCGATCCTTGGTTTGGGCGGCATGTACTGATGCGCCGCTTCGAAACCATCCTCATCATTCTTTCGCTCGCTTTCTATGCGTGGTTCCTGGGCCACTTCGGAACCGCCCAAATCCTCTCCTATGTTCAGCTGGCCGGATGGGGTCTCGTGCTGACCATTTCGCTGGAGACGGTCGCGCGCTTCGTCAACGCGATCGGATGGCGGGTGACAATCTATGACTGCCCGCCCACGCTGAGCATGACGCAACTGTTCTTCACCCGTATCGCGGGAGAAGCGGTGGACTATGTGACCCCGTCCGCGCAATTGGGCGGGCAATTCGTGATGGCGATGATGGTGCGGCAGAAGCTGCGGATGCCGTTCGGGCTTGCCACCGTCTTCATCTCGGCGCTGGCGGAGGTCGTCGGCCAGATTGGTTTCATCACCCTCGCGATTGTCATTTCGCTGCACATGATTCCGGGCGGCGTACTGCTCTGGCCGATCGTCGGTGGATTCGCGATCGCGCTGGCGTTGGCGGGCGGATTCTTCTTCGTTCAGCAAAAGCATCCGTTTTCTCATCTCTGGCGCGCCGCCGCTCACTTCGAGATTGGCGGCATCAATCGCGATGACCTCAGGGCCTCCGCGGATGAGGCGGACGGCCTGCTGATCGACTTTTATGCGCACCACCGCGCCCGTTTCTTCATCGCCACCTTCTGCTACCTGGTGGCCTGGAGCCTCGGGCCAATCGAAATCTACCTGCTGCTTCATCTGCTTCATCAGCCCGGCTCATTTCAAATCGCCCTGTTGGTCGAAGGCGTGGGACTGCTGCTCGAGCGCGCGACCTTCCTGATCCCCGCCAAGCTGGTCAGCCAGGAGGGCGGCAAGGCGCTGATCCTTGCGGTCCTCGGCTATGCGCCCGGAGTGGGGTTCGCCATCGGATTCCTGCGGCGCGTCAAGGAGATGGTCTGGGTGCTGCTGGGCCTGGTCAGCCTGATGATTCATCGAATCTTCGTGGAGAGAGGACAAGACACCAAGGTTGCCGTGATTGCGCCGGCTGCCGAGGTGCTGAAAGTTCAACGAGCGCAAGGAGACTATCAATCATGAACAAGACCACTTTTGTCGCGGTTGCCGCACTGGCGGCTGCACTAGCCGCCGCGCCGGCCCGCGCGGGAGTCGTCATCACGCAAACCCAGACTGCCAACGGGCAGTTCGGCCAGCGCAAGAGCGACACGACCATCATGGTCCAGGGCAACAAGCAGAAGATGGTCACCAACGACCGCGTGGTCATTACCGACCTCGATTCCGGCGCGATGTACCTGATCGATCCCGCCCAGAACTCCTACATCAAGCTGCCGTTCCCGCCCACCGGCGCGATGGCCTCGATGGCGCATGCGGGCGGAGCGCCGGAGTTCAAGAAGGAGTCCACTTCGCGCAAAGTCCTGGGCTATAGCTGCAACGACTACTCCGGCACGGGATCGTCGATGGGCGGTGACTACACGGTGACCGAGTGCTTTTCCACTTCGGCCCCGGGAGCGAAGGAGTTCACCGCGTTCCAGAAGGCGATGGGGGCGAAGCTCAAGGGAGTGGTTCCATCCAGCAACCTTCCGGATGGCATCCCACTCGCGTCAGACTCGACGGTGAAGATGAACACCATGAGGATTCCCAACCTGACACCCGAGCAGCAGCAAAAGCTCGCGGCCCAGATGGCCAACATGAAGCCGGTGGTGACCCATACGGAAGTCACCAAGGTTGAAGAGCAAAAGCTGCCGGCGGACACCTTTGCTGTCCCCGCGGGCTATACCGAGCGGAAGATGAACATGCCGATGGGCGGCGGGATGATGGGTCATGGCGCTCCCGCGGCGGCGCCTTCACCCGCGCACTGATCGAATCGCCCGTAAATCGCGGACAACAAAAAAGCGGGGCCGCATCGCGGCCCCGCTCGCATTTCGGAACAATCGATTCTCTTACATAGAAGCGGATTTTTCCGCGGACTTTGCTGCGACATCCGGATTCAGGGCCGCGCACGACTCGTAGATCCACTTGGTCGAGGAGAGCTCGTCCTCGGCAAACAGGCGCAGCGCTTCCTTGGTGCCCAGGTCTTCCTTGAGCAGCGCCTGGAACTCGCAAATCGGCTTGATCGCATCTTCCGGCTTTCCGACCCGCTCGACAAAGCGGAGCAGCTTCACGTTGTCCGGGATATTGGGATCGCCGAGATAGGCCGTGAACTTGCGGCCATCCTCGGTCACATCGGCGCGCTGCTGCCCTCCGAGCTCGGCCAGGCGCTTCGCGAACACGCGGGAATGATAGGCCTCGCGCTCCGCGATCATCCGGATTCCGGTCTTGATGCAGTCCGTGGTGCAGACTTCCGCCCACGCCGCGAACGCCTGGCCCCCGTTCGCCTCGCCGGCGCGGACCTTGTCGATGAAGCTGACGACCGCATCGCGCTCGCACTTGTAAGTGCGGCCGAATGCCTTGAACCCGGCGCCGTTCCCGTTGCCGTTGGATGCGCCGTTCTCGAGCAGCGCGATCTCGCTCTCGAAGGTCTGCTGGGTGATGACTCCGCTGCGATACGCGCGCAGCAACGCTTTGAACTCAAAATCTCGGCTCATGGTGGGCACCTCCGCCCGTCTGTTTTTGAGGGGTTGGCTCTCGAAAATAGGGCGCTGCCACGCGAATTGTCAAACAGCCATTCCGGGTCCCCCCTCCTTTCCAAGGAGGGGGCGAGGGAGTGGTACAAGGGTGGATTCCACCATTTCCGCTCGACTCTCACGACGACTCTGTTGACTGGCCTGCTGCTCGACTTTCGCTCATTATGCTGCCGAGGTTTCCGCCATGCCTGAAATCAAGCATCACTTCGTCAAAACCAACGGCATCAGGATGCACGTTGCCGAGTCCGGAGAAGGGTTCCCCGTCGTGATGTGTCATGGGTTTCCAGAGCTCTGGTACTCGTGGCGTCACCAGATCAAGGCACTGGCCGAAGCCGGCTTCCGCGCGATCGCGCCCGACCAGCGCGGCTACGGCGACACCGACTGCCCGCAGCCGATCGAGGCCTACACCCAGAAGCAAATCGTCACCGACATAATCGGGATGCTCGATGCCCTCGGCATCCGCAAATGCGTCATCGTGGGCCACGACTGGGGCGGGATGACGGCGTGGAACGCGCCGATGATGTACCCGGATCGCATCGAGCGCGTGATCGGAATCAACACGCCCTTCATGCCACGCGCGCCGATGAAGCCGACTGACACGATGAAGGCGATGGCGGCCGGCAACTTCCACTACGTCCTCTATTTCCAGACACCGGGCGTCGCCGAGGCGGAACTGGAACGCGATGTGGCCCGCACGCTCAACGGGTTCTACCAGGGCCCGCCCGACATCGATCCCGCGGAGATCCGCAAGGCGCCCCCGGGCGTGTTCGGCGCGGCCGGCGGCGGCATCCTGGATCGCATGGCCGATCGTCCGCACGGAAAATTCTTGACCGAAGAAGACTTCCAGGTCTTCGTGAGCGCATTCAAGAAGACCGGGTTCCGCGGTGGCCTCAACTGGTATCGCAACATCGATCGCAACTGGGAAGAAAGCGCGACGCTCGAGTATCGCATCAATCAGCCCGCGCTGATGATCACCGCGGAGCTGGATGTAGTCCTGCGTCCCGAGATGGCCGAAGGGATGAAGGAGTGGGTGCCGAACCTGCGCAAGACGGTGCTGGTCAAAGGCTCAGGCCACTGGACCCAGCAGGAAAGGCCGCTCGAGGTTAATGCCGCGATGCTGGAGTTCCTGGCAGATTTAAAGAAGTAGGAAAATAATGGAACGGGCCGCCGTGCCCGCAGACCATGCGCGGGCGTCTCCGCCCGCGCCACCAATTCCTTCAGCCGATCGCCGGAGGCGCCATCCGCTCGCCGCCGCGCATTACGAAGTACTGCCGGTCCGGCGCATTGCACAGAGTGTTCGATTCCACCACGCGCGCACCGTCGGGCGCATACTGCAGGATGTATGCCTTGCGGACCGATTGCGTGAGATTCGGCCCCGTCCGATGCGGCATCAGCGAGGAGAACACCACCATCCCGCCCGCACGCACCGGCGCAGGAATCGCCTCCGGGCCGTCTTCATCGCGGCAGACCCATCCAAGCTCGGTCAGGTGATGCTTTAGCGTTCCCTTCAGATGCCCGCCCGGAACCACCCACGGGCATCCGTTCTCTTCCGTCGCATCCGTTAGCGCAACCCAGCAAGTGAGATACGCCTGAGGCTCGATGTAGGTGTAGCCGTTGTCCTGATGCCACGGGAAAGGCTTGGGGTACTCGGGCTTCTTGTACACCGCCTGGTCCCAGTATAGGCGCGCATCGGGACCGATCAGGTCGTGACAAAGATCCGCGAACACCGGCGCCGCCGAAAGCTCGCGCAATACCGGCGATCGTTTCACGAGATGCACAGTGAAACTGATTCCGTCCGCCTCTGCGATGAACATCCTGCGCCCCGGCACCGCCCGCAGCGTCTCCTCGACCTTGGCCTCCCACGGCGCGATCGCCTCGACAGCGCGCGCGACCGTCTCAGCATCGAGGGCATTCTCCATCACGAAGAACCCGCGCTGATTGAATGAATCCGACTGCGCTTGCGTGATACGCCGAAACGGCCCCCGCACCGGCGTCCACTCGAAGCTCTTGTTGAATGGATGAAGTTCGAAAGACATCAGAAGGAATCTGGGATTTCTGCCTACTTAATTTGCGCTCCCGTCGCCTCCGCCATGATCTCCGCCAGGTCGCGCACCTTCACCGATTCCTCCAGCGAACGCGATTTCACCGCATCCTCGATCATCGTCATGCAGAACGGGCATCCCACCGCTACGCACTCCGGCTTGGCTTCGCTCAATTGATCGAAGCGCTTCTGGTTGATGCGCGTGCCTTCGTGCTCTTCCTTCCACATGCATCCGCCGCCCGCGCCGCAGCAGAAGGTGCGATTCTTCGACTGATCGACGTCCGTAACTTCCGCGCCCGGGATCGCACGCAGCGCCTCGCGGGCACCGTCCCATTCGCGATTGTGACGCGCCATGTAGCATGGGTCGTGATAAGTCACGCGCGCCTTCAGTACTTCCTTCGGCTTGAGCCGCCCCGCGCGCACCAGCTCGGCCAGAAACTCCGCCTCGTGCATCACGTGGTAATTGCCGCCGAAGTCCGGGTACTCGTTCTTGAGATTATGAAAACAATGCGGGCACTGCGTCACGATGCGCCGCGGCTTGTAGCGGTTCAGCGTCTCGACGTTTTGCTGTGCAAAGGTGGCGTAGAGATATTCGTTGCCGAGCCGCCGCGCCGGATCTCCCGTGCAGGTTTCTTCCAGCCCCAGCATTCCAAAGCGGACCCCGGCCTGCTTCATCAACGAGGCAAACGCCCGCGACACTTTCTGATTGCGCTCATCGAACGACCCCGCGCATCCGACCCAGTACAGCACGTCGATGTCCGCCGGGTCTTCCATTTCCGCCATCTGCGGAATGTCGAGCCCCGCCGCCCAGTCCGCGCGCTTCTCGGCCGCGATGCCCCACGGGTTGCCCTGGTTCTCGATGCCCTTGAATGCGCTGGTCGCCTCCTGCGGGAACTTGCTCTCCATCAGGACCTGGTAGCGCCGCATGTCGACGATGCGCTGGATATGCTCGATTCCCACCGGGCATCCTTCTTCGCACCATCCGCACGATGTGCATCCCCACACCGCGGCCTCCGTCGCCACTTGCGTGATCATGTCCGGGCCGTCCCACGCCGGCGCCTCCGCGCCTTCGCCGTTGGCCGTCGCTTTCGCGGCCAGCAGGGTAGGGGCCTTCTGCAGCAAATGTTCTCGCTGCTCGATCACCAGGAATTTCGGATTCAGCGTCTTGCCGGTGTTAACCGTGGGACAGTTGATCGTGCATCGCCCGCATTCCAGGCACGCCGACATGTCGAGCAACTGCTTCCAGGTGTATTGCTCCACCTGCGACACGCCGAAGGTTTCGGCATTTTCGAAATCCTTGATCGGCGCAAGCCTTCCGCGCGGGCCCATGTTGCGGAAGAACAGGTTCACCGGCCCGAGCACGAAATGGCGCAGCTTGGTGAACGCGAAGCACGCCAACAGCACGTACACGAGCAGGACGTGGATTAGCCAGATCGCTCGATGGTACGTCAGGCCCGCGCCCACTGCCCCTTCCATCTTCGCGATCACGCGCCCGACGTATGCCCATTCGGTGAATTGCGGGTTGGCCGCGTTGATGCGCGCGCCTTCCAGCATCAGGCCCGTGAGCGCGACCAGCAGCATCATCGACATCGGGAACCAGTAGCCGAGCCGGTTCTCCAGGTTGTCGTTGACCTTGTCCGCCGGCGGCGTGTTGAGCACGCTCGGCTTGCGGACCTGGCGGCGCGCACCTTCCGCGAGCACGCCCAGGATGAGCAGCAGGAAGAAGGTGTCCATCGCGGCTTTGAACACCAGGTAAAAGTCGCCGTAGTAGAAATAAAGGTTGAATCCGAACAGCTCGAAGAGATCGCGCACGTCGCTGTTGATCGCGACGATGGTGGTGCCAATCAGAAGCCCGACGAACGAGACGTAAAAGGCATAGTGCATCCAGCCCCACGACTCGCGTACCACGTAGCCCTGCCCGAGAGCATCGCGCAGCGTGAGGAACAATCGTTGCGGCAGTTTGTCGAGGCGATTGTCAGCAGCCCCGAGCCGGATCATCTGGATCCATCGCCATGCCGCCCACGCATAGCTGGCCAGCAGCAGCACCAGCAGCGAGTACATGATGACGATGAACGGGACGGGGATGTTCCACAGGATCTGACGGGTGACTTGCTGGTCCATTTAGCGCTCCGGGATCTGCCGCAGCGGATGCTCGCATGGCTGCGATGCAACCCCCGCTGCTCGTAACAGTCTTAAATCAGACCGATGTGAGTGTTTTCAATGACCCGGAATCAAGCGTCAGAATCTATTTTGCCCCGAAATCCGCAAGGTGTACTGAACTACGACTCACTACCAACCCCCCCACCCAAGTCATCCTGGGCCAAAGGCGAAGGATCTCGCGCGGTCCTCCGCGCGTTACTTCCACCGGACGACCAATTGCCAGACTCTGGTTCACCTCCCCATCCGGGAAGGAATAGCTGACACGCGGATCCTGCTCAGACCTTGAACCGGATATGGATGATGTCGCCGTCGCGCATCACGTAATCCTTGCCCTCCAGCCGCAGCTTCCCCGCTTCCTTCACCTTCGCGTCGGACTTGAGCGCGGCGAAGTCCTCGTAGCTCACGACCTCGGCCCGGATAAATCCGCGCGCGATATCGCTATGGATCTCCGCCGCCGCTTCCAGCGCGGTCTCCCCTCGCCGCAACGACCATCCATGCGCCTCGGGCTCGCCCGCGGTATAGAAGGTGATCAACCCCAGATGCTTGTACAGCGCCGTGATCAGCCTGTCCCGCGCGGGCGCTTCCAGGCCGGCTTCCCGCAGCATCTCGCTTTGTCCTGCCGCATCGAGCTCCCACAATTCCGACTCGAATGACGCCGCGAGCCGGAACACATCGAGGCCGCGCGCCTGGATCGCGCTGCGTTCGGCCTCGGTGATATCCGCCGCGGCCGCATCCATCTCGCAATTCACGACTGCAAGCGCGGGCTTGCGCGAGAGAAAGCCGAAGCTCGAGAAAGCCTGGAGTTCCTGCGCCGTCAGTTCCATCAGGCGCAGCGGCTTTCCCTCTTCAAGCCACTTGATGACTTTCTCCAGCGCGGCTTTTTCGAAATCGGTCGCGCTGCGATCTTTCTTGACCCGCTCGAGCCGGCGTTCGGCCTGGTCGAAGTCCGCGAAAACCAGCTCGCCCTCGATGCTCTCGATGGTCGATGCGAGGTCGCGATTCATCCCGGCGAACTGCGGCACGACGATCAACAGCGCATCAAGGTCGCGAATCAGCGGTATCAGGCTGACATCGAGCGCCGCGCCTTCCTTCTGCTCCTTGGGATTCGGCGCGAAATCGAGCACCGTCAGCTCGACCGGTACTTTCTTCTTCGAACCGTACGTCGCCTCCAGGAAATCGAGCCGCGGGTCCGCCACCTTGATCTGCCCGGGCCGGCCCCGATTCTTGCCCTCGCCCGTCCCCGGAATCGGCGTAAGCCCCGTAAGAGCATGAAACACGGTGGATTTCCCGGCGCCCCGCGCCCCGATGATGCCTGTCTTCAAGTGCGATTACCTCGAACCACCTTCTTCAGTGGTGTCGGGCAGCTCGCCCGATTACGCGAAGCGTCCATCTGCTCTCAACAATGCGCTCCGCGAGTCGCGCGCGCCGCGCAACACCACAAAAAGAAAGTGAAGTCTACACGTTTGCAGAATCACAGGCTAAAGCCTGTGCTCCTTGGGACGAGAATCACTCAGGATCCGGGGAGCACAGGCTTTGCCTGTGTCTCCGAAAAGCCTTCTCCCATCATTTGGGGAGAAGGTGGCGGGTTGCGCGCCGGATTAGGGGGATCGCCAATCTCGCGCACGCCGCCACGGCCCGAACAGATGCTCGCCAAGGGAGCGTCGCCAACTTCGGATCTCAAGACGCTTAGCCGCTATGCCACCCGGACCGTCGGAATCTTGGCCAGTTCGTTCTTCAGGCGATGGGTGGCTTCCCAAGCGTCGTAATTCGCTTGTAGGCGTAACCACACACCAGCTCCGTTGCCGCACAGCTTGCCAAGCCGGGCCGCCACGTCAGGCGTGATCGATACCTCTCCAGCCATCACTCGGTACAGATTCTGCCGGCTGACGCCCAGCAGCGTTGCTATTTCGGCCACCGTACGAGTCTTTCGCAATTCCGGCATCGCGATGTCCGCAAAAATCACGCCCGGGTGAATGGGGGCACGCTTGATGTCTTCACGCTTTACGAAATACTCCATCATCTCACCTCGAATTCTAGTGGTACTGCTCCAGATCCACCTGGAAGACATCGCCCGCTCTGAACTCAAACGTGATCCGCCAGGGCCCGTTCACATCCACCGCATGGCGAACCGGTTTGGTTCCGCGAAGCGGGTGAGTTCGCAATCCGGGAATGGTCAGGTCGTTCAGCGTTTCGATCGCGTCCAGCAGATGCAGAATCTCATCGCACCCAAACCGCAGATTCGCGGGCACCTTCGCGCTTCGCCCGCTCAAAAACAAGTCCTTCAGGCCCTTGTCGCGAAAGCTTTTGATCACTATCCGAGTGTCACACCGCACGTTGCACATGTCAAGTTCGGTGTGACACTCGACACGGATCGCCGTTCTCAAAACGGATCGCAGCCCGGACTTTTATCGCGGCGAGCTTCGCGCGATAACTACTTCGATGCCTCCTGCCGTCACCCACGCCATCATCGGCACCGCCGGCCATATCGACCACGGCAAGACCGCCCTCATCCGCGCGCTCACCGGGCAGGAAACCGACCGCCTCAAGGAAGAGCAGGAACGCGGCATCTCGATCGATCTCGGCTTCGCCTTCTTCACGCTGCCCGATGGCACCCGCGCCGGTGTCGTCGATGTCCCCGGTCACGAACGCTTCATCCGCAACATGCTCGCCGGCGCGCACGGCATCGACCTCGTCCTGTTCACCATCGCCGCTGACGACGGCGTGATGCCGCAGAGCGAGGAGCATCTCGACATCCTCCACCTGCTCGGCGTGAGCCGCGGCATCTTCGTGATTACCAAGGCTGATTTAGCCGACGCGGCCCGCCTCAAGGAAGTGCGCGAGGAGATCGAGCTGCTCGCCGATGGCACCACCCTCGCCAATGCTCCGACAATCGCGGTCTCATCCATTACCGGCGCGGGCCTCGATGAATTGCGCGCCGAGATGGCGCGACAGCTCGAGGGTTTCGATGCGCGCCGCGCCACCGGCATCTTTCGCCTCCCGCTCGATCGCGCCTTCGCGATCAAGGGGCACGGCACCGTCGTGACCGGCACTGCTATGGGCGCCGAGGTTCGCGTCGGCCAGAACCTGCGCGTGTTGCCCGGCGGCGAAGAAGTCCGCGTGCGCGGCGTGCAGGTCCATTCCGAGCCGGTGCCGAGCGCGGGCCGATGCCAGCGTGTCGCGCTCAACCTGACCGGGCCGGAGCGGATGGAGCTCCGGCGCGGGCAGGTGTTGGCCGATCCGCGTCTCGATTTCACCACCGCGCGCTTCGATGCATGGCTGGAAATCCGGCCCGCCGCCAAGAAGCCGCTCAAGAACAATTCACGCATCCGACTCTTTGTCGGCACCAGCGAGATGCTCGGCCGGGTGATCATTCTCGAAGAGAAAGAGGCAATCGCTCCCAAGGAACGCGCGCTGGTGCAGATCGTCACTGAAGAACCCGCCACGCTGCTGGTCGGCGATCGCTTCGTCATCCGCGATGAGACCAACGTCCGCACCCTCGGCGGCGGCGTGGTCCTGAATCCTCGTGGTCGCCGCTCGCGCAAGCCGCTCGATGCGTACCGGCGCAGCCTAGTTACGCTGCGCGATTCCGCCGGTCCCGATGCTGTCGAAGCGTTGATTAACCTCCAGGAGAGCCTCGCCTTGCCCGCGGGCCGCCTCGCCTGCCTGATGAATCGTCCCGTCGGCGAAGCCGAGACTGCACTGCGCGATGCCCGCTTCATCAAGCTCTCGATGGCCGACGAGGAGGGCTACACCACTCGCTCCAAGTGGGACGAGCTCAAGGCCTTCGCCCTGGCAGCTCTGAAAGCGCATCACGAATCCGCGCCGCTTTCGCCCGGGCTCGAAATGGAATCGCTGCGGACGCGGCTGCCCTACGAGGTGAGCGCGCGCGCATTCCGCGCGATCGTCGATCGAATCGCGCGCGAGACCGATATCGTTCGCGAGGAAAGCGTGCTGCGGCTCAAGACTCACAAGGTCAAGCTGGGCGGCGACGCGGGCGAGCTGGGTGCGCGAGTCGAAGAAGCCCTGAAGCGAGCCGAATTCCAGCCCCCTGACCTCAAGCAGCTCGCCGAGGAACTCAAGCTCGCGCCCGCGGCGTCATCGCAGCTTCGTACCGTGCTGGCGGCGATGGAACGCGAAGGACGAGTGGTCAAAATTGCAACCGATCTTTATTTCGGCAAAGCCGCCTTCGATGCCGCCCGTGAGCGCCTGGTCGGCTACCTGGGCAAGCATCCCGACATCACTGCGGCCATCTACCGCGATCTGCTGGGCGCATCGCGCAAGTTCGCGATCGCGCTGCTCGACTATTTCGACCACAGCGGCGTGACGACCCGCGTCGGCGACCTGCGCCGCTTGCGCCCCCGGACCGGCTGACTTAGCGGTCTCGATCAGCGAAAATACCATTCGTGTCCAAAGCGAAGGACAATAATCCGTCGCGCACCGAGTTGGTGCGCCTGACGGCCCGGTGCAAGGCTGCGGGTTGAGCCGGCAAGCTCGGTCCGGCGGACCTTGCAGACGTATTGGCGCGGCTTGACCTGCCGAGCCATCCGGATTTGCTCGTCGGTATCACCACCGGCGACGACGCGGGAGTGTTTCGTCTGCGCGACGACCTCGCGATCGTCAGCACGGTCGACTTTTTCACGCCGGTGGTCGACGATCCGTACACCTACGGCCAAATTTCGGCGGCGAACGCGCTCTCGGATGTCTACGCGATGGGCGGTCGCCCCGTGAGCGCGCTGAATATCGTATGCTGGCCGCAGACGGGCTTGCCCGGAGAGATGCTGGCCGAGGTCCTGCGCGGAGGCTCCGACAAGGCGCGCGAAGCGGGAGTGGTGGTGGTCGGCGGTCACAGTGTGGCCGACGAAGAAGTTAAATTCGGCATGGCCGTGACCGGTGTGATCGATCCGCGTCGAATCGTCCGCAATGTCGGCGCTCGCCCGGGCGATGCGCTGCTGCTCTCCAAGGCGCTCGGCACCGGGGTGCTGATGACCGCGTTCAAGCGCGATGCGCTCGGCCCGGAGCATTACACCTCCGCCGTCAACTCGATGACGATGCTCAACGCCGAGGCCGCGGCGGTGATGCTCAAGCACGACGTCCATGCCGCCACTGACATCACCGGCTTCGGTCTGATGGGTCATGCGTTCAAGATGGCCGATGGCAGCAACGTTACCCTGGTGTTCGAGGAATCCGACCTGCCGCTGCTACATGGAGCGCTCGATCAGGTGCGCGCCGGCATGATTCCCGGCGGCGGCACGCGCAATCGCGAGTACTACGGCCCGCACGTGAAAATCTCCGACGAAGTGTCCGACGAAATGGCGCTGATGGCGTTCGATCCGCAGACCTCCGGCGGTCTTCTGATGTCGGTGCCGGAAGCGGAAGCGATCGCGATGCTCGCCGAGCTGCACGAAGCCGGATGTCCCGAAGCTGCAATAGTCGGCCGCGTCGAATCCCGCCGCGAATTCCCGCTCGAGTTGGTCTGAAAGGTAAGTCCTTCTCCACCAGGGAGAAGGCGGCGAGGCTGGCGAGCCGCCCTGAGGAGCAACGCAACGAACGGAATCCTCCGTACGCCTCGCGCGCCGGGTCAGGTTTCACCCCCTGCCACAAAATGTCACCAGGTCAATCTGCAAAATCTGCGGATTGCTGACGTTTGACATTTCATCGGGGCTGGCAGTAACTCGCAAGTGAGCTTAGGCTCTGCGAACAGTTACAGAGGCGCACATGGCTCGTGGACGCCCTTTTCTTCTTCTGCTGGCATTCGCTTCGATCGCGATAGGCGCCGCTGCGGCCCGCGCGCAGGAGGGCCCACTCGCCGATCCCAAGTCAAAGAACCAGGTTGGGTTTCCCGCTGAGCTCTACTCCTGGGTAATTCCGCCCGATAACCCGCAGACCCCCGACAAGATCGCCCTCGGCAAGGAGTTGTTCTTCGAGGATGGCCTGTCCGCCGATGGCAAGGTGTCATGCGACCATTGCCACGGCCCGGCAAAAGGCTTCACCGACCAGCTCCCCACCTCGATGGGCATCAACAACCAGTTTGGGCAGCGTAACGCCCCCACCATCCTCGATGCGCTCTTCAGCACCACCCAGTTCTGGGACGGCCGCGCAAAAACCCTGGAAGACCAGGCCAAGCAGCCGATCCTCAACCCGATCGAAATGGGCATGAAGTCTCCCGACGACGTGGTCGCGAAGCTCAAGAGCCTCGGCTACAGCGACAAGTTCCGAAAGGTCTTCGGTCACGACGTTACCTACGACGATATGGCGCGCGCCATCGCCGCATACGAACGCACGCAACTCGCCTTCGATTCGCCCTTCGATCATTTCATGGCCGGCGATCAGAACGCGATCGGCGATTCCGCGAAACGCGGATGGTCGATTTTCAACGGCAAGGGTCGATGCATGTCGTGCCACGGATGGAACCCCACCCAGCCGCTGTTTACCGATTTCAAATTCCACAATATCGGCGTGTCCGCCCATAAGTCGGATTTCGTTCCGCTCGCGCGCAAGGCGCTGGCGATTATCGCGCAGGGTGCCAGCCCCGAGCAGATCGATCAGCTCGCCATCCAGACCGATATGAGCGGGCTTGGCCGCTTCCTGGTTACCAAGCAGCCGCACGACATCGGCGGCTTTCGCACGATGGGCCTGCGCAACCTGCTCGTCACGCAGCCCTACTTCCACGACGGTTCGCAGCAGACGCTGTGGGACACGATCGATCACTACAACAAAGGCGGCGTGCAGAATCCCTACCTCGATGGCGGCATCGTGCCGCTCGGGCTCAGCGAATCCGAAGAGGACGATTTGGTCGCATTCCTCGCCACCCTGACCAGTCCCGAATACCAGGCGATGGCGAAAGAGGAATACGACCTCCAGTTCAAGCGCTCGCGCACCGATCGCCCGCAGCGCGACACTGACGCTGCGATGGGCCTCAAGGGCCGCAACGGGCCGGGACTGGGCGGACCGTTCGGTGACATAGGACCCGCCGAAAGCGCGATGCAGGAAAATCCGGCCCAGCTCGGCGGCGACTGATCGGATCGGAGTACGCGAATGGCTGTGCGGCACAAGAGCGTTGAAACCAAATTCATGGAAGAGCGCGAGCAGGTCCTGCGCGGGCTGCGCGGACTCGACCGCCGCTCATTCCTGAAAGTCATCGCGGCGAGCGCGGGCGCGGTGCTGGCCAGGGGCCTGATGCCGCCGCATGCGTTTCAGCTCGTGAACGTCGCGTATGCAGCGCCGGACAAAGGCTCCAGCTCAAACGGAATGAGCGGTCAGCCGCCGTTCACGTTCGCATACATCTCTGACACCCATCTCTACGAACGCACCTTGAACCAGCGCTTCATCCGGGCTGCACTCAAGGCGGTCGAGGACGTCAACGCGCTCGATCCGCAACCCGACTTCGTCCTGTTCGGCGGCGATCTGGCTCAGCTCGGCACGGGAGAACAGCTCGAGCTCGGCCAGCAAATCCTCAAGGAAGTGAAAGCTCCCGTGAAGATGATGGTCGGGGAGCACGACTGGTTCCTCGATCTCGGCGAGAAGTGGCAGGAGCTGTTCGGTCCGCCCAACTATTCCTTCGACTGGAAGGGCGTGCACGTGGTGGTGCTGATGAGCGTGCACGAGAAGGATTTCTGGACCGCGCGCAAGATGACGCCCATGGAGAGGATGCAGACGGTCGCCGGCCTCGACAACGGCATCCAATCGCGTTTCGAGGTTGGCCAGGAAGAGCGCGAATGGTTGAAGAACGACCTCGCGAAGGTTCCCACCACGACCCCGATTCTCGTGTTCTCGCACTCCCCGCTCTACAAGTATTACTACAACTGGAATTTCTGGACCGAGGACGCGGAGCAGGTCCAGGCGATCCTGAAGCCGTACGACAAGGTTACGGTGATCCACGGCCATACGCATCAGATGTTGTTCAACCAGATCGGCAACATCAGCTTCTACGGCATGCTCTCGACTGCATGGCCATGGCCCTATGCACCGCAGGGTTTGCCGCCACTCACCGTGCAAATGAGTCGCGCCGATCCGTTCGATCAATTCGATGCGTGCGGCGATGGACGGATGGACGTTCTCACGAACGGCCTGGTCGACAAGATTTACAACCTCTGGGACCGCAACCCGGTCACCGTGAAAGCCGACTACCTGCGCTCGCACGGCAAGACCAATCGGCCGCCCGCGCCCCAGTTCGCCACCTATTGATCCTGATGAAATCGACGATGAGCCTCAACACCAGCCGTACCGCAGCCGCTACCATCGCAGGACTCGGAATCCTCGCGGCAATCCTGGCGCTGCCGATGGCGCTCAATGCACAGCAGTCGCAGCCTGCGCATCCCGTCCCCGCCGCGAAAGACGGCGGCACGGTCGTGATGCTCTGCGACGGCAAGACCAGCGTCGAGATCAGGAATCTCAAGCCGGGGCAGCAGGCGACTGAAGAGCAGGGGCGCGCCGTCGCAAACGCGCTGATGGCCAAGTGGCAGCAGGAACATCCCGGCGAGCACTGGGACATGGCCCAGGCCACCGAGAATTCAACCCAGCAGAAACCATCATCGCCGCCGGAGATGGAAAAGAAAACGCTGCAAGGGGGACAGCAGCAGGGCGATACCTATGCGAGCTTCACCCCGCGCGACTACAAGATCTGGCAGACCGAAACGCAGAAGTTCGTCGACGAAGGCAAGCGCATTTTTCACGATTCGAAAGCCCTCGGCGGCACGATCGGCGTAAGCTGCGACATGTGCCATCCCGATGCATCGAACACGCATCCCGAGACCTACCCCAAGTACCAGGTGCAGCTTCAGCGCGTCGCACTGCTGCGCGACATGATCGACTGGTGCATCGAGAATCCCGTCAAAGGGAAGACCCTCGATCCCAACGATCCAAAGCTCCGCGCGCTCGAGGCGTACATCTACGCCCAACGCAAAGGCGTCCCCCTCGACTACGGCAAGCATTAGTTCTCAATTCTCGGGACCCGCCTTTCCGTCATCCCGAGCGAAGTCGAGGGATCCCATGCCACTGGCGATTGCCAACAGCGGAGAGCGCGTCCTCCTCAGCGAGCGCCCGAATGACGGTGGCACGAGATTCCTCGCTCCGCAGACTCCGCTCGGAATGACGCCGTTCGTGATGTTCCGCCTTGGACAAGCCCCACTGGCAGGATGCTAAACTGCATCGGATCGATTGGAGGTTCCCCTCATGCGTGCAGCAGTAATGCGAAACAAGAAGCTGGTCGTCGATAACGTTCCCGTTCCCACGCCCGGTCCCGGCGAGGTGCTGGTCAAAACTCTCGCGTGCGGAATCTGCGGCTCTGACCTGCACGCGCTCAAGTTTGCCGAAAAGCTGGTCGAGGGCGCGCGGCGTTCCGGCGGCGCGTTCGTGATGGACCTCAATCGCGACATCGTGATGGGCCACGAGTTTTGCGTCGAAATCGTCGACTTCGGCCCCAATACCCAAAAGCATTTCAAGGTCGGACAGCGCGCCTGCGCGATGCCGGTGCTGATTCGCCCCACCGGCGTCGAGACGGTCGGTTACTCCAACGAAAATCCGGGCGGCTACGGCGAGTTCATGCGCCTCACCGAAGGCCTCCTGCTCGAAGTGCCCAACGGGCTCTCGACCGAGCGCGCCGCGCTCACCGAGCCGATGGCGGTCGGCTATCACGCGGTGGAGAAGGCGCATCTACAGAAGGATGACGTCCCGTTGGTGATCGGATGCGGCCCGGTCGGGCTGTCGGTAATTTCCGCGCTCAAGCTCAAGCAGCAGCATCCGATCGTCGCCGCGGATTTTTCGCCGCGCCGCCGCGAGCTCGCTAAGCAGATGGGCGCCGACGTGGTAGTGGATCCCAAGCAGAAATCTCCCTTCGAGACCTGGAAGGAGATGGCGGTTTACAGCGATCCCAAGAGCGCGCCGCAACTGCCGCCCTGGATGCCCGGCCCGGCGCGCCGCCCGCAGGTGGTCTTTGAATGCGTGGGAGTTCCGGGCGTGATCAATTCCATCATGTCCTCGGCCGCTCCCGGAGCGCGCGCGGTCGTGGTCGGCGTCTGCATGGAGCAGGACGCGTTCGAGCCGATGTTCGGCATCAACAAGGAACTGAACATCCAGTTCGTACTCGGATACTCGCCCGCTGAATTCGCCGACACCCTGCGCAACCTGGCCGAAGGCAAGGTCAACGGCGACCCGCTAATCACCGGCAAGGTCGGAGTCGAAGGCGTGCCGCAGGCATTCCAGGATCTCGCCTCGCCGGAGCATCACGCGAAGATCCTGGTCGAGCCCTGGCATAGCTAGTCCGCAAAAAAGATCGCAGGCTAAAGCCTGCGTCTCCAGGACCCGGTCCGATAGCTCCGGAAAGTGGCACAGGCTTCCAGCCTGTGCTTTCTCGCGATGCCTGAAAAACCGGTAGCGCGGGCGTCTCGCCCGCCTACCAATGTCCGATTGTTCTCACCCGTGACACACGCTACGATCGGCCCATCTCTCCAACGGAGGTGCGCATGATGATTGTCGCAAAGCTGATAAAAATCCGCGGAACGCACCTGCCGTCTTCCGTCGCCTGGCTAAATTCAAATCCTTAGTGGCGGCGGGCGACCCCGCCCGCCACACGAAGCGTCACTCCCGGTAAGGGCTTTCCCAGTATCGCGAACGTGTGCCGGATGGCCGCACTCGACCATCTCGCATCAACTTCAAGAGTGGTGAGGACTATGACTCCGGAACTTCAACTGAAGACCTTGTTCTCGCTCCGGCCCGCACTACCGGGCTCGGGACATCGAATCCTGGCGACGCTCGAGGCGCACGCTCGCCCCGGGCCGTCGTTTGTGCTGATTCGCGGATCATCGAGTGTTACATGGGCGGTACGCGCCGATGTTCCCGCTGAAACCGCAAACCAACTCGATCGTTTTGCACGAGAAGAACCCCCGATCAGCGACTTCGAGGCCCCGCCCCTCCACGCTGACGCATACCAGTCACTCGTTGGCGGCCGGGTCTCATCAGGTCCGGCCTTCACATTTCCCGAGAAGATTGCGCAGACCAACGATGTCTCGATAGTCGACAGAATCGATCTCCTTGAACGTAATTTTCGTGGCTGGCGCGCCGAAGAGATTCAGTTATGTGCGCCAATTTGTGCGGTCATGGATGGAGGCTATCCGGTCAGCGTTTGCTTCTGCGCGACCCGCAATTCGGCGGCCGCGGTCGAGGCTGGGGTCGAGACAGCAGCGGCCTTCCGCGGCCGGGGATTTGCCGCACGCGTGACGGCGGCATGGGCTTGTGCAGTTCGGGCCTCCGGCCGAATCCCGCTATACAGCACCAACTGGACCAACGCCGGCTCCCGCGGCGTCGCGCGCAAGCTGGGGCTCATCCAATACGCCACCAACTGGAGCCTCTGAAGAAAACTCTGGAGAAATAGTGGCAGAGAGGCGTCCCGCCCGCGGACGATGCGCGGATGTCCTCATCCGCGCCACCAATGCATTTCGACCCACCCTGTGCACGGACAATCGCGCCGACATTTGCCAGCAAAATGCCCACGGCGCACTATCCCAGATCCTATGTGTCCGAAATCGCGAGCCTTCGATGAAGTCCGACCTTGCAAGTCTTTTTGGGGGGAGACCTCACCGTCTCAGAAATGTTAGCAAATGTTAGCATCTCCACATCGCGGCACTCCGCGGAACCTCAAATTCCTCAATCAAATGAGGGCATTATCTCGGGACGCGCCCGCAGATCCTCGCACGCGATCTGCGTCGATCCTGTATCAATCTTCACTCAAACTGCTCACTTCCTTGCCATTCCCCGTAACCTTTCGAACCTCTTCGGGTTTATACCCTTGAGACGATGGTGCGCAGCAGGGCATCGGCATTGAAAGCGAATCCGCCTCCCGCGGATGAACGCAGCCTCATCGAGGCCGCGCAGCGCGATTCGCGCCGCTTCGCCGATCTCTACGAAAGCCATTTCGAGCGCGTCTATGCCTTCATCCTTCGCCGCGTCGGCGATCGCCATGAAGCCGAGGACCTGACCGCCGATGTCTTCCACCAGGCGCTCAAGAATATCGGGCGCTTCGAATGGCGCGGCGTCCCGTTCGCCGCGTGGCTCTATAAGATCGCGTCGAATGAAATCGTCGACCGGGCCCATCGCAAGGCCCGGCAAAATCCCATCGACCCGACCGACGATCCCCCCGAGCATTGCTACGAGGAAGTGGAAAATCGCGCGCGCCTGTTCCGCATGGTCGACAAACTGCCGTCCGATCAGCGCCGCGTAATCATTATGCGTTTTGCCGAAGAAAGGAGCATCCGCGAGATCGCTCAGCAACTGAAACGTACCGAGGGTGCCGTGAAACAGCTCCAGTTCCGCGGGCTGCAGAATTTGCGCCTGCGGATGGGTGAACAAAATGGCTAACCGAAGGCACAAAGCCGGTCGCCGCCAGGCAGCCACTCACGGCCCGGCCGATCAGCTCGACCTGGGCGTCGAGGCGACCATGGCCAACGCCAGGTCCCCGCGTGTGACTCCGGACATCGCGGCGCTGCTGCGAGTCGCCGGCGATCTTCGAGGATTGCCGCGCCCTGATTTCAAGGCGCGCCTGAAAGCCGATCTCAAGAAGAGCGCCGGCAAGCACAAAGCCGCGTCTGTTCGCCACGGAATCGCGACCCCGTACCTGATGATTCGCGATGCCTCCCGCGCCCTCGACTTCTACAAGCGCGCGTTCGGCGCCACCGAGCTCTCGCGCATGACCGAGCCCGGAGGGCATATCGCGCACGCCGAAATCAAAATCGGCGACGCGCCCATCATGATCGCCGACGAAGAGCCCCGCTATTTCAACGTCAGCCCCGAGTCGCTCGGCGGCTCCTCGGCGTTCATCCACGTCTATGTCGACGACGTCGATGCATTCGCGCGGCGCGCCGAGCGCGGCGGTGCCAAGGTGCTCGAAGCGCCGGAGGATTATCCGTACGGCGACCGCCGCGGCAAGTTCGTCGATCCGTTCGGACACGTCTGGATGGTCGCGACGCACAAGCAGGACGTGACCGCCGAGCAGATGAAGGCCGACTGGGATCGCTCGGTCGCGGCCGAAAAGGCGAAGGTTGTCCCCAAGCCCGAGGGCTTCCACAGCGTCACGCCGTACCTGCACGTCAAGGGCGCCGCCGAGTTTATCGATTTCCTCAAGCGGGCCTTCGGAGCCGAAGAGCTGATGCGCGTGCATCAGCCCGACGGAACCATCGCCCATGCGCAGATGCGCGTCTCGGGCTCGATCATCGAGCTGGCTGACTTTACGCCGAGTCCTGCATCGATCTGGCTCTTCGTCGATGACGTAGATGCGACCTACGAGCGCGCTTTGAAGGCGGGCGCCACTTCGATTCACGGACCGATGGACCAGGACTACGGCAATCGCGAAGCGAGCATCAAGGATCCGTTCGGCAACCATTGGTATCTCGCGAAGCCGCTCGAAACCGCGCAGCCTTGGCCGGTCGAGCTCCGCTCGGTGACTCCGTATCTTCACCCGCAGGGTGCCTCGAAGCTTGTCGATTTCCTGAAGAAGGCCTTCGATGCCGAAGAAGCCGCTCATTTTGCCGACGACAAGGGCGTCGTTCAGCACGCGCAGATGAAGATCGGCGATTCGATCGTCGCGATGGGCGAGGCGCACGGCGAGTATCCGCCGATGCCGTTCGCACTCCATCTCTATGTCCGCGATGCCGACGCGACCTATCGCCGCGCGCTGCAGGCCGGCGCGAAGTCGATGTACGCGCCGCGCGATGAAGCTTACGGCGATCGCTCCAGCGGTGTGACCGATCCTGCCGGCAACAGCTGGTACATCGCGACCTACCAGCATCCCGAGCAGCGAGAAGCAGCGAGCGTGCCCGATGCCACGCACGGCGGCGCCACGCCCGAACGTGGGCCTGCGATCATGCCATTCATGTATTGCGAGGACACCGCCGCCGCGGCCGATTTCTACAAGAAGGTCTTTGCGGCGAAGGAACTCCATCGCCAGGTGCAGGAACGGGGCAGGGCGAGCCACGTCCAGCTCGATATCGGCGGTACCCGCGTGATGCTCAGCGATGCGACCATGCAGCATACCGCCGAAGGGGTCGCGAAAGGCTTTGTGCGCACGCCGCGTCAGCTCGGCGGTACTCCCCTGCATCTCTACGTGTACGTTCCCGATGCGGATGCGGCCTACCAGCGCGCGCTCGATTCGGGTTCGGAGATCGTCGATGCGATGGAAGACAAGCAGTGGGGTGACCGCTGCGGCGGTGTGAAAGACCCCTTCGGCCACATCTGGTACATCGCGACGCCGCTCAAGGACCTGCAGCGGAAGGATCGATGAAGAAGAAGGCCACTGCCCGGCGATCTGCTCCCGCGAAGCGCAAGAGCGCGCCGCGTAAGAAAGCTGCGGCCCGGCCGGCCCAACTCGCGGTGCCGGTGGGCCGCACCGCCACGCCCTACCTGGTCATCAAGGACGCCGCCCGCGCGATCGATTTCTACCAGCGTGCGTTCGACGCGATCGAATTGGTTCGGCTGGAAGGCGCGGATGGCCGTATCGCGCATTGCGAGATCAAGATTGGCGACGCCTCCATCCTGCTCGCTGACGAATGGGAAGGCGTGGGCGCGACCAGCCCGTCATCGTTGGGCGGCTCGCCCGTGATCATCCATCTGCAAGTGGAAGACGTCGATGCGATCGCGAAGAGCGCCATCGATGCCGGCGCGGAAGTAATTTTTCCGGTCCAGGATCAGTTTTACGGCGAGCGCGCCGGGCGGCTGCGCGATCCGTTCGGCCATATGTGGCTGCTCGCCACGAAAATCGCACCAAAGGAGTGAATCGTTATGGCAGCGAAGCCAATCCCGGAGGGTGTCAGCGTGGTGACACCGTACCTGTGCGTCGCCAACGCGGTGAAGGCGATCGAGTTCTACCAGCGTGTGTTCGATGCCAGGGAAACCATGCGTTTCACCGAACCCGGGAGCGGGCGAATCGGTCACGCCGAGCTCAAGCTGGGCCGAGGCACCATCATGCTCTCGGATGAGTACCCCGAAATGGGCATCAAGGGTCCGGAAAAAGGCACGCGCCCACCGGTTTCGATTCATCTCTATGTCCCGGATGTCGACTACGTGTACCAGCGCGCTCTCGCAGCCGGCGCTACCTCGGAGCGCGCGCCTGAAGATCAATTTTACGGCGACCGCGCCGCGAACATTCGCGATCCATGGGGACATTCCTGGTTCCTGGCGACCCGAATCGAAGATGTGTCCGACGAAGAGATGCAGCGGCGCTTCGACCGCGCCGCGAAACAGCAGGGGTGACAACCATGTCGACGACGCAAGCAACTGGCACGGCTCCTTCTATTCCGCCGCAGATGCTCCTGTACCAGATGGGTGTCGGGCACTATCTTTCCCGCGCGCTGGGACTCGCAGCCAAGCTTTACCTGGCGGACCATTTCAGGCAGGGCGCGCGACATTACAACGACGTGGCCGCTGAAATCGGCGCTCATCCGGCTTCGCTCAATCGCGTGATGCGCCTGCTCGCCAGCGCCGGGATCTTCACCGAGGAGGCAGGCGGCAAATTCTCGCTAACTCCCCTGGGTGAACTACTGCGCAGCGATGTGCCCGGTTCGATGCGCGCATCCGTGCTGCTCTTTGCGGGCGAGGCAATCCAGACCTCGTGGGCCGAGTTGGAGTATTGCGTCAAAACCGGGCAGCCGGCCTTCCGCAAGCTTTCACCTGACGCCAACAGTGCCTTCGACGGATTTCGCGATCCGCAGGCCGCCGCCAACTTCGACGAGGCGATGGCGGCATTCAGCGCGCAGACCGCGCTCGCCCTGAACGCGGCCTACGATTTTTCGAAGTACGGCAAACTCGCCGACATCGGCGGCGGCAACGGCGCGTTGCTGATCGGAATTCTCCAGGGTGCTCCCACTCTCAAGGGAATCGTCTTCGATCAGCCAGCCAGCGCCGAACGCGCGCAGAAGAACATTGCCAATGCCGGACTCACAGCACGCTGCCAGGCCATCGGCGGTGATTTCTTCAAGGAAGTACCGCGCGGCGCCGGGGCCTATCTGCTGAAGCACATCATCCACGACTGGAACGATGACCAAGCCGTCGCGATCCTGAAAACCTGCCATCGCGCGATGACAGGTACTGCGGCAAAGCTGTTGCTCGTGGAAGGCGTCTACCCGGAACGCATCGACCAATCGATGGAGAGCCGGGGCGCCGCTTTCAACGACGTCAACATGCTGGTGAGCACCGGAGGCCGGCAGCGCTCCGAAGCCGAGTTCCGCACGCTATATGAGGCAGCCGGATTCCGCCTGACCAGGACCGTACCGACGGCAGCACGTGTCTGCATCATCGAAGGTGAACTAGTTTGAACCATCCCGTTTTGCGCGAAGCGAGCCGAGTGAGGGTCGGTCGCATTACCTTCAACATTTGGTCATGATCCCCCGAACCCTCATTTGCACGGAGCTGTCTCGGCCGCGACTCGAGGGCATACAGGGGGTTACGAAATGAGGCCGATCTACGCGTTCGCTGTCATTGTTGCAGTCCTCTTCCTCCTGGCGCTGGCGCGCCTCGCGCGCCTCGATGCCGCCGGGCCCGCGCATCAATTCGTCAACCTGCCGGGGCAGGAACCGGCAACCCTCTACTTGCCGGGAACCGGCGAGAATCCGTTCTTCCGGATCTTTCCGCCGCCGAACAAGCCGCCTGCAATCGTGATGGTCCACGGCTTCACCGCGGACCGGCAGTTCATGAGCGCGCTCGCGCGTCGCGTCGCGCAGAATGGCTACGCCGTGCTCGCCATCGACGTGAGTGGTCACGGCGCCAATCGCAATCCGTTTTCCGCCGGCGAGGCCAATCAGGAAGGACTCCGCTCCGATGTGAAAAAGGCCGTGGACTTCCTTCGCAGCTACCAATTCGTGGATGGCTCGAAAATCGCCGTGATGGGTCATTCCATGGGCGCAGGCGCGACGCTCGATTACGCGACCGTCGATCCGAATCTGAAGGGCGTGATCATGATTTCCGGCGGCTTCTCACTCGCCGGCCCTGAACGTCCGAAGGACGCACTCTTCATTTTCGCGCAGAACGATCCCGGCTTCATCAAGGAGGTTTCAAAGGAAATCGCCGCGCATCTTGCCGGTGTCCCGGCTGTCGAGCTCGGCAAAACCTATGGCGATTTCCAGCAGGGCAACGCAGTCGAGGCGGTGCAGATGCCCGGCCTCAATCACGTGACCATCTGCTATTCGCCGCAGGCGGCGGAGATGATGGTCAAGTGGCTCGACAACGTCTTTGGCACCGTCCGCACTGGCGAGATCAACACCGTCGAGCCGCGGCGCAATGCGGAGATCCTCGCAGGGCTCCTGTTCCTGGCTTTTCTCATACCGTTGGGCATCATCACCGGAGAGATCGCGGGAGAATGGGCGGAAGGCCCGACTGGTCTTGGCGGTTGGCTGGGACTGCTCTGGCTTGTTCTTGCCTTGCTCGCCGCGATGCCGATGGTCGCCACGATCGTTCCGACCGCGTTCTTCCCGTTCGTAGTCGGAGATACGCAGGTCGCGTGGAATTGGGTCGCCGGAGTGATACTGGCGATCGTTCTGATCGCCGCCCACGCGTTCGATTGGCGACGGCTCCGCGATGGTCTGGGCGCCACCGTCATCGCCGCCATCCTCGCGATGATGGTGGTCTATCTCGCCCAGTGCGCGACCTCCGTTACGCTCCACACCCTGGCACTCACGCCGGAGCGGTTGATCTTCACGATGGTCGGCGCGCTGTTGCTGTTTCCGTTCTGGCTCAGTTTCGAATTCATGCTGCGCCGCGGCAGCCTGGTCGTGTCCACGATTCGCGCCGTCATCGGCCGCGCATTGATCCTCGCGATGCTCGTGGTCGGAATCGTGCTGCAGGTGCTCCCCGGCGTCCTGATGCTGATTATCCCGCAACTCGTGCTGATCTATGTCGCGGTCGAGATCTACGCGGCATCTGCCTACAGCTCTTCGCGCAACTTGCTGCTGATAGTGCTGGTGGAATCGATCTGGTTCTCCTGGAGCATTGCCGCAGTCGCACCGATTACATTCATGCTGTAACTCGAAGGAGTCGCACCATGCCCCATCCGCGAATGTACGATGATTCGAATCCGCTGATTCAGAAGTTGCGGAAGGTTTGTCTCGCTTTGGGAAACGTCGTCGAGAAAGAAGCGTGGGGCGAGTGTACCTTTCGCGTCGTCGACGGCTCGATGTTCGCGATGACCGACAACAACCATCATAAGAGCGGTCACGTAGCGGTATGGGTAAAAGCTCCCGCGATGGCGCAGGAGATCCTGATCAATTCGGACCCGCAGCGCTTCTTCAAACCGCCGTACATGGGCCATAAGGGATGGGTCGGCGTCAGGCTGGAAGGCAAGCTCGACTGGAGCCATCTCGCGGCGATCCTTAAAGACGGCTACGAGATGTCGCTTCCGATGAAGAAAAGCAGCATCCGCGCGAAGCGAATTACCTCTCCCGTGACCACGGCCAGGCATAGCCTGAAGTCGTGCGCCGGGCGGGTGCGCCATGAGCACTGAGGCAGTTCCGCGCCAGGCGCGGCGCGCCGCGCTGGCGTTTATCTTCATCACCGTCGTGCTCGACATGCTGGCGCTCGGCATGATCGTTCCCGTGTTGCCCAAGCTCATCGAAGACTTCGTTCACGGCAACACCGCGCGCGCCGCGGAAATCTACGGACTGTTCGGCACGGTCTGGGCGCTGATGCAGTTCGTTTTCTCCCCCGTACTCGGTTCGCTTTCCGACCGCTTCGGACGCCGCACGGTGATCCTGCTTTCGAATTTCGGGCTCGGCCTCGACTACATCGTGATGGCGTTGGCGCCCGGCGTGGGCTGGCTGTTCCTTGGCCGCATCATTTCGGGCATCACGTCGGCCAGTTTCTCCACCGCGAGCGCGTATATCGCCGATGTCGCCCCGCCGGAAAAGCGCGCCGCCGGTTTCGGCATGCTCAGCGCCGCGTTCGGACTCGGCTTCATCCTCGGACCCGCGCTCGGCGGCGTCTTCGGCAATATCGATCCGCGGCTCCCGTTCTGGGTCGCGGCGGGCTTCAGCCTGCTCAACGCGATGTATGGTCTGTTCGTGCTCCCCGAATCGCTCCCGCCCGAGAAGCGCGAAGCATTCTCATGGCGCCGCGCCAATCCAGTCGGATCGATCAAGCTGCTGCGCTCGCACGCGGAGCTGTTCGGACTTTCGATCTCGACTTTCATCGGGAACATCGCGCACGAAGCTCTGCCGACCACCTTCGTGCTGTACGCGATGTATCGCTATGGATGGAACGAACGCACGGTTGGCCTCGCGCTCGCGACCGTCGGCGTATGCTCCGCGATTGTCGGCGCAGGCATGGTCGAACCCGCGGTGGCGCGCTTTGGCGATCGCCGCGTGATGCTCACCGGGTTGTGGTTTGGTGTGCTCGCCTTCGTGATCTACGGGCTCGCCGGGACCGGGCTGGTTTTCTGGCTCGCGATTCCGGTGGGCGGCTTGTGGGGGCTGTCTGGTCCTTCCATGCAGGGTCTGATGACGCATCGCGTGAACGCATCCGAGCAGGGCCAGTTGCAGGGCGCGCTCAGCAGCATCCGCGGAATCGCTTTCATGATCGGGCCGCTGATTTTCACCAACACCTTCGCCGCGTTCATCGGGCCCGCGCGCGATTGGCACCTTCCGGGCGCTCCGTACCTGCTGGCAGCCCTGATGCTAACGGCCGCAACCCTGGTCGCCTACCGCGCAACCACCCCGCGCTCCGACGAAGAGTCGCCGGGTTTCGCCGCGACCGCGGAAGAAGCCTGAAGCAGGTCTTCAACCCACCACGTCATCCCGAGCGGAGCATTCCGATGCGGAGCCGAGGGACCTCAGCAGATGGTTCGCTTGCAGCTATCCGGCCAGACTAAAAGGCTCCGATGGTACGGGGGCCTGCCCTAATTCGCTGAATCCAGCAACTTCTGCAGATTGCCGGCATCGCCGCGACTGCTCGCAGTCTCTCCCGCCTTGTCGTAAACCACGTTCCCCTTCGCGTCGACGATCGCGATGGTAGGAATGAAGCCACGATAGTAGCGCGCGACCAGTGCTTTCTGATCGGGTGACACGCGATTCAAATCGACGACCACGAAATCCATCCGGTCCTTGTATTGCGGGTACAACTTTACCAGTCGCTCCGCCTCGCGCGCGGTGTTCCAGCAGTTGGAAGTCCCGAAGAAAATGACGGTGGCTTTACCCGCCGCTTCGCCGGAGTCCATCGCGGAACCGGTGATCGGGAAGTTCGGACTCGAGTCATCGGTGAAAGAGAGATTGGGCGCAAGCTGCAGGTTGGATGCCGCCCGCGCGTTGGCAACTAGTAGCAGTGTGGTAGCGAACACGACGAGGGTAGAAATCCTTTTCATTCCACAAACTAAACCAATCGCCCGCAGCGAAGGTTCCATACTCCCCGGTCACTCCCTTCCCTCATTCCGGGCGAAGTCGACGGCTGCCGTGCCACTGACCGTCGCATGCCTCGACCAGAGCATCTCCTCAGCGATTGCGTCGACTCACCGCGATTCGGTTTCTCATCGACGTCGGTCGAACGTCGCCCTCCGCAGAGAAAGACCGGTGAGGTTCGACTGCACGCTGACGAGTACAACCGGCTATCGGTGTGCGAAGTGCAAGTGGCAATGAGATCCCTCGACTTCGCTCGGGATGACGGACTTGTGAGAGATTTCACCCCAGCAGGCGCTTGCTTGCGATGTCCGCGCCGGCGCGCATCGCCTTGAGCTTCTCCCACACGATCTCTTCCGCGACGTCACCCAGCCCGGTCGTCGTCTCGAACCCGCAATCGGTCCCGGCCATGACGCGATGCGGATCGCCGATCGCCTGCGCCGCGCGCTCCAACCGGTCCGCGATTACCTCCGGATGCTCAACGTAATTGGTCTTGGTGTCGATGACGCCGGTGACCAGCAGCATGTGGTCGGGCAGCGGCCTCTTGCGGAAGCATCGATACTCGTGCTGATGCCGCGGGTTGGCCGCCTCCAGCACCAGCGCGCCGACCCTGGCGGCATAGAGATGCGTCTGGATATCGTCGAGGGGTACGTCCAGATGGTGCGGCGCTTCGTAGTTGCCCCAGCACACGTGCAACCGCACGCGGTCGGCGGGCAGCCCCTCGATACCGCGGTTGATCGCCGCGATGCTCATATCGACGAACTCGATAAACTCCGACAGGGGCTTGTCTGCGAACAGCGTATGCCGTTCCATCGCAAGGTCGGGCGCATCGACCTGCAACACGAACCCGCTCTCGACGATGTGCCGATACTCAACACGCAGCGCGTCCGCCAGCGCCGTCAGGTATTTCTCGAGCGTGTCGTAATGCTTGTTGTGCATCGCGGCCGCGATGATGCCCGGCGATGGCGCGGTCATGAACGGCTCCACGAATGACTTCGACTGTCCGCTCAGAACCTTCTTGAAGTCCGCGCATTCGCGCTCCAGCGGCCCGCGGTCCTGGTAACGAATTTCCCCCACCGCCGCCGGCGCGTGCATCAGGTCGACCATCTGTCGATCGCCCAGCCGCATATGCTCGAGGAACGAAGGGTAGGCCACGATGTCGCGCATGAACTGGCGTTCGCTGCGCCCGCCGAACCCGGCCATTCGGTCGCGCACATAAGTGAAGAAGCTCTCGCGCGCCTGCTCGCCGTTGTTGCCGACATCGATTCCGGCTTCAAGTTGCTTTGCCACGACGCGGCGCGTGGATTCATCGACTTCATGCTGCAGCGCCACCGGATCGATTTTCTCTCCACGATCCTTGCGGACGAACAGCTCCTTCAGCTTCGCACTGCGCGGCAGGCTGCCCGCATGGGTGGTCAGGATTCGCTTTTCGCTGCGCAACATGATGACACCTGGATCTCCTACTGCTGTGCCGGGGACGGCGGAGGAGCGTACTGCACCTGGCTGCCGTTGTAATAGGGCTGATAGCCCGCGGGCGGCGGCTGGTAGCCATACTGCGGCGGACGATACTCGCCGGAGTAGCCCTGCTGGGGATATCCGCCGTAGCCGTAGTTCGGTGGTGCGTACCCGCCGCCATAGTTGGGCGGAGGATATGAACCGTAGCCCGGAGGCGGCGCCGATGCGTACGGGTTCTGCTGCGGTTGCTGCTGCTGCGACTGTTGCTGGCTCTTGTTCATCATCGAGCCCATCATCATGCCGCCCGCCACTCCCAACGCTGCTGCGCCCAGCGCTTCTCCGGTACTGGAACCGCTGCTGTTGTCGCTGCCCCAGTTGCCGGAGTTGTAGTCGATCGTATTCATGGTCGAATTGTGCATCTGCTTTTCGGTCTGTTCCTGGTTGGTCTGCAGCGTGTTCATCTCGTTGTAGCGCGCCTGCTGCTCGGCCATCTGGTTCTGATGATAGGTGTTGTAGTCGTTGCCGGCGTTAGGATGCTCCGAGCTGGAGGCACTCGCGGTCGATGACGTTTCGCTGCTGCTCTGCGGTTTCCATCGATCGTCGCTCGAGTTGGATGAACGCTGCCCCTGGTCACCGGAGCGATCGCGATCGCCGAACCTTCCGCCGCGGAAATTGCCGCGATCGAAACCATCGCTACGATCGCCGGATCTGCCGCGGCGGCTGTCGCGGTCGCGATCGAACTGCGCCTGCGCCGCCGGCGCAAATGCGATTGCCACAACTGCGATCGCCGCCAGCACCGTGGCTATCGAACGAATGAAGCCCCGATTCATTTTGGTGCGTTTCATGGCTTTGTCTCCTCTGCCTTCATGAATTCAATCCGTTTCGCATCCTTGGGCACCTGCGGCTGGAAACGGCTGGCGGGAATGTCCTTGGGAAACTTCCAGTTCGAGAGGACCGCGATGTACTCCGGCGAGCCGGGATCGGTCCGATGATTGATCACGATCTTGAGGGGAAGCGGTTTGCCGGAGTGCGCGACCCAGACCTGGAAATCGTCGGTCACCGACGAGTATGCAAGATGGTCGCACGGAACGCCGTTGACGTTGTTCACGCCAAGGTACCCGCTGTACGCCGCGATCTTGCGCGGTCGCTCGCACGGATGAGTGTAGGCCAGGTCCGAAAGCGGCATCCTCAGGTGCTGTTTCTCGGCTACCTGGTCGAGCATCGCGTCGATCGTCGGCGGCACATCGATAGTTGCGTACACGTTGAATTTGGGATCGAACAGGGTGAGGCTGCTGTTCCCGTACCACAGATCCTTTCCGCCCAGGTCGCTGCGATAGATGATTGCCAGCTCGCCCGGTCGCTGCACCAGGTAGTCCATCGCGCCCGAGTACTGAACCTTGACGGTGGACGGCAGGACCTGGTCGAAGAGCACTTCAGCGTGGAAGCTGAGCGCATCGGCGGATTCCAGCGTCTGGCACATGCCGGTGAAAATTTTGTCCGCCGCCGGGTCGAGTGACGGCGGGTTGGACTGCTGCGCGCCGGCTGATGCGGACCACGCGCACACGATGAGCGCCAGCAAGAGCGCGGTTCGAGTGAAGACTTGCCGAGGTTTCATGGTTTGGCTCCCGGAACGCGATCCTACGTCAAATTTTCCCGAAAGGAGAACCTGTCCTTTCGGCCAATGCGCGATGAATTTGCCTGCCTTGTTAACCGAATGTAACGTCCCTCGGTAACAGCCGAGGTACACCATGTCGGAGTGGCACAAATCGATAACCCCAGCGCTCAAGGAATTCATCGCCGCCCAGAAAGTTTTTTTTGTCGCCACCGCGCCGCGCGAGGGGCGCGTCAACCTCTCGCCGAAGGGCATGGACACCTTCCGCGTGATCAGCGACGTCCGCGCCATCTATCTCGACATCACCGGCAGCGGCAATGAAACCGCCGCCCACCTGCTCGAAAACGGCCGCATCACGATTATGTTCTGTTCGTTCGACAGCAAGGCCGGGATTGCGCGCCTCTACGGTCGTGGCAGGACGATTCATCCCGGCGACGCCCAATGGAAAGAATATCTCGCGCAGTTCCCGTCGTATGAAGGCGTGCGCCAGATCATGGAAATCGACGTCGAGCATGCGATGACCTCGTGCGGCTACGGCGTGCCGCATCTCGAAAATCTCACCGAGCGCGACACGCTGAAAAAGTACTGGCAGCGCAAGGACAAGAACGCAGAAGACTATCAGCGCCGGCACAACCAGGTGAGCATCGACGGATTGCCGACGGGGCTGCCGACCAAATGAATCAGACCGCTTGGTAGATTTCGCTTGATAGTGGCAGACTTGCGCCAGATCGGGAGGGAACCTCATGGCGGGTCTGCTTGCTGGCAAAGTCGCAATCATCACCGGCGCCGCATCTGGAATCGGGCGCGCCGCGTCGCTCGTGTTCGCGCGCGAAGGCGCGCGCGTTGTTGCCGCTGACCTGTCCCAGGAGGGCGGCGCGCAAACCGTGCGCCTCATTCGAGAGCAGGGCGGGGCGGCGGAGTTCGTAATCTGCGACGTCGCCAAGGCTGCCGACGCCGATGCGCTCATCGCGGCTGCCGTGAAGCACTACGGACGCATCGATTGCGCATTCAACAACGCCGGCATCGCGGGCACCCAGACTCGCACCGCCGACTATACCGAGGACGAATGGGACCGCATCATGGCCGTCAACCTGAAAGGCGTATGGCTCTGCATGCGCGCTGAGATCCGCCAGTTCCTCGCGCAGCGCTCGCCCGGCGCGATCGTCAACACCGCCTCGGCTGCCGGCCTGGTCGCATCGCACTCGATGCCCGCGTATACGGCGGCCAAGCATGGCGTCGTCGGCCTGACCAAGTGCGCTGCCGTGGAATATGCGCGCCAGGGTATTCGCGTGAACGATGTATGCCCGGGCGTGGTCGATACTCCGCTGGTTGAAGGAATGGTCGCGGGAAAGCCGAAGCTTGCCGAACGCCTCGATCAGGTCGAGCCGGTCGGCCGCAAGGCTCGTCCCCAGGAAATTGCCGAGGCCGTCGTGTGGCTATGCTCCGACGGTGCATCGTTCGTGACCGGCGCTTCGATGTCTGTCGATGGCGGCCTGACCGCGGCCTGATCGATGGCGGCGCTCGATCCGTATATCGAGGCTTGGGACCTGCGCGAGCTGGTACGCAATGGCGACTTGCATCCACGCGAAGTCGCCGAGTTCTTCCTCGCGCGCATCGAACGTCACAACCCCACGCTCGGCGCATACATGACCGTAACGGCGGACCGTGCGCTGGCCGACGCAAAACGTATCGAGGCCGATCGCGCGAATGCCGCCGCCATGCCGCTCTACGGCATCGCCTATTCGCTGAAGGACCTCACGCCGACCAAGGACGTAATCACGACCAGCGGGTCGCGAAATTACGAAAAGTCGCTGCCCGTCGATGATGCCGTCATCGCGGTGAAGCTCCGCGACGCGGGCGGCATCCTGCTCGGCAAGACCACCACCCCGGAATTTGGTGGACGTCCCACCACCGAGGGCGGCCTTTGCCCCATCGCTCGCAACGTCTGGAACCTCGACTACAACGCGGGCGGTTCCAGCGGTGGTGCCGCCGCCCAAGTCGCCGCCGGGTTGGGGCCGCTGGCGGAGGGCAGCGATGGGGGAGGGTCGATTCGCGGACCTTCCTCCAATTCTGGAGTTGTCGGCCTGAAGCCATCGCGCGGGCGCCTGAGCTATGCGCCGTTTCGCGGCGAGGCATGGGGCGGATTCGCGACCCGCGGGCCTATCGCGCGGACGGTGCGCGATGCCGCCCTGATGCTCGATGTCCTCTCCGGGCCGGCGATTGGCGATCCGTACTGGGCCCCGCCGCCGGAGCGGCCGTTCGTCGATGCGGTCAAGTTCGTTCCGCGCAAGCTCAGGCTGGCTGCCGTCGGCGAGACCAAGCTTGGCCCTGTCGATCGCGATGTCACACGCGCATTCGAATCCGCGTGCGACGCGATGGTCGAGATGGGTCACAGCGTCGAAGCGATCGAGCTCGATCCCGGCGCGATGCTGCTGGACTGCGCACGCTCGCTAATCACCGTCGGAATCGCGGCGATTCCGATCGCCAATATGGAATGGGTCGATCCGGTCGTGCGCGAGATGTTTCGAGAAGGGCAGAAGCTCTCCGCCGCCGACTACGTGAACCTGGTCGCCGTGATGCACAACACGGCGCGCAAGATCGTCGAACGGCTCGACCCGTTCGATGCGCTGCTCACTCCCACCATGACCAGGCCGGCGATGCGCAACGGTACGTTTCCATCGCGGCCCGAGCGCTACCTCGACGAGCTCTGGACCTGGATCGCATTCGAGTATCCTTTCAACGCGACGGGGCAGCCCGCGATCACGCTACCGGCCGGTTTCTCTGACAACGGGCTACCGATTGGCTTGCAAATCGTTGGCAGGCCGAACGGCGAGTTCGAATTGCTTTCGTTGGCCGCTGCGTGGGAAACGGCGCGACCGTGGAAGCATAAGCGCCCGCCGCTCTTCGCCTAGCTACTTCGACCCATCGCGGTTCGCGATGTACCGGATGAATCTCGGATCGCGCCGGTAGCCGACGTCGCTTACCGAATCCCAGAATTTCACCGCCCACGCATGCTCGTGCTCGACCAGCGCGGAGATTCTTTGCGCGCCCTTCTCGAAGAGCGCCTGGTTAATTCCCTGCACCAGGCGCCGCGCAATTCCTCTGCGGCGATACGGCGGCGAGACCGCGAGCCGGTAAATATTTCCGCGCCATCCGTCCCATCCGCCGATTACCGAACCGACGATGCGATCGTCGGCCGCCGCGACCAGCAACGTCGCGCTCGCTTCGCGCATCAGGGCATTCAACCCATCGAGCGAGTCAGTGAGGCTGGGAGTCGCATCGGCTTCTCGCCAAAGTTCCAGGATTGCGGGCAGGTCATCTTTGCCGGCTGCTCGAATGGTTATTTCCGCCACGATTCACCTCGTTCGAGGCCACTGTAGCCGCGGCGGCACAACCGCACCAACGAGGACAGGGCCCGCGGTGCTTTCCTTCCTTGGTCCCGCTGTGTCTTTGTGGTTAAGTAACGAACGCGGGAGGCGAGCAGCCTCCCGCATTGCTGTCGCGATTAATGGCTTTTCAGGAAACTCCCGCCGCGGTCACCTCGCAAGCGCCGCCTGTCAGGTCCGAACATCTCTCCTGGAAATTGAAGTTGCTCTACGGCGCGCCGAATTTCGCGGGCGCCGCGCTCATCATTCCGATTCTCGTCAACATGCCGAAGTTTTACGCCGACGTGGTGCTGGTGCCGCTCGGCTACCTGGCGATCGCGATCGCACTGGCCCGCTCCCTCGATGCGCTCAGCGATCCGGTCGTCGGCTGGATTTCCGATCGCACCCGCACCCGCCTGGGTCGCCGCCGCCCCTACATGATCGTGGGCGCGCCGCTGTGCGGAATAGCGTTCTGGAAGATGCTCAGTCCGCCGGCCGGAATGTCGGGCATGCAGGCCGCGCTGTGGTTTGGAATCTCGTTCACGCTGTACTTCCTGTTTCACACTATCTACGTGCTGCCGCATTATGCGTTGGGCCCGGAGCTGACGCTCGACTACAACGAGCGCTCCAGCCTCTTTGGCGTGCGCGAATCGTTCACGATCCTGGGCACCATCGTGGCCGCGGCGGCGCCCGGCGTGATGATGCAGACGCTGGGCTGGAACGAGCGGCAGGTGTTCCACGTTCTGGGCATCACCTTCGCGATCATCCTGACCACGTTGTACTGGCTGCTGGCATGGCGGGTGCGCGAACGGCCCGAATTTTCGGTTCGCGAATCCAATCCGTTCGTCCCGGGAGTCCGCCGCGCATTGCGCAACCGCCCGTTCCTGATTCTCCTCGCGAGCTACGTAGTGTCATCGATCACCGGCGCGATTCCGGCCACGTTGCTGCCGTTCTTCAACGCCTACGTGCTCCAGCCCAAGAATCCCGACCTGTGGCTTTCGTTCGAATTGCTCGGCTACTTCGGCTTCGGCTTCCTGGGCTTGCCGGTATGGGTTGCGGCCGCGAAGCGCTGGGGCAAGTTGCCGGCGTGGCTCGCCAGCTTCGTGATGAACGTCACCGGCGGCGGCGCCATGTACTTTCTCGGCAAGGGCAACACGACCGGCCTGATGATCCTGATCAGCTGGGCGGGCGCGGCATTCGGCGCCGGACTGTTCCTCGGGCCCTCGATGCAGGCCGACGTCATCGACTACGACGAGCTTTACACCGGCAAGCGGCGCGAGGCGCAGTACACCGCATTCTGGAGCATCCTGCCGAAGTTCGTCGCCATCCCGAGCGCCGTGGTGCCGATCGCGGTGCTGGCCGAGATGGGCTACGTGCCCAATGCCGTTCAATCTCCCCAGGTAATCTTCGCCATCAGGGCGATGTTCGCGCTGCTGCCCGCGTTATTCGCAGTGCTGTCCTTCATTATTGCGTACAGATTTCCGATCACCGAGGAAACCCATCGTGAAATACTCGACGGCATCAAGCGGCACGAGGAAGGCGCCGGCGCGTTAGATCCTCTGACCGGCCGCAGCGTACCTGCTCCGCACGCGGGCCCCGTCGATGAAGCAACCGGGTGGTTCCTGGACAATTTCTCGGCGGGCGAACTGCGCCGCTACCTGAAGTACGCGGGTTCGTCGCCGATTCGGGACGTGATGATTTCCGCGCTGGTCGCGATTGGGCTTTCTGTCTTCGCCGCCGGCTACGCGTACTCCTGCGTGCGCGGGGCAGAAACCGACCCCGGTGCGCTGGCCTCGCTGAGCGTGGTTGCGGCGGGCTTTGCGCTGGCGGTGTTCGTCTTCCACCTCCTGCGGATCATCGCTGCGCGCAAGCTGAGCGAAGGCGCGGTCCCTCCCGCGACTATCCGCGCGCATCTCGACGCCGCGGAACCGCTTTAACGTCAGGAAACGCCGGCGCAGCCACCGCGGCCCGGCCCCACTATCCAGCGAGCTTCAGATCAACCCGGCAGACAATGCTGCGGCGCGCGCTGCGCCTATCAGCGCGGTGCTGTCGTTCAGAATCACTTTGATCGGAATCCTCTCCAGCAATTCGCTCATGCGCCCTTTGCGCAGGAAGGCTCCCATGAACGCCGGGCCTTCAAGATGGTTCAGGATTCGCGGCGCGATTCCGCCTCCGATGAAGATGCCGCCTGTCGCCATGATCTTGAGCGCCAGGTTGCCGGCCTCGGCTCCATAGGCGGAAATAAAGATTCGCAGCGTCATCTCGCATAGCGCCGATTTCTTTTCCGTGGCCGCGGTGACGATGGTCGCGGCCGGGTTGCCACTCTTGAGCGCTTCCGCGAGCCACGGCTCCTCATGGCCGTGTCCGCTCTCGCGCAGAAAGCGGTAGATGTTGAAAAGTCCGGCGCCGGAGAGAACTCGCTCCCAGCTCACGTGCGTAAATTGCTTGCGCAGCCAAACCAGCATCTCGGTTTGCAATTCGTCGGCAGGCGAAAAATCGGCGTGCCCGCCTTCGCATGCGAACGGATGCCAGGTCCTGCCATCGAAGAAGAGCCCCGCTTCTCCGAGCCCGGTTCCCGCCGATATTACCGCCGCATTTCCCCTGGCGTCACTCGCACCCGGATTGAGAATCGCAAAGTCGGTTTCGTTGAGGACAGCCACCCCGTGAGCGTTCGCCTCGAGATCGTTGATGACCGCGACACGCTCGATTCCTGCGACCTGCGCGAGCGATGCACCATCGACTACCCATCCGAGATTGGGCATATGGGCGCGGCCGTTGCGCACGGGCCCCGCGATCCCGAAGCAGGCGGCGGTGAGCCGCTCCACGCCGTCCTTCAGGAATTGAAGGAGAGCACTTTCGAGATTCGGATGCTCGCGCGTGGGGTAGATACGCTCGAGAACGAGCTTGGGGCGCCCGCCCTCGACCGCAAACGTCGCGATGCGCGCGTTGGTGCCGCCGATATCACCGGCCAGGATCATTCAGGCGATGATACGCCAATGACGGCCCTCGCGCTCCATCAAGTGATCCGACTCCTTCGGTCCCCAGGTGCCGCCGGCATAGTTGGGGAAATCGCGCGGCGGCAGCGCCTTCCACACATCCAGGATGGGCTCGACCACGCGCCAGCCCGCTTCCACCATGTCATCGCGCTGGAACAGCGTCGGATCCCCAACCATGCAATCGAGCAACAGCGTCTCATATCCGGTCGCCGGCGCGGCGCCGAAATATTGCGAGTACTCGAAGCTCATGTTGACCGCACCGAGCGTCACCGTGGGTCCGGGAACCTTGGCGCTGAAGCGCAGCGAGATGCCCTCGTCGGGCTGGATATGCATCACCACCATGTTCGCCGACATCTCGTCGATGCCTGCTTCCTGGAACAGCAGCTTGGGCGCGCGCTTGAACTGGATCGCGATCTCGGTGACCCGCTTGGCCATCCGCTTGCCGGTGCGGACGTAGAACGGTACGCCGGCCCATCGCCAATTATCGATCGCCAACTGCACCGCGACGAAAGTCTCGGTCGCCGATTCTGGATTTACCTGCTGCTCGGTGCGATAGCCTGGCTCCGTTTTGCCATCGATCGTCCCCGGGCCGTATTGCCCGCGCACCGCGTGCGTCAGCACCGCCTCGGGCGAGAGCGCCTGGATCGCATGCAGCACCTTGGCTTTCTCGTCGCGGACCGCCTCTGAGTCGAACGAGATGGGCGGTTCCATCGCGGTCATCGAGACCAGCTGCAGCGTGTGGTTGGGCACCATGTCGCGCAGCGCGCCCGATTGATCGTAGTAACCGCCGCGAAGCTCCACCCCGACCGTTTCCGCCACGGTTATCTGCACATGATCGATATAGCGGCGGTTCCACACCGGCTCGAAGATGCCGTTGCCGAAGCGGAATACCAGCATGTTCTGCACCGTCTCTTTGCCGAGATAGTGATCGATTCGGTAAATCTGGCTCTCATCCAGCGTCTTCTTGATTTCCTTGTTGAGCGCGCGTGCGGAGTCCAGGTCGCGGCCGAACGGCTTCTCGATGATCACCCGCCGCCAGCGCCCGTTTTCTTCGATAGTCAGATCGGCCCTGCCGAGCTGGCCCACGATCTCGCCGAAGAACTGCGGCGCGGTCGCAAGGTAGAAGAGATAGTTGCCCGGCGTCCCCTGCTTCTTGTCGACCTCCGCGAGCGCCGATTTCAGCTTCTGGTACAGCGCCGCGTCCTTGAAGTTCCCGGAGACGTAGTACACGCGCTCGTCGAACCAGCTCCACAATTTCTCGTCGACCTTGGAAGTCGCGAACTCGTGGATATCGGTGGTGAGCTTGCTGCGAAACTCGCTGTCCGTGTATTCCGCCGAGGTTACCCCCACCACCGCGAACTTGTCGGGCAGCAGCTTCCCGTTGAGCAGGTTGTAGAGCGCGGGAATCAGCTTGCGCTTGGTGAGGTCTCCGGCGGCGCCGAAGATGACCACGACGCAGGGATCGCCGCTGCGAGCCTTGGTGATGTTGGGCATGGGCTGTTCGTGTGCGAGCGCCATTACTTGGTCTTCTCCAGGTGGCCGCCGAACTCGTAGCGCATCGCGGACAGCAGCTTGTCGGCAAAATCCGCCGCTCCGCGCGAGCTGAATCGCTCGTAGAGCGCGGCACTCAAGACATATGCGGGAACGCCTTCATCGATAGCCGCATCGACCGTCCATCGGCCTTCGCCGGAATCGGACACGCGCCCCGCGAATTTCTTGAGCTGCGGATCGTCGAGCAGCGCCTGCGCCGTCAGGTCGAGCAGCCACGACGCGATCACGCTGCCGCGCCGCCAAACTTCGGCAATTTCGGTCATGTTGAAGTCGTACTGGTAGTGCTCCGGATCGCGCAGCGGTGTCGTTTCAGCGTCGTCGGTCTGTTTCTGCTTGCCGACGTTGGCGTGATGCAGGATGTTCAGCCCCTCCGCATAAGCCGCCATGATCCCGTACTCGATTCCGTTGTGGACCATCTTCACGAAGTGGCCCGCGCCGTTGGCGCCGCAATGGAGATAACCGTGCTCTGCGGTCGTCGGCGTTGATTTTTCGCGGCCCGGCGTGCGCGGCGCCGAATCCAGCGGAGGTGCGAGCGTCGCGAACAGGGGATCGAGATGCTTCACCACCGCGGGCTCGCCGCCGATCATCTGGCAGTAGCCGCGCTCGAGGCCCCACACCCCGCCACTGGTGCCGGAATCGACGTAATGGATGCCCTTGGTCGCGAGCATCTTCGCCCGCCTGATGTCATCGATGTAGTAGGAGTTGCCGCCGTCGACGATGATGTCGTCCTTTTCGAAGCGCTTCATGAGGTCCGCGAGCGTGCTTTCGACCACGGCGGCCGGCACCATCATCCAGGTCACGCGCGGCTTCTTGAGCTTGCTGGTCAGCTCATCCAGCGATGCGGCCCCGACGGCGCCTTCCTTCACCAGTTCCTGAACCGCCGCCTTGTTCATATCGAACACGACGCACTCATGGCCGCCCTTGAGCAGGCGTCGCACCATGTTGGCGCCCATTCTGCCTAGTCCAATCATGCCCATCTGCATTGCTGTCTCTCCTTGGGTCTTGAAGTTGGTTTTCGCTTCGATCGCTTCCGCAATTTGCCGTCCGTTTAGATCGCGCCATTCCTTGCGATCGCTTCCCTGGCGGCCTCCACGACTTTTTCCGGCGTGAAGCCGAATTTCTTGAGCAGGGCTTTCAGCGGCGCCGATGCGCCGAAAGTATGCATCCCGATGCCGAAGCCGCCCACGCCAGTATAGTACGACCATCCCATAAGCGATGCCTGCTCGACCGAGACCCGCGCTTTCACATCCGGCGGCAGCACTTCTGCGCGATACGCCTCGGGCTGGCGCTCGAACAGCTCCCACGAAGGCATGCTCACCACTCGCGCCCGGATGCCCTCTGCCTTCAGCTTTTCGAACGCGTCGATACAGAGCGATACCTCGCTGCCGGTCGAGAGCAGGATCACTTGAGGCTTGCCGCCCGCATCGGCCAGCACATATGCGCCCTTGGCAGTTCCCGCCGCCGATGCGTACCTGGTCCTGTCCAGCGTTGGCAGCGCCTGCCGGCTAAGGATCAGGCACGCCGGCTCGTGCTGCAGTTGCATCACCACGCGCCACGACTCCGCCACTTCGTTCGCATCGCAGGGCCGCAGCACGATCAGGTTGGGAATCGAGCGCAAGGCGGCGATCTGTTCGATCGGCTGATGCGTCGGGCCATCTTCGCCGACGCCTATCGAATCGTGCGTAAAGACGTACACCACCGGCACTTCCATGATCGCGGCCAGCCGAATCGCCGGCTTGCAGTAGTCGCTGAAGATCAGGAACCCGCTGCCGAAGGGACGCAACTTGCTGAGCGCCATCCCGTTGAGCGCCGCGCCCATCGCGTGCTCCCGAATTCCGAAATGGAAATTCCGTCCCGCGCGATTATTCGCCTCGAAATCTCCTGCGCCACCGAAGGTGAGGCGGGTCTTGGTCGAGGGCGCCAGGTCGGCCGCGCCGCCCATCAGCCACGGAACGTTCTTCGCGATGGCGTTGAGGACTGTGCCGGAAGAATCTCGACTCGCTATTCCCTTCAGGTCGGCGGGGAAAGTCGGAATGTCCTTGTCCCATCCTTTTGGCAGCTCGCGCACCTGCATGCGATGAATCCCGTCAGCCAGCTCGGGAAACTTCGCCTTGTACTGATCGAACGTCGTGTTCCATGCCGCGCTGAGTTCGCGCCCGCGTTTGCCCACGTTGGCATCGAAGTTTTCACGCACCCCGTCTGGCACCAGGAACTTCGCATCCTCGGGCCATCCGTAGTTGCGCTTGACCAGCTTGATTTCATCTTCGCCGAGCGGCTCCCCATGGGCGGCGCTCGTGTCCTGTTTGTTTGGCGCGCCGTAGCCGATATGGCTGTCGACGATGATCAACGTGGGACGATCTTTCGTCTCCAGGAACACTTCGAAGGCGCGATTGAGCATGTCGAGATCGTTCGCATCGCCCACCCGCCACACGTTCCATCCGTAGCCGATGAAGCGCGTCGCGACATCGTCGCTGAAGGCGAGCTCGGTGTGACCCTCGATGGTCACGTGGTTGTTGTCATAGATCCAGCACAGGTTGGGGAGCCGCAGATGGCCCGCCAGCGATGCGGCCTCGTTCGAGATTCCTTCCATCATGCAGCCGTCGCCGCACAGCGCGTACACGTTGTAGTTGAACATCTCGAAGTCCGGGCGATTGAAATGATTCGCCTGCCACAGCCCCGCGATCGCCATCCCGACGCTGGTTGCAACTCCCTGCCCGAGTGGCCCGGTTGTGGTCTCGACGCCCGAAGTCCAGTGATATTCGGGATGGCCGGGACAGCGGCTGTCGAGCTGCCGGAAATGCTTGATGTCGTCGAGCGAGACGGTGGGTTTGCCCAGCACTTCGTACTCCGGATCCACCGCCATTACCCCCGCCAGATGCAGCATCGAATAGAGCAGCATCGAGGCGTGCCCCGCCGACAGCACGAACCTGTCCCGATTCGGCCAGATGGGATCTTTCGGATCGAAGCGCAGGAAGCGCTGCCACAAACAGTAAACCACCGGCGCCATCCCCATCGGCGTGCCCGGATGGCCCGAATTCGCCTGCTGGACGGCATCGATGGAGAGCGTGCGGATAGTATTGATGCTCAGCTGATCGATCTGTGAGTTGGCCACGGCAATCACCTCTCAGGGCAGGCTTCCCTCGCTTAAAACAAAATAGGCAAGCCCCTGCCACTTGTTCCTACGGACAATAACAAGTCCTCACGCGATTCCGCGAACTAGCAGTGCAGGCTGATCAGACTGTCCGATTACAGCGCTTTATATAGTGGACCGCGATGACGAGTGGGTGTCCGTGGCGTTGCGCGAAGATTTCGATATGAACGTCTAGCCGTCGCCCGCGACTCCGCGCAGCTTCTCCACCGAGTCCGCGCCGGTAAGTATCATCGCGACGCGCATTTCAGCCTCGAACAACTTGAGCACGTGCGAAACTTTCGCTTCGCCACCGCTTCCGAGAGCATAGACCCAGGCGCGGCCCAGCATGACACCCTTCGCACCGAGCGCGAGCATTCGAACCACGTCGATGCCCGATCTTGCTCCGCCATCGCAGAGCACGGTCAGTTGGTCGCCTATCGCATCGACTATGGGAGGCAGCGCCCTGATGGTTGAAAGAGCTCCATCGAGCTGACGGCCGCCGTGATTGGAAACGACTATTCCGTCGGCTCCCAGCGCGGCCGCTTCCGTCGCATCCCCGGGCTCGAGAATCCCCTTGATGATTAGAGGTCCCTTCCATTCCGAGCGTATGAACTCGAGATCTTTCCACGCAATCGTGGAATCGAAATTTTCTCCGATCCAGCAAAAAAAATCTTCAAGCCCGGTCTTGCCGGCCAGCAGGGGTGCGACATTGCCGAGATGATGCGGTCTGCCCCAAATGCCGACGTCCCACGCCCATCGCGGGTGAAGCACCGCCTGCCAACCGCGCCGCGCCGAGCCGCCGAGTCCCGGGGCGCCCGCAAGTCCCGAGCGGTAATCGCGATAGCGGGTGCCGGCGACAGGTATATCGACGGTGAAAACCAATCCGGAGCATCGCGCCGCCTTCGCTTGCGCCAGCAAATCGCGCATGAAGCTGCGGTCCCTGGTTACGTAAAGCTGAAACCATATCGGGCGCTCTACGGCGCCCGCCACTTCGCCAATTGTGCAGACCGAGAGCGTCGACAGGGTAAATTGAATTCCTGCGCGATGCGCGGCGCGCGCCGCCTGCACCTCCCCCCGGCGTGCGTTCATTCCCGCCAGCCCAACGGGCCCCAGGATGATCGGCATCGCCATCTTCTGACCGAACAGCGTCGTACTCAGGTCGGGGTTTCCGGTCCCATGCAGGACCCGTTGGCGCAAAGTCACTCGCCGGAGGTCGGAGACATTCCGATCGAGCGTTACTTCGGCGTACGAGCCGCCATCGATATAGTCAAACAGGAACCGCGGCAGACGTCTGCGCGCGAGTTCTCGATAGTCACCGGGTGACGCGGCTTTCATAACTTTCTTTTCCTTCCGGGAGGCGGCGGCAGACCCAGGTCGAACGCCAACTGCCCGGGAGTCAAAGGTTGAGCACGCTTGGCCAACTCTTCCGCCACTCCCGAATATCGATCGGCCTTTCGCGCAATACCGGCCGCGAGCATCGCCGCGTCTCCAACGATCGCTACTCCCCTGCGGCATCGGCTCGCGGCCGTGTACAGCAGCTCGCGCGTGAGCAAGGGCAAATCGCGATCCGGCAGTAACAGCGCGGCGACGTCGAATTCGGAGCCCTGCGCCTTGTGCACCGTCGTCGCGTAGCCAGGCTCCAGCAGGTCGCGCAGCGTGTCGATTCTAAACGATACGAACTCGTTTCCGCGCATGAAGACGGCAGCCAGGGATCGCTTTGCGTCCGCATCGATCGAATTGACGATCACGCC
>Ga0335085_10001421_pt1 | contig 51249 bp, 35 predicted proteins | sample Lox_Sample_45_FD_206712 | JGI IMG/M metagenome (GOLD analysis project Ga0335085, IMG submission 206712) | Soil microbial communities from Loxahatchee National Wildlife Refuge, Florida, United States - Lox_Sample_4.5 | ecosystem: Environmental > Terrestrial > Soil > Wetlands | place: USA... | reverse complement strand
CTCAGTTCGGATTGCAGTCTGCAACTCGACTGCATGAAGCTGGAATCGCTAGTAATCGCGGATCAGAACGCCGCGGTGAATACGTTCCCGGGCCTTGTACACACCGCCCGTCACATCACGAAAGTGGTTTGTACTAGAAGTCGTAATTCTAACCGCAAGGAAGATAGCGCCCAAGGTATGAACCATGATTGGGGTGAAGTCGTAACAAGGTAGCTGTAGGAGAACCTGTGGCTGGATCACCTCCTTTCTAAGAGAGAACCGGTTCCGAGGTCTCGCTCCGCGAGACAGGCTCGGGACGGACTCGCTCAGCCCGGCGTGGCTGCTCAACTCAGGTGTCAGAGAACAGTTGTCAGTTATCAGTAGTCAGTTTTTCAGAATGGCCGCGAGCGATCGCGGCCATTTTGCTTTGTGGGACACTAACGCTAACCTATGTTGAGAGAAGCCGAGTATCTAGTTTTTGAAGCGCTGTGCGGTGCACATCCCAATTTTGCGGGACCCGGCATTCGGTGGGAGAATGGGCCCGACCCGCCCGACTTTGTTGGAACCGACCAAGCTAGCGGCCGTCGCATCGGCGTTGAACTGGGTGAGTGGCTGAACGAAGCACAAATGCGGGGCGTAAGACGGCAGGAGCGTGTGGAAGACTCGTTTCTGATGGCGATCCGGAGCGAGGGAGAAACTCCTCCCGAGAACATAGGCCGAGTTTGGTTGTCACTGAAGCATGAGGAGGCGCTGTTGGCCGAGGAGGCTGGTCAGTTCCGCGCCGAGCTTTTTCAGTGCATTCACGCGATAGACTTGGATTGGAACAGGAAGCTTGAGGGGGACAATCCGCAAGGCTATACCCACGCAGATTTTTCGTCGTTTCCCTGTCTGCAGCGCCATTTGGGTGGAATCGAGTTTCAATCAGCTCTCCAAATTCCCGCGCATGAGGGCATCTCGTGGGTCGGATTTCCTCCACGGGGCGCACCGTACACCCCGAAGCCGGCTGTGGATGCCCTATTGAACCTGCTTGAGAAGAAGGCTAGGAAGTATGCAGGACTCTGCGCGGCGGTGAATCTGGACGAATTGTGCCTAGTGGCGTATTGGAACCAAGGGTTGATTTATAACACTCCTTTCTTCGCGCCCGGCTTTGGTTTCGACGACGTAGCGAGGCTGGCGCGCAAGGCGGTTGCAGGCTACCCAATGCCATTTCAGCAAGTTTTCCTTTTCAATGCCCTCCCTCAGGACTTGGATCTGGCTCGTATCTACCCCGCTGCTTGACCGGGCATGCATGCAAAGCGCGGTCGCTATAGCAAGCGTGTTTGTGCTCGCGATGCTAAGATAGAGCCTAGCCAACGATTGATTCATATGCTTGAACTTAGTTTCGTTCGCGACAATCTTGAGTTCGTGAAGGAGCGGCTCGGTCAGCGTGGACTTCCGCCCAGCGCCCTCGATGACTTCGAGACCGTCGACCGCGAGCGCCGCAAGCTGCTGGTGGAAGTCGAAGGCCTGAAGGCGCGCCGCAACAAGGTTACCGACGAGATCGCGGCGCTCAAGAAGCAGAAGCAGGACGCGGGGGCACAGATCGCCGAAAGCCGCGAGCTCGGCGATCGTGTCGCAGAGCTCGACAAACAGGCCAAAGCCAGCGATGAGCAGTTGCGCGAGATGTTGCGCAACATCCCCAATGTTCCGAATGCCAGCGTGCCGGTCGGCAGTACGTCCGGGGATAATCAGGAGGTCCGACGCTGGGGCAGGCCTCGCGAATTCGACTTCGAGCCCAAGGCCCACTGGGACCTGGGTCCCGCCCTCGGCATTCTCGATTTCGAACGAGCCGCCAAGATCACCGGCGCGCGCTTCGCGGTGTACCGGGGCGTGGGCGCTAAGCTCGAACGAGCGCTCGCAAACTTCATGCTCGACGTACACACGCACGAGCACGGCTACACGGAGATCCTGCCGCCGTTCATGGTGAATTCCGCAAGCCTGTACGGTACGGGTAATTTGCCGAAGTTTGCAGGCGATCTGTTCAAGTTGGAAAACACTGACTACTGGCTAATCCCCACGGCGGAAGTCCCGGTCACGAACCTATATCGCGATGAGGTCCTGGAAGGCGATGCGCTGCCCGTGAAGCACTGCGCCTGGACGGCGTGCTTCCGCAGCGAAGCGGGCGCCGCCGGCAAAGACACGCGCGGCATCATCCGTCAGCATCAGTTTCAGAAGGTCGAGTTGGTGAAGTTCGCGTTGCCTGAGGCATCCTACGATGAACTTGAGTCACTGACGCGCGACGCCGAGACAATCCTTCAGAAGCTGAACCTGCCGTATCGCGTGGTTGCTCTTTGTACGGGCGACTTGGGCTTCAGCTCCGCGAAGACGTACGACCTCGAGGTTTGGCTGCCCGCCAGCGGCGAGTACAAGGAGATTTCTTCCTGCTCGAACTTTGAAGCGTTCCAGGCCCGGCGCGCCAATCTTCGATTCCGCCGCGGCAAGCAGGGCAAGAGCGAATTCCTGCACACGCTCAACGGCAGCGGACTGGCCATCGGTCGGACATGGCTCGCGATTATCGAGAACTACCAGCAGGCCGACGGCTCCGTGGTCATTCCGGAAGCGCTGCGCCCGTATCTCGACGGGCTCGATGTCATCAAAGCTCCAGAGCCGTAACGCTGCATCGAGTTCCTGACCTGCTTACTTGGTGAGGGACTTTAGGACAGAGCCTAAGAAGAGCGCGGCGAGGGCGTTGATCAAGAGCCACAGAAAGACGATTCTCAGAAGTGCCCGTGCGCCCGATTCCACGAACGGGCAAACGGTGTCGAGTTGCCGCCGGCGGGCCAGATACCAGGGGAACACGACGGGCCAAAGCAGCATGGTCCCAAGGCCCCACTGCAGCGGCCGGGGCACCCGCTTTCTGAGGGCATCGAAGATCACCCAGAGCGCCGTGGCGGGAGGAATCAGGCTGAATAAGCGGATGGTCGTCGTGACTCCCAGCCTGACCTCGGCGACGCTCGAGAGCGCCACGATGCCCACGATCAAGGCAAGCAAGATCGTCCACGGAAACGGCGTATTTCGCGGCTTCTCAGGCGCCTTCTGCGCGACGGCCGCCGCGTCCTGCGCGCGTGGCTGCAGCAGCGGCAGACGAATCTGTGCCGGATCGATCGCCACGCGGCAGGCCGCGCACACGCGCACTCCGGGGCCCAGCATCTGCCCGCAATGCGGGCAGGGAAAAGCTTCTGCCGGAAAGGTACCTGCCCTCCGAGGCGAGCCGTTGGGCGGCTCGGCAGACGCGGCCAGACTTCCCTCAGTGGCCAATTTTGCAGTGTCTTCGTTCATGAAATAATCGCTCGCGGCAGGGCAGGACCCTAGGGCTGTCGGGCGGGCACTGGCTCTTTCTCATTCCAGCCTTCGAACTCACTCCAGTTTACCACTTCGCGGTAGCGTTGCTCCCGCCTGAGCTTGCCAAAATCGACAATGCTGCCCTCGGTGCGATTGCCGCCCTGCGACTGATAGTACCAGCTGGCCTCCTGCGCGAGCGCCGCAACTTCGCCGGAGATATCGAACGTCCGCTCGACGTACTGATAGGGCGTGGCCGGATGCTCCTTCGGTAGGTAAATACGGTCCACGAGCACCTTGACACCCGGCGGCGCGGCGCCCCGCCGCGTGAGTTGGTGGAGAGCCTTCACCACGAAAAAGTTGTTCACGATATGATCGATGTGCCCCTCGGCGGGCGGATGGGGTGTGACGATCACTGCGGGTTTGAAGCGCTCGATGAGATTGGCGGCCGCATCGACCAGCGCGTCGCGCGCGTAAGGAAGATTCGGGAAAGCCATTCCTTCGTAGGGCACGTGATCGGTCGCGAGAAGCGGCGCGAGATACGGCGTGGCCGCGCCCGGATGGTGGTACCAGATCTCCCCGGAGCCGCCGTCCGGCAGACCGATAAAGAGAATGTCCTCCGAGGGCACGCCGAGATGCCCAAGCACGGCGCGCGTTTCCTGCATACGGATGTAACCGTAGTTCAGCGCTTCCTCCGGTCCGCAACTGCGCTCGTAATAGCGATCGCAGGCGCCCGCGTCGCCGCTCGTGAAGTAGACGAAGTGGATCGGAATGTGATTCTCGACCGCGGCGCGGATCATGCCGTACCATCCGCCCTCGTCGTCCTCATGGGCGGAAAAGAAGAGGAGCGATTCCGGCAGCGGATCAACGGCCAGTTCGAGAATGTTCCGCGCGAGGACTTCGCCGGACCCCGCCACTACACGCACTTCGAACCGGTAAACGCCTTGATTCGCCGGCAACTTGATCTGGCTGCGAATCGCCAACTGCTGGGTCTTGCTCGCGGACGGTTCGAGGTTTAAATTCTCCCGCGTCACGTTTCGGCTAATGACCTGAGCGCCGACGAGCAGGCGCTCTTTAATCAGACGCTCTTCAATGCGGACGCCATGCCACGGGGCCGGGCCGGGATCGCTGACCCAATAGTTCACCGCCGCTGTGCTCTCGGGCGGAAACATGGTGTGATCGTGATCGAAAGCGATCGCAGCCGAGTCCATCTCGGCAGGATAGAAGTGCCGATAGCTCGTGGTTTTCACGGACTTGAGATCGGCATAGACGTACTGTCCCGGATATGGACGCGGCCCGGTGAAACCCGGCGGAAAAACGAACAACAACCGGCTGAACGCGATATCGAGCACTTGCCTGCGCGCGTGGTCCCAGACTACGACGCCATATTGATGAGTGCTCGCTTGCTTCACTTCCGGCGCAACGGCGATCGCTTCTTTGCGCAGCGTCAAGTCTCCCGACGCAGGGAGCGACGCGGAGGGCGTCATCACCACGATGCTGGCCTTGGCTTGCTCGGCGGGTCCGGCGATCCAGGGCCAATAGCGGTCTGAGAACTCCACACGCAAACCGCTGAGCGATTGCGCGCCCAGGTTCTTCAGCGTCACCGAGACGCTCACCGGATCGCCCGCCGTGTAGATCTCCTTGTTGATCTCGATGCGGTCGATGCGCACGAGCTTGTGATGAATGGCGAAGCTCGCCGCGTGCGTCTGGCTCGCGAGCACGCGGTCCGATGCCGCCTCCACCAGTTGAACGTCGACGTCATACCGGCCCGCCGCAGCATTCGGCGGGATTCGCCACAAAGTCACGTAGCCGTCGGGCGCCTGCGGACCTGTAACCGCGGCGCCCTGCCAGACGGGTTTTGAAGGTGGCGCCTCCGAAGCAGCTTCATAGCGGATGCTGGCCGCGATGCGCACAGGTCCGCGAGACTCCGCGACGCCCGGAGAGATCAACCGGAGCCTGACCGTGTCGCCTCTGTTGTAAGTAATGCGATCGGTGACTGCCGAAATGGGCGCCGGCTGCTGCGCCTCCGAACGAGCGCCGGAAAGGCTCAGAATGAGGGCGACGAGCGGAACTCCCACTCGGAGCCGAGCCGCACGTGCACACGAATGAAGAGCGAGGGTCGCTGATGTCGTCACAATTATTCTTAATCCTCAATGGGATCGTCGCTTTTCTCGGTGCTGCTTGTGCTTTTTCTTGTGTTTCTCACCGCCCGAGGCTGATCCTCCTGTGGAGCCCGAGCCCGAACCTCCCCCAGATCCTGTTCCCGAGCCGTCCGTTGATCCCGTGCTGGAACCGGTTATCGATCCGCCCAGAGAAACTGCTAGAGCGGCGCCGTTCGGGCTGCCCCATCCCGTGCAGGCATCCCAGCCTGGCCCAGAGCTGTAGCCGCCAATCTCACCGGTGATGTCATTGTCGCCGGACGTGATGTCGTGAAAACCTGTCTGGGAAACGTTGGCCGCATAAATCAACGGATTGAGCAAGCCGACCGGCTTGCCCAGCTGCTGGTTGATTCGCGCAATCAAAGCAGCCCAGAGCGGAGCCACCGCGCTGGTGCCGCCCACCACGCCCTGCACGCCGTCGCTGAGGATTTGAAAGCCCGTGTTGGGATCGGCATTCCCCGCCACGTCAGGCACCCCACGCCCCACGCGACCCCCAGGGTTGACCGAACGAGGGACATTAACGTTTTGCTGCCAGGAGGGAAGGGCGATTTCGTCGCTGATTCCACCGCCGGTCGCGCCGCCGCTGTCGCCTTCATTCCACACGACCTCGCGTGAGATCTGGCTGCCGGAGCCCTCGAGCGTCGTGCCGCCACAGCTGAGCACGTATTCGCTCGATGCCGGATAGTCGACGTGAGCGAGACCGTCGTCAATTTCATCGCGCGAGCCGTCATCCCCGGAGGCGACGCACACTGTGATCCCTATGGCGGCAGCCGCTTGGAAGGACTGCTCCACTGACTGAATCGCCTGGGCGGTCCAGATGTCGTTGTCCTCCGCAAAGCCCCAACTGATGGAAATCACCGAAGGCTTGTGCAGGCTATCGTTCACCGCCGTGCTGATCACGTCCACCCATCCCTGTTCGGTAAAGGGCGCGAAGTAGACTACGATCTGCGCACCTGGCGCGATGGCTCCCGCCACTTCGATGTCGAGATCGACTTCGGCGTCCGGGCTGTCGCCGCCGGGCTCCGGCCGGTTCGAGACGCCATCCACCGAGACCGCTGTGACGTGCGGAGCCGTGACGCCGAGCTGCTTAAAGTAAGTGGTCAGGTCGCTCGATGTGTAGCCTCCGCCGAACTCCAAAATCCCGATGCACTCGCCGGCACCGTTGAGGCTGGCGGGGAAGTTATAGAGCTGAGCCACCTGCAGGGGCGTGTAGATGGTCTGGCCGGCCGCCTGCGCTTGGGCAATCGGCCGGAAACCGGTGCAGCGTGGACGTGCCTGCGGCCGGTTATCCAATCCGAAAACCCCCTCGACCACCCCGGCCAGGTCCGGAGGCACCGTGACGGGTCCCGTGCGCCCTCGGAAGTTGCCGTCCGGGTGCTCGTAATTCGCCAGAGTCACACCGAACGCCGCGCTCATATGGGCGATGCTCCCGGAGAGCACGACGGTGCGCCGCGGCAGGCTGACCTCAGCCACCGTGAGGTTGTGCTGATGCGCGAACGCCTCCACCTTCGCCACGTCCGCCGGATCGGCCCCGTAGCGGGCGGCGAATTCCTCGCGGGTGAGGTACTGCCGGTCCTTGGGGAGGGTTGCACCCAGAGCGTTGCTCGATTTCAGCGTGTCCAGCGGCGTGCGCGGACGCAGCCGGATGCTGACCCGGATCTGATCATTGGGGTCTGGCGCGCCGGTCTCGCGGGCGCCGGAGCGAGGATATCGCTGGCTCCCTGAAACAGGGACGCGATTGGCACTCGCCCGATTGTTTGATTGCGAGTTTCGGGGCGTCTTGGCCACGTTTCAGCTCCTCTCTGAAGCTGTGAAGAATTCGGCCCGGATGTTGCACAGGCCTCCCCCGTTGCCCGGTGATAAGTAACAGATCATTAGAACATAAACCCGCATGCTTCCGAGTCCGGCGTTTCACCGTAGTCTCTGAAGCGCTACTCGATCTTCTTCAAGTGTTGGTTTGCGCCGCCTTGGTGCAGGATCATCTCCGTTGCATGCCCGCCAGGATCGGTGATGAAAGTGATCTGCGCGTTCACGACCTTCAGAAAGAACTCCGTCGGTGATTCCGCAAAGATCTCGAACCTGGGCTGGCCGGTAGCCTGCACGAAGACCGAATTCTGATCGCGGGTGACGGCGATAATGAACTCGGGCGTGAGTTGGTAGCGCCCCACGTAGCCGTCGAGCACTTTGGGATCGACGCTGATCGCCGTGCGTTGCTTCGGCGCCTCGTAAGGCACCAGCGGCAGACTGCTGTCGACCAGGTGCTGGCCAATGTCGTCCACGCTGTTGGCTGAGTTCGAGAGCACCACCACGCCGATTCGCTTCTTGAGATCGAATCCCACCCAACTGCGATAGCCACCCGTGCCGCCGTTATGCCACACGATCTCGTTGCTATTGTGCTCCAGGATGTGCCAGCCGAGCGCGATCTGCAGATTGGGCACTCCGGTCGGACGCCGTACCGCCGTGCGCTGGAACTCCATGGCGGGCGCAAGAGGCGTCCGGGTGTAGCCCAGATTGGCCGAGAGAAACAGCAGCAGGTCATGCCCCGTGGAACGCAGCGCGCCGGCTCCGGCCAGCGTCGGCACGTCCCAATTCGACGTCCGGTCCAGTGATTCGGTGTGCCCGGGAGCCAGGCGGGCCCGCTCGTCGGGCGTCAGCTTGATTCCAGTGCTCGTCATGTGCAGCGGCGTGAGGACGCGCTCGCGCAGCAGCGTCTCGTAATCCTTCCCTTCGCGCAACGCAAGCACGTGACCGAGCAAACCACCACCCAGATTCGAATATTCGTACTTGGCGCCCGGGTCGCGCGTCAGTTGGTAGCCGGAAAGGAACGCGTACATGTTCTCGACCGTGTAGTCGGCGTACGGATTGTTCACATCGGCAGGTTTCAGGTTTGAGGGCACCCGCGGGAGTCCCGAGGTATGCGTGGACAGGTCCACCAGCGTGATCTGCTTCCCGTTTCGACTCGGCATGGTCACCGATGAGGGCAGGTACTTTGCAACCGGATCATCGAGCGCCACCTTGCCCCTTTCCACCATATCTGCCAACACCAGCGAGGTAAACACCTTGGTCACCGATCCGATTTCATAAACCGTGTCCGCTCCGGGAGTGCCCGGCGACTTCTGATCGAGCTGCCCATAGCCGATCACGCGCGAGCCCTGCGAATCGATCAGGCCGGCCACGATGCCGACCGTGCGCTTCTCCGTGTCGACGGCGTGAACCAGGATTTGTCGGACGTCAGCTTCCGATGGAAGAGTCGCGGCGCCGGTGGGAACGGCAGTCTGTGTCCCCGCAATTTCAGATAGGCCGAGCAGCGTGGTTGCCAGGAACGCTCCGAATCTCAGTCGCTTCATTGCCGCCCCTCAGCGAGTCTGTGTGAGAACCAGCGAACTCCCGCTGCGGCAGAGCCGCCCGTTTTCGCCCGCACCGTTCAAGTCGGTGCGAAGATCTGGTCTATCTCAGCCTCGGCGAGCCACACCCATTCTCACCAGCAGACGCCTTGGTAAGGCCACGAACCCTCGGGCCGATTCGACGCTTTGAGGTTCACCAGATCGATCACGGTGTGTTGCGGGCCCAGGCACTCCCGGAGGTTCTCGCTCGAGGCGGACCGCGTGCCCACGATAACGACCTCCGCCGATCGCACCACCTCTTCGAGGTCAGGCGCGATCAGAGAACCGATGTGGGGGATGACCTTCTCGATGTACTCCCGGTTCGACCCCGCGATCTGCCCGAGAGTCACGTGCGGGTCCCAGACGCGCAATTGGCAGCCGGCGCCGATCAATCGCTCTGCGAGCCGCACGTGCGGGCTCTCGCGCAGATCGTCAGTGCCGGCCTTGAAGCTCAGACCGAGCAGGGCGACCTTCTTCTTACCGGTGGCGAGAACCGCATCCACCGTCCGCTCGATGTGCCCGGCATTGCTCGGCAGGATGGACCCCAGCAGCGGCAGATTCAGGTCAAGCTCCTGCGCCCGATGGGCGAGGGCCCGCAGGTCTTTGGGCAGGCAGGAACCGCCGAAGGCGAAACCCGGCGAAAGATATGAGGGCGAGATATTGAGCCGGGTGTCCGAGGTGAAGATCTTCGTGACCGCCTCGGTGTCCACCTGCAAGTGCTTCGAGATCGTCCCGATCTCGTTTGCGAAAGCCACCTTGACGGCGTGAAAGGCGTTGGATACGTACTTCGCCATCTCCGCAACCGTGATGCAGACCTCGAACACTTGTCCCGGCGTGTCGCGGTACAACTCGCGGACCTCCGCAAGGCCGTCGGCGTCGTGCGAGCCAAGAATGGTGCAGGGCGGCTCCAGAAAATCCGCCACCGCGCTGCCTTCGCGCATGAACTCGGGATTGTAGCAGACCGCGAAATCGGCGCCCGCGTGGCGTCCGCTGGCCTCTTCGAGCGCGGGGATCATCACCCGCTCAGTCGTGCCGGGCAGCACCGTGCTTCGCAGCACCACCACGTGACGGGAGCCTTTCTTGCCGAGCGCCGACCCAATTTCCCGGGCGGCATGCTCCACGTGACGAAGGTCCAGCTTGCCATTGCGCTGGCTGGGGGTGCCGACGCAGACGAAGGAAACATCGGTGTCGCGAATCGCTGCCACGGCGTCGGTGGTGGCGCTCAGCCGTCCCGCCTGGAAGCCCGCCGCGACCAAGTCATCCATTTGCGCTTCGATAATCGGGCTGCGGCCCGCCGCCACCATCTCCACTTTTTGCCGGTTCACGTCTACGCCAATCACGCGATGACCCTTATGCGCGAAACACGCGGCCGTCACCGAGCCCACGTAACCCAAACCAAAGACGCTGACCGGTAGACTCAAATCTCTATCGCTCCTTGTTTTTGACTTCGTCCGTTGTCCGTTGTCAGTCGCCCGTTGCAAGTAACCTCTTGTGCCTTGTCCCGTGGCTGCTTTTCAGATTTGGCCCGCGAAACCGGCCAGCAACGACCGACAACCGACAACTGACGACCCACGACGGACAACGGACAACTGACCACTGACGTCAACTCGGTATGTATGACCCCAACAATGGCAGCACCTGTTCCGCGAATCCCACAGCGCGATCTCTGGCGCTCTCCAGACTCTCGCCTGCGGCCACCGGCGTGATCACCCGCACCAGCGAACCGTCCGTGCGATTGAGGCGCATCGCGTCCCACATCTGGTAGAACTTCGCGCGGTACTCGTTGGCCACCACCCGGCCGTGGGCCTGGTACCAATAGAGCACCACCTGGCGGTCGTTGCCGTTGGCGATCACGTAGTAGTTCACAGTGATGGGCCGTCCAGGCGGCTCCTGAAGCTGAATTTCAGACTCCTGGGCGAACTGCCAGCCGGCTCCGGGAAGGCAGTGGCGGGGCGAATGGATGGTGTCACCCGAGCGCTGGCTCGGAAAGTAGGCCAGAAAAAGGTCGACGTGAGCCCCCGCATCCGGAGCTTGATAATTCCGCTCCATGAATTCCCCCGGGCCGAGCACTTGCAGGGTGTCGGCGCTGAAAGGAATATCCGGACCGCCCTGCCACTGGCCTAAGGTGCGGGGAAAGTTGATGACGTCCTGATGGGTCGGCGCCGCATCATCATGGCCGCGGCCGCGAACATAAAGTGCTGTGCCCGCAATCAAGGCCATGGCCAGCACGAACCTCACGCCCATCGGTCGATCGCCGAAGCTCATGCCGTCCTCCGCTGCCGTCGAGCCGCGACAAATCCGATCAGCCAGTGCAGGCCGAGGAGCATCAGCAGCGAAAGCACGAAGATCACCCAGCCGGAGAACTCGTGAAAAAAGCCCTGCGCCTTGTCGGGGCTCCAGTAGATCCCTGTCAGGCCGGTGCCCATGATCCGCAGACCGTTGGCGGCGATGGCGATCGGAAGGGCTGACGCAACCAGCACGACTCGAATCCACTTGTTCTTCTCGAGAAGATACGAATAAACGACCGCCAACGTAATCAGAGAGACCAGCGACCGGATTCCGCTGCACGCCTCCACCACCTCGAGCGACATGGTGGGCAGTTGAATCACGTTGCCCTCGCGCAGCACGGGCACGCCTACCAGTCGCAGCAGCGCGGTGGCCAGGTCTGAAGCCAGAAACTGAAGAGGCAGCGTGACGGTGTTCATCAGGATGGTGGGAATCGGCACCATCAGAAACAGGAACGCCCAGGGAAAGATCAGGGCGCGAAACTGGGCCCATCCGGCAAAAAAGATGACCAGGCCTGCCAGCAGAAAGATGAAGGAAGAACGCGACAGGAAGAGTTCAGCGCCGAAAATGCCCAGCAGCAGAATCCCTACAGCACCCAGCATCACTCCGAAGCCCCACCAGGAAGGCTTCAGGGGCAGGCGCTCCACGATTTCCTTGCGCTGCCACACCAGCCAGGCGGCGATCAGCGGCACCACGAATCCGTGGGAAAAATCCGGATCATCCCACCACTGCTTGACCAGGGCGACGAAGATGTCCTTATAGAGGAATCCGATCAGGAGGGCCAGTGCTGCGGCGCCCCCCCACCAGAGCGATCGCGACGTGGCGCGGCTGCGCTCGACCAAGACAGTATCGGGTCCGACTGTGAGGCTCATCGCTCAGCCTGGCCGTACCTTCCGCCTCTCCCGCGCAGCGAAGATGCCACGCAGGTTCAGAATAGCAGAAAGGGGACCAACCCTTGGATGCTGTTTGGGTTTGGAGTAGCGGCGTCGTTTGACCGGCGGTCCAGGGCTGACTGCTGTCGCGGCGGCGTCCCCACCGCCGGGAATTGATGGGCTGTCGCGGCGGTCTCTCACATCTGTGACCGCCCTCTGCCCTCGCTGCGCCCACCCTGATACAGCCGAGCTCCTATAATAAGGCCGTGCAAGCATCGGGAGGTCATGCCATGAAGATCACAGTTGTGCCATGTTTGCGCTTGCCAGCTTTCTCGGGTTCCTGGGTGGCGGCTTCGTGACCAGCACCCATGAGTTGTCCGCCGCCAGTAAGGGAACTGTCGTCCGGGCGACGCGATTCGAGCTGGTCAGCCCTGACGGGAAGCCGCTGGCCTATTGGGGAGAACAGGATCACGACGTGGTGCTGGCGTTCACGCAGCGACACGGCAAAGAGCGCGCAGTCCTGGGTCTCGACAGTGCGAACTTGCCCTTCCTCACGTTGGCTGGGACTGACGGTTCCGACCGGGCTACTTTGCGATTGGGTTGGTGCCAGAGACCAATCCTGGCGATGGAAGATGAGAACCGGACAGGACGCGTTCTGCTCGGTTTCCTCGCCAGCGACGCGCCCTCAGTCGAGGAGGAAAACTGGGGCTTGGCCCTCGGAGCGCCCGCCCTGTGGCACGGGTTGGCGAGCATAGGTTACTTCAGGGACGTGGATGGGAAGCGGAGAGGGTTTGCCGGGGGTTTTGATGAAAAGGGAGGCCACTGGATCGCCTCTCTCGACCACTCGGATAGCGGGAAATAGATGGTCTTGACGGATGGCTAGCACGTCTCTTGGCTCCCAGGGCCAATCACGGTAGTCGAAACTGACCGAGTGAGCAGCCCAGCGCTCGTCTCGTCCAAGCACTGCGGCCTTTCAGCCCGCATTCTAGCAATGCAGCAGGTCACCCAGGCGCGGATACACGTCCTGGCCCCTATCGCGACTCCAAGGTCCCCACGCTGGAATTGGGTAGGACGTAGCACGGCCATCCTGGCCGTGTCCATTTACGGGCGGGATGCCCGTGCCACGTCAGAATGAGTCATTATCCGGAATTGTCCTCGAATTGTGACCCTGAATGGGCTTAGGCTACGATTGTCGGGTGACTTCCGAATCCAAATGGCAGAGGACCCGGGCGCGACTCGCCGCCATGGACCGCGACGAGTTGCGGACGCGGCTGGGCCAGGAGGTGGCAAAACGTCTCGATTTGGTGCGTTACCGGATCGGACTGCGACGCTGGGTTCCGCGTCCCGGGGGGTCGACCGCCTCCGCGAATTTCTTTTTCAGTCCGAAGGAGGTTCCCGAAATTCTCCAAGCGATCCGCAGTCGCCTGCCGGACCGCGCGGAGGAAATCGTGCTTGAAGCTGACGCCATCTGTCTGCATCGCTTGCGTCTACTGGGCTACAACGCCCTCGATTACGGGCCGGAGATCGACTGGCACCTTGACGTCGTTCATGGCAAGCGGGCGCCTCGGCGGCCCGGGTACAGGATCGATTTTCTGAACTTCAGCGAGGTCGGTGATCACAAGGTCATCTGGGAGCTCAATCGCCATCAACATCTCGTGACGCTGGCCAAGGCATGGCTGCTCACCGGAAGCTGGCGCTACGTAGACGAACTCGCGACCGAGTGGTATTCCTGGCAGCGGGCAAATCCGTATCCGCTGGGCATTAACTGGGCGAGCAGCCTGGAGGCGGGATTCCGAAGCCTTGCCTGGCTTTGGGTCCGCGAGCTGCTCTCCGCGGCGCCGGAATCCGAAGGGAAGGAGGGCTCACTGCCGCCGGAATTCACGAGCGACCTGGTTCGCGGAATCGCCGTCCACGGTCGCTACATTGAACGCAATCTTTCCACCTATTTCTCGCCCAACACCCACCTGATCGGCGAGGCGGCGGCCCTGTTCTTCATCGGCATGCTGTGCCCGGAGTTTCGCGACTCGGCGCGTTGGCGCGAACTCGGCTGGAGTACTTTGATCGGCGAAGCGGCGCGGCAGGTGCTGCCCGACGGCGTTCACTTTGAGCAGTCGCTCCACTATCACGTTTACGCGCTCGATTTCTTTCTGCACGCCAGCCAGCTCGCGGTCAAGAATGGAGTTCCAATCCCCGACGAATTCGAGCAAATCATTCTGAAGATGCTCGACGTGGTGAGTGCGCTCGCGCAGGCCGCGCCGCCCGAAGGATTCGGCGACGATGATGGCGGACGCGTGTTCGATCCGCGGCGCAATCGGCCCGAACAAATGACCGATCCGCTGGCCGTCGGGGCCGGCATCTTTGCGCGACCCGAGTTCAAGCACGCCGCGGGACTCACCGAGGAGGTTCTCTGGGTCCTGGGTCCCGAAGGGTTGCGGGTGTTCGACGCGCTAAACGGCTGCCCGCTGGCCGCCGGGTCGAAGTCATTCGAAGCCGGAGGGATTTACGTGATGGCCGCCACGCCGGAGGGAAATCCGTCAGTCCAGATGGCCATCGATGCCGGACCGCAGGGCACAGGACGGTCGGGACACGGCCATGCGGACGCGCTTAGCGTGCGGTTGGGAGTCGGACGGCGCTGGCTGATCGATCCGGGAACGTATCGCTACGTCGGCGACCCCGAAGAAAGGAATCACTTTAGGGGCACCGCGGCGCACAACACCATGCGCATCGACGGGGAGGATCAGGCGATTCCGAAAGGCCCCTTCGCGTGGGGCGAGCTCCCCAGCACCCAGGTGGAACGCTGGCTTGCCGGCAGCACCTTCGCGCTCTTTGCCGGCAACCACACCGGCTACAACCGGCTGCCGGATCCCGTCCTGCACCGGCGCTTCGTTCTTCAGATCAACGCCGGCGCTGAAGACCCGTTCTGGCTGATTCGCGACCTCGCTGAAGGGCGTGACATCCATCGCCTGGAAGTGTTCTGGCACTTCGCCGCCGACACATCGATCAATTGGTCGGGCGACGCCTTCGTGGCGTCCGCGCTGGACTCAGGTCTGGCCGAGCGGGCGCGTCTCACGCTGCTCGCGGCACGTGATGTGGGATGGTCGCGGGAATTGACCTCAGACTATGTCTCGCCCGCCTATGGAGCCAGGCTGGCCGCGCCGCTGGTGCGATTCGAGACTCGTGTTAACCTCCCCGCCGAGTGCGCCACCCTGATCCTCCCCCGCGTGGCGCCGACCGGGTACAGCTTCGAGCGGCTTGGCGTCGATCCGCACGCCGAACAGCGTCCCGTCAGCGCCTACCGCTACCAGGACTCGATCGTCCGGCGCGAGTTCCTCTTTGCCGAATCCGATGAAACGTGGACGTTTGGGGCGTGGTCGAGCGACGCGCGACTCGTTTACGCCAGCTTCGAGGCAGGACAACTCGCTCATCTGGTGCTGGTGGATGGCAGCTTCGCGGAATTCGGAGGCAAGGCGCTGGCGGCGTGTCCGCGGCGGCGGCAACGATTTGAATGGCTCAAGGCTGGCGGCGAGGTATAGACAAATCCCGGCCGGCCCTGAAGTGTTCTGGTTGTCCCGGCCGTGACAGCGGATACTACATCGGAACATAGCGATAGTCTCCCCAAAGGTTGTTGTCGTACGCGATCGTATGTGAGCGGGAGACCCTGTACCCGTCGCGTTCCAACAGCCTGAAGACTTCGTCTCCACTCCCGCTCGAAATCAACGGGGGGTGTACCGCGACAATCAGGGCCGGCTGGTATTTTGCCAACACTTGCCGCGCGCCACCTAGAACCATCCCTTCCGCTCCTTCAACGTCAATCTTGATTACACCAGGAACGCACCGCTTTTTTTCGCAGTAGTCGTCAAGGGTACAGGTGTGGATACGGACAGCCTCAGGCCGGTCGTTTCTGTGGGCTTGGTATCTCATGGCAGCGTCGATCAGTGAATTGACCGAGCTATGCCCGAAGTTGTGCAAGTACAGGTTTGAAATGCCTGATGCGTCGCTTACGGCCAGTTCTTCTATGGAAATATTGAGCGCCACGTTGACACGGCGGTGATACCGCAGAAGGCCCGCCAGCGGAGGAGAGGGTTCGAAGGCAATGACTCGCCCCCGACGGCCGACCCGCTTCGACGCGACGAGCGCCATCCATCCCACATGGGCTCCGACGTCGAAAAATGTATCGCCGGGGCGCAGCAGTTCCTCAATCCATGCCGCCACGTGCTGCTCTGCTTCCCCACCGGCGGCAGTTGGATGGGCGCGCATCCATCGGCCCGCAACGACCTGGGAAAGGGGCAACGGGACCGCCCTATGAGCGGACTTGAGGATTCCTTGCAGGCGTGGCGCACGACGCTTCAGAAGCTGATTGAGGGCTGCCCCCATGCCGCAATGATGCTCTCAGACTGCGGGTACGGTTCCAACGGCCGAGCCCTATCATGGCGAAGACCTTCTCGCGAGAGTCGTGCCTCGGGTGTCGATCTCAGCGTTGTTCATGTTCTCGCCATGGGCTCAGGGCTTGGCGCGACGCTCCTGACGGTGCTTCCTGGTCCAAAGCGCAAACGTCGTGTGAGCCGAGGTCCCGGAGCACCAGGGGGGAATCATCAGGGTAAGGCCGAGCCAACAGCCGGCAGACGTTCTCGTCCGGCAGCGAGCCACAGCTGGAGATACCGCCTGAAATGATCCGGCTGACGTGACAGAGAGCGACCAAGCCAGCGCTGCGCCACGGTTGGCGGGCTATAGGAGTAGTCTACCAGACGCCGAGGCTACCGCCCGGAGGTGTACGGGCCGTCCATGCCGATGATCTTGATGACTTGAGAGACTGCGGGCTACCAGTCGCGGCGGCGCTTGTTGAATCCGCCCTCGCCGCCGCGATCGCGACCGCCACCCCCGTGGCCACCACGACCGCCATAGCCGCCGCCCCCGCCATAGCCACCGCCTCCGCCGGGGCCCCGGCGTGGTCCCCCGAAGCCAGACCGCTGCTGCGGACGGGCTTCGTTCACAGTGAGAGGCCGGCCATCCATCTTTTTGCCGTCCAAACCTTGAATGGCTCCTTGCAGGTCCTGGCCATCGGCTAGTTCAACGAAGCCGAAGCCCTTGGAATCGCCGGTCATGCGATCGCGAATGACGACGGCCGAAGCAACCTGGAATCCCGCTTCGGTCACAAAGTCCGAAAGCGTGGCATCCGTGGCGCTGCGCGGGAGATTGCCGACAAACAGCCTAGAGGCCATATATCCTCCTGGGTGCGGCTCTCGGATTGACGGTCCACGCCGGGAGTCTGGAACGTCCCAGAAGTCGTTGGACGCTGTGAGCGGCAGCCGGAGCCATTATACCTTAGTGTTGGAGGCTTCTTGGTTCGGGATGGCTTCATTTTGGTAGCACACCTGTCATAGGCGCCCTGACTGTCCCGCCGGGGCCTCATAAGAAAATCTTGACGGGCAGCTGCTACTTGAACCGGAAGACCTCTTCCCAGATGGCTTTGCCGAATTCGTCGTACCAGGTCTTGGCCCAGATGCGCTTGCGCCACCATCCCCGGGCGCTGTATTCAGGGTCCGATACCCCGTCGATCCACAACTGGGCCGGTAGTCCTGACTTGCGGACAATGCTCCGCCAGAGGAAAGCCGCGCGCCGGCTGTGATAATCGGAGGTGACGATCACGATGGAGCGCCAGCCGTGCTGCCGGATGCAGGGCAGCAGCGCCTCTGCTTCTTCACGAGTCGAGTCGACGCCCGGACCGGTTTCGCAGAAGACGAACCGGCCGGCAATCTGGGGTCCATAGGTCCGTTCAAGATAGGCGCGAGCCGCTTCGGGCACCGAAGCGCCCCAATAAGAGCGTGCAGGAACGCTGAGGGCCGCTTGTGCGGGAATGTCCTGCTGGAGCAACCGGACGGCTCCAGCCACACGGGCGAACTCGCCGACCATGGACCCCTGCAAGACCACAGCAGCGTCCACGTGGCCCGGCAACTGGTCGCTCGAGACGAGCAGTTCACCGCCCCAGCGCAGCAGGAAGAACACGGCGGTGGCAATCGCCAGCACGGCGATCAGCAGCACGCGCAGCCAGACTCTCCTGGGCTTGTGAACAGGCACGGCAGCAGGGACAGGATCGGCCATGAGGGAAGCCGGCAATCAACAGTGGACGATCTTCTCTGCGTACTGACGCAGATTGCGCGTGGCGTTGCGAGTGTCGATCACCAGGTGGGAGTGGCGTACGATGAACTCGTAGTCATAACTGGAATGGTCGGTCACGATCACCACGGCGGCGTATCCCGCGAGTGCCTCCGCGGTGAGGTCCACCGAGGCGAGACCGAAATCGTAGCGGCGCATTTTGTGCAGGCGGGGGAAGTAGGGATCGTTGTAATCTACACGTGCGCCGCGCTCCATGAGCAGTTCGATGACGCGCAGCGAGGGCGACTCGCGCAAGTCGTCGATGTCCTTCTTGTACGCCACGCCGAGCACCAGGATTCGGGAGTCCTGCAGGCACTGCCGCCGGCGATTGAGCGCTTCGCTCACGGCCTCCACGACGTGGCCCGGCATCGAGGCGTTGATCTCGCCGGCCAGCTCGATGAATCGCGTGGTGAGCTCGTACTCGCGCGCCTTCCACGACAGGTAGAAAGGGTCGATGGGAATGCAGTGCCCGCCCAGCCCCGGACCGGGGTAGAAGGGGGTGAATCCGAAGGGCTTTGTTTTGGCCGCCTCGATGACCTCCCAGACGTCGATGCCCATGCGCAGGCAGAGCAGCTTGAGTTCGTTGATGAGCGCGATGTTCACCGCCCGATACGTGTTCTCGAGGATTTTGGCCATCTCCGCGACCCGCGACGATCCGACGAGCACGGTCTTCTCAAACGCCGCGGCGTAAAGAGCGCGCGCCGCCAGCGCGCTCGGAGCATTCACTCCGCCCACGACCTTGGGAATCTGATGGGTTGAGAAGTTCTTGTTCCCGGGATCCTCGCGCTCGGGCGAGAACGCGAGCAGAAAATCAGTCGTGACCGTCCGGGATTCCTCGGGTGAGACGGTCGCCGCGTCGTACGCCTGGACCGGACACCGCAACCCGGAGCGCTCCAGGATGGGCAGCATATCGCCATCGGTCGTTCCCGGATAGGTGGTGCTTTCCAACACAATGAGCTGGCCCCGGCGCAAGTGCGCGCTGACTTCTTCCGCCGTCTGCCGGACGAATGACAGGTCCGGGTCACGATACTCCGTGACCGGCGTGGGCACACAGATCAGGCAGGCGTCGACCGTCGTGAGCCAGGCGAAATCGGTGGTAGCTGAGAAGCGCTCCGATTGCTCGCGAATGGCCGTGGAAGGGATGTGGTGGATGTAAGTCTCGCCGCGGCGCAAGGCGTCCACCTTGTCAGGATCGGTATCAAAGCCCAGCACGGTAAAGCCGCGCCGCGCGAAAAGAAGCGCCAGCGGCAGCCCCACGTATCCGAGGCCAATTACTCCGACACAAGCCTCGCCGGATTCCAGCCGGCGCATAAACTCCGCCAGCATAACCTGGCCGTTGTTGTTTTCAGTGGGCATAGGATTTCGATGCTCAGAGTCGTGAGCCGATTGCTCCCCGGGGCCGTTCGATCGGGCCGCCATCGGTGGTCGCCGCAGCGTGGGTTGTGGAAACGCGCGCGCATGCAGACTGCGAACCCACCAGAGTTTGGTACGTCTCCAACCAGTGCTCCCGTACTGCGGTCCAACGGTAGCCCTCACACTGCTGATGAGCGTTCCGGGCCAGACGCTCCGCGAGCTCGGGGTCGCGCAACAGACGAATCACATTTCCGGCCAGCGCTGCCGAATTTCCGACCTCGCAAAGCAAACCCGTCTGTTCGTGCCCTACCAGGTAACGAATCCCTTCGGGCGCTGTGCTGACCACGGGTGTTCCTGCCGCAAAAGCCTCAAGAACCGATATTGGCATGTTATCAAGCCACGAGGCATTGATGAAGATCTCGGATCGATCGTAAAAGCTACCGATGTCCCGCCGGGGTATGACGCCGGCGAATTCGACGCCACTCAGCTTGAGGTCTTCGCATAGCTTCCGGACCCGAGCCTTGCTCTCACCGTCGCCAAGCAGGCAGAGAGTGGCTTCGGGAAACGCTCGCTGGATGTCGGCGAACGCGCGCACGACCACGTCCACGCTGTAGTAGGGATGGAATCCGCGCGTGCAGATCAGGCGAGGCTCCAACGGTCGCCGGACGCGAAAGTCGAACTGTTCCGTGTCCACGATGTTGGGCACTGCACGCGCCGTAAGACCGAATTCGCGAAAGACCTCCACCAGGTACTGCGAGGGAACCACCAGCGCGTCCGCGCGCGCCAGAACGGTGCGTGCGCTGCGGAAGCGCTGCAAATGATCGCGGGCTTCGCCGCTATGGTAATTCAGGAGCGTGCGCGCGCCTCGCAGTCGCGCAATCCAGGCCGCGGGCGCGGGAGCAATCAGAAAAGACCAGTATGATGCAGCGAAGATATGCGCGACGTCCGCTCCTTTCAAGCCACGCCACAAGCTCGCAAGATAGAGCGGTTCGCGGAGCAGGGTGCGAAGGAACGAGACCCGTTCCGCCCACGCCAGAATCCAGGGAAATTCAGGGTCAATCGGAATGAAGCTGGCCTCGACGGCCGGATCGTTACGCCAGTGGGCGACGAGCGTTGCCGCCTGCGCGGATTGACCGCCGACATAGCGAAGCGAAGCGGCCACGATCGCCACTCGAATCGGCGCAGCCCGAGGTCGGGGCGGCCCTTGTGGCCGCCCATTTCGAGTCCGTTCCATCACTTCGTCGGCCACACGAGCCGCCCTCACGTCCAACTGAGCTACTACCCGCGGACGCCATCCCTTGCGGGCCAACAACTCGCGGTAGAGAGCCTGGTGACGCGTGCGCATGCGTTCGATGGTGAAGTTCTCGAGCGCGAAGCGCCGGCCGTTCTCACCGAACTGACGCCGCAGGTTGCCGTCCTCGAGAAGACGGCCCAGGGCAGCCGCCAGAGCGCCGACATCGCTCGGCGGCACCAGCAGCCCCCGGTCTTCGTCGATCAATTCCGGGTTTCCGCCGACGCGCGTCGCAACCACCGGAATGCTCGCGGCCATTGATTCCAGAATAGCGTTTGAGAGGCTCTCCGAGCCCGAAGGCATCACCGTGACATCGGTCGAAGCGAGGATTGCAGTGATATCGCGGCGATCGCCAAGAAACCGGACCTTCTCTGCGAGGCCGAGGTCCGCGGCTTCGCGTTCCAACTCCGGACGCAGGGGCCCGTCACCCGCCAGAAGCAGCTCCATGCCGGGAAATCGTTCTTGCAAGGACGCCACCGCACGAAGCAACTCGGCATGATTCTTGGCGCGGAGGTTCATGCGCGCGATCATGGCGACGCGCAGAACGCCCGGACGGCGTGGGATGGCGGGCGCTGCTGGCTTGAAGCATTCGGGCCCGAGACCGTTGCCGATCACTTCAACCGTGGCCGGCGGCAAACCCGCCGATACAAGCAGATCAGCCGCGGCACGCGAGTTGCACACAACCCTGTCGCACCATCGAAATGCGGCCTGCTGGGCGCGACGCTGCGCCGGCGTGAGCAGATCTCCGAGCTGGCGCTGGCTGCCGATCACCACCGGCACGCGCACCGTGCGGGCCAGGGGAATAAGCAGGAGATTGGTATAGAAGTCGAACGCGTGCGCGACGGCAATATTGTGGCGCCGCAGATAGCGCGCGAGACCGAGGCGCGTACCGATCGATTTCCAGCCGTAGAGGCTGCCGCCAAGTTGGAATTCCGCGATGTCGCCCAAAGCGTCGCCGAAGCCGCCCTCTTTGCGGATGCAGCCGAGATGCAGCCCGAAGGCGGAGCGATCGAGCGCCTCTGCGAGGGCCGCGAATTGCCGCTCGCTGCCACCCGTGCGCAGGCTGTCCATCATGAGGAAAACGCCGGGCACGCCGCCCCGATCTGTCTTTTCTTGCGGAGATGCTAACGGGTCCAGACTACCCTCCTGCCGGTCACAAAGTAGACAAAGGCAAGCATTGCAGCCGCGTTCAGCACCAGAAAGGCGGAGCAGGCGCTTCCCAGTTGTGAGATCACGCCGAACCGGAGATGAAATGCGCTGAAGACTGCGCCTAGGCAGAACAGAAGCTCGCCTGCAAGAACAAGGCGGTAGAACGGCCCGGGCAGAAAAAGCGAAGAGATTAGAATACCAAGCAGGGCAAAGGGAACCAGCAGGCGGAGCATTTTGTGGCAGATGAAGCGGAAGCGTATCGGGTTCCTGGTGGTGAGCAGCCAGGGCGCCAGCCACAACAGTTCGTAGTTGCCGGCCAGAGTCCGCACTTTGCGGCGAAACTCGTGGCGATCGTCCGCCAGGCGGTCATAGGATCGCGCGCGCCCATCGAAGAGGACTCGCTTGCCCTGACGTGCGGCCTGGAGGGGAATGAGCACATCGTCGAGGATGGTGCCCGGGGGCAGCAGCGGCACCAGATCTTTTCGCGCGGCGTAGAAGGCACCGGTTACGCCGACCACCGAACCCGAGTCGCTCTCCCAGCGGCGAATCATCTTCTCGATTCCCCAATAGAGACCGAGCCCACCCGCGGTTGCTCCGCGATCGCTGCCTTCCAACATCAGTTCTCCGCTGACGCAACCGACGCTCGCGTCGGCGAAGCTTTCCACCAGCATTCGTACGGCATCGGGCGCGATTCTCTGTCGCACGTCAGTGAATACCACGATCTCGCCTTCGGCCGCTCGAACCGCATGGTTCAGACATGATGCTTTCCCTTGGTTCACTTTGAGGATGATCGCCTTGCGTCGCGGCCCGCTCCACTCTTCCAGAATCGTATTGGTCGCGTCCGTAGATCCGTCCGACGCCACCACGATCTCCACAAGCTCCGGCGGATAATCGAACTTCGCGAGATTGAGCAGCTTGGCGCGCAGCGCAGCCGCTTCATTGTGCACCGCCATGACGATGGAGATCCGGGGCGACACAGGCGCGCGGCGGACGGGCCGGGACTTCCAGCGGGCGCTGAACCAGAGCCAGGCGGGATATCCAAGATACGTGAAGAAGATGAAAGCCGCTGACCCCCAGAACAGCCACTTCATTTGGCCCCTCGCCCCAGCAGTACGATCTTCAACGTGGAGAAAACGATCAGGAGATCGAGAGAGAGCGACATGTTCTTGATGTAGAAGAGGTCGTATTCCAGCTTCACGCGGCCTTCTTCAATCGTCGAGCCGTAAGGGTAGGAGACCTGTGCCCAGCCGGTGACGCCAGGCGGTACGGAATGGCGCAGACCGTAGTAAGGGATCAGCTCCGAGAGCATGTTGACGAAGTGGGGACGCTCGGGTCGAGGCCCTACGAGGTTCATTTCGCCACGGAGGACATTGATGAGCTGCGGAAGCTCGTCGAGACGGAGCTTGCGGATGACGCGGCCCACGCGCGTGATGCGCGGATCGTTGTCCTGCGCCCAAACCGGACCGCTTTCCGATTCCGCACCCACGCGCATCGATCGGAACTTGAGAATCTCGAAGGTCCGGCCACCCATGCCGACACGCACCTGACGGAACAGCGCGCCGCCGCGGGATTCCGCCATAATCGCCAGCGCAACCAGCAGCATGATCGGGCTGCAGATAACGAGGGCTACCGCCGAGATCACGAGGCTGGAAAGGCGCTTCTTGAGCAGGCCACTGGCCGAGACGTGGAATCCGTCGGAGAAAAGCATGCTCCCGGCGCGCAGCACGTCGAGGGGCAAGCGCCCGGAGATTGTCTCGTAGAAGCGTGCCCCGTCTTCTACCAGGACGCCTTCCGTCTTGAGGCGCAGAAGTTCCTGGACGGGAAGCGAGCCGCGCCGATCGCTCATGGTGACGATGACGTGATCGGCCGGCCGATCGCGCAGGATTTCGGCAAAGGCTTTGGAGTCGCCGAGGTAGGTCAGTCCTTGAGGCAGGGAAACATCGCCCGGAGGAGCGCCAATATAGCCATCCAGCCGGATTCCGAGCTCCGGCCGATGGGGGATCTCTTCCGCGAGGCGGTACATCAGCGGACCCTGGCCCAGCAGAATGGCCCGCTGCGCCAGCCGCGACGACCGGCTGAGCGAGTAGAAGGTGGCCCGCGAGGCGAACAGGCCCATCGCCGAGAGCACGATGCCGGGCAGTATGACCATCTCGCCGAGTCGGATGGTGGGCGCGATGGCATAGACCGCCGCCAGAATAATGCAGGCTGCGCCGACGCAGGCGAATATGCGCGCCCGCGTTTCGCGCGGATTCGCTAGCACGCTGGCGCTGTAAAGATCGACGTAATAGACGCAAGCCATGAAAATGGCCGCCGCTACGAAGATTCGCAGGAACCCGGCCTCATATCCGAGAACCAGCGGCGTGTCGCTGCCGAATTCCACCGTCAGCGGCACCAGCAGCGCCAGTATAATCAGCACCGCTTCCACGGCGACCAGCGCCAGCGTCCGCTTCGGGTAATAGACATTAAACAGTCGGACCATTCGAGGAAGCGCGGAAGCCTTCCGCACCGGCGCCCCCTGAGCCGGCGCCGCGCTCAACAGCCCATCTATTATAACAGGAGCGCCCTCAGGCTCCGGAGGGTCCCATGCGGTGTTGACGTCCATTATTCGATCCTCACCCGGCGTGCCCAGGTCGGAAGATAGGTACCACTTGATAAATTCCGTATCACTGGCTCAGGGCCACTCGCCTCAGGACGTCCTCGAATGTTGCCGCCACCTGAGGCCAGTCAAACTGCGCCGCCTGCCTCGCTGCGGCCTGCTCGTATACTGCTCGCGCACCGCGGTCGCGCAGCAGCATCATGACGGCGTCGGCGAACGTGGTGGCGTCGTCCGCCAGCAGGATATCGGCGCCGTGATGCACGTCGAGTCCCTCGGCGCCGACGCTGGTGGAAACCACTGCCCTTCCTGCCGCCATAGCCTCGTAGATCTTCAGGCGCGTTCCACCGCCGACGAGCAAGGGCACCACCACCACCACCGCCTCTCGAAGATGTTCCTGGACCGATGGCACGCGGCCGGTGACCTCCACCGAATCCGAAGCCAGTGCGCGGACGCGCCAGACGGGATTGCGACCCACAATGCGAAAGCGCGCCTCCGGAATCTCGTCCGTTACGCGGGGCCAGATGTCGCGGCAAAAGTACTCGACCGCCCCCACATTCGGCTCCCAGTCCATGGCGCCCACGAACATCGCCAGAGGCTGCGGATCGCCCGCCGGTGGCTCCGGACGATACTGCGCCAGATCTACGCCCGTGGGCACCACGGTAATGCGTGACGCGTCCACCCAGGCGGACATCAGGCGCTTGTCATGGGCTGAGACAGCGATCACGTGCTGGAATTGCTGCACCGCCCTCCGTTCATAGCTCATCATCTTAGAGAACTCGACGCCGTAGATGAGCTTCTTGTATTTGCTCGGCTCGGTCAGCACATGCCGCCGCCAGATCTCGGTCTCGACGTTGTGCTGGAAGAGGACCGAGGGGATGGCGGGCTTAGCGAGTTTCGATCCCTCGCCTGCGAGCGGAAAGTTGATGGCCGACTGCAGAAAGTCGCAGACCGCAACGTCGAAGCTGTGGTCGCGGAACCACGCCGCGATTTTCTCGCTGACCGCCGCAGACGCGAACCGGCTGACGGCGTAGGGCGCGGCGCGTGGAAGGTGCAGCACGTAGTCGAGTGCGCGGGCGGCGCCCGCGGGCTCCCACTTACCGGTCGGCAGGGCGACCGCGCCCGGAAAGCATCGCTCGAGTTCGGCGTGATAGGCCGGATCGGGAGCGCCGGCGTAATAGGAGAGGAAGGTCAGTGGGTGGCGCGACGTCAGGTGCCGCGCGATGTGAAAGGACCGGATGCTGCCGCCGCTCTCCATCGGCAGCAGCTTATTTGCCTTGACCCAGAGGATTCGCACGGTCGATTCGTCCGTCCTCGGGCCGCGCTCCCGGTCGGGTAGTGTCCTGATTACGGTGTAGGGGCGGCCCTTGTGGCCGCCCAAGTGGACGGCAGCATAAAGATCGGGCGGCCAGGAGGGCCGCCCCTACACCGTAATCAGGACGACACCCTCCGGAAGTGCGGCGCAGAATCCTTAGACTAGCACGAGCGGTCGAAGGCTCTGCCGATGTTCGCACGACAGCTGAGGAATCGTTGTGGCACGGTCTCCTGACCGTGCCACAGGGCGCAGACCCGCGCATCTTCAACATTTCTGTCACGTCGCAGCCTTAACCCATGATCACCCCCGCGAGTGATGGACAACACCGACAAGTAATAAAAGGGTTGCTATTGCTCAGCTCAGAGAAGCGACTCGCAACAAAAGCCGTTTGATTGGGCGCTCTGCCCAAAGGAGGATCAAATGACGAAAATGCGAATTCCGGTGGCCATCGCAGCGCTGCTACTCTTTGCGTCAGTGGTGTTGGCGCAGGTGCCACCCTACCCGAAGCCGGGCTTCAGAATGACCGTCGACCGCCAGGTGAATGGGGCCGTGCCCGGAACTTCCGCCACGTACAAAGTACATCTCGCCCCGGTGGGCGCCTTCGTCGGCACCGTGATGCTGGACTGTGACATGTCCGTTCCCTATGAGGGTTACAGCATATCGCCGGCCCAAGTGAGGCTCGGCCCCATGGTGACCGGGGTTGCCACCATCACCATCAGGGTGAACCCGCGCGCGCCTGAGGGCATCACTCACTTCATGCTAAAAGCTAGCGCGACCGGCCCAACGCCGACGGGGGGCGACACTCACTCCATGATGCTTCACCTCATGGTGGTTCCAAACTAGCCTAGCTTTCGTTATCTCGTGGAGAGGGCAGTCGCAGACCTTCAACCCGGGCGCGGAGCCACAGCGTGTCTGCGAGTAAGGTCTGCGACTGCCAATCGCAGCGAGATCCCGCTCCAAAACTTCAAGCCGATCGTTCGCCGGGTGGCCACGACATGAAGTGCGATATCGTGGCCACCCGCGATTCCCTGAGCATCCGCGCCACGCCAATCGCACATCTTCGATGTACGCCAGCTCAGTCCAGCGTGTTACTTACTGAAGTGGTAAACTCAGGCTGCGTCTGAAGGGAGGCTTGACTCGCGAGAATTGCCATTTTGCTTCCTTGCGTCGTCAAGCGTCGTGGTCTGTTGAGCGACATGCCTCTGGATGAAGCGCTAGATTCGAACGCGGGGCAAATCTAGCTGGCTGCTAAAAGACCGATTCAGGGCGTCGAAAGGGCGGGCCTTTCAGCCCCGCCGCACCAACGCCCTGATCTTAACTTATTGAATGTTAAGGCGCGCTCAGCGGCGGGGCTGAAGCCCGGCCCTTTCGGAGCGCGCTGCAACATTCTTCAGGCCACCAAGAGAATGCCTGACGAATTCGGCGGCAAAGTAGCATCGGCAGCTGACGAGATATCTTCCAACGCACCGCTTTTGAGTGAAAACGGGTACGTGCGCCTTCGGCAATGCCGGCATGGCCTGTTTGCCTACAATAAGAACGACGTGTTCATCGGACGCGCGCTCGACCTTTACGGCGAGTGGTGTGAGAGAGAGCTCTCGCTGTTAGGGCAGATCCTTCGCCCCGGCCACATGGTCGTCGATGCCGGGGCGCACCTCGGCACTCATACCGTTTTCTTCGCCAAGCGCGTGGCCCCCGAAGGCACCGTGGTGGCGCTCGAGCCGCAACGCCTGATCTTCCAGCTCCTCTGCGCCAACATCGCGTTGAATGGACTTACCAATGTGATCTCGTTGCAGGCCGCCGGGGCCGAGGCGCGGGGCATCATGATGGTCCCGGCACTCAATCCCGAGCTTCAGCAGAATTTCGGCGCCTTCTCTATCGAGGGTTACACGACAGGCGATTCTGTATCCGCAATCCCCCTGGATGACCTGCAATTGGTTCGCTGCGACTTGATCAAGGTGGACGTCGAGGGCATGGAGGAGAAAGTGTTGCAGGGCGCCCGGCAAACCTTGCGGCGTTTGCGCCCCGTCCTCTTCGTTGAGCATAACTCCGAGGGCCGGTCCCCAAACCTCCTTGGTTTGCTGCGTTCTCTGGATTATCGCGCTTTCTGGCATATCGAACCCTACTATAATCCCGGAAACTTCTTTGCTAATCCGGCGAACTGCTTTGCCGGCCTCGAGCCTGAGGCCAATCTGCTCTGCTTGCCTTCGGGGACCAGCATTGACCCTGGCGGGCTCTGGCCGGTAGTCGGCGAGAGCGATACTTGGCTTGCCGCCCTCCGGCGCCACTCCACCTCCTAGCCGATTGGGATAAGCCAAAGGCAACCCGTCGGGTTGACCGTCGCCTACCCCGGTGGTAACGTCGCGCTGATCGTCTCCACTACAGTTAGAGAGGAGAAACCATGGGATCTCGCCGGATTCTCGTTGCGCTGGGTTCAATATTCGCGCTGTTGGGTGCGCAAGCCGGTCACACTCAGGGACGACCAGCAGACGCAATCTCTTTGGCCTCGCCGCCCGTGGCTCCCGTAAGGCCGGTCAGTGACGACTACTACGGCACCAAGATCGTGGACCCTTATCGGTACATGGAGAATCTCAAGGACCCGGAAGTCCAAGCGTGGATGAGAGCCCAGAACGACTATACGCGGGCCGTGCTGGCGCAGATTCCAGGCCGTCAGAAGCTCCTGGAGCGCATCCGTGAACTCGACCAGTCAGTCCCGCAAATCGGGGCGATCAGGCTGCCGGGAGATGTCTATGAGATCTGGAAACAGCTTCCCGGAGAGGACGCGTCGAAAGTTTACTTGCGCCAGGGCCTGAACGGAGCGGACCGGTTGCTGGTGGACCCCGACAAGATTGAGATCAGCCCGGCAAACCGCGCTTACGGCAAAGGTCGGAATACGCTCGGTATGGCTGTTCTCTCGAACGATTTGAGGTATGTGGCGGCGACCGTGATCCCCGGCGGAGCGGAGAACGATGCCGAGCTCCACGTGATCGAGACCGCCACCGGCCGCGAAACCGGTGACGTAATTCTGCGGGCCGTGGGCCAGGAGATCGGTTACCCCTACTGGCTGCCTGACAGTCGCTCCTTTGTCTACGGACGCTACCAAAAACTGCCTCCGGGCGCTCCCGTCACCGAAGAGGCGCAGAAGTACCGCGCTTATCTGCACGTCCTGGGGACGGACCCGACGAAGGACCTGCCCGTGTTCGGCTACGGTGTGGTTCCGTCGATTGACGTCGATCCCAGCCTGATTGCCTGCGTCCAGACCCAGCCGGACTCCCGGTACGCCCTCGGGGTACTCAACGGGAGCACGACGCCCAACAGCGCCTACTACATTGCACCGGTGGACACAATCGGCCAGTCGAATACGCCATGGCGCAAAGTGGCCGATTTTTCCGATGGCGTGACCAGCGCCGCGGTTCACGGCAGCGATCTCTATCTCCTCACCTATAAGAACGCCGCGCGCTACAAGATTCTCCGCACAGATGTTACAAATCCCGACCTCGGTTCGGCCGAAACCGTCATCCCGCCGAGCGAGGCCGTGGTTACCGCGATGAGCCCCGCTCTGGACGCCCTCTACGTGCAACTGCTGGACGGCGGCATCAACCGCGTGCTGCGCCTCCCCTACGGACCTCATCCGCAGACGGAGGAGATCAAACTGCCTTTCAAAGGCACGGCCGTTTCCGCCACCGATCCGCGTCTGCCGGGCACGTTGCTTTATCTGACGTCTTGGACGAAAGCCTACCGGATCTATGACTACGATTCCGAAGCGAAGCAGGCGCCGGATACGAAACTCCAGCCCGTCGGCCCTTACGACAATCCGGCCGATGTGGAGTCGGTCGAGCTCAAGGTCCCGAGCTACGATGGCACGCTCGTTCCGCTTTCGATCACTCGTCCCAAAAGCCTGAGGCTCGACGGGTCAAGTCCCACCTTGCTCCTGGGCTACGGCGCTTATGGAGATTCACGACAGGCGTTCTTCGAGCCCACGGGGCTGGCGTGGTATGAAAGAGGCGGTGTGACTGCTGTCTGCCATGTGCGCGGCGGCGGTGAGTATGGCGAGGAGTGGCATCTGGCGGGCAAGCAAGCCAGCAAGCCGAATACCTGGCGTGACTTCATCGCCTGTGCCCAGTATCTGGTAGGTCAGAATTACACTTCGCCGGGCCGCCTGGCCGGACAAGGCGGTAGCGCCGGCGGAATCATGATCGGTCGTGCAATTACCGAACGGCCCGACCTGTTCGGCGCCGCCATCATCAACGTGGGAATGGTGGACACGGTGCGGTCGGAGACCACATCGAACGGCGAAACCAACATCCCCGAGTTCGGCAGTACGAAAACCGAGGAGGGTTTCAAGGTGCTCTATGCCATGAGCGCCTATCACCACGTGAAGGACCAGACGGCCTATCCTGCCGTCCTGCTCACCACAGGCATCAACGACCCGCGAGTCGAACCCTGGATGCCCGCCAAGATGACCGCCCGGCTGCAGGCGGCAACGACCAGCGGCAAGCCGGTGCTGCTGCGAGTCGATTACGGCGGGGGTCACAGTGGAGGCAGCGGCGCAAGGGCCGCACAGGAACGAATGGCCGATTCGTGGAGCTTCCTCCTCTGGCAGTTCGGCGTGCCGGAATTCCAGCCTTCCAAACAGTAGAGGGTAGCGCGAACCGCGTTTCAAGGTCCGCGCGCGGTATTTCCTGCTCGCGGGTGACCACGACATCGATTCTTGTGTCGTGGCCACCCGCGGGGGAAACAAAGCTGAAAAGTCCTTCGAAGTCAATCGCCAACCGGCCGAGACTGACGAACCTATTGCGGGTTGGCGGAAAGCGCCCGTCGTTAGAATGCCGGAGCCCTCGCCTGGGACCGGTGGGCTTCATCGGCTGTTGACTGTCAGCTGGGTCGGCTGTCGACTCGTGGCTAACCTCGTACGATGGTGATAGACTGCCCGGTACGCTTGAATTTTTCGGAAAACCAGGAGGGCGGGAACTATGCCACACATGAATCGTCGTGACTTCATTCGTAATTCGAGCCTCAGCGCCGCTGGCGCGGTCGCGCTCACCAAGGGCAACAAGGTGCTCTGGGCGTCGGATCCCGGGACCGCTGCCATGGCTCCGAGCGACACGCTGCGCGTAGGCGTGATCGGAATCGGCGCGCGCGTGCAGCAGGATGCGTACAGCTTCTCGATCACGCCCGGCGTGACGCTGGTGGCGGCGGCCGACGTCTACAAGGATCGCCTGACGCGCGCCAAGGAGCTGTTCGGCGAGCAGCTCGACACGACCGGCGATTATCGCCGCATCCTTGATCGCAAGGATATTGACGCGGTCCTGATCGGCACGCCGGACCACTGGCACAAGCGGATCATCATCGAGGCCATGGATGCCGGCAAGGACGTCTACTGCGAGAAGCCCATGACCTTGAAGATCGATGAGGGCTTCGAGATCATCGATGCCGAGAAGCGCACGGGCAAAATCCTGCAGATCGGCAGCCAGTGGGTGAATTCGCCTCTGACGCTGCTGGCACAGAAATGGATTGATGAGGGCCGCTGCGGCGACATCACGCTGGTCAAGGCGTGGGAGAATCGCAACACGCCCTCGGGAGCGTGGTTCTACCCCATTGCGCCGGACGGGAACGAGCAGACCATCGACTGGAAGCAGTGGCTCGGCTCCGCGCCCGAGGTCCCGTTTGATGCGCGCCGTTACTTCCGCTGGCGCTGCTACTGGGACTACTCGGGCGGCCTGCAGACGGACCTGGTGGTCCATCACCTCAACACACTGCACTACCTGATGCACCAGACGGCTCCGTTGAGCGCCATCACCTACGGCGGAAGCTATCGCTGGAAGAAGGTGCATCCCGAGGCCGAAGTGCCCGACGTGGTGCAGACCCTCTTCGAGTACCCGGGCTTCACCTACAACGTTTCTCTCACCTTGAATTCTTCCGCGCAAGGGTTCGGCGCCTACTTCATGGGAACGAAAGGGACGATCCAGATCAGCGAGACCGAGCTGGCGTTCTTCCCCGACCAGCCGCTGGACGATTTCGGCTGGGTGGTGGCGGCGTGGCCCAACAAGATGCAGGAAGACTTCTGCAAGCAGAACAACATCGTGGGCATCAATTCGCCCTGGGCTCCGGGCACCTGCACGGCGCCGGAGAGCATCGAGCATTACAACGTCCTCGGCGACCCGACGGACCTGCACGTCCGCGCCTTCGTGGAATGCGTGCGCAGTCGCACCAAAAGCAAGGAGAGCGCCGTCGAGGGCCACAACGCCGCCCTAGGCGCGCACATCGCCAACATGTCGTACCGGAACGGCTGCCGGAAGGTCACCTGGGATGGCCAGAAGGCGACGGTGGCTTAGTGGGGATTACATGTTGCAGTGACAATGGCTGCTGTAGCGCCGGTGTCCTCACCGGCGAGTTCCGGCGCTGAGGACTGCGCCGCTACAGCAAGCGTAGCGCGGACCTGTGTTGTAGAGCTTGCCCTGAGTAGGACGAAGGGTCCGCGGCTTTTCTCTACGGGCTAAGAAATACCGCGGACCTTGAACAGCAGGTCCGCGCTACCCCTTCGGGATGCGGTATTGACGATCCCAGCGCGAGTCGAAGCGAACTGCCGGAAGACTCCGGAACGCACGGCGTGGCTCGATCGGTTGCCAGAGACAATTAGGACCGTCGAGCAGCGCTGGTCGCTCGAGCTCCGCGAGCCTTTTGACAACGACGAAGTGAGCTGCGCGTGGGTGGCGCCTGCAACGCGTTCAGACGGAACTCCTGCCGTTCTGAAGATTGCCATGCCGCACATGGAGGGAGAGCACGAAATCCACGGGCTGCGCTTGTGGGACGGCGGCGCGACGGTGCGGCTGCTCGCGGCCGATGAAGATCTTGGCGCCATGCTCCTCGAGCGCTGCCAGCCCGGGACGCCGCTGCGCTCGCTGCCGGAACCCGAGCAGGATCGCGTGATCGCTGGACTGCTGCGACGCCTCTGGCGCTCGCCGTCTGCGCCGTACCCCTTCCGCCCACTGTCCGCGATGCTGAAGTGCTGGAGCGACGAGACGCTGGCGCAGGCGGGACGGTGGGCGGACGCCGGCCTCGTCCGCGAAGGTCTGCGGCTCTTCGAGGAGTTGCCGCGAACCACACCCACCGAAGTCCTGCTGGCGACGGACCTGCACGCGGGCAACGTTCTCCGCGCGGAACGCGAGCCCTGGCTGGCGATCGACCCGAAACCGTTCGTGGGCGATCCGGCCTACGATGCCACACAACACCTGCTCAATTGCGATGGCAGGCTGCGCGCGGACCCGCACGGGACGATCCATCGCCTGGCGGATCTTCTTGGGCTGGACCCCGAACGTATTCGACTGTGGATCTTTGCCCGCGCCGCGGCTGAGTCAGGCAGCCACTGGGGCAACGAAGGTCTGACCGCGATCGCCAGGGCAACGGCTCCGTGGATAGCAGGTTCCTGAAAAAGACCTCCAACTCACGTCCTTCCGAGCGCAGCGAGGAATCTCTTCTTTGAAAGAAAGTAACTTATGAGATTCCTCCCTGCGCTCGGAATGACATGAATCGGGTTTTGCGGCATCTTGCTAAACTAGGCTCGAAAGTGGCTACGGTGCGTGCCGCGCCACGCTTGAAGGTGGAGGCTGGACGGTCGACCGGCCCGCGGGGCCCTGTAGCATCACCGAGATCGTGCTGGCGCCGCTAGCCGTCACCGCGACATCGGGGAGGCCGTCGCCATTGAAGTCCGCGATGGCGAGGCCAGCCGGACCACTGCCGGTGGAGTAGTCCTTGCGAGCGCCAAACTTTCCCCTCCCGGAGCCGAACCGGAGGGAGATGGTGTTTGCCGCCGCATTGGCGGTGAGCAGATCGAGTTTAGCGTCCCCATTCACATCCGCAGTCGAAATCGCGCCCGGGCTCGCGCCAGTGGTGTAGGTCTGACCGGCTTGGAACGTGCCGTCTGCGTTCCCCAGAAAAACTGAAATCGTCCCGTCCGCCTCGTTCGCCACGGCAACGTCCAAATGACCGTCACCGTTGAAATCGGCGGCCGCGATCGCGAGCGGATTGTGGCCGGTGCCGGGCGGCGTCCCCTTGGTCTGGAAGGTCCCGTCTCCGTTCCCGAGCAGGGCCACCAGCGTCAGATCAACGTTGTTGGCCTCAGCCACGTCGAGGTGACCGTCTCCGTTGTAATCGCCTGCCGCAAGCGACGATGGGTTGGCGCCCTCGCCCGACGGTGTGGAGGTAGGCGCCAGAATGCCGCTGCCGGCGCCGAGCAGGATGGAGATTTCGGGCTCGACGTCGTTCGCCACCGCTACGTCGAGATTGCCGTCCTGATTGAAGTCGCCCGCCACGATGGACACCGGCGAGACGCTGCTCGCCACGGACGCTGCTGCCGTGAAGGCCCCATCGCCGTTCCCAAGCAGAACCTCCACGGTATTGTCCTGCAGATTGCCCACCGCCAGGTCCAGCTTGCCGTCGTTGTTGAAATCGGCAGCGGCAAGCGAGACGGGTTGGCGTCCCGTGGGCGGACTCGCCTGCGCCGTGAAAGTTCCGTTGCCGTTGCCGAGCAGGATCGAGAGCGAGTTGGCTCCGCTTGCCGCCACCGCAAGATCCTCCATGCCGTCGCCATTGAAGTCACCCGCCACGATCCCCTGCGGTGCGGTTCCCACAGGGATGTCGGTGCGACTGAAGGTCACTGCGCTTCTGGAATTGGCAATGGAAAAGAACTGGACGTTTGACGCGCCGCCGCCCGGGCCGGGGTTTACCGCCATAACTCGCGCCGTGCCGGCTTGACTCAACAAAGTGGTGGGCACGATTGCGCGTAGAGAATGGGCGGTCTTGAAAGTCGTGGTGAGGGGTGCGCCGTTCCACTCGATCATAGCGCCCCGCACAAAACCCGCGCCGCTTACCCTGAGCGCTACCGCAGGCGATCCCGGCGCGGCACTGGGAGGCGCCAAGGATTGAACGAAAGGGACGGAACGATTCAGCGACGCCGTTCCGGTGCCGGTCAACGCCACCTGTTGCGGGCTGTCGGTAAAGTTGTCGCTGATGACCATCGTGCCGTTCAGCGAGCCCAAAACCGCCGGAAAAAAAGTAACCGTCAGTGTGCAGGTGGCGCCGGCGCCAAGCACGGAGCCACAGTTATTGATCTCGGCATAATCGGTCGTGGCCTGGCCGCTTTCGCTCGAGAACGTGATGCCCGATATGTTCAGAACCGTGTTGGCCTCGTTCGTCAGCATCACCGTTTGTGGTGCGCTGGACGAGCCCACGGGCTGGTTGCCGAAATTCAGGCTTGTGGGCTCGATGCTCACGTCTGTCCCTACTCCGGTCAGGTTAACGAGCTGAGGGCTGCCGGCATCGCTGGTACTCACGGTGAGGGCACCATAGCGCTTACTGCTGGCGGTAGGCGCAAACACCACCGTGATCGAGCACGCGCCGTGGCCGGCAACACGCGACCCGCAATTGTTGCTGATCTGATAGTCCGGCGCGCCCGCGCTGATGCTGTTGATCGTCACCGGCGCGCTTCCCATGTTGCTGAGCGTCACCGTCTGGGGCGCGCTCGAAATGCCGACCATCTCAATGCCGAAGCTGAGCAGGCTCGGTGAAAGCACCACATTGGTGCCAACGCCGGAGAGTTGCACAAGCTGCGGACTTGTAGGATCGCTGTCCATGACGGTGAGCGTTCCGGTTCTCGGACCGGCGGCGGTCGGGGTAAAGCTGACCTTGATGGTGCAATCCGGAGGGTCGTTGGTGTTGGGCGGCACGCTTCCGTTGCAGTCATTGGTCGCGCCGAAGTCACCGGTGGTAGTGATGCTCGAGATCGTCAGGGGTGTCGAGCCGTAATTTGTCACCAGGATGCTTCGCAAAGGACTGGTGGACCCGAGCGACCTCGGCTGGAATGAAGTCGCAGGCTGGGAGACTACGGGGCAGGCGCGGGTGTTGAGCGTCAGAGGCGGCAACGGTGCTTGCGTGAAATCGAAGCTGTCGAGCAGGTCATTGGCATTGGCGTCGCGCTCGGTCAGATAGGGCAGGTTGAAGCGCTCCTCGATGAACTTCAGGACAGAAGCAGGTTCGTAGACGGAATGCGAGATGTAGCCACCCTGCGCATACTTGGCGTAAGGCGAAATAATGAGCAGCGGCACGCGGGGTCCGAGACCCCACTCATCTTCGACCGGAGGCGGAACGTGGTCGTAGAGGCCATCCGGGTCGTCCCAAGTCACGAAAATCGCCGTGTCGTTCCAGTAAGCGGAATTCATGATGGCATTGATCTGCTCGACTGTCCAATTCTCGCCCTCGCAGATCCCGTGGGTCGGGTGTTCGGATTGAGGGTTGTTGGCAATGACCCAGCTCATAGCCGGAAGCTCGCCCTGCTCGACTGCCGAGACGAATTGTTGCGGGGGAAAGAAATTGCTCGTCCAATACGATGAGTGCCGGATGTGGTCGATGCTCACGTAGCCGTTCCAGGCCGATTCCAGACCGGAGTAGTACCCCCAGGAAATTCCGGCACCGTTGAGCGAATCGGCGAGGGTTGGAATATCGAAACAGGGGTATTGATTGGTGATGTTGCCGAAGGGATCCAGTATCTGTGCGGTGATTCCGGGCGGAGCATCGCAACCGGGGTTATCTCCGGTGGGAACGGTCAGTTCGGAGATAACTCCTGCGGATGACGCAGCGACAGCATAGAGGTGTTGCGGGTAGCTGGGCCCGGGCTCCGAGGAGAACATCTCATCGGCCAGCACGTAGTTCTGCGCGTAAGCCCAGTAATTGGGCAAGTCCTGTTCGTAAGCCTGCGAGTAACAAAGATAATCTCCGTTCACCGTGCATGGATTCACGGCGGAAACGTCGAAATCGTCCATGCGGCCGTAGTCCATCGACTGGATCAAACCATTCCAACTGTGATTGAAGTCGCGCGGGTACCGGTCACCGGCATGGGATAGCGAGACGGTTTGGCCGGTGGAGATGAGACCGCTGGTGGCCCCATCGGCGCCGGGGTAGGTTCCAAAATAGCTGTCGAAGCTGCGGTTCTCCTTGATGATGAAGACAATATGCTGGATGGCCGAGTTGAAGTCCGGCTGCATGGCGCCGGCCGAAGCGCGTTCACCGGGCCGATTGCGCCCGCGAGTCTCGTCCTGGGCGCGAGCGTTCGCACCCCACATGCCGAGCGCCGTTAACGCAAGCACGGCCAGGGTGCTTGCCGGGAAGCGTGGATGAATGCCTTGCATGCGGCGATCCCCCGTGCTCGTCGTGGGTCAGTTGACGTAGGGGCGGCCCTCTGCGACCTCCCCACTCTGCCCAATGGCTCCGCGTTGCCAACGGGCAACTGCCCCGGTAGGCCGTTCATCATGCTCCCGCCGCCCCGCTGCGTCAAGAGATTGATTGTCGGGAGGGCAGGTGATAACTGGATGATCGAGAAGCAGTGGCTGGTGACCAGTTTCTTTACCCTGATCTCAAAAGTCGTAAGTAGCCTTGAGGTCTGCGGATTGCGTGGATGTAGGCTAGTGGTACGATCGCCTGTTCGAGTGTGGACGCCGATTCTCGCCCACACTTTTTGGCCCGAAGGCACTCCTTAGCCTAGATATCTCAACAAAAAAGCTTGACAGGCGGCTAGACCCATGCTATCTACGAAGCGGGGTGGGCAGACTATCTCGATCTGGAGGTCCCTGCCGTGCCCTTGCGTCGTTCCCCCGTTACTCCGGCGGCGCTGCGTGCCCGCCGTCTTAATTCCCTCAAATCCACCGGACCCCGTACCGCCCGCGGCAAGGCCTGGTCGTGCTTGAACGCCCTGCGTCACGGCCAACGCTCCCGGCGACGGACCTTTCGCGACAAGCTCGTCCGCACCGGCGACTCCGAGGCCGTTTATCTGTTCGACTTCCTCTTCGAGGAGTTGCTGAGGCCTCACGAGAGCCCGAGCGACTTCGTCTGGCGGCGCCTGGAGTCCCTGGCGGTGCGCGCCTGGTGCATTGAGAGCGGCCGGCGAGGCCGAAAAGTCGCGAAAACATGCCTACGAACGAAGCTGGAAAGTGGCGTGCGCGTCTACAGATACGCGGAACAGTTCGTGGTCCCGCGCCGCCTGACGATCACGAACAAGGCCGGATGGGGCTTCGTGCTGGTCAATCCGGCGCCGTCCCGCCGTCGGAGGGTGCGCTCGGGCTGGATTCCGGAGGTCCTGGACCTGGAAGGCGAGCCGCCCAAGGCCCGGCGGGTGGGCGGAACCTGCAATCCGGGCATGGAAGTCGTCCGGTTTGGGGAGAAGCGGGCCTCAGGCGGTGAGCCGGGATCGGGACGATCGCCCTGGGAGGCGATCCGCAGGGCCGCCGGCCGGGTCAGAGGCTCCATTCTTCGAGTGTTCGGATTGTCGCTTGGGGCCACTGTAGCGGCGGTCTGTGACCGCCGAATCGCCGTAGCGGCGGTCTCCTCAGCGCCGGTGTCCTCGTCGCTGCTGCCCAGGGACCCGATCTTTCGCGCGGTCGAAACCGAACCGCCCTTTGGGCCACGGCCCGAGGAGTTCTGGGACGATCCGGACAGTAATGATCCCGTGTCTCGTGAAGAAGCGATGCTGAGGGACAAATTCATCGCGACGTTCACAGAAGCCGCAGCACGCCGTCAGCGGGGGGCTTGACGCGCGCGCATCTGTTACTCCAATATATTGCTATGCCACATATGGAATCACAACTTTTCGATCGCGAACTGAAGAAAGGCAGCGCGGAACTGCTGATCCTCTCGCTCGTGGAGGCGCGGCCGCGCCACGGCTACGATATCGGCAAGCTGATCGAGCAGCGCTCGGACGGCGCGTTGCGTTTTCACGCGGCCTCGCTTTATCCGTTGTTGTACCGTCTGGAAAGGCGCGGCTGGCTTCAGGGGCGGTGGGTCGAGAAAGCGGGGCAGCGGAGGCGACGCTACTACCGGCTGACCGCGCTGGGGCGCGCGGTGCTGGCCTCGCAGCGTCACGGATGGCAGGCGTTCGTTCGCGCGGTCAACTCCATTACCTCGCCGGCAGAAACCGAACATGTCTGAACGGTCAGAAACGCGACACCCGCCACGGATATGGAGAGACGAAATCGCCTCGCGGTTGGCCCGACTGAAGCTGGCCCCCGCTCGCGAAGCTGAGATCATCGACGAGCTCTCGCAGCACCTGGAGGATCGCTACCGGGAATTGCTGGGTGGGGGAGTTGCAGAGGAGGAAGCCTGGAGAACGGCGCTCGAGGATCTCAGCGATCCCGAAGCGCTGGTCGAGGAACTACGCCAGGTTGAGAATCGGGTTGGAATGGAACCTATAGTTCCAGGCGCCGGAGGAGAGAAGGAGAACATCATGACCGACCTCGGTCAGGACGTGCGTTACGGACTTCGCATGATGGTCAAGAATCCGGGTTTCACCGCGGTGGCCGTGCTGACGCTGGCGCTCGGCATCGGCGCCAACACGGCAATTTTCAGCGTGCTTGACGCGGTGCTCCTGCGGCCGCTTCCGTACCCCGAGCCGCAACAACTCGTCAAGCTGTGGAGCCGCTTTACGGGCATCGGCTTGCCGAACGACCAGAATGACGTCTCAGCGCCGGAATTTCGCGATCTTCAGCAGCTCAGCCAGAGTTTCAGCGGCATCGCCGCCATCAACACCGGAACCTTCAACATCGGCGTGAAGGGCAGCCCGCAGCGAGCGATTGGGGCGAGCGTTTCTCCGAGCCTGTTCGCGATTCTGGGAGCGCGGGCGGCCCTCGGCCGCACGTTTGCCGAAAATGAGGCGCAACCCGGGCACGATCAGGAGGTCATTCTCAGCCACACGTTCTGGGAGCGTGCCTTCGGCGGCGATCGAGGCATCATCGGCAGCACTCTTCGTATAGACGCCGTTCCCTACACCGTGGTCGGAGTGATGCCTGCGGGATTCGACTATCCTCCCGGCACCGAAGTCTGGGGCCCGCTTGCCTTCTCGCCGGATGCTCTCAGCCCGAATAATCGCGGGAATCACGGATTGGAGGTGCTGGCCCGGATCACGCCCGGGATTTCCTTCGCCCAGGCGAGAACGGACATGGACCGGGTGGGCAAGACGATCATCGAGCAGAATCGCAGCAACTACCCCTACGAGAAGTATGGTTTCGCGGTCATCATGAATCCCCTGTTGGAGGAGACGGTCGGGGATGTGAAGACCTCCTTATGGGTATTGATGGCCGCGGTCGGCCTGGTTCTGTTGATCGCTTGCGCCAACGTGGCCAATCTGCTGCTGGTGCGAGCCTCCGGACGGCTGAAGGAAACCGCAGTTCGCGTCGCCATGGGCGCGAGTCCCTGGCGTCTCGCGCGCCAGTTGCTCACGGAAAGCGGGCTGCTCGGCCTGACCGGAGGCATCGCCGGGCTCATCCTCTCGCATTGGGTATTGCGGGGGCTGGTGACTCTGAGCGCCGAATCCTTGCCGCGCGCGGTTTCGACAGGAATCAGCGGCCCTGCGCTCGCCTTTACGCTGATCGTGTCGCTCGGCACAGGGATTCTGTTCGGTCTCGCGCCGGTACTGCACGTGCGCCGGGAGACGAGCTACGATGTGCTCAAGAGCGGACGCAGCACGCCGGCCGGGGTGTCGAACCGGTTACGTCGCGTGCTGGTGGTGGCCGAAATCGCACTTTCGCTGGTCCTGTTGGCCGGCGCGGGCCTCTTGCTGCGGAGCTTCGCCCAGATCCTGAAAGTTGATCCCGGCTTCCGTCCTGAAGGCGTCCTGACCGTGCGCGTGTCGCTGCCGGACGCGAAATACAGCCAGCCGCAGCAGGTCCGCGAGTTTTATCGCAACCTGCTCGGTCGCGTTCAGAGCCTGCCCGGGGTGGAAGCGGCAGGCGCGATCAATTTTCTGCCCCTCGGAGGCCAGAACAGCTCCGGCACCACGACAATCGACACCCAATCGGTTCCTCTCGAAGACAGGACCCCCGAAGTGGATTATCGCGGCGCAACGCCGGGGTACTTCAAGGCGATGGGCATCCCCCTGCTTCGCGGCCGTTTCTTCGATGCAGGAGATTCCGAAACGGCGTCGCCGGTTGCCATCGTCGACGAGACGCTGGCACAAACCTACTGGCCGAACCAGGATCCCATCGGCAAACGGATCCACTTCGGCGGTGTCAAGTCAACAATGCCCTGGATGACGGTCGTGGGCGTGGTGAAGCACGTCCACAACAGGACTCTCGAGGCGCGCTCGCGCACCGAGTTCTACTGGCCTCAGGAGCAGAATCCTTCCGGTACGATGTCGGTCGTCGTGCGCACCTCAGGAAATCCAATGAGCCTGGCCCCGACCATCGAGAAGGACGTTTCGGGGCTCGATCCGGAGTTGCCGGTGTTTCAGGTCCGGAGCATGGCCGAGGTCATGGGCGAATCGATGGCGCGCCGCCGGCTCTCCCTGGTCCTGCTGGGCGTCTTCGCCGGATTGGCGCTGCTGCTAGCCTCGATCGGCATCTATGGGGTGACATCCTACTCGGTGAACCAGCGCCAGCCGGAGATCGGATTGCGGATGGCCCTGGGCGCCCGGCGCATCCAGGTTCTGCAACTCGTGCTCAGGCAGGGCATGTTGCTCACGATCGCAGGCCTGGGAATCGGACTGGTGGCGGCACTGGTGGCCACGCGATTGATGGGCAGTCTGCTGTTCGCGGTCCGGCCTGCGGATCCGCTGGCTTTGGGCGGCGCCGCCTTAATGCTGATGCTTGTGGCGCTGCTCGCCATCCTTGTACCGGCGGGGAGAGCGACACGAGTCGATCCGGCGGTCACACTGCGATACGAATAGCGCACCACTCCTAATCCGGCAAGCCCTCTGGGAGCGATTCCACGGGCTTGCCCCCCTTCCTCTCACACCACGGCAAAGCGCAATGTCGGTGTCGGCGTTCGGACCGGCCCTCGGAGCAGTTGCACTCTCCCCCGTCGGGTCAAGCCATCGAAAAGATTGAGGCCGAATCCTGCCCCGGCTCGCCTGCGAAGCCCGTTAGGTAATCGGAGCGAGGGCGGAGATGGCGCAAGCTCGGAGCGAGTGCAGTGGCAGGTGGATTGGGAATGGTGTCCCGACTGAGTAAGCGCGCTTGCGATAAGATGAGAATTGTCCCTGCGGAGGAAATGGTGTCCGTCAAAATCACTGGAGTCCTTCCGAACACGATGGACAGCGTGGTGCGCGCCGTGCTGCGGCGAGCGCTTGATTGCCGGCCGGAGCCCTTCGTGGTCCACATCTCACGGCCCCACTCGGACCTGGTTATTCACATCCAGCAGCCTTTTGACAAGCGGCTGAAGTTCAGCAGCGCCGGCGAATCCGAAATCGCGCGAGAGCTGTTCACGACCGTGACGGAGATCGCCGAGGGCGAACTCGGACCTGCACCCGCAAGCGTCGAACGCCGGTCCTGAGAGCAGCGTGGCGGGCGAATTCGCCTGCTACAGCAGCTTGGCGCCGAGATAGAGAAGGGTCGTGGCGAGCATCGGCCGGAGCAGTTTCTCGGGGAAAATGACGCTCAGCCGGCTGCCGATCACCACGCCCGGAACCGATCCGATCAGAAGCTCGATGAGCAGCTTGGGGTTCACGGTCCCGAGTCCCATGTGACCAATGGCTGACACGCCCACCAGGAACAGCGCGTGGAAGATGTCGGAACCCACGAGCTTTTTGAGAGGCGTGGTCGGGTAGATGAACACCAGCGAGGCCACAATCATGGTGCCGCTGCCCACCGAAGTGATGCTGACCAGGAATCCCACCACGAGCCCAACCAGCGTGGTGATCCACACCGGTCCCCTGGCGAGACCTTCCATGCCGACCATCGGGAGCTTCGATGCGAAGAATGTGCGGAAGAAGAGCGTCAGGGCCACACCGATCAGCGCAGTGCCAAGAACCATCACCACCAGATGGTCTTCGGACTTGATGCCGTGGTGCCGCAGAATGGCTAGCAAGGCGATGCCGCAGCAGGCTCCCGGAATGCTGCCGATCGCCAGCCTTTTGACGATGCGGGTGTCGACTGTCTGCTGCTTGAAGTGAACGATCGAGCCCACGCCCTTGGTCAGCGCATTCCACACCAGGTCGGTCCCCACAGCAAGCGTCGGACGCGCCAGATTGAAGAGGATCAAGGCCGGCGTCATGAGCGCTCCGCCGCCCATGCCGGTCAACCCGATCAGCACACCGACAAACAATCCGAGGAGGGAAACCCTGTAGTCCATGGAACCTCACTGAACAAAGGCCGCAGTCGTCCGCCAAATTCGACTACGAACATCAAGTCTATGGATTTGGAAGGGTAGCACATCACGACTGCTTCTGCCAAGCATTTCAGATGTTGCAAAGGCGACTATTGCCCGAGTGCGACAGGAGGGTTACGCCGGATTGCAACGGGCACTCTTGCTCCAGGCCCAGGTTCGGTTAATGAGGTCTTCGAGATAGAGCTTTTCCTTCTTCAGGTCTTTCATTTGCTTGGGTCCCGAAATCTCACGATCGATCGTAACGGCGCCGCGATATCCCAAGTCTTTTAGACGCGCCAGCAGCCTGGGAAAATTCACTTTTCCCTGCCCAATCGGCACCTCCCGGCCGAGATCGCGCGGATTCGTGGGATACAGGCCATCCTTGGCGTACATACCCTGCACGTATTTCCCAATCACGTCGAGCGCATCCACAGGGTCCGCCTTGCCGTAAAGGATCAGATTTCCGCAGTCGAAGTTCAATCCCTGGTTGTCCAGCCCGACGTCCTGGATGGCGCGCAGCAGGGTGATGGGGGTTTCCTGACCCGTCTCGTACCGGAACTGCTGGCCGTGCTCGCGGCAATAACCGGCGACTTCGCGGATCGAGTCGACTGTTTCCTTGTAATTCGGATCGTTCGGGTTCTCGGGGATAAATCCACAATGCGTCTGAACCGCGGGGAACCCCATGACGTGTGCGAAATCGGAGGCGCGCTTGATGTGTTCGATGCGTGTGGCGCGATACTCGCGTGGCACCAATCCGATCGTGAGCGGACCCTTATAAAAGTCGTAGTCTTCCGGGCCCGGGCCGGTCACAACGAGCGAGGTCACTTCCAAGTGATAATGCGCCAGCGCCTCGCGCAGACGCTCCGCCGCCTCTGGCCCGTAAGTATTCCCAAGCACCTGACAGGTGGGCACGCCCAGTTCATGCACCTTGGCCAGCGCAGCCTCGGGGCTCTCATCGATATCGACGATGAGGCCAAGCGGCATCGGCTTGCCGGACTGACTTTGCGCGCCGAGTGCGCCCGGGCTCGGAGCACGGCCAATTGTGGCCGCTGCCCGTGTGAAGGCCAGGGTTCCGGCGCCGGCAACCGAGATCTCCAGGAACTCGCGGCGATTGATGTTATCCATGCGAGTGGTTCCTCGAATCGTCGGAGACGTAGACCGAAACGCAATCGTATCCCAATTCCGGTTGCGGTTGTGCATCGCGTCTTGAACTCTGCACGAAATCGGAGAAAATGGACGCGTGGCATCGAAGCACGAAATTCCTCTGATGGGCCTACTGCTCGTGGTGCTCGCAGGGACGCGGGCTTTCCCTCAGCAATCCAGTTCTCCGGCGCACGCGAAGGCCGCACCGCAATCCAGTTTGCCCCGCGGCACCCTTGCGGTTACGGTGCTGGACGAAAACAAAGCGGCGGTACCAGCGGCGCGCGTCGTCGTCACCGGTCCGGGTGGGAACGGAACCTGCGAGACCGATTACGCCGGACACTGCCAGATTGTGGGCCTCGCGGCCGGCACCTATGAGCTCAGAGTCGAGAAAGAGAGCTACTTTGCGGCCCTCGAAAAGAATCTGCAGATGAGCGCGGCCGAGGGTGCGGCGGCGGATGTCACTCTGGGTCATCAGCGGGAGCTGGTCGAGCGCGTCGACGTGATCTACTCGCCGCCGATGATCGATCCGCAGAAGACCACGCTGAGCAACACGCTGGACGAACGGGACATCATCGACCTGCCCTACGGCGTGGAGCGCGACCTGCTTTACTCGTTTCCCCTGCTGCCTGGAGTGCTGCCCGACGCCACCGCCCAAATTCACGTGGATGGCTCCGACAGTCCTGAGACCATCTATCAGCTCGACGGATTCACCTTCAACGCACCGGAGAGCCGGAATTATCTCAGCAAGCTCAGTGTGGACGCCGTGCGCGCGGTGTCGCTCCAGAATTCGCGTTACCCGGTGGAATATTGGGGCGGGTCGGGCGGAGTGCTGAGCGTGAACACCGGCATGGGCGATGACCAGTTCAGGTTCGTGGGCACTGACTTCCTGCCTTCGCTGACTGAGAATCACGGGCTTCACATCGGAAGCTTTTATCCCCGGTTCATGGTGACCGGTCCGCTGAAGAGGGGCAAAGCGTGGTTCCTGTTCGCGCCCCAGGCTGAGTACGATCAGACGTTCTATACCGACTTGCCCGCCGGTCAGAACAACGTCAAATCGTGGGGCTACAGCCCGCTCGCCAAAGCCCAGGTGAACCTCGCTTCGAAGAACATCCTGACCGGAAGCTTCCTGTTCAACGGCTTCGGCGAGAACAATGCCGGACTGTCGCAATTCACACCCGTTTCCGCGACCATCGACTTGCGGCAGTCGAACCATCTGCTCTCGCTGAAGGACCAGATGTTCCTTTCAAGCGGCGCCGTGCTCGAAGCGGGCGTGGCGGAGACGGCATTCTACGCCCACAGCGCGCCCAAGGGCGATCAGACTTATGTGCTCGGACCGAGCAGCGCCAGCGGTAACTACTTCGAATCGTCGATCGCACACTCGGGCCGGGTCGAAGGCATCGGCAATCTCATCGTGCCGGCCGTCCACGTTGCGGGCGAGCACGAGCTGAAGTTCGGCCTCAATCTTGACCGCATCACGTTTGATGAGTCGCTGTTGCGAAATCCCTACGAGATCGTGCGTCAGGACGGGACGCTCGCCCGGGCCGTGAGCTTTACCGGACCGCGCGCCTTCACCCTCGACAACTTTGAGGCGGGCGCATACGCGCAGGATCGCTGGTCGGTGACGAAGCGGCTGACGCTCTCGCCGGGCGTGCGCTTTGACTGGGATGAGATCGTGCGCGCCGTCAACATCTCGCCGCGCTTCGCCGTCAGTTACATGCTGGCGTCGCGCGGCGACACCAAGCTGGTGGGCGGCGTGGGCATCTACTACGATTCCACCAACCTCTATCAGCTCTCCCTCCCGCTCGAGGGCCCGCGCCTGGACACGTTCTACAACGCCGCCGGCACGGCGCCGCTCGGTCCGCCGATCGTCACGCAGTTTCAACTTGCGCCGGGGACCTTGAAAGAGCCTTACGTGATCAATTGGAGCGGCGGCGTGGAGCGGAAGCTGCCCGGCTCGATTTACGCCGATTTTGAATACCTTAATAAACGGGGCCACGACGGCTTCGCGTATTTCAATAGCTGCACGACGATCGCGGGCTGCCTGGACGGCATGTTCAACCTGCTCAACGCTGAGACCGCTCATTACGATGCCGGCCGCGTCACGGCGCGCCGCCAGTTCCGGGGCGGCCACTTCGTTTTCGCCTCCTATACCGAATCCAAGGCCGCGTCCAACGCCGGGCTGCAGTTCAGCCCGGAGAACCCGCTCTACGGTCCCCAGTTGCCGGGCCCGCTGCCCTGGGACTCGCCGCATCGGTTTCTCTCCTGGGGATTCCTGCCGCTCATTCGCGGCTTTGACCTTGCCTACTCCGTGGACGCCCGAAGTGGTTTTCCGTTCTATCTCGTGAACCAGAACCAGCAGCTCGTCGCCGGGCCCGGCGCCGATCGTTTTCCTGCCTACTTCTCGCTCAATCTCGCTGCGGAGAAGCGCTTTCATCTTTTCGGATTCTTGTGGGACCTGCGTCTCGGCTGCAACAACGTCACCGATCGACAAAACGCGGGGTACGTCGACAATAACGTGGACTCGCCGACGTTCCTCACCTACAGCGCTGTTGAGGGTCGCGTATTTACAGGAAGGGTCCGGTTGCTCGGCCGGAAGTAGTGGTCCGGACTGCGAACTGAGCAACTCCGAACCGACTCCGGACTGAACGACTCCGGACTGACTTGACTGAGTGTCACGCCTTGCCGATCACCAGCCGGTCGAAGCGCTGGCTCAGGTCGCGCAGATACGCTTCGTCGCCGCCGTCGAGTTCGGTGATCACGGTCCCGGAGTAATGAATCTCGGCTAGCGCTTTGCGGACTTCGGGCCAGTTCACATCGCCATCGCCGAGGTTCACCCACTGGTAGCCGTCGTCGCTGCGCTTAAAGTCCTTGACGTGCATGTCGACGATGCGGTGGCCGAGCGTCCGGATCCAATCCTGCGGATATCCGTACAGCACGACGTTCCCGACGTCGAACCACGCCTTCACCCATGGGCTTTTGAACTCGTCGACGTAGGTGGCAAACTCCAGCGGGCTGAGCAGGAACTTGTTCCACACCTCCTCCAGCGCGATGACAACTTTGAGCTGCTCGGCCAGCGGCAGGAGCTTGCGAATCTGAGTCTGCGAGCGCTTCCAGGCGTCGCGATAGCTCGTCTCCGCATTCACCACGGCCGGCACCAGTAGAACGTACTTGGCGCCCCAGAAATTCGCGTTGTGCAGCGATGTCCGCATTCCGTTGAGGCTCTTCTCCACCACCGCCGGATCCGCCGACGAGAGCGGATATTTCCAGTGGTCCATGTTCATCACGGAATCGATGCGCATCCCAGCGGTTTCAGCGGCGCGCTTGATCTCGATCTGATCGGCAGGCTTGGGCGTGGTGTTCACCTGCAGCGCTTCGAAGCCGACGTCGCGCGCCAGCTTGAAGCGATTCTCATAGCTCATGTCCTTGGGCAACATGTCCACGAGGATGCCCTTCTTGACAGGCAGTGTGCCGGAAGGATTGCTCATTGCCGCTGAAGCCGCCTGCGATCCGGACGCTCGTGCAGCGTCAGTCAGAGCCAGACTCGTCACTCCGGCCGCAGCAATCGAGGTCTTCAGAAAGTCCCGACGGGATCTGTTTTTTGACATGAGTTGTCAGCACCTCTTTACGCTGGGATTGTCTACCCAGGCGACCGAATCAAGGTCCCTGCGAGCTCCATGCACCTCGATCCTAAACACAGAAGGCACAGAGGTTCACTGAACCCGTGTTCCTCACGTGCAGCTTCGTCTCCGCGTGCGAAGAAGTTCCACCGCAGAGATCACAGAGACCACGGAGAAGGGTCTCTGTGGCCTCCGTTCTCTGTGGTGAAATTCTCTTTTGCCTGCAGCTCAGGCCCCGCCAGGCCTACTTTTTTGCGATTCACAGAGCTCACGGAGTCCAAATCGTCCATTGGGCTGGCTCTGAATTCACAGAACGACTCTCGCCCGATTGTCATCCCCGCGGCGAAAGCGGGGGTCCGCCCAATGGATTCCCGCTTTCGCGGGAAATGACGGCAGGCGAGAGAAAGAGTGCGGATTCTTGAATTGACCCGTTGCGCGAAATCGCGGGACACGAAATCGTGGCACCTTGAGCTGCTCCTAACCTATCCGCGATAATTCAGCTTCTCCAGATCAATCCCTGCCTCCCAAACTTCCGTCGATCCCATCAGATCGTCCCAGGTTACCGGCTTGTTGCTGTAGGCCGCCGTGCGCCCCATCATGCACGTGAGCGCTGAAATCGCGCCCTGCTCCGCCTGATTGTGAAACTGCCCGCTGCTGATGCTCTCGACGAACGCCTTTTTCTTTTCCGGATCGGCCTCGGCGAGGTTGTCGGAGAATTTGCCGGTGGCCGAGAACTGCCCGCCACCGGTGGACTGGGTATTACCTTCCGGCTGCCAGGGTTCGTCGCCCCAGATGCCGAGCGGCCCTGAATAAGGCGATTGAGAAGTGCCTTTGGTGCCGAAGAACCGCTCGGTCACATCGAACCAGCCCTTGTTGAATTGCGTCGAGCTGAACGTGACTGCGATGTCCTTGGGATAGTAGTAGACCACGTTGTAGTGGCTGTACGCCGTGTCGCCGGAGGGGCGGCCTTCCGTGCCGCCCGTGGCCGCCGCTTTTACCGGATGGCCCTGCAGAATCCAGTTGCAGATGTCGATGGCGTGGATGTTCTGCTCCACGATGATGTCGCCGGAGAGCACGCGATCATGCACCCAGTTTCGCAGCCGGCGCTCCTCATCAGTGGCGTTCGGCCACGCCGGACGATCGATGTATCCGGCGATATAGTGCGCCTCCCCGGAGGCAATCTGTCCGAGCGCGCCTTCGTGAATGCGACGCACCATTTCGACGAATATCGGGCAACTGCGGATCTGGAACCCCACGTCGAGGCTCAGGCGGCCCTGCGCCTGCTTGCCGATCTCGATCACCTTCTGCGCGCCGGGAACGTCCACCGCAACGGGCTTCTCGCAGTAGGCATGTTTTCCGGCTGCGACCACCGCTTCGAGATGCTGGACGTGAAAAATTGGCGGCGTGGCGATCACGATGGCGTCCACGCCATTCGAGGCCGCGATTTGCTGGTACGCATTGGGGCCGAGGAACAACTGCGAGGGATCGATGGCGCCGTAGCCTTTTCCTTGCTGGTACCCGTCGAAATGCTGGCGGCCCTTCTGCAACTGGTCCTGGAAGAGATCGCCGAGCGCTGTCACGCGCGCGCCGCCGGTGTCGACTAGGTTCGTCGCGTCTTCGGTGCCGCGTCCGCCGCAGCCGAGCAGGCCCACGCGAACCGCGGAATTGGCCTGCGTACCGCGAACGAGTCCCGGCTTGAGTATCATGAATCCCGCGGCCGCCGCCGCGGTGGTGCCGATGAACTCGCGACGATTCAGTGCCTGCTTCTTCTGACCTGCCTCAGTTTGACGCATGGGCGCCTCCTTGTTAAGGGACACTTAATGAATGGATGATTATAGCTGATTTGAAGCTCCGGGGCGTGGCTCCCCAGCAAATTGGAAAACTCCGGACAGAGGCGAGTTGCTGGGGCGAGCGGCTGTGTTCGTCAGCGTCGATCGATGGGGACATACTTCCTGTTCGTCGGACCGGTGTATTCGGCCAGGGGCCGGATCAGCCGGTTATGCGCGTACTGCTCGAGCACGTGCGCCGACCAGCCGGAGATGCGGCTCACGGCGAAGACCAGCGGATAAAGATCGACGGGAATGCCGAGCACGTAGTAGGCGGACGCGGAGTAGAAATCTACGTTGGCGTTGATGTTCTTCTCGCGGATCATCAACTGCTCGATCTTGAGCGACATGTCAAACCACTTCGGCTGGCCAGCGTTGCGCCCCAACTCCTCTGACATGCGACGCAGGACCCAGGCGCGCGGATCTTCCGTGTGATAGACGCGGTGGCCGAAGCCCATGATCTTCTTCTTCTGCGCAAGCAGGCTATGGACGTAATCTTCGGCCCTGTCGACGCTTCCGATCTCCAGCAGCATTTTCATCACTTGTTCGTTGGCGCCGCCGTGTAGCGGGCCCTTCAGGGTGCCGATGGCGGAAGTGATGGCGGAGTGCATGTCCGACAGGGTGGACGCGGTCACGCGCGCCGCGAAGGTGGAGGCATTGAAGCTGTGGTCCCCATGCAGGACAAGGGCCACGTCAAACCAGTGCGCGCCCTCGGGCTTGGGCACGTTCCCAGTGAGCATGTAGAGGAAATTCGCCGCGAAGCCGAGCTTCGGATCGGGCTCGACCGGTTCCTTGCCGTCGCGAATGCGGCCGAAGGCGGCCACGATGGTCCCCATCTGGGCGGTCAGGCGCAGCGCCTTCCGCCGGTTGGCGTCGGTCGACATATCCTCGGCTTCGGGATCGTAAAGCGAGAGGGCTGAAACCACCGTGCGCAGCGTCTCCATGGGATGCTGGGGGGGCGGCAGGCGCTTCATCAATTCCATAATTTCCGCCGCCACCGGCCTGTTTTCCACGAGTTGCTGCGTGATCTCATCGAGTTCGGCGCGATTCGGCAGACGGCCATACCAGAGCAGGTAAACGACCTCCTCGAACGTAGAATGCGCGGCCAAGTCCTTGATATCGTACCCGCGATAGGTAAGAATCCCGTGCTCGCCGTCGATGGAGCAGATTTCGGAATTGTCGATGACAACGTCTTGCAGTCCCAGTTTGACTTCCGGCATGGCAGACCTCAGTGGCGTGAGAGCGTTGTTAAAAGCCATGATAGCACGAATGACCGAGCGGAACGCTCCGGTTGTTATAACAGGTAATATCTCCAGTTTCGCGCTCTGGGGCATCCGTCCGCGCTGCGAACCAACCAGCCCACTGAGAAACACCCCAAGTCGGTCGGCGGAGCCAGCGTCACGCCGAGCCTTCCCGCTCAATCGCTGATCTCGATGTAGACGGGACCATGAGATGGCCATGCTGAAGCTCACAACGAAGACAAGTCTGGAGAGGCAGGGTCAGTACGACCGACGCTGTCGACTTGCGAATCGCTGGTCTCTCCGCCTGAGGAGTCTTTTTGGACGGTGCGAAAGCCCACTGCAGGTTGAACATCATGAAACCTAGTGGCCTCATTTCGTAACAAGGGCGCTGTGGTCCGGCATCCGTTTTAGCGCAATCGAGTTGCATGTTTGGTCTCAAAACTCGAACTG
>Ga0335085_10001420_pt1 | contig 51282 bp, 51 predicted proteins | sample Lox_Sample_45_FD_206712 | JGI IMG/M metagenome (GOLD analysis project Ga0335085, IMG submission 206712) | Soil microbial communities from Loxahatchee National Wildlife Refuge, Florida, United States - Lox_Sample_4.5 | ecosystem: Environmental > Terrestrial > Soil > Wetlands | place: USA... | reverse complement strand
ACGTGCTCGCGCCCTTGCCACTTTCCACTCGCCCTTCGCCACGACTTCCAGTCGCCACTCGCGCGGCAATGTTCCTGCTACCCATCCAATGTCGGACTCGCGCCGTACGCTCCACTCGCGAGTCGCGCTCAGCTCGTCGTGCCCGTCGCGCGCGTCGCGGCCTGCAACGCCTTCCGATTGTCGACGATCTTCGCGTTCTGGCGGAGGTTCTGCACGTACTGCTGCACCATCTGCTCGCGGATGCGCTGCTCCACCTGGCTGCGCTGCAGCGCCTTCTGCTTGTCCCACAGCATGCTGTCGGCGAGGGAGCGCGAGTCCACGCGCTCCACGACGAGGGCCGTGCGCGAGCGCGACGGCTCGCCGACCTTGCCCACGGGAAGGCCGAACGCGGCGCCCACCGCCTCGGTCCCGATGCCGATCGCCGTCGTCGGGCCCGTGCGTGAGAACAGAGGCGTAGTCATCGGGAAATAGCCGAGGGACTTCGCTCCCTGTTCGAACCCCTGCGCCGCCGCGGCGGACGCCAGCTGCTGCGCCTTCGGCATCAGCTGATCGAGCTTCTTCTCGCGCGCGAGGAGCGAACGGATCTGGTCCGTGAGCTTGTCGAGCGACGGCTTGGCGGACGGCGTGAGCGAATCGAGGCGCACGAGGTAGTACGCATCGTCGGCATCGATCAGTTCGCCGATCTCGCCCGGCTTCGCGCCGTCGAACGCCCACGCGCTCGCGCCGGGCACGCTCCGGCCGTTCCACGCCGCGCCCGTCCCCTCCGACACGCTCACGTGCCCCGTCTCCAGCCCGAGCGACCTCGCGGTGCTGTCGAGCGCGAGCGGGGACGCCGAGCCCGCCGCCTTCGCGAGCTGGTCCGCGCGCCGGTCGGTGGCGGTCGCGGCGGAGTCGCTCTGCTGGATCGGGATCAGGATGTGGTGCGCGGTCACCGAGTCGCCCTTGCGGGAGTCGACGCGGATGATGTGATAGCCGAACGGCGTGAGCACCGGCGCCGAGATCGCGCCGATCGGGAGCGAGAACACCGCGGTCTCGAACGCCGGCACGTACGCGCCGCGCCCCGCCGTGCCGAGCGCGCCGCCGTTCGCGGCCGAGGCCGTGTCCGCGCTCTCGCGCTTCGCGACGTCCTCGAACTTCGCCCCCTTCAGGATCTCGAGCCGGATCGCCTCGGCCTTCGCGCGGGCGCGCGCGCTGTCGGCCGCCGTCACGAGCCGCGGGAGGCGCGCGATCGTGAGCACCGCGTGCCCCGGGATGTCGGCGAAGAACTTCTGGTGCGCGTCGAAGTACGCCTTCACCGCGCTGTCGGACACGTGCACCGCGCTGTCGGGCACGGCGTCCGCGGCGAGCGCGACGTAGGTGACCTTCGCCGAATCGCGCGTGTCGCGCCACAAGCGCCAGAGCTGCGCGTCGGTCGCGTAGACGGGGGTCGCGATCTGCTCGTAGAGCTTCGACTTCATGAGCGCTTCGCGATAGTACGCCTCGAGCATCGCGAGCACTCCCTGCTGGCGCGCGGCGGGGGACGCGAGGAAGCGCTGGTACTTCTGGAAGTCGAACTTCCCTTCGGTCTGGAACTCCGGGCTGCGCGCGAGCGGCGGATACGGCTGTTCCATGGCCGCCTGCTGCACCTCCTGGTCGGACACCGTGATCCCGCGCCTCGCGTACTCCTGCTGGAGGAGGAGGTCGGTCACGAGCTCGTTGAAGAGCTGGTTCTCGAGCACCTGGTCCTCGTCCGCGTCGGGCGTGCGCCCCGTGCGCTGCTGCGCTTCCTGGAGCCGGTCCCGGAGCGCGCGCGACCAGTTGTCGTACGTGATCGCCGTGCCGTTCACCTTGGCCACGGTCGAGCCAGCGGTCACGGCGCGGTCGCTCAGTCCCGACTGTTGGTAGAAGACGAAGCCGATCAGGAACATCGCGGCGACGAACCACCAGATCCACTTGGCGGCGGCGCGCATGCTTTGCAGCATCGGACGGGACTCCTCGTGCTACGGATGAGGGTGGCGGAGCGGCGCTTCGGGAGCCGGAGAATCTAGCCCGCGTTCGCGCGTAAAATCAAGACAGCGTATGACTTCCGATTGACTTGGATCGTCAGATATCGGTAAGTTGCCGTCTCTCTCCAAGCCCCGTCCCGGCGGCGATCCTGAGGGAATGAATGGCCGAGTCCGCGCTGATCGACGATCTGCTCCGACAGTACGGCGAGAACCCACGGCGTGTGTTCGCGCGCCTGGCGAATGAATACCGCAAGCAGGGGGACCTGACCACGGCGATCGAGATCTGCCGGACGCAGGTGCCCCTGCAGCCGACGTACATCTCGGGATACATCGTGCTCGGGCAGGCGCTGTTCGAGAGCGGGCAGCTCGACGAAGCGCGCGCCACGTTCGAAGCGGCGATCGGGCTCGATCCGGAGAACCTCATCGCGCTCCGCCAGCTCGGCGACATCGCGCGCATGGGGGGCGATCTCGACGGCGCGCGCGGCTGGTACTACCGGCTGCTCGAGGTCGATCCGCAGAACGACGAGGTGGCGGCGCACGTGCGCTCGCTCGAGGCGGCGCCGGCGGCGCCATCCGACTCGACCACCGGCGAGCACGTCTCGTGGAGCGACATCAATCCCGAGCGCGCGACGCCGCCGCGGCCCGTCGCGCCGCTCCCGCGCCTCACGCTCGGCGTCATCCCCGAGGATCTGAGCGCGGAGCCCGCGCGTCCGGCGGAGCCGCCGGAGATGAGCCCGACGGAATCCGTGCCCGCATCCGCCGACGCGATGCCGACGATGGTGCTCGACACGCGCGCCACCGTCCCGAAGCCGGCGGTGCCGGGCGCGCAGCCGCCCACGATCGAGCGTCCGGTGGTGCCGAAGCCCTCGGTGCCGGCCGCGCCTCCCGCGCCACCCGCGCCCGCGGCTCCGAGCGCCGCGATCGCGGAGCCGGCGGCGCCTCCCGCGGCGCCGGTGCCGCGTCTCTCGGGTCTCGAGATCACCGGACTCGAGGAGTTCGCGCAATTCTCGCAGCCGATCGCGCCGCCGCCTCAAACGCCCGCGGCTCCCGCGTCGCCTCCGGCGGCCGCGGAGCTGCCGCCGCTCGAGGCCATGACGGGCGAGTTCACGGCGCCGTCCGCGCCGCCGCCGGAGTTCCACGCGCCCACGGCGGAGCCCGAAGAAGAGGAGCCGGCGCTCTGGTCGCCGCCCACCAACACCGCGGAGATCGCGGCGCAGTCGCCCCCCGCGGCGGACTCGCTGCGCGATACGCTCGCCTTCCCGACGCCGCGGAACGTGCCCGCGTATGACGACGAGCCGGCCGCGCCGCCTCCCGCTCCTCCGGTGGCGCCCGCAGCACGCGTGACCGACAAGCGCGTCGGGGTGGACAACTGGGGCTCGGTGGACACCGAGCTCCCCCCTCCCGCGTCGAATGTGACCGAGGCGCCGTACGATCCCACCGTGGGCCGCATGCTCGACCTCGGCAGTGGCGGCGGCGGCGAGGTGCCATCGGCATTCATGACCGAGACGATGGCGGAGCTCTATCTGCAGCAGGGCTACACGCAGGAAGCGCTGCAGATCTACCGCCAGCTCGCCGCGATGCGTCCCGACGACGCCTCGCTCAAGGAGCGGATCGCGCGGCTCGAGCGGGGTTCGCGCTCGAGCTTGAACGTGGTGGCGCAGGTCTCCGAGGACGTGATCACCGCGGCGCAGGCGCGCGGTTCGAAGCCGGCGCAGACGAGCCGCAGCTTCTTCGGCGGACTCGCGTCGCGCCGCGCGCCGGCCACGCCGCCGAGCTCCGCCGCGCCCGTGCCAATGGCGGATGTCCGTGCGCCCGCGCCGGCTCCGGTCGCGCCGGCCCCGCGGGCCGCGCCCGAGGCGGTCGCGCCCCCGGCACCGGTGGTGCCGGCCGCCAGCCCGCCGGCGCCGGTCGCGCCCATCGCGCCGCCCTCCGCGCCGATGGCCGCCGCGCCGGCTGCCCCCGTGCGCACGCCCACGGAGATCTCGAGTCTCTTCGCCGATCGCGCGGCCGCCGCCGATGAGGCCGCGGCTTCCGCGCTCGCGAGCGCGTTCGTGGAGGAGACCACGTCGGGCACGCCCACCCCCGCCGCGGCGCAGCCGAGCCGCGCCGCGTCACAGCCGCTCTCGCTGGACGAGGTGTTCCGCGGGCAGCGCCCCACCACGGATGCGCAGCGCGCGAGTCCCAACGTGACGTTCGATGAGTTCTTCGCGCCGCGCACGAGCGGCGCCATGGCCGCGGTGGATCCGTCGTCGCCCGCGCGTCCCGCCGACGGCGCGCCGCCCGAGGCCGACCTCGCGCTCTTCCATGAGTGGCTCGACGGCCTGAAGAAATAGTGCGGATCGCCATCCTGAACGGGCCGAACCTGAACCTGCTCGGCACGCGCGAGCCGGAGATCTACGGACGCGAGACGCTCGCGGACGTCGAGAAGCGCCTGCGCGCCGTGGCGAAGGAGCTCGGCGTCACGCTGCAGTTCGCGCAGACGAACGGGGAGGGGGAGATGGTCGACGCCATCCAGCAGCTGCGCGGCAAGTGCGACGGGGCGGTGATCAACGCCGGCGCGTACACGCACACGAGTCTCGCGATCCCCGATGCGTTCCGCGCGGCGCAGGTGCCGTACGTGGAGGTGCACATCTCGAACATCTTCGCGCGCGAGCCCGAGCGCCGGCGCACGACGCTCGCCGGCGGCGCGGTGGCGCTGATCACGGGGCTCGGCACGCGCGGGTACGAGTACGCGCTGCGCGGGCTCGTCGCCCAGCTCGAAGCCCGTGGCTGATCCGCGCCCCGCGCGGCTCGCCGCGCTCCGCGCCGCGCTCGCGGCGCAGGCCGTCGACGGCGTCCTCCTGACCGACCTCGCGAACATCCGCTACCTCACCGGGTTCGGCGGATCGAACGCGGTGGTGGCGGTGACGATGACGGGGATCCTCCTCGTGACCGACTTCCGCTACCAGGAGCAGGTGAAGGAGGAGGTCGGGGACTTCGCGCGCGTCGCGATCGACCTGACGAGCATCTGGAACGCGCTCTGGCGCATCCTCCCCGAGCTCGGCGCGACGACCATGGGGTTCGAGAGCGCGCACCTCGTGCATCGCGAGTTCGCGCGCGTGCTGCAGATGGGGGACAAGTGGATGTGGCGTCCGCTCGTGGACGTGGTGGAGTCGCTGCGCGAACGGAAGGACGCGGGGGAGCTCGACGCGATCGCGCGCGCCGCCGTGGTCGCGACCGACGCGCTCGCGCGCACGCTCCCGCAGGTGCGCGCGGGGCTGACGGAGCTGCAGATCGCGGGCATCCTCGAGCGCGAGCTGCGCGACGGCGGGAGCACGGGATTCCCGTTCGAGACCATCGTGGCCTCGGGGGCGCGCAGCGCGCTCCCGCACGCGCGCGCGAGCGGGCGCACGGTCTGCCCCGGGGAGTTCCTGTTGTTCGATTTCGGCGCCGTGGTGGACGGCTACGTGAGCGATGTCACGCGCACGTTCGTCGTGGGGCGCGCGAGCGCCGAGCAGCGCGAGTTCTACGAGGTGGTGCGCGAGGCCAACGCGCGCGCCAGCGCGGGGGTGCGCCCGGGCATGACCGGGCGGGATGCCGACGCGCTCGCGCGGAGCTACATTGAGGGCCGGGGATTCGGCGAATCCTTCGGGCACGGGCTGGGGCACGGCATCGGCCTGGAGGTGCACGAAGCGCCGCGTCTCTCGCGTACGGCGGAGGGGATGTTGCCGGCCGGAGCGGTGGTGACGATCGAGCCCGGCATCTATCGCGCCGGGTGGGGCGGCGTTCGCATCGAGGACGATGTCGTGCTCGAGGCGGCGGCGCCGCGCATCTTGACCGACTTCCCGCGCCAGCTGATGGAGCTGGCCTGAGCGCACGATTCACGCACGAGCCGAGACCGCCATGATCGACTTGCGCTACGTGAAGAAGCTCGTGGACCTGCTCGACAGCTCCACGGTGGATTCGATCGAGATCTCCTCCGACAAGGGGATGAAGATCCGGATCTCGAAGACGCCGCAGCAGCGCGGGACGGTGCAGGTGGCGTCGCCGATGGCGATGCCCGCGATCATGCCCACGGTGGCGCGTGCGACTCCCGCGGAAGGCGCGCCCGCGATCGCGCCGGACGGGGAGAGCGCGCCCTCCCCGCCACGCTCGAAGCTCCTCGAGGTGAAGTCGCCGATGGTGGGCACGTTCTACCGCGCCCCCGAGCCCGGCGCGGCGCCGTACGTCACGGAGGGCGGGCGCGTCGAGAAGGGGCAAGGCCTCTGCATCATCGAGGCGATGAAGATCATGAACGAGATCGAATCGGAATACTCGGGCGTGGTGCGCGAAGTCTGCGTGGCCGATGCGCACCCCGTGGAGTACGGCCAGGTCCTCTTCCGCATCGACCCCAATGGCTAGTACGACGCAGGTCCCCGCGCAGCGCGACGTCCCGGAGCCGGCGAACCCGGCCGCCTTCAACTTCAAGGCGGTGCTCCAGCGGATGATCCAGCAGAACGCCTCGGACCTCCACCTCAAGGTGGGACGTCCCCCGGTGCTGCGGATCAACGGCGACCTTTCGACGCTCGACATCCCGCCGCTCCGCCCGGAAGATCTTAAAGTGCTCGCCGAGCAGATCATGACGCCGAAGCAGGTGAAGGAGTTCGCCGAGAACAAGGAGGCGGACTTCGCGATCGGCGTGCCGGGCATCGGGCGGTTCCGCGTGAACGTGTACCAGCAGCGCGGCACGATCGCGTACGCGCTGCGCGCGGTGCCCTACCAGGTGAAGACGATCACCGAGCTGAACCTCCCGCCGGTGGTGGAGGAGGTCGCGATGCGCCCGCGCGGCCTCGTGCTCGTGACGGGGGTGACGGGCTCGGGCAAGAGCACGGCGCTCGCGGCGATGATCCAGCACATCAACGAGAAGCGGCACGCGAACGTGATCACCATCGAGGACCCGATCGAGTTCCTGCACCGCGACAACAAGTCGAGCATCAACCAGCGCGAGGTGGGCGCGGACACGGGCTCGTTCGCCGTCGCGCTGCGCCGCGTGCTGCGGCAGGACCCCGACGTGATCCTCATCGGCGAGATCCGCGACCTCGAGACGCTCGAGGTGGCGCTCAAGGCGGCGGACACGGGACACCTCGTGTTCTCCACGCTCCACACCACCGACGCCACGCAGACGATCAACCGCGTGATCTCCTTCTACGCGCCGCACCAGCAGAACGAGGTGCGCTTCACGCTCGCGAGCGCGCTCGCGTCGGTGATCTCGCTGCGGCTCGTGCCGCGCGCCGACGGGAAGGGGCGCGTGCCGGCGGTGGAGATCCTCATCAACACCGCGGCGGTGCGCGACCAGATCCGCGACATGACGAAGTCGCTCAACATCCCCGACCTCATCAAGGAAGGGACGGTGCAGTACGGGATGCAGACCTTCGACCAGTCGATCATGCAGTGGCACAGCAAGAAGATCATCTCGTACGAGCAGGCGCTGTTCTTCGCGACGAATCCCAGCGAGTTCGCGCTGCGCGTGCAGGGCGTCGAAGGATCGAGCGACACCTCCTGGGACGACTTCCAGCGCGACGTCGGCGCCTGAGCCGCCCCCGGGGCTGAGGCATGTTCAAGAAGATCCTCATCGCGAACCGCGGCGAGATCGCGCTCCGCGTGATCCGCGCGTGCCGCGAGCTCGGGATCCAGACGGTGGCGGTCTACTCGGAGGCCGACCGCGAATCCCTGCACGTGCGCTTCGCGGATGACGATGTCTGCATCGGCCCCGCGCCGGCGCGCGAGTCGTACCTCCGCATCCCGCGGCTGATCGCCGCCGCGGAGATCACCGGCGCCGACGCGATCCACCCGGGCTACGGCTTCCTCGCCGAGAACGCCGAGTTCGCGGAGACGTGCGCGGCGTCGAACATCGCGTTCATCGGGCCCACGGCGCAGCAGATCCGCATGATGGGCGACAAGGCCGCGGCGCGGAAGGCGATGACGGGAGTGGGCGTCCCGATCGTGCCCGGCACTCCGGGCCCCGTCGAGGATCCCGAGGAAGCGGCCGTCTTCGCGAAGAAGATCGGGTTCCCGGTGATCATCAAGGCGGCCGCCGGCGGCGGCGGCAAGGGGATGCGCGTCGCCGCCGACGCGGACGACTTCGCGCGCGCCTTCCAGCTCGCGCGCTCCGAGGCGCTCTCCGCCTTCGGCAACGGGGACGTGTACGTCGAGAAGTACCTGCAGCGCCCGCGGCACATCGAGTTCCAGATCATGGGGGACAAGCACGGGAACTGCATCCACCTGGGCGAGCGCGACTGCTCGGTGCAGCGGCGGCACCAGAAGCTCATCGAGGAGGCGCCGAGCCCGGCGATGACGCCCAAGCTCCGCGAGAAGATGGGGGGCGATGCCGTGCGCGGCGCCAAGGCCATCGACTACGTGGGGGCGGGCACGATCGAGATGCTCCTGGACGAGGACGGCACGTATTATTTCATGGAGATGAACACGCGCATCCAGGTGGAGCATCCGGTCACGGAGATGCTCACGGGGCTCGACCTCGTGAAGGAGCAGATCCGCGTGGCCAGCGGCGAGAAGCTCTCGGTGAAGGAGCTCCCGCCGCTGCGCGGGCACGTGATCGAGGTGCGGGTGAACGCGGAGGATCCGGCGCGCAACTTCCAGCCGTCGCCGGGGCGCATCGACGTCTTCCATCCCCCCGGCGGAGCCGGGGTGCGGCTCGACACGCATATATACTCCGGGTACACGGTGCCGCCGTTCTACGATTCGCTCCTCGCGAAGCTGATCTGCCAGGGGCGCGACCGCGCCGAGGCGGTGAAGCGGATGCAGGTGGCGCTCGAGAGTTTCGTGATCGAAGGGGTGACCACGACGATCCCCTTCCTCACGCGCGTGATGCAGAACCCGCGTTTCCAGGCCGGCCAAGTGGACACCAAGTTCCTCGAGCGCGAGAAAGACCTGATGAAGGAGGCGTAGGTGCGCATCGACGTCGTCTTCGGTCCGGGCGCCGCGGCGCCGGGAGTCGTGACCGGGCGCGCCGTCGTCGTGATCGACGTCCTCCGCGCCTCCACCACGATCGCCACCGCGCTCCATCACGGCGCGCGCTTCGTGGTCCCCCTCGAGAGCGCCGACGAAGTGATCACCCGCGCGAAGCAGCTGGACCGGAGCGAAGTGGTCATGGCCGGCGAGCGCCGCATGCTCCCGATCGAGGGCTTCGACCTCGGCAATTCCCCGGGGGAGTTCACGCGCGAGAAGGTGGAGGGGAAGACCGTGCTCCTCACCACCACCAACGGCACGGCGGCGTTCGCGGGACTCACCGGCGCGCGCGAAGTGCTCGTGGGATGCTACGCGAACTTCCGCGCGACGATGCGCGCCCTCCGCGCGGCCACGCGCGTCGGGGCCGACGTGACGTTCCTCTGCGCGGGCCGCGAGCGGATGTTCGCCCTCGAGGACGCGGCCTGCGCGGGGCGGTTCGTGCGCGTGCTGGTGCGCCGCGCCACCACGGCCCCGCTCGGCGACGGCGCCGTGGCGTGCGCGCTCCTCGACAAGCGGTACGGTGAGAACCTCGCGCGGCTGTTCGGCGACTCCGAGCACGGGCGCGCGCTCGCCGACGCCGGGTTCGCCGCCGACCTCGAGGCGTGCGCGGCGGTGGACGCGCACCCGATCGTGCCCGTGCTGCGCGACCGGCAGCTCGTGGCGCTCGACGCCGGGACGTCGCGCTGATGGACGAGAAGGGCGCGCCGGAGCGGCGCCACGAGATCATCGGCACCGCGCTCCTCGTCTTCGCCGTCTATCTCGCGGCGGCGGTGGCCGTGGGGCCGGGCGATCCCGCGGCGCACTCCTGCCTCGACGCGCACGCGCGCATGGGCCCGGTGGGCTCGTGCCTGCGCGCCGGATCGGTGTGGCTGATCGGACTCCCGAGCACGTGGCTCGTGCCCCTCGCGCTCGCGGTGCACGCGCTGCGCCTCTTCGGCCAGATGCGGTCCGACACGGACCGCAAATGGCTCTGGTTCCTGCTCGGCCTCATGGTGCTCACCGCGACGGGGATCGCGCTCGCGATCAAGCCGCCGCTGGGCACCATGGGCCCGTGGACCGGACTCGTGGGAGGATTCGCCGGCTACTACCTGGACGCGTGGTTCTCGGCGGGATCGTGGATCATCCTCGGACTGTTCTTCGCGGTGCTCACCGTGGCCACGCTCGCGTGGAACCCGGTGCGCGCTTTGATCCAGGCGCGGCCCTTCTCGCTCGGCATGAAGGTCGACGCGCCGGCCAAGCCATCGCGCCGCAAGAAGAGCGAGGCGGAATCGCTCGAGCCCGCGCCGGAGGAGATGCCGCAGATCGACGCGACGCTCATGGCCGAGGCGGCGGAGCCGGAGCCTGCGCGCGAGCGGAAGAAGAAGAAGAGCAAGGCCGAGCTCACCGCGGAGCACGACGAGCGCATCGCGGCGGCGATCGACGCGCACGTGCCGCTCGCGAGCGACGAGCTCCCGCCCCCCGAGCTCCTCACGCTCATCCCCGCGCGCGATCATGCGCAGCAGGAGGAGAAGCTCGCGGAGACGGGGGCGAAGCTCATCGCCACGCTCAAGTCGTTCAACGTGGACGCGAAGCTCGGGGAGCATCAGTCGGGGCCCGTGGTCACCCAGTTCGAGGTCGAGCCCTCTCCGGGAGTGAAGGTGCGGCAGATCGCCGCGCTCGCCAACGACCTCGCGCTCGCGATGAAGGCGCAGAGCATCCGCATCGTCGCGCCGATCCCGGGGCGCGGGATGGTCGGGGTCGAGGTGCCGAATCCGAACGCGGACGTGGTCGGCGTCCGCGAGCTCATCGAGGATCGCGAGTTCACGCAGGCGCGCGCCGCGCTCCCGATCGTGCTGGGGAAGGACCTCGAGGGGAAGCCCGTGGTCGCGGACCTCGCGAAGATGCCGCACCTGCTGATCGCCGGCGCCACCGGCTCGGGGAAGTCGGTGTGCGTGAACACGCTCATCACGAGCCTCGTCTACCGGCACACGCCGCGCACGCTGCGGTTCTTGATGGTGGATCCGAAGATGGTGGAGCTCTCGGTGTACAACCGGCTCCCGCATCTGCGGCACAAGGTGATCACCGACAATCGCGACGCGGCGAGCGTGCTCAAGTGGGCGCAGATCGAGATGCAGCAGCGCTACGAGCTGTGCGCGGAGAACGGCGCGCGCAACATCCAGGAGTTCAACAAGCGCGTGCAGTCGGGGGCCACGCTGCGCTGGCCGAAGAAGCCGAACGTGGCGTTCGAGGAGCGCACGTACACGGACGGCGTGCTCCCGTACATCGTGGTCGTCATCGACGAGCTCGCGGACCTCATGATGACGGTGCAGGGGGAGGTCGAGACGCCGCTCGCGGTGCTCGCGCAGAAGGCGCGCGCGATCGGGATCCATCTCATCCTCGCGACGCAGCGGCCGAGCGTGAACGTCATCACCGGCTTGATCAAGGCGAACTTCCCGAGCCGCATCGCGTTCCGCGTGGCGAGCCAGGTGGACAGCCGCACGATCATCGATGGGATCGGCGCGGAGTCGCTGCTCGGGAACGGCGACATGCTGTTCATCCCGCCGGGGAAGAGCGAGCCCGCGCGCATCCAGGGGGCGTTCATCTCGAGCGAGGACACGGAGCACCTGCTCAAGTGGTACGACGAGCGCGCCGAGGCTCGGCGCGCGGCGATGGTGGCGCAGGGGCTGCTGCCCGAGGAGCCGAAGGCGGAGGCGGACATCCTGGAGGAGATGCGCAAGCGCGACGCGGAAGCGGCGATGGTCGACTCGGGGGAGGCAGGGGAGCCCGGCGAGCGCGACAAGCTGTTCCGCGAGGCGGCGGAGGCGTGCATCCAGAATCAGGGGGGATCCACATCGCTCCTGCAGCGGCGACTGAAGGTGGGCTACGGGCGCGCGGCGCGGCTGATCGATCAGCTGCAGGAGGCGGGCGTGCTGGGGCCGCCGGATGGCTCGAAGCCGAGGGATGTGCTGGTCGGGCTGGAGGAGCTGGAGCGGCTGACGAAGGGATAGGGGCAGGCGGCAGGCTGCAGGCGGCAGGCTGCCGGCGGCAGCCTGCCGGCGCGATTCGCTCCCGATCGCATCGACACGATGATGGCAGTTCGCAGGGCACAGCTACCTTGTCGCCCACGATGACCGCCACCACCCAAGCCCTCGGTCTGCTCGGCGAACGCATCGCGGAGCATTGGCTCGCCTCGAAGGGATGGTCCACGCTCGGCAGGCGCGTGCGGAGCGGGCACCGGGACCTGGATCTCGTCATGGAGCGGGACGACGTGGTCGCGTTCATCGAAGTGAAGGCGCGAACGGGGGACCGCTTCGGCGATCCGGTCGAAGCGGTCGATTGGAAGAAGCGTCGCGAGCTCGTGCGATCCGCCTTAGTATGGTTGGACCGGAACCCGCGGCCGGCGCAGACCTACCGGTTCGACGTGGTCGGGGTCCTGGTGTCGGAGGGGCGGGCTAGGATCAGGCACGTGCCCGGGGCGTTCGATCTTGGCGGCAGGCATTGACAGGAACTGGTGAGCTTCGCATTTTGTTCGGTGTCGGTCCGGGGCTGGTTCCGAGGGCAGTTTCACGGCCAATTAGGGGGTAGTCGAGCCATGGCGGTCTCCGCGATGCAGGACGACAAGAAGAAGGCGCTCTCGTTGGCCATCTCCCAGATCGAGAAGAGCTGCGGCAAGGGCTCGATCATGCGGATGGGCTCCGACACGGTGAAGGTCCGGCTCGAGTCCATCCCCACCGGGGCGATCAACCTCGACGCCGCGATCGGGATCGGCGGGATCCCGCGGGGCCGCGTGACCGAGATCTATGGCCCGGAATCGAGCGGGAAGACCACGCTCTGCCTCCATGTGGTCGCGAATGCGCAGAAGGTCGGGGGCGTCGCCGCCTTCATCGACGCGGAGCACGCGCTCGACACGGAATACGCCGCGAAGCTTGGGGTGGACGTCGAGAACCTCCTCGTCTCGCAGCCCGATACCGGCGAGCAGGCGCTCGAGATCTGCGAGATCCTCGTGCGTTCCGGGGCGGTGGACGTGATCGTGATCGACTCGGTGGCCGCGCTCGTGCCGAAGGCGGAGATCGAGGGGGAGATGGGGGACTCGCACGTCGGCATGCAGGCGCGGCTCATGAGCCAAGCGCTCCGTAAGCTCACCGGCGCGATCGCGCGCTCCAAGACGTCCGTGATCTTCATCAACCAGCTGCGCGAGAAGATCGGCGTGATGTTCGGCAATCCCGAGACCACCACCGGCGGCAAGGCGCTCAAGTTCTACGCGTCGGTGCGGCTCGACATCCGCCGGATCGGCCCGGTGAAAGAGAAGGAGGACGTGATCGGCTCGCACGTGCGCGTGAAGGTCGTGAAGAACAAGGTGGCGCCGCCCTTCAAGCAGGCCGAGTTCGACATCATGTTCGCGGAGGGGATCAGCCACACGTCGCTGCTCGTGGACATCGGCTCTGAGGCCGGGATCATCGAGAAATCGGGCGCGTGGTACAGCTACGGCTCGCAGCGGATCGGCCAGGGGCGCGAGAACGCGAAGATGTTCCTCAAGGACAATCCGGCGATGCTCGCCGAGGTCGAGGAGAAGGTGAAGGCGATACTCGGCATCCGCGCCGTGGCCAGCGGCGACGCGGAGCCGGTGGAGGAATAGCGCGACGGTGATCGCGGCGCACCCAGCCCGAGATCGTGCAAAGATTCGCCGAGCGATGCGGCGCGAGGATGCGGTGAACCCGACACGGTCCCCATCTCGCCGTCCCATCGCTCGGCGAACTCGTTCCGGGACCGCGGGGGGCGCGTGAGCGTGGAGGCCACCGGCCCGCGGATCACGGACATCTCCCCCGCCGCTCGTCGCGAGGGCCGCTTCGACGTGATGGTGGACGGCAAGCGCGTCGGCGTGCTCTCGATGGAGGTGGTGGACCGGCTGCGGCTGCACACCGGCGATCCCTACACCGAGGCGCTCGCCGAGCGGATTCACGCGGAGGCCGAGCAGGTGCGGGTGTACGACCGGGCGCTGGCCATGCTGGCGAGCCGGTCGCGGGCCGCGCGTGAGCTTCGGCTCGCGCTCTTGCGGAGGCGCGAGCCCGAGGCGCTGGTGGACGGCGCCGTCGCCAAGCTCCTGCGCGTGGGCGCACTCGATGACGCGCGCTTCGCGCGGCAATTCGTGCGGTCGCGCATCGCGCGGGCGGGATTCTCGACGCGCCGGCTGCAGGCCGAGCTGGCGCGCCGGGGGGTGGAGCGCGCCGCGGCCGACGCCGCCATCACCGAAGTACGCTCCGACGAGGCGATCGATCCCGCCGAGACCCTCGAGCGGCTCGCGGCGCGCAAACTGCGCATGATGTCCAAGCTCGACGCTCCCACGCGCGACCGCCGCCTCTTCGCCTTCCTCGCTCGGCGCGGATACGATTCGTCCGAGATCCGTTCGGTGATGCAAACGCTCGCGGAATAAGGGCTTCGCGTTCCTCGCCCTCCACGGGGGCGCTATATTCCGCCCCATATGCGGTCGTCTGAGATCCGGCAGCGCTTTCTCGACTATTTCGCGCGGCAGGGGCACGCCGTGCGCCCGTCGTCATCGCTCGTCCCGGCCGATGATCCGACGCTCCTCTTCACGAACGCGGGGATGGTGCAGTTCAAGCGCATCTTCCTCGGCCAGGAGAAGTCCACGTTCGGGGTGCGCGCGACCACGTCGCAGAAGTGCGTGCGCGCGGGGGGCAAGCACAACGACCTCGAGCAGGTGGGGCATACCGCGCGGCACCACACCTTCTTCGAGATGCTCGGCAACTTCTCCTTCGGCGACTACTTCAAGAAGGACGCGATCAAGTTCGCCTGGGAATTCGTGACGAAGGAGTTGGCGATCGATCCGGCCTTCATCTATGTGACGGTGTTCAAGGACGACGCCGAGGCGCGGAAGCTCTGGGTGGACGTCACCGGCATCAAGGACTCGCGCGTCTACGGCCTGGGGGAGAAGGACAACTTCTGGCAGATGGCGGACACGGGGCCCTGTGGCCCGTGCAGCGAGATCTACGTGGACCTCGCGCATGTCGCCAAGGACTGGCGATTCCCTGAGGGCGCCTCCGGCGAGTGGACCGACACGAAGCGCACGGAGTTCTCCCAGGACGCGTTCGTGACCGGCGCCGAGGCGGGGCGGTTCCTCGAGATCTGGAACCTCGTGTTCATGCAATACGACCGGCAGGCGGACGGGACGATGGTCCCGCTGCCGAAGCCGTCGGTCGACACGGGCGCCGGGCTCGAGCGCATCGCGGCGGTGATGCAGAAGGAGACGAACAACTACCACACCGACCTCTTCGCCCCGCTCCTCGACGAAGTGTCTCGTCTCGTCGGGATGCCGTATTGGGGTCGTGAGAGCGACGAGCCGCACGTCCTCGGCGAGGGACGCGGTGGAGCCGGCGGGCCGGCGGTCTCGGTCACGCGAAAGGTCGAGCCCGCCTCCTATCGCGTGATCGCCGACCATGCGCGCGCGGTCGCGTTCCTGATCGGCGACGGCGTCCACCCGGCGAATGATGGACGCGGCTATGTGTTGCGCCGGATCCTGCGGCGCGCGGTGCGGCACGCGTGGCTCCTCGGGCGCAGCGAGCCCACGCTGGTCACCGTCGTGGCGAAGGTGATCGAGACGATGGGAGACGTGTTCCCGGAGCTGAAGCAGCGCGCCAAGCTCATCCTCGACACCACGCGCGCGGAAGAAGAACGATTCCTCGCGACCATCGACGGCGGCATGCAGCGCTTCGATCAGCTCGCCCCCGCGGCGTCCACGCAGGGCTCGCTCGCCCTCCGCGGCACGATCTCGGGAGAGGATGCCTTCCGTCTGTACGACACGTTCGGGTTCCCGATCGATCTCACGGAGCTGATGGCGCGGGAGCGCGGCTACATCGTGGACATCGCCGGCTTCGAGCGCGCGCTGAGCGCCCAGCGCGAGCAGAGCCGCGAGGAACGGAAGACGCGCCGGGTGACGGTGCAGGTGGACAACGTGGCGGAGGGCGGGCTCGCCGACTGGGAACGTCCGCCGGGGGCGAACGCAGACGCGACCACGGGCTTCGTCGGCTACCGGACCACGGACGTCTCGACCACCGTGGCGGCGGCGAAGAAGCTCGAGAACGGCCGCATGGCGGTCGTGCTGCACGAGACGCCGTTCTACGCGGAATCCGGCGGGCAGATCTCGGATCAGGGGGAAGTGGTCGGCGCCGGCTGGCGCTTGGAAGTGGAAGAGGCGCGCAGGATCGAAGGGCGCACCGCGGCCGTGGGGAAGCTGCACGGCACGTTCGCGTTCGGCCCGGTGACCGCGCGCGTGCCCGCGGACGTGCGCCGTGACACCGAACGGAACCACACGGCCACGCATCTCCTCCACGCCGCGCTCCGCCAGGTGCTCGGCGAGCACGTGCATCAGGCGGGCTCGCTCGTCGCCCCCGACCGCCTGCGCTTCGACTTCACGCATCATGGTCCCGTGCGCGCCGACGAGATCGCCGCGCTCGAGCTCTTCGTGAACCGCGCGATCTGGGCCGACACGGACGTGCGCACGGAGGAGAAGCCGTACAAGGAAGCCGTCGCGAGCGGGGCGATGGCGCTCTTCGGCGAGAAGTACGGCGACGTGGTGCGCGTGGTGAGCGTGCCCGGCGTGTCGATGGAGCTCTGCGGCGGCACGCACGCGCGAAACACGGGGCAGATCGCGCTGTTCAAGATCGTGAGCGAGAGCGGGGTCGCGGCGGGAGTGCGCCGCATCGAGGCGGTGACGGGGCCCAAGGCGTACGAGTTCGTGCACGCGGAGGAGCAGCGTCTCGCGCGTCTGTCGGAGATGGTGAAGGCGCCGGCCGAGGCGCTCGAGAAGCGCGTGGCGGCGCTCATCGACGAACGCCGCGCGCTCCAGCGGAAGCTCGACGAGGCGATGAAGGGCGGGGGCGACGACGTGCAGCGGCTCATCGCGCAGGCGGAGAGCGTGCCGGGCGGCCGCATCGTGCGCGGCACCGTGAGCGCCGCCGACGTGAAGGACCTGCAGACCATGGGCGACGCGCTGCGCGCGCAGCTCGGGAGCGGCGTGGGAGTGATCGGCTCCGCGTTCGAGGACGGCAAGAACACCGTGCTCGTCGTGGTGACCGACGATCTGCGCGCGCGCGGCGTGCACGCGGACGCGATCGTGAAGGAGATCGCGGCGGCGTCCGGCGGGCGCGGGGGCGGGAAGCAGCACATGGCGCAGGCGGGGCTCCCTGATCCCGCCGCGCTCACGAAGGCCCTCGACAGCGCGCCCGGCATCGCGCGCGCCGCGCTCGCGAAGGTCGCGTGACCATCGGCGCCTGGCTCGACGCGCGGCAGCCGGCGCCCCCGGAGAATCTCTCCGCGCACCTCCGGCGCGTGCTCGGCGCGTCGCTCGAGAAGCCGGAGCGCGAGACCGTGGCGCGCTGCCTCGACGCCGTGGAGACCCTGCTCATCTCGCTGCGCGACTACCCTGAGGCAGGGCGCGAGGTCGCGCTCGATCTCCTGGCCGCCGATGCGCTCATCACGTACGCGTTCGAGGCGGCGGCCGAGGATCCGCTCACGCTGGCCGAGGTGGCGCAGGGGGCGATGTGGCGCGTGGGGACGGTGGCGGCGGAGCTCGAGCTGTGACGAACGGTGCGTGGCTCGCCGGGCGTGGCGGGTTGGCCGTGCTCGTGGATCCCGCGCGCACGACGCCGGACGAGGCGCGCCTGCTCGCCGCGCGCGCCGCGGACGAGGGAGCCGCCGCGCTCCTAATCGGCACCTCGTTCGGCGGCGGCGATGCGTCGCCGGTGGCGCGCGCGCTCAAGTCCGCCGCCCCCGCGCTCCCGCTCCTGCAGTTCCCGGCCACCGCGGCGGAGCTCATCGCGGAGGTGGATGCGGTGCTCTTCCTCACGCTCGTGAGCGGCCGCAACGCGCAGTACTTGATCGAGGAACAAGTGCGCGCGGTGCCCTTCGTCCAGCGGAATCCGGAGCTCGAGATCATCGCCACGGCGTACTGTCTGGTGGACGGCGGCCGCGTGACGAGCGTCGAGAGCGTGAGCCAGACGCGGCCGCTCCCGGCGGACAAACCGGAGATCCTCGCGGCGCACATCTACGCGGCCATGCTGCTGGGGATCCGCACCACGTACCTCGATGCGGGGAGCGGCGCCGTGCGTCCGGTGTCGCCGGCCATGATCCGCGCGGCGCGCGACGTGGCGGTGGGGCCGCTCTTCGTGGGGGGCGGGGTGCGCAGCGCGGATGGCGTGCGCGCGGCGCGCGCGGCGGGGGCGGACTTCGTGGTGGTCGGCACCGAGTTCGAGCAGGGGGGCACGCGCGCGGTGCGCGAGCTCGCGCTCGCGGCGCGCGCGTGATCGATCTCCACAGCCATCTCCTGCCCGGAGTGGACGACGGCACCCGGAGCGCCGCCGAGGCGCTGGCCGTGCTCGAGCGGTTCGCGCGCGACGGCGTGACGGTGGTGGCGTGCACGCCGCACCTCGACGCCAGCCGCGCGGCGGAGGCCCCGGCGGCCGAGCACGCACGGCTCCGCGCCGAGCTCCAGTCGCGGATGCCCGAGGGGATCACGCTCGTGGCGGGCTTCGAGATCCAGCTCGATCTCCCCGGCGCCGATCTCACCGACCCCGCGCTCCACCTCGGCAGCTCCAACGCGGTGCTGGTGGAGTTCGCGGGGATGACCGTGCCGCCGAACGCCACGCGCGAGCTCTATCGCCTGCGACAGAGCGGGATCATCCCCGTGCTCGCGCACCCCGAGCGGTACCGCGGCGTGACGCGCGACGGCGTGGAGGAGTGGCGCGGGGTGGGGGCCGTGATGCAGGTGGACACGGCGATGCTGTTCGGCCGCGCGCCCATCTGCCGGTTCGCGCGCGGACTCCTCGAGCACGGCCTCGCCGATTGTCTCGCGAGCGACAACCACGGCGACACGCGCTCCCTCGCGGCCGCGTGGCGCTGGCTGGACGAGCTCGGAGCGCTCGACCAGGCGAAGCTCCTCACCACCACGAACCCGACGCGGCTCCTCGCGAACGAGTTCGTCCTCCCGGTGGACCCGATCCCCGAAGCGGAAGAAGGGGTGCTCGCCCGGCTCCGCGACCTCATCACGGGACGCCCATGACCGACCGACTCACCGGCGCGCTGCACGAGCTCGCCGAGACCGCGCGCCGCACCGCGAACGAGATCGGGCCCGATCTCGAGCAGGCGCTGGCGATGGTGCGGGCCGCGGTGCAGCGCGGCGGCACGCTCTATTTCTGCGGCAACGGCGGGAGCGCGGCGGACGCGCAGCACATCGCCACCGAGTACGTGGTGCGCTACATGAGAGACCGGCGCGCGTATCCCGCGATCGCGCTCACCACGGACACGTCTCTCCTCACCGCGGCCGGGAACGATCTCGGCTTCGACCACGTGTTCGCGCGGCAAGTGCAGGCGCTCTGCAAGCCGGGGGACCTGCTCATCATCCACTCCACGAGCGGGAACTCCCCGAACGTGCTGCGCGCGGCCGAGGCGGCGAAAGCGAAGCAGGTGGCGGTGCTCGCGTTCAGCGCGCGCGACGGCGGCGCGCTCCGCAAGCTGGCCGATCACTCGGTGGTGATCCCGACCACGCGCACGGACCGCGCGCAGGAGCTGCATCTCTGCATCGAGCACGCGATCTGCGAGACGATCGAGGGCGCGCTGTGATCGCACTGAAGGGCAAGCGCGCGCTCGTCACCGGTGGTTCGCGCGGGATCGGCGCCGCGACGGCGCTCCTGCTGGCGGAGTGCGGCGCGGATGTCGGCGTGGGCTACCGCGCGCGGCGCGAGGACGCGGACCGGGTGGCCGCGTCGTGCCGGGCGCTCGGCGTGCGCGCGTTCGCCTGCGCGGCGGACATCGGCACCGCCGCCGGAGCGGACGCGCTCGCGGCGCGCGCCGTCCAGGAATTCGGCGGGCTCGACTTGTTCGTGGGGAACGCCGGGATCTGGCCCACCGGGGAGGAGAGCGTGCCGGAGATGGACGACGCGCGATGGGAGACCACCATGCGCGAGAACGTGGACGGGATGTTCTTCTCCACGCGCGCGGCGACACGCGCCATGGCCGCCGGAGGGCGCGTGGTGCTGGTGTCGAGCACCGCGGGACAGCGCGGCGAGGCGATGCACGCGGACTACGCGGCGAGCAAAGGGGCGATGATCAGCTTCGTGAAGTCCCTCGCGATCGAGCTCGCGCCGCGCGGCATCACGGTGAACTGCGTGGCGCCGGGGTGGGTGGACACCGAGATGTGCGCCGAGCCGTTCGCGGCGGAGGGGCGCGCGCGCATCGCGGCCACCATCCCGGTGGGGCGCATCGCGACGCCGCGCGACATCGCCGCGCCGATCGTGTTCCTGTGCAGCGACGAAGCGCGCCACATTACGGGGGAGATCCTGAACGTGAACGGCGGCAGCGTGCTCGCCGGGTGACCGCGTGATCCCGATCGTCTTCACCGGCGGCACGATCTCGATGCGCGTGGATGCGGCGCAGGGGGGCGCGGTGCCCGCGCTCACGGGCAAGGAGATCCTCGCCGCCACGCGCGGCATCGAGCAGGTGGCGGCGGTGCAGCTCGACGACTGGGGGGCGTTCCCCGGCCCGCACATGACGCTCGAGCGCATGTGGGCGCTGCGCGCGCGCATCGCGGAGCATCTCGCGCGCGCGGAGGTGCAGGGAGTGGTCGTGACCCACGGCACCGATTCGCTCGAGGAATCCGCGTACCTCGTGGCGCGTTCGCTCGACGGCGCGAAGCCCGTGGTGTTCACCGGCGCGATGCGCACGGCGAGCGACCTCGGCTGGGATGGGCCGCAGAACCTCCTGGACGCCGTGCGCGTGGCGGCGAGCGCCGAAGCGAAGGGCTACGGCGCGATGGTCGCGATGGGCGGGCGCGTGTTCGCGGGGCTCGACGTGACCAAGGCGCACACGCATCTGCTGGACGCGTTCGAGAGTCCGGGGCTGGGCCCGATCGGGGTGATCGACGACGGCGTGGTGATCTTTCGGCGCGCGCTCCCTCGCGCGCCGACGCTCCTCACGCCGCCATCCCTCGGCGCGCCGGTGGACATCGTGTACGCGTGGGCCGGGGCGGATGCCCGCCTCCTGGACGCATCGCGCGCGACGGCGCGCGGGGTGGTGGTCGCGGCGATGGGACGCGGGAACGTGCCGCCGGCGATGGTGCCGGGGATCGCGCGGTTCATCGAGGATGGGAAGCCGGTGATCATCGCGTCGCGCGCGCAGCGCGGGCGTGTGGGGGAGACGTACGCGTACGAGGGAGGGGGGCGGCGGTTGCACGCGATGGGGGCGATCCTGGGCGGCGGACGGCGCCCGCAGCAGGCGCGGCTGGAGCTCCTGCTCGCGCTCGGCGTGGGCATGGACGCGCGCGCGCTGCGGCTCCACTTCGAAGGCAGGAGCCACGACGCGTGAGCGAGCGCGCGACGGACGCGACCATCCTCAAGCCCCCGGGCGCCGTGCGCGACATCGCGCGCACGCTCGAGGACGCCGGATTCGAGACGTGGTGCGTCGGCGGGGCGGTGCGTGACGCGCTGTTGGGGCACGCGCATCTCGACTGGGATCTCGCCACCGCGGCGACGCCGCCGCAGGTGCGCCGGCTGTTCAAGCGCACCGTGCCCGTGGGGATCAAGTTCGGCACGATCGGCGTGCTCGATCCGAAGGGGGTGATGCACGAGGTCACGACCTTCCGGCGCGATGTGCGCACCGACGGGCGCCACGCGGAGGTGGAGTTCGGCGTGAGTCTCGAGGAGGATCTCGCGCGGCGCGACTTCACAGTGAACGCCATCGCGTACTCGCCGTCGCGCCAGGAGCTGCGCGATCCCTTCGACGGGCGCGGCGACCTCACGCGGAAACTGATCCGCGCCGTGGGGGACGCCGAGGCGCGAATGCGCGAGGACCGGCTGCGCGCGCTGCGCGCGATCCGCTTCGCGGCGCGCTTCGGGTTCGCGATCGAACCCGCCACGTGGCGCGCGATCGTGGGGAGCGCTCCGTATCTGGATCGCCTCTCGATGGAGCGCGTGAAGCAGGAGATCGAGAAGACCATGGAGCAGGTGGCGCGGCCCAGTGCGGCGTTCGCGCGGTGGCGGGAGGGCGGGGCGTTCGCGCGCGTGGTGCCGGCCCTGGCCGGCGTGAGCGATGTCACTCTCGCGGCGGTCGACGCGATGGCGCAGCCGAAGGGCGAGGCGCATCCGGAACGGCGGATCGACCGGATCACGGCGCTGTTCAGCGAGCTCGCGCCCAGGGACGCGGCGCGCGCGCTCAAGACGCTGCGCTTCTCGAACAGCGAGGTGAATTGGGTGCGCGAGGTGCTCGAGCGATGGCGCGCGCTCGAGACGCCGCTGCGCGCGGCGCTCGCGGGGGCCAAGCGCGCGCCGGACGTGAGCGTGCGGCGGTGGGTGGCGGAAGCGGGGCGCCTGCGCGTGGGGGCCGTGATGCGCCTCGCGGCGGCGCGCTTCGCCGCCGAGCGGGCCGCGGGAGAGCCCGCCCCCGGCGCGCGAGCGGTCGCGAGCGCGTATCGCCGGATGCAGCGCACCGCCTTCCGCGATCCGGTGGAGATCGGCGACCTCGCGGTGGACGGCGACGACCTGCGCGGCGCGGGCGTCGCCCCCGGGCCGGACATCGGCCGCACGCTCGCGGCGCTGCTCGAGTGGGTGCTCGAGGATCCGGCGCGCAACGCGCGCGGCCGGCTGCTCGCGCACGTGCGTGACGCGGGAGTCGACTGAGCGATGTTCCCGTTCTTCAAGGATCGTCCCGTGGGGGGCTCGTTCTGGCAGCGGTTCCGTACCGCGGCCGAGGGATTCACGGCGCTCCACGAGGAGGGGAAGCTGTGGGAGTGGCACGTCGTCACGAACGCGCGGCGGGCGGTGGGGCTGTTCTCCGGTCTCATCGGCGATCTCCCCGACGTGATCTCCATCGAGATCACCGACGCGCACGTGGACGCCACGTGGAAGGGAGCCGGTTGTGACCGCGCCGGCGTGCTCGGCGCGATCGCGCCGCTCCGCGATCTCCTCATCGCGCATGGCGGAGTGGAGATCACGGTATTCGGCGATGCCGACCAGATCACGCTCAACCCGGTGCTCGAGCTCTTCGTGTACGCGACCACGGACCGCTGGACGGCGATCCTCGCGGCCACCGGGCTGAGCGAGGAGCGGCTCGTGCGCACGCAGAGCTGGAAGCTGCGCCGGCGCGGCCTCACGCCGATGCCCGAGCTGAGCGCGGCGGTGGAAGCGGCAGCGGCGTCGCTGCGGTTGACGCGCGAGTGACGGCGCTCTGGTACGCACTCGCGGCGGCAGCCGCGAACGTCGTCGGGGCCGCGGCCGTCACCTGGCGCGCGGCGTGGAGCGTGCGGACGCTGGAATGGGTGATCGCACTGTCGGCGGGATTCATGGTGTCGGTCGCGATGCTCGACATGCTCCCGCACGCGTACGCCGCCGGCGGGGCGACGGCGGCCGCGGTGGCTTTGGGCGGCTTCCTGGCCGTGCACCTCACGCAGCACACGCTGGCGACGCACTTCCACTTCGGCGAGGAGACGCATTCGGTGTCGCACGCGGTGGGCTTCTCGGCGCTCGTCGGCCTCCTGCTGCACACCATCGTGGATGGCGTGGCGATCGCGAGCGCGACGCGTGTGAGCGCGGCGATGGGGGCGCTCGTGTTCCTGGCCATCACGCTGCACAAGCTCCCGGAGGGGCTGGCCATCGCGAGCCTCTTCCTCGCAGCGGGGGCCACGCGCGCGCGCGCGTTCGCGGCAGCGTTGATGCTCGGCGCCGCGACGGTGCTCGGCGCGGTGATCACGCCGCTCGTGCCGCTCCTCGCCACGTGGGGGCTCGCGCTCTCGGCGGGAGTCACGCTGTACGTGGGCGCTTCGAACCTCGTGCCCGAGTTCCAGGCGAAGCGGCGCTGGGGGCTGCAGGCGGGATTCTTCGTCGGGGTCGCGCTGTACGCGGCCACCCGCATGCTGGTGGGCGAGTGAAGCGCCCCAGCGCCGGGAAGAAGGAGCCGCAACTGTTCACGGCCCCCTTCGCCGCGCAGCCGCTCGCGGCGCGCATGCGCCCGCGCACGCTGGACGAAGTGGTGGGGCAGCGCGCGCTCCTCGCGCCGGGCAAGGCGATGCGCGTCGCGATCGAGAGCGGGCGTGCGATGTCGATGATCCTCTGGGGGCCGCCGGGCACGGGGAAGACCACCATCGCGTTGCTCGTGGCGCAGCACGGCGACCGCGCCTTCGTGCCGTTCTCCGCGGTCACGGAGGGGGTGCCCCGCCTGCGCGAGATCGTCGGCGAGGCCGAGGAGCGGCTCGCGTCGCGCGGGCAGGGCACCGTGCTGTTCGTGGACGAGATCCACCGGCTCAACAAGTCGCAGCAGGATGCGTTCCTCCCGCACGTGGAGCGCGGCACCGTCACGCTCATCGGCGCCACCACCGAGAATCCGAGCTTCGAGGTGATCGGCGCGCTGCTGTCGCGCGTGCGCGTGTTCGTGCTGGAGCCGCTCTCGGCGGACGACATCGGCGCGCTGGTGGATCGCGCGCTCGCGGATGCGGAGCGCGGACTCGGCACCATGCGCCTCACGCTCGACGCGGACGCGCGCGCGCTGCTCGTGCAGGAGGCGGACGGCGACGCGCGGCGGGCGCTCACCGTGCTCGAGGCGGCGGCGGCGCACGTCGGCGCGGGCGGGCGCCTCACGCCGAGCGTGATCACCGAGGCGCTGCAGATGCGCTTCGCGCGCTACGACAAGAGCGGCGAGGAGCACTTCAACGCGCTCTCCGCGTACCACAAGAGTCTGCGCGGGAGCGATCCGCAGGGGGCGCTCTACTGGATGGCGCGGATGATCTCCGGGGGCGAGGACCCGATGACGCTCTTCCGCCGCGCGATCGCGATGAGCGCGGAGGACATCGGTCTCGCCGACCCGAACGCGCTGCAGCTCGCCATCGCGGCCCGCGACGCGTACCAGATGCTCGGCCCGCCGGAGGGTTATCTGCCGCTGGCGGAGATGACCATCTATCTCGCGACCGCGCCGAAGTCGAACGCGAGCATGCGCGCGCTCGGCGCCGCGATGGAGGCCGCCCAGCGCACCCCCGCCGCGCCGGTCCCGATGCACATCCGCAACGCCCCTACGGCGCTCATGAAGGAGCTTGGGTACTTCAAGGGGTACCAGTACGCGCACGATTCGGAGAACGCGTACCTGCCGCAGCAGTATCTTCCGGACGCGCTGAAGAGCGAGGTGTTCTACGCGCCCGGCAAGTTCGGGTTCGAAAAGGAGATCGCGAAGCGGATGGCGTGGTGGGAGAGCTTGCGGAGCGAGGAGAAGAAGACGGATGCGTAAAGGACTCACGATGATGGCAGCCGTGGCGGCGTTGGCGCTGGCCGGCGCGCGCCCCACTGGGGCGGCGCCGCCGTTCACGCAGCCGGTGGTCACGCTGCGCGACGTGCGGCTCTCGTCCGCCGGACTCGACGGCGGCACGCTCGACGTGCTGCTCAGCATCTACAATCCGAACAAGTACAACCTGGACGTGCAGCAGATGACGTACGCCGTCATCGTGGACTCGTCGCAGGTCGGCTCCGGCCACACCACGCAGCGCGTGCTCCTCAAGGCGTTCGACTCCTCGATGGTGCACTTGCCCGTGGACTTCACCTGGAGCGGAGCCACCTCGGCGGGGCGGCTCCTGACCATGAACGGGTACGTGCTCTACGAGGTGAAGGGAGGACTCACGGTCGCGAGCGGCGTCGGCTCGGTCACCATCCCGTTCGATCAGCACGGGCGATTCCGCTCGCTGCAGCAGTCGCGCTAGGAGCGCCCGGGCCATCGCGCGCGAACTGATCAGCCTCGAAGCGCCGACGGAGCGGGCCGTGCTCGTCGGCGCGCCGATGAAGGGGGCGGGGGCGCGCCGCCGCCTGGACGAGCATCTGGAAGAGCTCGCGCAACTGGCGGACACCGCCGGGGCGAACGTGGTGGGGGAGCTCACGCAGCTCCTCGACCGCCCGCACTCCGGCACGTACTTGGGGGGCGGGAAGCTCGAGGAGCTCGGCGCCCTCATCGCGGAGCGCGAGGCCACGCTCGTCATCTTCGACGACGAGCTCACGCCGGCGCAGCTGCGCAACATCGAGCAGACGCTCGGCAAGCGCGTGATGGACCGCGCCGAGCTCATCCTGGACATCTTCGCGGTGCGCGCGCGCACGAGCGAGGCGAAGATGCAGGTGGAGCTCGCGCAGCTCGAGTACCTGCTGCCGCGGCTGACGCGCATGTGGACGCACCTCGAGAAGACGCGCGGCGGCATCGGGATGCGCGGCCCCGGCGAGACGCAGCTCGAGACGGACCGGCGGCTCATCAACCACCGGATCAAGATCCTCCGCGAGAAGCTCGGCGACGTGCACCGCGCGCGCCTGGTGCGGCGGCAGTCACGGCGCGCGGCGTTCCGCGCGTCGCTGGTAGGCTACACCAACGCGGGGAAGAGCTCGATCCTGCGCGCGCTCGCGGCGGCGCCCGAGGTGTTCGTGGAGGACCGCCTGTTCGCCACGCTCGATCCGCTCACGCGCGAGGTCGACCTCGGCGATGGGCAGCGGGTGCTCCTCACCGACACCGTCGGCTTCATCCGCAAGCTGCCGCACGATCTCGTGGCGAGCTTCCGCGCCACGCTCGAGGAGGTGCGCGAGGCGGATCTCCTCCTGCACGTGATCGACGCCGGCCACGCGCTGTGGGAGGACCACGCGCGCGTCGTGCTGCAGGTGCTCGAGGAGCTGGGCGCAGCGGACCGGCCGATGCTCACGGTGTTCAACCAGATGGACCGCGTTCCCGAGGAGGCGCTCCCGGCGTTGCACGCGCGCGCGAAGGAGATCGCGCCGGAGTCCGTGTTCGTCTCGGCCGTGGCCGAAGGGGGGCTCGAGCCGCTGCGCCGCGCGCTCCTCGCGGTGGTGATCAAGCTGCGCCCCGCCACCGAGCTGCGCATCCCCGCGAGCGACGGCCGGCTCCTCGCGGAGCTGCATCGCGCGGGCGAGGTGCTCGAGCAACGCCACGATGGGAACGAGCTCGTCGTGCGCGTGCGCCTCGACGCGGCGTCGCTCGGGCGCGCGCGCGCCGCGGGCGCGAAGGGATGACGCGCTTGTTCGTGCATCGGGGCTCCGTTAGTTTAGCAAGGCTCGCCCCCCTCCAGACACGCGCATGAGCTCCTACGACTCGCTCTCCAGCAAGATCGCGAAGCGCGACATCACGTGCGGCGTGGTGGGACTCGGCTACGTGGGACTCCCGCTCGCGGTCGAGATGGGGAAGGCGGGGCTGCGCGTGCTCGGATTCGAGGTGTCGCCGCGCGTCGTCGCCGCGGTGAACGCGGGGGAGAGTCACATCAAGGACGTGCCCGCGAGCGACGTCCAGGCGCTGCGGAAGTCGGGGGCGCTCGAGGCCACGCTCGACATGTCGCGCCTCGCCGAGTGCGACGTGATCTCCGTGTGCGTGCCGACGCCGCTCGGGAAGACGAAGGATCCCGACATGAGCTTCGTGCTCGCGGCGACCGAGAGCGTCGCCGCCGCGATGCGCGCGGGCCAGCTCGTGGTGCTCGAGAGCACCACGTATCCGGGCACCACCCGCGAGGTCATGCTCCCCCGCTTCGCACAGCGCGGCCTCACGGTGGGCGAGGACTTCTTCCTCTGCTTCAGTCCCGAGCGCGTGGATCCCGGGAACCCCAAGTGGCACACGAAGAACACGCCCAAGGTGCTGGGGGGAGTGACCGCGCATTGCGCGGAGCTCGGCCAGCGCGTGTACGAGCTGTTCATCGACAAAGTGGTGAAGGTGAGTTCCCCCGAGGCCGCGGAGCTCACGAAGCTGCTCGAGAACACGTTCCGCATGATCAACATCGGCCTCGTGAACGAGATGGCCGTGATCTGCGACAAGCTCGGCGTGGACGTGTGGGAGGTGATCGACGCGGCGAGCACGAAGCCGTTCGGCTTCATGCGCTTCACCCCGGGCCCGGGGCTGGGCGGGCACTGCATCCCGCTCGATCCGCACTACCTCGCGTGGAAGATGCGCACGCTCCACTACAAGACGCGCATGATCGAGCTCGCGGGGGAGATCAACACCGAGATGCCCGCGTTCTGGGTGACCAAAGTGCAGGACGCGCTCAACGCGGCGGGGAAGCCGCTGAACCACGCGAAGGTGCTCGTGCTCGGCGTCGCCTACAAGAAGGACATCGACGACCTGCGCGAGAGCCCCGCGCTCGACATCCTCGATCTCCTCGCGAAGAAGGGATGCACCGCGCGCTATCATGACCCGCACGTGCCCGAGATCTTCGCGGACGAGCACACGCCCGCCGCCGCGGTGGGGAAGTCGGTGCCGCTCACCGACGCCGCGCTGCGCGAGGCGGATGCCGTGCTCATCGTCACCGACCATTCGAGCGTGGACTATGCGCGCGTGCGGCGGCTGGCGAAGATCGTGGTCGACTCCCGCAACGCGACGGGCAAGGCGCCGGCGTGAGCGCCGCGGCCGAGCGGTTCCGCGTGGTGGTGATCGGCTGCGGCCGCATCAGCGAGCGCCACTTCGACGCGATCGCCTCGCAGCCGTCGCTGCAGCTCGTCGCAGTGTGCGACGCGGTGGCCGAGCGCGCCCGCGCCGCGGGGGAGAAGCTCGGCGTCCCGCATTTCCAGAGCGAGCAGGCGATGCTCGAGCAGGTGCCGGCCGCCATGGCGATCATCTGCACGCCGAGCGGGCTGCATCCGCGGCACGGCATCCTCGCCGCGGAGCGCGGGATGCACGTGCTCGTGGAGAAGCCGATCGCCACGCGCCTGGAGGAGGCCGACGCGCTCGTGCGCGCGTGCGATGCCGCGAACGTGAACCTGTTCGTCGTGAAGCAGAACCGGCTGAACCCGGGCATCCAGCTCCTCAAGCGCTCGCTCGACCTGGGGCGCTTCGGGCGAATCTATCTCGCGAACACCACCGTGCGCTGGAACCGGCCGCAGGAGTACTACGACGCCGCGCCGTGGCGTGGCACGTGGGAGTTCGACGGCGGCGCGTTCATGAACCAGGCGAGCCATTACGTGGACATGATCCAATGGCTCGTGGGGCCGGTGGCGAGCGTGAGCGCGAAGACCGCGACGCTCGCGCGCCGCATCGAGAGCGAGGATACCGGCGTCGCGATCCTCACCTTCCGGAACGGCGCGATGGGGACGATCGAGGTGACGATGCTCACGTACCCGAAGAACCTCGAGGGCTCGATCACGATCCTCGGCGAGAAGGGCACGGTGAAGGTGGGGGGCACCGCGCTCAACCGCATCGAGCACTGGGACTTCAAGGAGCCGCACGCGATCGACCAGGAGGCGGAGGCGCTCAAGGCCGCCGCCGATCCGCTGAGCGTGTACGGCTCGGGGCACCGTCCGTACTACGAGAACGTGGTGCGCGTGCTGCGCGGCGAAGCGCTCCCCGGCACCGACGGCCGGGAAGGGAGGAAGTCGCTCGAGCTCATCCTGGGCATCTACGAGTCCGCGCGCACGGGGCGCGAGGTCACGCTCCCGCTGCGGTCGTTCTCCGAGGAGCCGGGAGGGGGGCGCGCATGAGCGAGATGAAGAAGCTCCCGAACGGCGCGCAGGTGCACAAGTCGTCGTTCGTGGACGAGGGCGCGACGGTGGGCGCCGGCACGAAGATCTGGCATTTCTGCCACGTGATGGCCGGCGCGGTGATCGGCGAGCGCTGCTCGCTCGGACAGAACGTGGTGGTCATGCCGGGCACGAAGCTCGGCACGAACGTGAAGGTGCAGAACAACGTGAGCATCTACGAAGGGGTGATCTGCGAGAACGATGTGTTCCTCGGCCCGAGCATGGTGTTCACGAACGTGCTGAACCCGCGCAGCCACGTGTCGCGCAAGCACGAGTACCAGCGCACGCTCGTGCGCCGCGGCGCCTCGATCGGCGCCAATGCGACGGTAGTGTGCGGCACCACGCTCGGCGAGTACGCGTTCGTCGGCGCCGGCGCGGTGGTCACGCGCGATGTGCCCGCCTACGCGCTGGTGCTCGGCATCCCCGCGGAGATCGCGGGGTGGATGTGCCAGTGCGGCGAGCGGCTTCCGTACGACGCGCGGATCATCGGGCCGCAGGAGGTCACATGCAGCGCGTGCGGGACGAGATACACGGGGAATGATTCCGAGGTAGAGCCGATTTCGAAGGGCTAACCGCAACTGACGATGGTCGACCATCGACAAGGCATGACCACCATGGCGTTCGATCGTGCACGGATTCGTCCCAGCACCACACGATGAGTTGTCATGCCTCGTCGATGGTCGACCATCGTCAGTTGTCGTTGTAGATGCAGAAAGGCCCGCCTCCCCGAGACGGGCCTTTCACTGGTATGGTCGCGCAGGGACTCGAACCCCGGACCTCTGGTATGTGAGACCAGCGCTCTAACCAGCTGAGCTACGCGACCTGGGAGTGCGAATTGTAACGGCGCCGCCGAGCGCGCGGTAGTGGCGCGCGTTGCACGTGCCGCGTAGAATCTGCGCCGATGCCCGCGCTCTCGTTCCTCGATCGGTCGCACTCCATCGCGCCGCCGGGATTCAGCCGCTGGCGCGTGCCCCCCGCGGCGCTCGCGATCCATCTGTGCATCGGGCAGGTGTACGCGTTCAGCGTGTTCAAGATCCCGCTGTCGCGGCTCATCGGGATCACGGAGAGCGCCCCCGGCGACTGGAAGTTCTCGACGCTGGGTTGGGTGTTCAGCTGCGCCATCGTGTTCCTCGGGCTCTCGGCGGCGCTGTTCGGCGCCTGGCTCGAGCGCGTGGGGCCGCGGCGCGCGATGTTCACGAGCGCGTGCTGCTTCGGGGGTGGCTTCGTGGTGGGCGCGGCGGGGATCGCGACGCACCAGTTCTGGCTGCTCGTCCTGGGATACGGTGTGCTCGGCGGCGTGGGCCTCGGCATCGGGTACATCTCCCCCGTCTCGACGCTCATCAAGTGGTTCCCGGACCGACCGGGGATGGCGACGGGGATGGCGATCATGGGCTTCGGCGGCGGCGCGATGATCGCGAGCCCGCTCTCGGTCGCTCTGATGAACGCGTTCAAGACGCCCACGTCGCAGGGATGCGTGCAGGCGTTCCTCGCGCTCGGCGCGATCTACTTCGTGTTCATGCTGTTCGGCGTGTTCACCGTGCGCGTGCCGGGGGCGGGGTGGAGACCGGCGCGCTGGGAACCGGGGCCCGCCAAGGCGTTGGTCACGAGCGCGGAGGTGGAGGTGAACACGGCCACGATGACGCCGCAGTTCTGGCTCTTATGGATCATCCTGTGCATGAACGTCACCGCGGGCATCGGCATCCTCGAGCAAGCGAGCCCGATGATCCAGGAGATGTTCAAGGGGCGGGTGCTCGCGCCGGCGGCGGCGGGGTTCGTGAGCCTGCTGAGTTTGGCGAACATGGGGGGACGCTTCTTCTGGAGCTCGCTCTCCGACCGCATCGGCCGCCGTGCGACGTACTTCACGTTCTTCGCGCTCGGTGCGGCGCTGTATGCGAGCATCCCGAGCGTGGAGCGCGCGCAGAGCGTACCGGTGTTCGTGCTCGTGTGCGTGGTGATCCTCTCGATGTACGGGGGCGGCTTCGCCACGATCCCGGCGTATCTCCGCGACCTGTTCGGGACGATGCAGGTGGGGGCGATCCACGGGCGGCTCCTCACCGCGTGGAGCACCGCGGGGGTGTTGGGGCCCGTATTGGTGAACTACATCCGCGAGTACCAGATCGCACACGGCGTGGCGAAGGCCGACGCGTACGACGTCACCATGTACGTGATGGCATCGTTGCTGGTCATTGGCTTCATCGCGAACGCGTTGGTGCGCGCGGTGGATCCGTCGCATCATTTCCGGGAGGCCGTCGCGGACACAGGAGGTGCGCGTGGCTGACACCGAAGGGGCGCTCGCCGCGGTCTACACCGCGGAGCGGATCCGCGTGCTCGTCGCGTGGCTCTACGTCGGGATCCCGCTCGCGTGGGGAGTGGCGGAGACGGTGATCAAGAGCATCCCGCTGTTCAAGTAACGAGTGGGCCCTGCAGGATTCGAACCTGCGCACTTCGGATTATGAGTCCGCCGCTCTGACCAGCTGAGCTAAGGGCCCGGCGAGAGAAAGGTGTGGCCTCCTCGCTCGCCAAACAAGCGGAATGGCTACACGAGCTTGCGCAGCAGCTCCGTCACGAGCACGCGCGCTTCCGGATCGATGAGCACGAGCGGGAGCATCGGCGCGGCCGCGGCGATCACGATGCTGAGCAAGCCGGCGCGATCGATCGGGATCATGAGCATCCGGTTCACGCGGTCGTAGCTGGCGCCGAGCGAGTCCAGCGATTGGATGTCGTCGGTGCCGAGGAGATCGGGGCCGGGCTCGCCGTCGATGTTCACCCACTTCCCGTCGAAGCGTTGCTCGTATCGCGACGCCAGCACGCCGTAGTCGAAGAGCCCCTGCCGGCGGATGCGGAAGAGGTGCGGTGCCGTCGCCAACAGCGGGAGCATGAGGAGCGCCGTGAGCGCGAGCACGTAGAGCCCGAGCGAGACGAATTGCGGCGAGAGCTTCGCCCCCTGGAAGATCAAGTCACGCGCGATCGAGCCCGAGACGCCGGCGCTGGCCGCGAACGCGATCACGCCGAAGCGCGCCTGCGTGAGTCCGAGGAAGCCGAGCCCCGCCGCCCGATCGGGATGCGATGGGAACGTGCGGAGCTTGAGCGTCATGATCCGGCCGAGCAGCATCGCCCAGACCGTGAGCCGCCAGATCCAGCCGTAGATCACGTAGCGTAGCGCGCCCTGGCCGATGAACAGGATCCAGATGCCGGCCGCGGTGAGGGACACGCCGTCGGGCGCGAGGTACCAGGTGTCCCGGTATTCCGCGCTCCATCCGCCAACGCCCTGGATGAACAGCGGCACGATCGCGAGGAGCGCGACCACGAGCGCGGCGGCCGGCGACGAGCGGCGCGCCTGGGCCTGCTCCAGCAGCGCGCGGAGTGCGGGGAGCTCGCCCTCCGGCACCAGCCCGCTCCGGACGAACTGTTCGATCGCCTCCTTGCCCGCCCGGTCCACGCCGATCTCGGCGAGCACGAGGAGCGGGAGGGCGATGAGGTAGCGGGCGTAGACCTCGGGATCGAGGAGGAACGGGATGTGCACGCGTCCGGGGAGCGCCACGTGCTGCGCGATGGCGAAGGCGAGCCCCGGGACCCAGATGAAGATCGCGATGGCGACGGCGCGATGCTGCGCCGCGACGATCGCGCGGCCGAAGCGGATGCGCGAAGCGAGCCGGGCGAGCGGGCCGCCGCCGGCGAGGTGGAAGTCGTGCTCGGCGGTCGTCACTCGCGCGGGAGCGCGTCGCGTTGGCGATCGCTCAGGAGCTTCGTGGTGAAGCGCTGTCCCTCGGAGATGCGCTCGGTCTCGACCGCCATCGCATCGATGGCCTGCTCCATGCGCTCGAGCCGCTCGACGATCTCCTTGAGCTCCGGGGCGGGCACCTGCTGGCGCGCGCGCGCCTTGATGCGCGCCATCACCAAGCTCCACACGGCGGCCGTCAGGATGAGCGTAATGAGCAGTGGAGCGACGTCGTTCGGGTTCATTGGCCGCTCCTGGCGGGGTTGTGCTCGGACAGCAGCTTCGTGGTGAAGCGCTGCCCTTCGGAGATCCGCTCCGTCTCGATGGCCATCGCGTCGATCGCCTGCTCGATGCGCTCGAGCCGATCGGCGATCTCCTCCAGTTTCACGGGCGATACCGTCTGCTGCGCCTTCATCTTCCAGCGCGCGAGGATGAGGCCGGTAGCGCAGATCATGCCGACGATCGGCACGAGGAACACGAGCTGCTGCGGACCCATCAGCGGGCCTCCTGCACGCTGCGCTCGCTGAGGAGCTTCGTCGTGAAGCGCTGCCCTTCGCTGATGCGCTCGGTCTCGACCGCGATCGCGTCCACGCTCTGCTCCAGGCGTTCCAGGCGCGCCGCGATCTCGTCCAGGCGCGATGTGTCCACCGGCCGCGGGCGCTTGAGGTACGCCCACGCGATGCTCGAGATCATCATCGACCCGAAGGCGATGGCCATGACCACGATGGTGACGACCGCGCGTTCGCCCATGTTCCGCTCCTGGGGTGATCCTCGCGTCCTTACGTGCCCGGATGACTCGGGGTGTCACGACGCGACCGTTCGAGGCGCGCCACCCGCCGCCCCGCTTCGCGCGCGTCGCGCGCCGACAAGAACGCCAGGAAGAGCAGCACCGACGCATACAATCCCCACAGCCCCAGCATCAACCACGCGCCGCGGCGGTTCGTGGTCCACACGCGGGCGACCGCCCACGCCATCGCGAGGCTCCCCGCCACCACGATGAAGCCGATCGCGCGCCCGGCGAGGGTCACGACGCGCCGCGACCGCCGCGCGCAGTCCGAACAGAGCACGAGCCCCCCGATCCGGGCGCGCTCCTGCTCCAGCGTCCGGTCGCAGTGCGCGCACTTCCCCGCGCGATTGCGGCGGATGCGCCGCTGGAGCGTGCTCCAACTGAGCGCGCTCCACAAGAGCGAGCCCACCACGGCGATCCCCAGCCAGACCGCGAATCCCACCTGCATGCGCTACGCTCCTCCCGCGTGGGCCGTATGCGCCGCGACGACCTCCGCGCCCGTGACCGAGGCCGCGCCGAGCTTGCCCACCTCGACTCCCGCGGCGTAGTTGGCGATCTCCGCCGCCTCCTCCACGCTCGCCCCCGCCGCGAGCATCGTGCCGAGGTACGCGGTCACGGTGTCACCGGCGCCCACCACATCGTATACCTCGCGCGCGGTGGTGGGGATGCGCATCGTGCGCCCGTTCGCGCTCACCAGCACCATGCCGCGCTCGCCGAGCGTCAGCAGCACGTGCTCCACGCCCAGGCGTTCGAGGATCGCCGGCAGCGTCTCCGGGTGATCCACGTCCATCGTGGCGCCGAGCGCGGACTCGAGCTCGCGCCGGTTGGGCTTGAACACGGTGGCCCCGCGATACGCGAAGAAGTTGCGGAACTTGGGATCCACCACCACCGGCACCTTGCGCGCGCGCGCCGCGTCGATGGCCGCGCCGATCACCGGTGGGAGGAGCACGCCCTTGTTGTAGTCCTCGAGCACGAGCGCGTCCGCCTCGGCGATCGCGCGGCGCACCGCGCCGAGCACGCGCGCCACCTCGCTCGGGTCGAGATCGCCGTCGTCCTCCTCGTCGAAACGCACCACTTGCTGCACGCGCGCGAGCACGCGCGTCTTGGTCGTGGTGGGGCGCGCCACCTCCACCAACGCGCGCGTCTCCGCGCCGAGCGAGCCGAGCATGCTGCGCAGCGATGTGGCGTTGACGTCGCGGCCGACGACGGCGACGAGCTCGGCGCGCGCCCCGAGCGCGGCCACGTTCTGCGCGACGTTGGCCGCGCCGCCCAGCGCCAGCTTCCGCTCGCGCACGCGCACCACCGGCACGGGGGCCTCGGGCGAGATGCGGTCGACGTCCCCCTTCAGGTAGACATCGAGCATCGCATCGCCGATCACGGCGATGCGCTTGCCGGCGGCGCTGGCGAGCAGACTCTCGAGGCGGGCGCGCGTGATGGACATCGCTTACAAGCTACTCGCGCGGCGAACGGAGGAAAGGAGAGCCGCGATGCGCCCGGTGCCGCGTGGTAGCGGCGCCTCGAGAGCCGCTATACTTGACGGCGAGCGTCGATGACCAGCCGCCTGAAGTCCTCCCCCCTTCTCGTCCTCGTTGCCGCACTGCTGGGCATCTCGATGGCCGGTCCTCTCGTCCGGCTGTCGCACGCGGACCCGCTCGCGATCGCCGTGTGGCGGCTCGGCGTCTCGATGGCGGTCATCGGCGCCATCGTGCTGCCCAGCGGGGAATGGCGGCAGTGGCGCCGGCTCACGCGTGGCGATCTGGGGCTCGCGCTCGGCGCCGGCGTGATGCTCGCGCTGCACTTCTGGGCGTGGAACGCGAGCATCGGACTCACCACCGTCTCGGCGAGCGTCGTGCTGGTGAACGTACAGCCCATCATCGTCGCGGCGGTGAGCACGGTGTGGCTGCACGAGGCGCCGAATCGCGGCCAGTGGCTCGGCATCGCGATCGCGGTGATCGGCGCCATCATCGTCGGCGCGGGGGACGCGAACGCGTCGACGTCCGCCGCCGCGCCCCCGCACGCCCTGCTCGGCGATCTCCTCGCGCTGAGCGGCGCGGTCACGGCGGCGCTGTACTACCTGGTGGGGCGCCGCTTGCGGCGCACGCTCGACCTCTGGCCGTACGTCGCCCTCGTGTACGGCGCGTGCTTCTGCGTGCTCCTCGTGTTCGCCGCGCTCGCACGCACGCCGCTCCTCCCGCAGCCGCCGCGCGAGTGGGGGATCTTCACGGCGCTCGCGCTGGGCCCGATGCTCCTGGGGCACACCGGGATGAACTGGGCGCTGCGTTATCTTCCGGCGTACATCGTGAACCTCACGGCGCTCGGTGAGCCGATCGGCGCGACCATCCTCGCAGCCGTGCTCCCCGGGATCCGCGAGGTGCCGCCGCCGGTGACGCTCATCGGAGGCGCGGTGCTGCTCGCCGGGATCCTGCTCACCCTCTCTCGCACGCCAGGCGCGACCCAACGGACGGTGACGGTGAACGATGCGGCTTGAGTTGGACATCGTGGCGACGCGCGGCTCGATGATCGAGTCGCGCCATCAGGTGCACGCGGTCGTGGTGGACGACACCGGGGCGGTGCGTGGCGCCGCCGGAGAGGTGACGCTGCCCACGGTCATGCGCTCCTGCGCGAAGCCGTTCCAGGCGCTCCCCTTCGTGAAGTCGGGGGGCTTCGACGCGGTGCACTGGGGGAGCGAGCAGCTCGCGCTCGCCTGCGCGAGCCACGGCGGCGAGCCCGAGCATCTCGCGATCGTGTCGCAGATGCTCGCGTCGATCGGCCTCGAGGAAGGGGATCTCGCCTGCGGACCGCACGAGCCGCTCACGCGCCGCGGGCAGAAGGCGCTCAAGGAATCCGGCGGCGCCGCCACGCGATTGCACAACAATTGCTCCGGGAAGCACGCCGCGATGCTCGCCTTCGCGAAGACGCAGGGCTGGCCCACGCGCGGCTACGAGCAGTGCGTGCACCCCGTGCAACAGGCGGTGATCGCGACGCTCGCGGAGTGGACCGACCTCGCGGCATCGCAGATCACGATCATGACCGATGGCTGCGGCGTCGCGGCGTTCGGGCTCCCGATGCAGCGGTTCGCGTTCGGGCTCGCGCGTCTCGCCGCGGCGGCGGAGCGCGGCGACGCGGCGCCCCAGCGCGTGCTCGGTGCGATGCGCGCGCACCCCTTCCTGATCGGCGGCACCGACCGCTTCGACACTGTGGTGATGGAGGAGACGCACGGCCGCGTGATCGCCAAGATCGGCGCGGAGGGAGTGCACGCCGTGGCGATCCCGGAGCGGGGGCTCGCCGCGGTGGTGAAGGTGGCCGACGGCGCGTTCCGCGCGCAGCACCCGGCGGTGATCCGACTGCTCCAATACCTGGACGTGCTCCCCGCGGAACTCCCGCCGCGGCTCGCGAGCTTCCTGCGGACGCCGATCGTGAACACGCGCGGAGCGACGGTCGGCGAGATCCGGCCCGTCGCGTAGCGGGGGCGCGATGGCGCGCGCCGCGTTCCGATGACGCGACCGCCGGCGGCGCCCGGCATCGTGTCCGCGCTCGACATGGAGACGCGCGACCTCATCGCGTTCGCCGTGACGATCGCCGTGGGGGCGGAGGGCGCGGTGCGCGACGGCGCCGCGCGCGCGGCGCGAGCGGTGCGCCCCGAGTGGGCGGAGGAGCTGATCCTGCAGTCCTACCTGTTCGTCGGATTCCCGCGCGCGCTCAACGCGATGCGCGCCTGGCGCAAGGCGTCCGGGCGTGCGGCACCGCGCGCGGACGCCGATCCCGACACCGGTGCGGCCGCGTGGCGCGCGCGCGGCGAGGCCACCTGCGCCACGGTGTACGGACCGATGTACGAGCGCCTGCGCGTGAACATCCGCGGGCTGCATCCGGCGCTCGACGATTGGATGATCGAGGAAGGCTACGGCCGCGTGCTCGGCCGGCCCGGACTCGACCTCAAGCGGCGCGAGTTGTGTGTGGCCGCGGTGTGCGCGGCCACGGAGCAGGATCGCCAGCTCCACTCGCACCTCCATGGCGCGCGGCACGCCGGGGCGAGCGCGGCGGAGATCGACGCGGCGCTCGAGATCGGCGGCGAGCGCCTGGGCGCGGACGCGCGCGCGCGGATCGCGCACTTGTGGGCGCGCGTGCAGGCGATGCCCTGATGGCGTTCATCGATCGCGTCGTCATCCACGTGGAGGCGGGCACGGGGGGCTCGGGGTGCACGAGCTTCCGGCGCGAGCATCGCGTGCCGATGGGAGGACCCGACGGCGGCGACGGCGGCCGCGGCGGCGACGTGATCGTGCGCGGCGACGCGAATCTCGCCACGCTCCTCGACTACACCTACCACGATCGGTGGGCCGCCGAGCGCGGCGAGCACGGCATGGGGAGCAACAAGACCGGGCGCTCGGGGGCGGACGTCGTCCTCCCGGTGCCGCCGGGCACGATCGTGCGCGATCTGAGCACGCGCGAGCTGCTGGGCGAGGTGCTCGACGACGGCGATCAGTTCGTCGTCGCGAAGGGAGGGCGCGGCGGCAAGGGGAACGCGTTCTTCGCCACGGCCACGCACCAGTCGCCGCGCGAGTGGCAGCCGGGCGAGGAAGGGGAGCGCCGTGACCTGGAGCTCGAGCTCAAGCTCATCGCGGATGTGGGCCTCGTCGGCCAGCCGAACGCGGGGAAGTCCACGCTCCTCTCGGTGATCTCCGCGGCGCATCCCAAGATCGCGGATTATCCGTTCACCACGCTGTCGCCGAATCTCGGCGTGGTGCAGCTCAGCGACGGCCGCACGTTCGTGGTGGCCGACATCCCGGGCATCATCGAGGGGGCGCACGCAGGGAAGGGACTCGGGCTGCAATTCCTCCGTCATGTGGAGCGCACGCGCATCCTCGCCTTCCTGATCCCGGTGGACTCCATGGACTGGCAGGGCGAGTACGACGCGCTGCGGCGCGAGATCGCGAGCTACTCGCCGGCGCTCGCGGCCAAGCCGCACTGCTTGGTGTTCACCAAGATGGACTTGATCGGCGAGCTCGAGCCGCCGCCGCTGCACGCGCCCGACGCGTTCGCGGTCTACGCCGTGAGCGGAGCGGCCCGCACGGGACTCGAGGCGCTCCTGGCTGGGTGGTGGGGGGAGCTGCTCGCGCTGCGCAAGGCGGCGACGCTCGCCGCGAGGGCGGAGGACGCCGACCGCCCCTGACGCGGACGCGCGGCGCGACGCGCTCGCGCTGTCGCTCCTGCCGGGCGTGGGAGCGGTGCGATACGCGGAGTTGATGGCAACGTTCGGGTCGGCAGCGCGGGCGTTGGATGTGGCGCCGCCGGGGGAGGCGTGCTCGGCGCGAGAGAAGGCCGCCGAGGCCGCGGAGCACGCGGCGCGCGTCGGGGCGCGGATGCTGGTGCGCGGCGAAGAGGGCTACCCCGCCGCGCTCGAGGAGCTGCACGACCCCCCGCCGGTGCTCTTCGCCATCGGTGACATGGCGGCGCTCGCGCCTCCGGTGTGCGCGATCGTGGGCACGCGCGGCGCCACCGCGTACGGGGAGCGCGTGGCGCGCGAGATCGCGACCGCGCTCGCGCGCGCGGGGGTGTGCGTGCTGAGCGGGATGGCGCGCGGCATCGACGGGGTGGCGCATCGCGCCGCGCTCGATGCCGGCGGCCGCACGGCCGCCGTGCTCGGTACAGGGGTGGACCTCGCCTATCCGTCAGCGCATCGCGGGCTGCACGAGCGCATCGCGCGGAGCGGGCTGCTGCTCAGCGAAGAGCTCCCCGGCGATCGCGCCAGCGCGGGCTCGTTCCCCAAACGCAATCGCCTGATCGCGGCGCTCGCGGCGGCGACGATCGTGGTGGAGGCGCCGAAGGACAGCGGCGCGCTGATCACGGCCACCCACGCGTCGGACCTCCACCGCACGGTGGCGTCGGTGCCCGGCCCCATCGATGCGCCCACGTGCTCGGGCTCGAACCTCCTGCTGCGCGACGGCGCCGTGATGATGTGCGAGGTGGCCGACGCGCTGGCGCTGTTCGGACTCTCGGCGCCGCGCACGCGCGCTCCGCTCCTCGCCACGGCCGCCGAGCGCACCGTGTGGGAGGCGCTCGGCGCCGGCGCGGCCGCCATCGACGATCTGTGCGCGCGAACGGGGCTGCCGGCGCGGGAATGCCTGGTGGCGGTGAGCGCGCTGGAGATCCAGGGGGCCATCGCGTGCGAGATGACGGGCGAGATCCGGCGCACATAGTTCGGCGCCGCGGGGCGAGTCTCGTCGCCATGGCAGTGCGACGATGGCGAGTGTGGTCGTGGCCGGCCGGCGACCCGCTATCATCCAGGCATGCATCATCTGTACGTCCACGTCCCGTTCTGCCGCCGGCGCTGTTCGTACTGCGACTTCGCGATCGCGGTGCGGAAGAGCGTGCCGGCCGAGGAGTTCGTGCGCGCGATCGCGGCGGAGCTGGCGATGCGATTCCCGGAGCGCCCCGCGGAAGCGCTCACCACCGTCTACCTGGGCGGCGGGACGCCCTCGCTCTTGGGCGCGGAGGGGATCGCTGCGCTGATGGACGCCGTGCGCGCGCGCGTGGCGATCGCCGCCGGCGCCGAGGTCACGCTCGAGGCGAATCCGGATGATGTGACGGTGGAGGCCGTGCCACGCTGGCGCGCGGGCGGCATCACCAGGCTCTCGATCGGCGCGCAGTCGTTCCAGGCGAACGCGCTCGCGTGGATGCACCGCACGCATGGCGCCGAGCAGATCGCTCACGCGTTCTCGGCGGCGCGCGCGGGACGGATCTCGGACCTCTCCCTCGATCTGATCTTCGCGCTCCCGAGCGCGCTCGCGCGCGACTGGGACCACGATCTGGAGAAGGCGATCGCGCTCGCGCCGAAGCATCTGTCCGTGTACGGACTCACAGTGGAGGAGCGCACCCCGCTCGGCCACTGGCGCGCGCGCGGCGAGGTGGAAGAGGCGCCGGAGGAACATTACGCGCGCGAATTCCTGCGCGCGCACGCGCGCCTCGCGGAGGCGGGATACGAGCATTACGAGGTGAGCAATTACGCGCGCGCCGGCGCGCGGGCGCGGCACAATTCCGTGTACTGGAAGCGCGCGCCCTACCTGGGCGTGGGCCCCTCCGCCCATTCGTTCGACGGCGAGCGCCGCAGCTGGAACGCGCGCGAGTACGCGGCGTGGTCGCGCGCCGTGCTGGCCGGGGAGGATCCGACGGCGGGGAGCGAGGTGCTCGGCGCGAAGAGCGCGGCCGCCGAGCGCATCTACTTGGGACTGCGCACGGACGCCGGGGTGGCGATCACCCCGAACGTGCGTTCCGCGGCGCGGCCGTGGATCACGCAAGGCTGGGCGGTGGAGCGCGAAGGCGCGCTCCGTCTCACGAGCGAGGGGTGGCTGCGCCTGGATTCGATCGCCGCTCACTTGACCGCCGTCACGAGCGGTTCCTAGCTTGCATCCTATGCCGTCGCAGCAGCTTACCGACCGCGAGCGCCGGGTGCTCGAAGCCGTGATCCAGAGCTACGTCGAGACCGCGGAACCGGCGGGATCACGCACCATCTCGCGGCGGTTCGGCATCGGCGTGTCCCCGGCCACGATCCGCAACACCATGAGCGACCTCGAGGAGAAGGGGTTCCTCATCCACCCGCACACGTCCGCAGGGCGCGTGCCCACGGAGATGGCCTACCGCATCTACGTGGATTCGCTCATGGCGGTGGCGCCGTCGCTCGATGCGGGCTCGCGCGAGCTCTTGCGCGGCGAGATCTCCGCGGGCGGGAGCGCGATCGAGGCCATCTTGCGGCGCGCGGCGCAGGTGCTCGGCGTGCTCACGCACGAGCTCGGCATCGCGATCGGTCCGCAGCTCGCGCAAGCGAGACTCGAGCGGCTGGAGCTCGTGCGGCTCAGCGCGGAGCGCCTGCTGATGGTGCTGCGGCTGACCGGTGGCGCGGCGCAGTCCATCTTCGTGGAGGTGCCGGGGGAGATCGCCGAGGCCGCGATGGCGGAGGTCTCGCGCATCTTGAACGAGCGGCTCGCGGGACTCTCACTGCGCGAGATCCGCGCGACGCTCGCGGACCGCCTGCGCGACACGTCGGTCGGTCGCGAGGAGAAGGAGCTGCTCAACATCTTCATCCAGGAAGGGGAGCAGATCTTCGATCTCACGAAGCCGCTCGACGAAGGCCCCGTGGTGTTGGGACAGACGTCCGTGCTCGTGGAGCAGCCGGAGTTCGCGAACGCGACGAGCTTGCGGCGCCTGCTGGAGCTCACCGACCGTCCCGATGCGCTCGGCCCGATGGTGCGGCGCCGTCCCGCGTCGGGAGGGTTGTCGATCACCATCGGGAGCGAGCACGCCGATCCGCAGCTCACCGACTTCACGATGGTCACGGCGGAGTTCCACGCGGGCGGGCTCGCGGGGGTGATCGGCGTGATCGGCCCCACGCGCATGCCGTACGAGAAAGTGATCACGCTCGTCACGCACACGTCGCGCTTGATCTCCGAGCTCATCGACTAGCGCCGCGCACGCGGCATCCTCTCGACGACCATGGCCGATTACTACGCTCTCCTCGGGCTCCCGCGCGATGCGTCCGACGACGACCTGAAGAAGGCGTATCGCAAGCTCGCGATGCAGTACCACCCTGACCGCAACTCGGGCTCGCACGAGAGCGAGGAGAAGTTCAAGGAGATCACGGAGGCGTACGACGTGCTCCGCGATCCGAACAAGCGCGCGCTGTACGACCGGTACGGTGAAGCGGGGCTCAAGCGCGGCGCGGGCGCGGCGGGATTCCACCACGTGGATCTCTCCGAGGCGCTCGGCATCTTCATGCGCGACTTCGGGCTCGGCGACCTCTTCGGCGGCGGGAGTCCCACCGGCGGCCCGGTGACGGGCGCGGACCTGCGCGTGCCGATGCCGCTCACGTTCGCCGAGGCCGCCACGGGGGTGGAGCGCGCGCTCAGCGTGAAGCTCCTCGATCAGTGCGACAAGTGTGCGGGGAGCGGCGCCGAGCCCGGCACGCAGGTGCGCCGCTGCGCGACGTGCGGCGGACGCGGCGAGGTGCAGCGCGCGCAGCGCTCCTTCTTCGGCCAGTTCGTGAGCGTGGCCCCGTGTCCCACGTGCGCGGGGCGCGGGCAGGTGATCGAGACGCCGTGCAAGCGCTGCAAGGGGGATGGCCGCGTGCGCGCCGAGCGCACGTTCACCGTGCAGGTGCCCGCGGGCGTGTCGACGGGACAGTACCTCGTGCTGCGCGGCATGGGGAACATGGGGCCGCTGGGCGGGCCGCGCGGCGACATCGCGGTAATGTTCGAAGTGGCCGACGATCCGCGCTTCGAACGCGATGGCGCCGAGCTCTTCACGGAAGTGCTGGTCACCTACCCACAGCTCGTGCTGGGGGGCGACATCGCGGTGCCGCACGTGAGCGGCTCGCTCTCGCTGCGCCTCCCCGCAGGCACGCAGAGCGGGCAGGTGTTCACGCTGCGCGGGCGCGGGCTCCCGCGCGTGAACGCGAGCGGGAGCGGCGATCTCCACGTGCGCGTGCAGCTGTGGACGCCGTCGTCGTCGAACGCGGAGCAGAAGAAGGCCATCGAAGCGCTGCGCGCGGTCGAGAGTCCGCCCCCCGCGTCGCGGCCGAAGGATCTCTGGAGCTGGCTCAAGGATTCGCTCGGCGCATGAGCTGGTACGCGGTGCGCGTGGCCGTGCCGGTGGAGGGGGCGCGCCAGCCTGTGCTGGCGGCGCTCGTGGCGGCGGGAGCGAGCGCGGTGCAGGAAGGCGAGCGCGAGCTCGTCACGCATCTCTCGGGCGACGCGGACTTCGACGCGCTCGAGCGCGCGGTGCGCGCGGCCGGGGGCGCGGCGGTGGACCGCACGCTCCTCGCGGACGCGGATTGGTCGGCGGCCTCCACGGCGCGCGTCGGCGTGCAGCGCCTCGGCCGCGTGACGGTGGCGCCGCCGTGGCTCGAGCACGAGGCGGCGGGAGCCGAGTGCGTGGTGCTGATCGAGCCCGCGATGGCGTTCGGCACCGGCGAGCACGAGACCACGCGCGGCGTGCTCACGCTCATGCAGGACGTGATCGCCCCCGGGCAGAGCGTGGCCGACCTCGGCGCGGGGAGCGCGGTGCTCGCGATCGCCGCGGTGAAGCTCGGCGCGCGCCGCGCGGTGGCGATCGAGATCGATACCGACGCGATCGGCAATGCGGACGAGAACATCGCGCGCAACGGCGTGGCCGAGCGCGTGACGCTCATCCGCGGGGACGCGGCGGTGCTCCTCCCGCTCATCGCGCCGGTGGACGTGATCGTCGCGAACATCATCTCGAGCGTGATCGCGGAGATCTCCCCCGCGATGCGGCGCGCGCTCGCGCCTGGCGGACGGGCCATCGTGAGCGGCATCCTGGTGGAGGAGCGCGACGCCCTCGTGGAGGCGCTCACGCGCGACGGATGGACGATCGGACGCGAACTCGTGGAGGGGACGTGGTGGAGCAGCGTGATCAGCGCGCGGTGACGAGCTTCTTCGCGGCGGAGCCGATGTCCGCCGGACGCGTGACGACGCTCGGCGAGGGCGAAGCGCACCACGCGCGCGTGCTGCGGATCGCGCTCGGCGACCGCGTGCGTCTCGTGGACGGCGCGGGGATGGTGGGCCTCGGCCAGATCGTGAAGGTGGGGAAGGGGAGCACGATGGTGGAGATCGAGACGCTCGAGCGCATCGAGCCGCCGCCGGTCATCCACTTGATGCTCCCGATCGCCGACCGCGACCGGATGCTCTGGCTCGCGGAGAAGGCCACCGAGCTCGGCGTGTTCAGCTGGCGCCCGGTGCTCTGGCGCCGCTCGCGCGACGTGACGCCCCGCGGCGAAGGGGTCGGATTCCAGTCGCGCGTGCGCGCGCGCATGATGAGCGCGCTCACGCAGTGCGGCGGCGCGTGGCTTCCCGTGCTCTATCCCGACGCGCCCCCGGATCGCGCCATCGCCGCCTGCGCGGCGGGAGAGCGGTGGCTCCTGGACGCCGATGGCGAGCCCGCGAGCGCGATGCCCATGCGCGCACCGATCACGATCGCGCTCGGCCCCGAGGGGGGGCTCGCTCCCGCCGAGCGCGCGGAGATGCTCGCGGCGAACTTCACCCCGGTGAAGCTCGCCCCCACCACGCTGCGCTTCGAGACGGCCGCGATCGCCGCACTCGGCATCGCGCGCGCGGCGCTCACCGCGTCCATGGAGCGCGTCCGTGCCTGATGCCTGCCTGTTCTGCCGCATCGCGCGCAAGGAGATCCCGGCCGCGATCGTCGCCGAGGACGCGCACTTCGTCGCCTTCCGCGACATCAATCCGCAAGCGCCCACGCACGTGCTCGTGATCCCGCGCGAGCACGTGGCCACGTTGGACGATGTGAACGACGCCGGGATGCTGGGGCGCATGGCGCTCTTCGCGGCCGAGGTCGCGCGGAAGGAGGGGATCGTGCAGAGCGGGTATCGCCTGGTGGCGAACACGAACGCGGGGGCGGGGCAGACGGTGTTCCATCTGCACTTCCACGTGCTCGGCGGGAGGGCGATGCACTGGCCGCCGGGGTGAGTGACCGGTTAGGTTTCTGCCTATGATCGATCACGGACCGCGCGCGGCGCGGGGGGTGCAGTGTCCGCGCTGATGACGCGACTGCAGGGCGAGCTCAACGCCTCGCGGAAGGCCCAGGACAAGCCGGCGACGCTGCTCCTCGGCACGATCCTCGCCGACATCAAGAACAAGAAGATCGAGCTGATGCGCGAGCTCACCGACGACGACGTCGTGGACGTGCTGCGCAAGGGGATCAAGCGCCGCAAGGAATCGGTGGAGATGTACGTGAAGGGGGCGCGCGAGGATCTCGCGTCGCGCGAGCGCGCGGAGATCGCGGCGCTCGAGCGGTACCTCCCCGCCGGCGTGAGCGAGGACGAGCTGCGCGCGGCGGTGAAGGCCGCGATCGCGGGGGGCGCGAAACAGATCGGCGCGGTGATGGGCAAGGTGTTGCCGCAGTACAAGGGTCGTGCGGACGGCGCCGTCATCAACCGCATCGCGCGCGAGGAACTGGGCCCGCAGCCCTGACCGTGCGCATCCCCGCAGGCGACTCCGGAGCCCGGACGCGAGCGCACCAGCTCCCGTCCGGGCTCCGGCCCTTTCGGGGGATGGCATGAACCGGCACGCGCTGGCGGTGCTCGAATTCCCCGACGTGCTCGATCTCGTCGCATCACGCGCGAGCTCGGAGCTCGGCGCCGCGCGCGTGCGTGCGCTGGAGCCCGAGCGCGACGCGGCGCGCGTCACGGCCGAGCACGCGCGCATCTCCGCCATGCGCGCGGCCATCGCGGGCGACGACGGCTGGGAGCCGCAGCCCACGCCGGACGCGACCGCGCCGCTCGCGAAGCTCCGCGTGGCCGGGAGCGTGCTCGCCCCGGCGGAATTGCGCGCGCTCGGCATCCTGTTGCGCTCGTCGCGCCTCACGCGCGACGCGCTCGCGAAGCGGGCCGGGCCCGCGCTCGCGCCGCTCGCGGACGCGCTGGCCAAGGCGCCCGCGGAGGAATCGCTGCTCGCCGCGGCGATCGGCGAGGACGGCGAGGTCACGGACGCGGCGAGCCCCGCGCTCCGCCGCATCCGCCGCGAGCGCGCGAGCGCGCAGACGGACCTCGTGAAGCTCCTCGAGAAGTTGCTCGCCAAGCTCGACGACGCGGTGCGCGTCCCCGACATGTCCATCACCGTGCGCAACGGGCGCTACGTGATCCCGGTGCGGCGCGAGGGACGCGGCGCCCTGGGCGGGATCGTGCACGATGAGAGCGCGACGCGTGGCACGCTCTTCGTGGAGCCCCCCGCGGCGGTGGAGCTGGGCAACCGCATCCGCGAGCTCGAGGGGGACGAGCGCCGCGAGGTGGACCGCGTGCTCGCCGAGCTCACCGAGCGCGTGCGCCCGCACCGCGACGCGATGGCCGCCTCGCTCGAGGCGCTCGTGACCCTCGACGCGCTCTACGCCCGCGCGCGCTTCGCCGACGAGTTCGCGTGCGTGCCCGCGTCGTTCGTGCCGGCGCGCGACGGATTCGCGATCCGCGGCGGGCGGCATCCGTTGCTCGCCGCGCGCTCGGGCGCCGTCGTGCCGTTCGATCTGGCCATGGACGCTGGCGAGCGCACGCTCCTCCTCTCGGGGCCGAACACCGGCGGGAAGACCGTGTTGCTCAAGGCGCTCGGGCTCGCGAGCGCGATGGCGCAAGCGGGGATCCCGCCCGCGGTGGGCGCCGAGAGCCGCGTGCCCTTGTTCGATGAGATCTTCGCGGACATCGGCGACGAGCAGTCCATCGCCGCGAGCCTGTCCACGTTCAGCGCGCACCTGAAGAACCTCGGCGAGATCCTGGAGCGTGCCACCGGCGACTCACTGGCGCTCATCGACGAGCTCGGCTCCGGCACGGATCCCGCGGAGGGCGCCGCCCTCGGCGCGGCGGTGCTCGAGACGCTCACGGCGCGGGGCACGCGCACCGCGGCGACCACGCACCTCGGCGCGCTCAAGCTCCTCGCCACGGAGCAGCCGGGCATCGTGAACGCCTCGCTGCAATTCGACGAGCAGCGGCTGGAACCCACGTACCGTTTGCTCAAGGGCGTGCCCGGACGTTCGTACGGGCTCGGGATCGCGCGGCGGCTCGCGCTCCCGGACGCGGTGCTCGCGCGCGCGGAGGAGCGCCGCTCGGCGAAGGAGCAGGATGTGGAAGCGCTCCTCGCCGACCTCGAGCGACGTTCCGCGGAGCTCGCCGAGCGTGAGCGCGAGGCGGCCGACGCGCACGAGCGCGCGGCGTCGCGGATCGCGGAGGTGACGGAGCGCGAGCGCGCCGCCCGCAGCGCCGAGCGCGAGCTCGAGCGCCGGGCGCGCGAAGAGGCGCGGCGCATGCTCCTCGACGCGCGGAAGGAAGTCGAGCAGGTGGTGCGCGAGCTGCGGGAGGCGGGCGCGCACGAGGCGGCGGCGCGCGCCGCACGGCAGCGCATCGAAGAGCTCGCGAGCGCGCAGGCGGCGCAGCTCGATGCGCTCGAGCGCGAGGCCGCGGCGCCCGAAGGCGCATCCGCCGCGGAGGATGCGTCCGGCGCCGCGCTCGCCCCCGGCGATGCCGTGGCCGTCGAGACGCTCGCGGGGCGCGTGGGCACCGTGCTCTCGCTGCGCGACGAGGAGGCCGTGGTCGCGATCGGCGCGATGAAGCTCCGGGTTCCCGCGCGCACGCTCCGGCGCACCGCGCGGGCGGCGGCGCACGCCGGCGCCAGCGGCGTGCCGCAGTACGGCACGGTGCCGGACGAAGTCGTCGCCACCGAAGTGGACCTCCGCGGGCTGCGCGTGGACGAGATGGAGACGGCGCTGATCGCCGCGCTCGACGCGGCGGTGCGCGCCGACCTCGCGGAGCTGCGGATCATCCACGGCAAGGGCACGGGCGCGCTGCGCGAGCACGCGGCGCAGATGCTGCGCAACGATGGCCGCATCGCGAGCTTCCGGCTCGGGGCGTGGAACGAGGGAGGCGCCGGCGTGACGGTGGCGGCGCTCAAGCGATGATCACCGACGAATCGGTGGACCGCGTGCGCGAGGCCGCCGACATCGTGCAGATCATCGGCGAGCACGTGAAGCTCAAGAAAGTGGGCGGGAGCTGGCGCGGGCCGTGCCCGTTCCACCAGGGCACGCACGCGAACTTCTCGGTCGTGCCCGGGAAGGGGGTCTACAACTGCTTCGTCTGCGGCGAGAAGGGGGACGTCTTCACCTTCCTGCAGAAGCGGCTCGGCATCGAGTTCCCCGCGGCCGTGAAGATGGTCGCGGACCGCGTCGGGATCGTGGTGGAGGAGGTCACGCGCCGCCGCGAAGGCCCCGATCCGCGGCAGCCGCTGTGGGACGTGAACGCCGCCGTCGCCGATTACTTCCGCACGCTGCTCTGGGACGACAAGGAAGGCGAGGAGGCGCGCAACTATCTCGCGCTGCGCCGCGTCTCGCGCGAGGTGAGCGATCGCTTCGGGCTCGGCTACTCACCGCGCGATCCCGCCGCGATGCGCACGCACCTCCAGAAGATCGGGATGAGCGACGAGCTCCTCGTGCAGGCGGGACTCCTCGTGCCGCGCGACGAAGGAGGCGAGCTGCGGCCGCGATTCCGCGGCCGGCTGATCTTCCCGATCCAGGATGCCGCGGCCAACTACGTGGGATTCGGCGGCCGGCTCCTCGGACCGGGCGAGCCGAAGTACCTCAACAGCGCGGAGTCGCCCGTCTACTCGAAGTCGAAGCTCCTCTACGGGCTGCACATGGCCAAGCACGTGATCCGCAAGGATGATCGCGTGATGGTCGTCGAAGGCTACTTCGACGTGGTGCGGCTCGTGTCCGCCGGATTCGACTGGGTGGTCGCGCCCCTCGGCACCGCGCTCACGGACGAGCAGGCGGTGCTCCTGCGCCGCTACACGAAGAACGCGTTCCTGCTCTACGACTCGGATCGCGCCGGGCTCAAGGCCACCTTCCGCTCCGGCGACCAGCTGCTGCGCCAGGGCATGTCCGTGCAGGTCGTGACGCTCCCCGACGGCGAGGATCCCGACAGTTTCGTCGACAAGAAGGGGGGCGAGGCGCTCAAGGAGCAACTCGGCCACGCGATCAACGTGTTCGAGCGCAAGGTGCAGCTGCTGCAGCGCGCCGGCTGGTTCGCCGATCTCACCGGCAAGCGCCGCGCGCTCGATCGGCTGCTCCCGACCATCCGCGCGACGACGGATCCCTTGACGCGCGATCTCTATCTCGCGCGCGCGAGCGAGGTGACCGGGGTCGCCAAGGACGTGCTCGAGCGCGAAGCCGATGCCGCCGCGCCGTCCGCGCGCGGCGAGGCGCCGGCGGCGCGCCCCGTGCGCGCGGCGCGCGATGCCGGCGCGAGCCGCGCGGCCGCGCCCTCGCACGCGGCGCCGCCGGCCGAGGTCGAGCTCCTGCGCATCCTCCTGCACCTGCGCGGCAGCGTCGAGGCGGCGGGGGAGCGCGTGGGTCCCGAGGACTTCACCGATCCCGCGCTCGCGGACATCCTCCGCGCGCTCCTCGCGCTCGATCCGTCCGCGCCGAGCGCGGACATCGGCGAGCACGTGGGCGATGAAGCGCGGCGCGTGCTCGCATCGCTCCTGGCCGAGGATCTCCCGGAAGGCTACGACGCCGAGAGCGCGCTCGAGGGCTGCATCCGCCGGCTCCGCAACGTGGAAGTGCGCGAACGCCTCGCGGCGATCGATCGCGAGTTCACGATCGCGAGCGATGCGGAGAAGGACGCGCTGCTGCTGGAGAAGGCGCGCTTGAGCCGCGAGAGCCGGCAACTCGATCCCGAGAACTACAAGAACTTCCGACTCCACCGCTGAACCCCATGAGGAGGATGCATGCACCCTGATCTCGTCGCACTGCTGGCCCTGCAGAAGGATGACGGCGTCGTCGCGCAGGTGAAGGAGCGGCTGCGAGCGTCGGACGCCGAGGTGGCCGAGCTCGACCGCGTACGCGCCGCGTCGCAGGACGCGCTCGCGAAGGCGCGCGCGGCGCTCGAAGCCGAAGAGGTGCGCCACCGCGATCTCACAAACAAGGTACAGGACCACAAGGCGCTCCAGGAGCATCACGTGAGCGCGCTCGATTCGGTGCGCAAGGCGCGCGAGGCCTCCGCGGCGATGGCGCAGATCGAGATGACCCGGAAGGTCCTCGCGCAGGAGGAGAGCGATCTCCACGGCATCGGCTCGCGCATCATGGATCTCCGCCAGGCGGTGGGACTGAGCGAGCTCGAGATCGCGGAGATCGAGACGCGGCAGCAGGAGGAACGCGCCCGCATCGCCGCCGCGCGCGCGGAGATCGAGCAGGAGCTCGCGGCGGCCGTCGAGAAGCGCACCGCCACGGCGAGCGGCGTCTCCAAGGGGATGCTCACGAAGTACGAGCGGCTGCGCGAACGCGGCCAGGCGACGCCGCTGTTCGCGCTGCGCGGCCAGGCGTGCGGGCGGTGCAACACGGCCATCCCGCTCCAGCGCCGCAACGGGATCGCGGGAGGGAAGGCGATCGAGGTGTGCGAGGGGTGCGGCGTGCTCCTCTACGCGATGCCGGCGTGAGCGAGCGCGGCGCGATGCGCTGGCGCGTCGCGGACCCGCCCGACGCCGCGACCGCGGCGGCGATCGCGGCGCTCGGCGCCGAGCTCCGCCTGCCGGACCTGTTGTGCGCGCTCCTCGCGCGGCGCGGCCACGCGACGCCCGAAGCGGCGCGGCGGTTCTTACGCCCCAAGCTGGACCAGCTGCACCCGCCGTCGCTCCTCCCGGGGATCGGGGCGGCCGTCGAGCGCATCGGGCGTGCGATCGACCGCGGCGAGACCATCCTCGTGCACGGCGACTACGACGTGGACGGGATCTGCTCCACCACGATCCT
>Ga0335085_10001419_pt1 | contig 51304 bp, 58 predicted proteins | sample Lox_Sample_45_FD_206712 | JGI IMG/M metagenome (GOLD analysis project Ga0335085, IMG submission 206712) | Soil microbial communities from Loxahatchee National Wildlife Refuge, Florida, United States - Lox_Sample_4.5 | ecosystem: Environmental > Terrestrial > Soil > Wetlands | place: USA... | reverse complement strand
AAATTCTTGTCCGCGCATTCGTAGAGCCTATCAATTTCTTCGGAGTTCTGAGCGAGCGTGGTAAGGTGTGGATGAAACACAGTCTTTAGCCCGCGCGTGATGAACTCTTCAGCGAGATCGTTCATGTAGCCGCCTATCATTCGATAATGGGCGTCTCGTATTGATTTGTGCAGAATGAAAGGACCACCTAGTGTGATCGTTTGTCCACCCAGGTGCAATAAAATTCTGTCAACCCTGAAGATCGATTCATGGATCCTTTGTACAACTATAGAAAAGCCGCCATCGAATACAATGGTCATGCCCATAATAAATCGTCGTAGGATGCAATCAAACTCTTGCGCTCCGAATCCGTCAGTGCATCTCGAAACCACCGCAGACGCCTATGGATTGGCCATTAACATAACTGGCGTCGTCTGAAGCCAAGAAAGCTGCCACTTTAGCGACGTCTTCGGGAGTCCCCATCCTCCAACTGGTATAGTCTTTAGAAAATCCTTTACGACCTGCTCCTCAGTCTTGTTTTCCATGATTGCGAGCTCTTTGATGATTTGTTGGATCATCGGCGTCTGAATATACCCCGGACAAATCGCGTTTACCAAAATATTATCCCGAGCGAGTTCTATGGCAAGAACTTTCGTAAGCCCTATTACAGCATGCTTTGAAGCTACATAGTGAGCTTCAGTTGCTGAGCCGGTTTTCCCGGCAGCTGAAGCTATGTTGATTATTCTTCCACGTCCTTGATTGGTCATTATGGGTTGGACGGCCCGGCAACACAGAAAGACACCCTTGGTGTTGACCTCATTGATAGTCCCAGTCTTTTTCTGTCATGTCTTTGAACAGTATTGAGCTGTGCACTCCTGCGGCATTCACGAGGGTATCAATTCCTCCTAACGAGTGCATTGAATCAGCAACAGCCTGGTCGACCTGCCGCTTATTTGTTACATCTACCTTGAAAGCGATGGCATTCTTGCCCAGTTGTTCGATCTCTTTAGTCAAATCAGCAACGGATTCATACTTCAAATCCCATAACGACACATCAGCCCCACGCTTGGCGAATTCAAGAGCAATTCCTTTTCCCATACCTTGTGCTGCACCAGTAATTATCGCCTTATGACCAAGCAGTTGATCCATGGATTGCGATCCGTCTTGAGTGCAAATTCAATATTTCAATTTTCCAGAACCTTTCTAGGCATCAGGTACTATCGAAAGAGAGTGAAAAAAATCCAACGAGACTCGCCGTGGGTCTACGTAGGCTGTACGCCTTCGACGATTAGGACGCGATAGTCAGCAGCCTTGAATCGATGTTTCCTTGCTTCGCGCCAGTGCGAAAGAGTCTTCTAGAGTAGAAGAACCCGCCGTACCAAAGATACAATTTTGATCCACCGAATATTCATCCGTCATTCATTCCTGAGTGGAAGCGACATCTAAACGACATTAATTTCGGTTGACTCAATGACTAAGTATTTTCTTTACCACTGTTATAAAGTTCCTAATATTCTGCAGACTTGACTGGTTAGGTTGTGAGCAGCAATTTGTGGTGAACTTGTCCTTCCTCAAGGAGCCGGTGTGCTCGCACTCACTTCTTCTGCGCCTCGCAGGGCGTATCGAACTGCCATTCTGGTGACGCTTTGTGGTCGAAGACTGCCAGCCAATCCGATTATTCGAATCTCTGGTGATTCTGTAGATTGCATCAACTTTTCACTCCTTCTTTAAACGCCCTTTTCAGGTCTTGGGAACCACGCGATTGCTGAAACTGTCATCACAATTCTCAATCACTTAAGTCATTTAGGGCGCCCATCCTACTACCTCGGCTATCAATCGTATTTTCGGAACCATTGATTCAAAGTCTTGAACATTTCGCCGAGGTCTATTCCTTTCTGTGTCAACGAATAATCAACGCGCGGTGGAATTTCATTGAAAGCCTCTCGTGAAACCAGCTTGAGTTTGACCAATTCCTGCAGTCTGCTGGCAAGAGTCTTCGGCTGAACTTTAATCTGATTTTGAATCTCGCTGAATCTCATCGGAGATCGGACATGTAGTCCGTAAAGAATCTGGAGCGTGTGAGGTTTGCCTAACGTCACAAGCAATTTGCCGAATGGACATTCAACGTTAGAATTTGCACCGACTTGAACTGTAACTACCTCGGGCTGCCGACTGCTTCTGTTACCAGTATTGACCATTTTAGCGGGATAAAGTTATATTATTGATAGTATTTATACTATGCTTTTCATAGTTTTATCCCTTATTCCCTGCTCACCCCAAGACTTCCCTCAGGGAAAGTTGCTATCTTCCTATACCCTTTCTAGTATTAATACTACCCTTTGGTAACTATTTGCTTGAGGCATTTTCAGAAATGACACAAATCCAAGAACGTACATCCGAACTCGAAGAAGAGTAGTACATCGGAGGAGTAAATTCTGTCACGAAGTATAATGTCCTCATTGACAACATCTACTCAAAAGCTTCTTCCGAAGAAAGGATTCAGAAAAGTGTCGAATCACTGAGGAAAAATGGATTCCAGGTCCATGTCGTCGACAATCTCGAGGAAGCTAGAAAGCTTGTTGAGAGCTTACTTCCCCTTGACAAGAACGTTTTCACTGCATCCAGTCTGACTCTCAAATTATCCGGGCTGGACGAAGCTATAAACGGCGCAGGCAGTAAATACAAGTCACTGAGGCAAGAAATCGGGAAACTAGATCGTGCTACGCAGTTCAGGGAGCAGATCAAAATGGGGGCCGTGCCAGATGTCGTCGTAGGAAGTGTTCACGCCATTACCGAGTCCGGTCAGGTTTTCATCGCTTCGGCAAGTGGCAGTCAGCTTGGTCCCTATTCGGCCGGTGCAGAGAAAGTGATCTGGGTTGTTGGATCTCAGAAACTTGTCAAAGACTTTGACGATGCCATGAGACGATTGGAACTATACAGCTATCCTCTGGAAGATGCGCGCATGCACGAAGCCATGAATATGCCAAGCGCTCTTGCAAAGATTCTCATCGTAAACCGAGAGCTTTTTCCGGGCAGAACGACGATCGTAATCGTGCGAGAGGCTGTCGGCTTCTAGGTGACATTCTCGGCCTCATGTGCGTCCCAAAGAAATCAGTATTTTCTTTGGGGCCACTACTGCTTCAAAAACTATTGACAGTTTCTCTGGTCAGTTCTAGATCTTATAGGTCTCTTTGCCTTTTACAATCGCTTTGAATGCGATGTCTACGGCAATACCGCCATCAGATTTTTCAACGGAGAATTTGTAATTGTCGACACTAGCATCGACTTTGTCCAAATATTCCTGAATCTGGGTCCCAAATGAGTACAGTTTAGCCCTTGCATCCTCAAGGGAAATAGTTGGCTTGTTGTCATATGTGTTTTCCATCTTGTATCTTTGGTTATAGTATTGGAACAGTTATAATTAGATCCTGGAAGAATTTTATCAGTTTTAATTCCTCCTTGGTTTTATCCATAGACAGATTATCGGACAACTTTTGCGATCACATTAGTTTTTGTTTGCCCTAACTGCCAGTTATGTAGGAAATATCGCTAAGCGATCAAAAGAAAACTACACACTTTGTTACTCTGTGATCAACCTTGAGAGAGATAATCATTGGAATGGATTCGCTTACCTCAATCCGGACTTTACAGTGTACGACTCTCAAAAAATTAACACACCTAGGGACAATGTCGATCAGTCGAAAAGGCCTACGAGATCTTTACGTTTCTTAGACGATCCAGACGCACAACGAATTTGGGTCTGCCAACAAGCTCACGAACTATTAGTCTCCCCCAGAGATGTGGCCTAGTCATAATATTCTTCGTTGACAGGATTTGGGCTGATGATTTTGTGGGGTTCGCTGATATCATAGTATTTCTGGCTCGACATCCGGACGGAGCATATTCCACTTCTAGTGAATTCCTTTTGCTTCTGCTCAAATTTCCCGGGGACAGACACCCTCGGACACAATCGAATTTCCAATAATTATCTTCTTGAGTATATTCACTGAATTTTCTGCAATCATCTTCTTAAGCGAAAAGCAAGCGGCCGCGTATCTTGGTAAGAAGGGAGTCTGCATAGTATGAATAAGCAAAAATCAGGTGCCAACGGACCCCAGTGTATCAATCCGCTCAACATCATCTCAGGCAGCCAGGAAGAAGCTGCGAGAATGTTCGGATCGCACGATTGGGACGTCGACTCTAAAAAGCCCTACGGCGAGGGTGTCGTAATACATTACAGTTGCAAGAAGTGCAACGCCGAAGGGTATTCGATAATCACAACTAAAGACTCTCCGACTTCCAAAATGATTGAGAGCCGAATCTTGAACCCCTTCATGGAGAGCCCACGTCTATAGACTAAATAAGTCAAGATTTGAGGAGCTACCGCTTTCCGTCTCGCTCTCTTCTATTTCTTTTATCCTCTCAACAGCGGGCAGTGCACTATTCCAGAGGACTTCGAATATTGATCTGTACTGTTCAACACAATCAGGCTGAGTACTATACATCCCTCGCGTTTCCTCGTTTTTCCCAACATCCTTGACAGTCGCCATCCAAATGCATGCCTTCTCACTCACCCCAAACAGGGCGACTGAATTCTTAAGGTGTCGTACATCTATTCCAATATTCATTAGGGTTTTAGCGCAATCAACATCCTCCCACGAGGTGATATCGAACAAGTAGCGATTGCGAATGCCTCGGGTTATGGCATCCCTATGATCCTGGACAAAACTAGGGATGACTACCTTCGAAAGGATTTGCGAATTGGCGCAAATATCTATTGAAGTCCTCGCCTCTCGGACCATTTTCATTCTTACTTTGAGCAAGTCATCGTACCCAGAAACAACGGTTGCTTTGGTTAGATCAGGAGAGGCTTCCAGTTCGCGAATTCTTGCATCCGCAGGCATTGCTCTTTTCCACAGATATTCAAACAAATACTGATTCCTCCTGACGTCAGACTCCAGGTTGGTGTAAAAGATGTACCCGTAAGGAGACACAACAGATGGTAGCTCGATACTTTCAGCCACGTGCTTTTCGTCCCAAACAGCAAAACTTAGCGAGACTCCATTCAAGTGCCGCAGTTGTACTCCCCGATTCAACATCAGCTCCTTGCAGAAAGCCAGATTCTCCGGCATAATCTCTGTAACAAGATATACTTCAATTCCTTTTGAAATTGCAGAAACATACGTCGAAATGTGTTCGTGAAGATGGGGCCCCCGGATTATGCTTGCTGGATTGCGGACTGAGCATAACTTCTCTTTAGAGTCAGTTAGGATGTCGTGAAGTAGATTCTCAATTTCCACGGGCTCACTGAAGATCCTGCTTCCCTTTATTTGAATGGGGGAGATGATCCTTTCAATTTCGTCCAATAGCTCTGAGATAGTAAACGGTTTGAAAATCAAACCGTCGAAGAACTTTACATCTATTTTGAATTTAACAACACCTTCAGCTGCAACAAGGATTATTTTTTGATTAGGACGTCGCTCCTTGATCCGCTTTGCAACCTCTAGTCCATTGATTTCGGGCATTTTGTGATCTAGGAGAACAATGGCTTCAGTTGAACCATTTGTCGCGATTTCAAAATAATCTAGTACATCTTTTCCGTTTCCAAATTTCGCAGCTACCTTCAGGCCCGCAGCCCTAAACGCTCGCTCATAAACGCTGACGAGTCCTGCACTGTCATCCACAATGATAATTTGGAAATCGCGATTGGAAGCATTAAACTTCTTCAAAAATCCCACACCTAACCTCTCTGAGTTATTTCAGCTTCTAGAATCTCAAGCTTTAGTTTATAGTTAGCAATCTTTCTATGAGCAATTGACAGTTCTTCAGATGAGTAACTGATCAAGTCTTCCTTCAATTGGCTTTCGAGAAATTTGATGTCATTAGAAAGCTCTGCAACATCTCTATCTAGTTCCTGAATAGGAAGACCCTGTGCTTTCTTGCGAAGTGCAACAGTATCAAGATTCTCCACTTCATCCTGGTCGTGATAGTTAGGCGACAATTATCCCTCCATTTTAGCTGCAGAAATCGATATCATCTGGTTACAAAACGATTATCAGAAATTCGGGCTATTTCACAAACTTGAACTAAAATAGATTTTCGATTTATTTTGTTTCTTTCAAGATTGGGCTCAAGATGTTCGAGCAACGATTCAACAGAGGGAATCTTACCTCAAGCGAAGTCCTTGATTATCTAGCGAGGGTCACGCTCTATGGACAGCTTGCCGCCCGATGCGATTAGCTGATTCAGACATGAGTTTCAAGAGGATCAGCTTCGGACCCCACTTTCGAAATTCTTAATTTGGCCCTGACTTGCAAGCAAAACGGGTCGGACTTCATGAGACTGGAGCCACTTTATCGAATTCGGTTTGATTATCCAAACAGTTGGGACGCCGATATTATTGGCGAGCACCCTTCGACGGTGGAGTTTAACCCTGCCACCTCGTTTGGAGTATATGGCAAGGAGATTCACATGCTGCTTTTTGCCGAAGGTAGAGCCGAGGGCAAGATCTCAGGAAGATTTCGTGGTGCAAATGCACCGCGTGTGAGAACTGACGGTCCTGCTCTCACTGAATTCCATGGAGTTATTGAGTCTGATGACGGGGCTGTTATTTTATTTGAATGTCACGGCTTTGGTCGCCCATATCGCGAGCCTTACAAGACTCAATCTCCCGGCCAGAGGCAATGGGTGGCCACGGTAACTCACCTTAGTGGTGACAGTCGTTACAAACGTCTTAACGATGTTGTTTGCGTTGGAGCCGGACTGGTTCGCAAGAAAACACAGGGATGGATCGAAACAAACCCTTCAGACTTGATGCTTGATGTAGCTGAGCTGATATGGGAACCCCTTTCCGAGAATTAGGGCACACTTCAATTGAGAGATTTAACTAGTCGTGTTGTGGAAGGAGAATCGCAGTCAGATCTATAATATCTTCCATCCGGAATTTTTCTGAATCTGGCTCGATGAATCTTCGGGATTCAAAGGCTTCCATTTTCGGAGATCAGAATTGAGGTCTTGAAAGAATCTTCTTAGATAATATAGAGCCTAATGTAAAAACTCCGGTGAAAATCGTCTGTTAGAGAAATCTAGCTTTAGATCCAGGTCTTAGGGCAATAATGGTCCAGAAGCTCTTAGTTGAAGTGTTCGCTTTTCAAGTTAGACAGGTTTCTTGAAGGACTCTGTTTTTTATTTTGGTAACTTACGATCTACAAAAAAAGCTTCGGCACTTATCTGGAACTGTCAAGGCGCGATTAATTGGCTAAACAAACCCAGATGGAAGTCCGAAAGAAAACACAAACCTATCTACCAATCGAAGATCACGGAATAATCGGAGATCTTCACACGGTTGCGCTCGTCGGAAAGAATGGGGTTATAGACTGGTGGTGCACCCCCAGTTTTGACGCACCAAGCGTTTTCGGATCCATCCTGGATGCTCAGAAGGGAGGATTCTTCAGCATTGCACCGGCGGATTCAGCGGAAATAGGCGTCAGGCAATACTACCTGCCGGAAACCAATGTTCTCTTCACTCGCTTCCTCAGCGAGGAGGGAGTCGGCGAAGTCGTAGACTTCATGACAATACAAAAGGAGAAACACAGAACGATAAACCATGGAATAACACGCGCCGTACGAGTTGTGAACGGGACTATGAATTTCGAGCTAGTTTGCAGGCCTGCGTTCAATTATGCCCGCGACCCCCATACCGTAAAAGTATCCAGCAAAGGTGCAATATTCAATAGCACCAATCTGAGTCTCAGATTGTCATCGACCATCCCGCTCGAAGAAAACGGGCACGGAGGTGTACATGCAAGATTTACTCTGAACAAGGATGAAATGGCTTATTTTATGATCCAAAGTGCGGAAAAGGATAGTGTTGATCTTCAGCAAGATCTGAGTCGGACTGCTTGGGCTAAATTGGAGGATGCGGTCAACTTCTGGAGGGATTGGGTTCAGCAAATTAACTATAAAGGGCGGTGGCGAGAGGCTGTAATACGATCTGCCCTAACTCTCAAACTGCTGACATACGCTCCGACGGGGGCGGTGGTGGCGGCCCCGACGACCAGCCTTCCGGAAGGAATAGGAGGGGAACGCAACTGGGACTATAGGTTCACATGGCTCAGGGACTCGGCATTTACGCTTCACAGTTTGTTGAGACTCGGATTATACGATGAAGCGGGCAGTTTTGCGCAGTTTGTCAATGCACAGAGTGAAGCCTCACCTGACGGTCATCTACAACCAATGTTCACGATCGATGGTGGTCGTGAATTGGACGAAGTCGATCTAAATCACCTTGAGGGTTATCGTCAGAGCAAACCTGTTAGAGTCGGAAACGAAGCGTACAAGCAACAGCAACTCGACGTCTACGGAGAATTCATGGATTCGGCGTTTTTGTATTCGCAAGTTAGGGGCGTAAAGTATCGAGGCATGAAGTCACTCTTGAGGGTGATGGATTGGTTATCGAAAAATTGGCAAGGTACAGATGAAGGAATCTGGGAAGTTCGAGGTGGCAGAAGAGAGTTCCTGCACTCCAGACTAATGTGCTGGGTAGCCTTCGACCGCGCGATCAAGATTGCGGAGGCCCACAGTTTGCCTGCCCCGGTGAACGATTGGAAGGCAATCAGGGATACGATTTACAATGAAATCATGGAAAAGGGCTGGAACGAGAAGAAACAAAGTTTCGTCCAGTACTATGGGAGTGACGCTGTTGATGCGAGCTCGCTCCTGCTTTCATTAACTGGTTTCATAGGTGGAAACGATGAGCGGATGGTGAAGACAATCGAGAGAATGCAGAGGGAACTAATGAACGAGCCGCATCTGTATCGCTATCGGATTGACACAGCCGCTTCGGATGGACTCAAGGGGACGGAGGGTATGTTCTCGATCTGTAGTTTCTGGCTAGTAGAAGCACTCACCAACGCCGGTCGTCTGGGAGAAGCGCGGAGATATCTCGAAGAAATGTTCTCCTATGCTAACCACTTGGGACTCTATTCAGAAGAAATAGGCACGACTGGCGAAGCTCTCGGGAACTTTCCGCAAGCATTCACGCATCTAGCCCTAATTAGCGCCTGCATGGCATTGAACCAGGCCCTGGACGAACCAAAACCACAATGATCCGAATGGTCGATTGTGGCGTTTGGGGCTCTTGTTCGGCCCCGGCAGTCAATTGGGATCGAATTCGGTCCGAGTACTTTTGGTTTCTCGCAAGGTAAATCGCAGCAGATTTGTTCTCACTTTGGTAGCCCTTCTGATCGGATTTGTTATTCTCGGAGCGCCCGACAACGCAGGAGGACTTGCAGAACGTCTGATACTTCTCGTTATTTTTTCATCAATAATCATGGGCTCTCTCAGTCTATACCGGATTCCCGAAAGGGGAAGTATTGAATAATTTCGTACGGGGTAATGAGACCCGGCTCATCGTGCATCCGAATCTTCAACGGGAGCCTCGCGTGTGGGGATAGGTCGGCTCCCTCCAACCATCTTTCTCTGCTCTTTAGCTTCCCCTCAGACTTACAGGCTGTTTATCTAAAGCCTTTGGAGAAAAATTAGGGCCACCAGTTATTTCTGCAATCTCTTTTGCATGTTTTCCGGAACTCGAACGGAAGCTGACCATCCTATAAACGATTATAGCACAACCTGCACTAACGTTTAGAATAATTTTGAAAAAGTTCGGGGAGACGCTAGCAATCCAGAGGATCTTGATAGCGGTCATCATAATTGTTCTTGTGATAATAGGAGGAGCGGCGGCTCTTGAGCTCTCCTCAAGAGGGAACCCTTCGACCTCTACTACATCCACGTCCACAATTTCTTCCTCATCCAGCTCTTCATTGACTTCGACCCCGAGCCAAACGACCTCATCGGCGGAGACTACGTCCATTCAAAACCAGACGCTCACCGTAGATGATTCCGCCTGGCCCACAGCTGGAGTGTCAACGATTACCGCTACGGGAAATTATCCGAACTGGCCAGAAGGTTCGGTGTGGCAAACTCTGGTAAATTTCAATTTGGCGGCTGAACAGCATCAGGGAATTTTCCAGCTCGTCCCAGACCTTGCCACGAACTGGACAGTGTCTTCAAATGCAGAAACATATACTTTCCACCTGAGACCTGGAGTTTCGTTCTCCAATGGCGACCCGTTTAACGCGTATGTCGTCTGGACAAATTTCTACCTATATTCATACGAGCTCGGCAATTCCTCCACGTTCTGGTCATACCTTCCTCTTTTCAACTTCACCGCTGTGTCATTCGGTCCTGCAACCATGAGCCTGATCAATTCCAGTGGACTCGCTTCTCCAACGCCTCAGCTCATTTTTTTGATGTCGAACTCCAGCTGGCCGGTGTACGTTAATAGTTCCAGCACGGTGATATTCCAGCTCGCATCTCCGTACTCTTTCTTCTTGAACACCTTTGCCGATTTTTCCCTGCAAACCGATCCGACCTTTCTCCTTGCAAACGGAGGGCCGGGAACGCCTGCCTCGCCTAACACACTTTTTGAGACAACAGCCTTGCCGGGAACTGGTCCTTATGAGATAACAAAAGTTTCAGCGAACGCATTCGTCGAATTTCAAAAGAATCCAAGCTACTGGGGAAAAAACCTCACTCAATCAGAGATCCTTGCAAATCCGATCCTCGACCCGGGACACTTTGACGCAATTTTCGTCCGGTACGTATCAGCAGATACTTCGCGCTACATCGACCTCCTTGAGGGTAGCTCTCAAATCTCCGTCATCTCAGGATCGAACCTGCAGCAGGTCAGCCTGAACCCACAGTACCGCGCGCTAGCATTCAATTCCTCCTCCCAGGTCATGATGGGAATGAACACGAAGGTGTTTCCAACCAACATCACCGATGTCCGGCAAGCGATAGTGCATGCGATAAATTACTCGCAGGTGATTGACGAGGCAATCTTCGGGCACGGAATCAGGTACATGGGCCCCAACACGCCGATCTACGGCAAGTTTTACGACCCAGGCAACTTTGCTCCGTACCCGTACAACCTCTCAGCAGCAGATGGATTCCTGAAATCGGCAGGTTTTCCAAACGGCAGAGGACTTCCTGCCTTGACACTGGTGATAGATTCGTTCGGTACGAGCTGGGAGGAACCGGCCGCTGAGGTTATCCAGGCAAATCTCGCGCAGGTTGGAATCATGGTGAACATCCAGGTAGTCGCAACTCCAACATTTGAGAGCACAATTGATGGCCTCACTTACAACCAGTCGCTAGCAAACCCGACGGGGCATCCGGACATGACCTTCGACACCTACGCCGGGTACGCACCGGATTTTCTCTCACCGGCAGATTTCTTCACGTCTTTTGTATCGCAGTACTCCGCGTATTCCAACTATGCAATCTACGACGATTCTGCGGTAGATAGTGCGATCAATCTGGTGACGCAGACATCGAACCAGACCGAGCTCTTGCAGGCGTTTACAACCGCTCAGCAGCATGTGTATCAGGATGCGCCGTACGCGTGGATGTTCGTAGCGCAGCTTCCCCTGATTGATGGTACCGACGTTTACAATACCAGGGCTGTCAGCGGATTTTACATGGATCCGAATTTGTTCGGAGTGAGCGATATTCCAATTCTTAACACTATTACGCCCTAGATGCTTTTCCCGCTGCCTCGGTGGCGGTCATTACCGGAACGATTTCGAAATCAACGAGATCATTCCAGTTAGCGATCCACTCATCGAATAAGGTTCTGTCATCAGTTTCCATGAGCTGAAAACATCGGTCGAAGTTGAGCTCGGTCCAGCTGACTACATACTTTAGCCCGTCTGGAAGCATACGCCCATTCTTTTCGTAGCGCTCGTAAACCGCTTTTTCGTTTCGGTCCTTGTAGTGCTCAATAACCATGTAGAGCATGAGGAAATCGTAACGGAAAATTTTCGATTTAAGGAAAGCATCTTAAGGATTCTGTTAATTTTTCGGGTGAGGCAAAACAACACTGCAATGAGCGTTTTGAAAGCACTTGCAATGGTTACTATTCTTCTTTTTGCAGTTCCATTATCTCTCGCGTTCTATTTTTTCCTGACCGGCTCGTACGGTTGTCTCGGAGAAGATAATCAATTTCTAGTATTTTCTTTGTCGTCGCTTTCAATTTTCTCCGGAATAATTTTTGTAGCGATAGATCTTTGGTCCTACATTCCAACCCGAAGGCAGAAACACCCGAAGTGAAACGCCACGGAGAAACATTTGAAGATGAATACGAAGCCTAAAGAATCACCCGAAACTGATCATCAGTTCCCGGCCGCCGAATAATCCGAAGATTTCACAGAACCCTTCAGCGAAGTAAAGAGGCTTCTCACGCCATCTGGATCGCCGATCCCGCCGAGGCGGATCCGTTCAATTCCATTAGAGAGGAAAACCAAAGTTCCAATAGTGCACGACGTGCCGGTGAATCAGACCCTCCTTGAAATCTTTCTCCCATTCGATTTGTTCCCCCGGTTGAAGAGACCATTGTTCGCCGGACTCCATTTGAACCGGAGTGTCACGCTCAATCGGCTGCGTGGTACGAGGAAGTACTCCTGGCTCGATCGCTTTTCCGCAGTTCGGGCAGAACGTGGCATCGGTTAATGGAATCTGAAAATCGCAATACGGACAGAAGGGCATCTTTTATGGAGATTTGCGACTGATGCCTTATTGTGATTAGCTATTTTTCACCGCTGAAAGAAGGTCAGTGAGGACTTTCTTTGCGTCTCCGAACACCATCATAGTATTCGGCAGGTAGAATAGCTCGTTGTCCATTCCTGAAAAACCGGGATTCATCGACCGCTTGATGAAAACAACAGTTTTTGCCTTGTCCACGTCCAAAATCGGCATCCCGAAAAGCGGCGAATCAGCTTTGGTTCTGGCTGCGGGGTTTGTAACATCGTTTGCACCGACTACGATGGCAACGTCGGTTTCAGGGAACAGCGGATTGATCTTATCCATCTCCCAGAGCTGATCGTACGGAACCTGCGCCTCTGCAAGCAGAACGTTCATGTGGCCAGGCATTCTGCCTGCAACCGGGTGGATCGCGTACTTTACATCGATTCCACGGGCTTGTAATTGATCCGCAAGTTCTTTCACGACGTGCTGCGCCTGAGAAACCGCCATTCCGTAGCCAGGAACGAACACGACGGTTCTTGCATTGTCGAGAATCGTCGCCACGTCTTCGGCCGTAAAGCCGGTAACCTGGCGAGCGGCCTGGCCTCCCTTCGGCTCTTCGGTCTTTGATACCTTTGCGCCCACTCCGCCGAATAGCACGTTGAGGAACGAACGGTTCATCGCCTGGCTCATGATCACCGCGAGGATGAAGCCCGAAGAACCATCGAGCGACCCCGCAACGATCAGGACTTTGTTGTCCAGGACAAAGCCGAGGCCGGCGGCAGAGAGTCCTGCATAGGCATTCAATATCGCAATCACGGTCGGCATGTCTGCCCCGCCGATTGCCATGACGAGCAGAAAGCCAAACAAAAGCGCGAACGCGGCCATGATGGGTAAAATGAAGGAGTCTCCGGGATTTGCTACAAAGTAAACAGCTAGGGCAATTGCAATCCCAAGCGTGGAGAGACTGACGTACACGCGGCCAGGATAGATGAACGGATTTCCCGGTATCAGCCCCTGAAGTTTTGCAAACGCGATAATGCTACCTGTGAAAGTCAGGAACCCAAGAATCATCTCGGCACATAGCACCGAGAGAGTAAAGACATCGATATTTGGGGCACGGTTGTAGTATTCCGCAGCCCCGATTAGGGCGACCGCCATGGAGCCAAATGCATGGGACATCGCGGTTCTCTGAGGAACTGCAGTCATGGGAAGGCGCAGCGCGATCGGTGAACCAATCAGGGCGCCGATCACAAATCCTATGACGAGAAGATCAACACGCTGAATGTAGTAGGCAAGTAAAGTTCCGATGATAGCAATAGCCAGTCCGGCAACGGCAGACCAGTTTCCACGCTGGGCAGTTTTTACCTCGCTCATCCATCGAAGGGAAAGAACAAAGAGGACGACCGAGATTACGTACAGATACGAGACCAGGACATCGTTCATTTAGGCGTAGTCTCTCCGGCTTTCTTCTTGCCCTCGTTGGGATCCCGACGCTTAAACATGCGCAGGATTCTGCCAGTGATCATGAAGCCGCTGATGATGTTTGTCGAGGCAAGAGTGATCGCAACTGTTACCAGAATGAGAATGAAATCGTTTTCCGGCTCTGAGAGTACTATCAAGCCCGCAACGATCGAAACTGAAGATATCGCGTTCGTGAGAGCCATCAGCGGGGTGTGAAGTAATCTGGAAACGTGCCGGATCAACTCGACGCCGAGGAAAGTTGCAAGAATGAAGATCAATAGATTGGTCGAAAGGTCTGTGAGCGCGGCATCTGCAACCATCTCTAGGAACCTCCCTTTGCAAGAGCATTCTTCGTGGGCTCGTGCACCACCTCGCCTTTGTTTATGACAAGAGCGCCGCGAATCAGATCGTCTTTCGTGTCGATGTTGAGAGCTCCCTGCTTTGTAATTGCCGCGACAAACGAGGTGACGTTTCGAGCATAAAGCTGACTCGCCTGCGGTGCCATTGAAGAGGGAACGTTAAACGGACCGTGAATCGTCACGCCGTATTTTACAACGGTTTTTCCAGGTTCGGTCAGCGCGCAGTTGCCACCCTGCTCAGCAGCGAGATCGACGATCACGGAACCGGGGCGCATCCCCTTTACTGCTTCTTCAGAAACCAAGATCGGAGCTTTCTGACCGGGGATTAGAGCGGTGGTCACGATCACGTCTGACATCCCAGCATGCTCAGCCAGAAGCTCCTGCTGCTTTCGGTAGAAATCTTCGGACTGGGCTTTTGCGTAACCACCCGAGGTCTGCGCGTCCTTTGCCTCGACCGCGACCTCCACAAACTTCGCGCCGAGACTCATTATCTGCTCTTTGACGATGGGCCTGACGTCGTAAGCCTCCACCACCGCACCGAGACGACGGGCCGTCGCGATGGCCTGAAGCCCGGCGACCCCCGCACCAAGAACGAAAACGCGAGCCGGGGATATAGTTCCAGCTGCCGTCATCATCATCGGAAACAATTTTGGTAAAGAGTCAGCAGCGATGAGGACCGCCTTGTAACCTGAAACGTTTGCCTGCGAAGAGAGCGCATCCATCGATTGGGCGCGGCTGATTCTCGGGATGAGCTCCATTGCAAAAGCCGTTGCATTTCTTTCGACCAGTTTTCGGACGGTTTCGAGATTTGCAACGGGATAAAGAAACGAGATCAAAGTCGCACCCTCCTTGAACTGGCCGGTTTCAGAAGGAGTGGGTGGCTGCACCTTGAATATGAGATCAGCCTGGGAGTACAGTGAAGTCGAGTCAGGCGAAATTGTTGCGCCCTTTTCCGAGTAGGTCGAATCGGGAATGCTCGCCGCATCTCCCGCGGAGTGCTCGATGAGTACGGTAAAATCTTTCAATTTGGAGATTGCATCCGGCGTGATCGCAACGCGCTTTTCGCCGGCGGCAGTCTCTTTTGGAATGCCAGCGATCACGAAGAACCAGAACCTCCAATAGACAAAAGAAATTCAGGGGGGCAATGAAAATCGGAAAGAGTTTAACCTTTTTGGGTTCTAGTCGAGTTGTATTTTTTCAGTCCAAAATCGAGTCCTCAAGAACTTCTAAGAGTAACTTGCACTTTTCAGATCTCGGACACTTTTGCTTTGATCAAGAACTCAGTCCCTTCACCCACTCGTACAATCCTATAATTGGAGATTCGGACTTGAATAACGGAATTCCCATATCCGAGGAGGAAAGAGCTCCGAAATTAATCTGGCCCAGAACTTGAGTTTTGTCTTTTTTCACATCATCCGCTTCTTTGTTGAGCTCTTCGCTCAACTTGATGATTGAACTATCCCGCTTGCTTTTCTCGAGTAGAAGCTCGGCAAGCTCCAACGATTTTTCGCCCAGTGCCACAAGACTTCGCAATTTTGCAAGAACTGGCTCTAGCTCAAAGAACAATTTCTTGTTTCTGAGCTTTGCGCGCAGATCCTGCTTGAGTCTACTGTACACATCCAGCTGTACTCTAAGCTCGGAGAAAGATTTCTCGCGACCTTCAATACTTCTATAGGAAGAAATAGCTTGTCTTACTAGAGTTCTAACATTCTCAGCTTCAAGCGGGTCGAACGGTGTTGCCTTCGCCACTTCAAGCAAAATCTGCATCTCTTCCTCAACACATGACTCGGAGAAAAATCTGCCGATCGCCCTTCCCATCGACTGTTGAGGAGAATATTCGGAGGGACTATCCAGCATCTCTCGGAGGGTGAGAAGAGATATCTTGGAAGCCTCGCACTCGTTCATAGGATTTGCAAGGTAACCGGAAAGATGGTCCAGAATCTTAGGGTCCCTTCCGGCAAATGGCCCTAGGTTCAACCGAAAACCCGGATCACTCTCCTTAGAATGGAAGTAATCATTGACGGGATAATTGTCCCAGAGAAGTGGTTTTCTCCTCACCACAGTCTCAAATTTTATCACATCTTCCTCCGTTATCATTGTCGAGACAACGTGTCGGCCGGTCCAGAGTACGTCGATGTCCTTCTTCATTTCCATTCCGATTTCGGCGAGGTAATCGTTTTCCTCAACTTGCTTTCCGAGATAATCATTCGCATAGTAAGTGGGGCAAAATGTAATTCTGATTTTATCACCTAGTCGATCACTCAGCGTGTTAAGCAAATACGAGTGAGCTTTCGCAAGCGTCGAGAATGATTTTCTGTCCTCTTCAAAATGAAGTTCGACGTCAATGTCATCCAGCAAGACTCCAATCCAGCTGCAACCGAGTTCAATCACGGTCTGCAACTTTTCAAAGAGCAGATCTACCTCGTTTGGGTCAGAATACTTCATGCTCAGCCCGGGACTGACTGTGAAAATAAAATCCACCGAATACAAGTTGGCCGCTTCGATCAATTCGTGGATCGCTCTGGCCAGAGATTCGGGATACTCTTCTCGCCACCGCGATCTGTGATAAGGGTCATCCTTCGGAGCATACATGTAGGCATTGAAGTCGTTATCGGAGAGGAATCGAATCATGTAGAGACGATCGAGGTGGGACCATTGCGATCCGTAAAATCCCTCGACTATCCCGGCTGGAAATTCTTTTTGCACGATTATTGAGTTTGCAAAATCACCGGGGTAAAACGATTTTCCCTTTGTCCCCTCAAGAGTAGAATAAATTCTCCTATTGATGGGCCCACTCAACTCCATTGAACAAACGACTTCTATGAAACCGACTCTACCTCCCATGCCTTTACTACAAAAATAGTAATTATAACTAATGTATCGCGGATAGGTCTTGACATTACTTGATTCTTAAATTACCTAGCTGCTTTTCTCCTCTTTCGAAATGATATCCTACATATGGATAGTTGGAGCTCTCGGCTACTACCTTGCTTTGGTAATTTGGATAATAGCTCAAAGGACACATTATTTCCATGGCAAATACTCGCACTCCTGGATGATTGGCACTCTCCTTTTGATATTCGGAACAATCCAGATTATTGGGTCTGCTTCCAGCCTGATTGCCTCGACCGGCTTGGTAGCCCTGGTCATGCCGCTGATTGTGACTTCAATCGATGTTAGTGACCATAGAAGAGAACACCGCGGGCTGTTCGGACACAAGTCAAATTGCTGGATGGAAAATAAAACCGGAAGGCACGAGCGTCCCGTGATTAAAAATGCAATTGAAAAGGAAAATTGGAGCTCAAGATAGCTTACGATTTTGTGGTTGATCAAAGTAGTCAGGTCCGAGATGTTACACTTTAGCTGGCTGCCTTCTGCCGCAACCCAAAGGGGAACCCTGTCTGTCGGAGTTTTGAACGCCTTCATGTCCTCTAAAACATCGTATACTGCAAGATGAGTGACATACAGGCAGGGATCTTCCGAAAGCAACCCCGATCTCGTAAACCAGTAACCGAGAGCTTCCTTTCCAACCCCCGGTGGTCCGGCTACCAGAATCGACGAGGATCTCTCGGGATAGCCGTCTCCACCGACTACTCCGTCGAGTTACTCAAATTCAGTGGAGACCAAGTGAAACTTTTTTCCTCATTCAGGAGATCCGCCGCTGCATGATCCAGAAATCGCGAACTCCGGATAGTCCGGGAACCTGCGTGTAGAAGTAGAGATGATCAGTCCAGTGGACGTGCGCCCTCCAAGATCTCTGGTCCTTCAGTGCCTGAAATGAATCAAAGAGTAGCACGGTCCCTATTCCCCGCCTCCTCTGGTTGTAATCAACGCCCATCGGACCGAACCGTCCCGGCACCACGCCGTTGATAGTCGCGAAACCTAGGATTTCACCGGTCTTTTCCCGCGCGATGAATAAGGATGGTTCCGAACGTTTTAGGGCAAATTCAGCTTCGTTGCGCCAGAAGAAATTGAAATTTTTCTCGATCCACTCCAATGTTTCATCTTTCTGCAGTGGATCAACTGATTGGAACTTTACGCCTTCCCTCTCTAGATGCTGCTTTAATCTGAGAATTCTTCGCGGGTAGAAAAACTTCGACACATCGTAGAAATAGTCGACATACTCGCCATCTTTCTTGAATCCTTGCTCCAACAAGAAATCCAGTGCATCCTCGTAATTCAGATCGATACCGGGCCAAAAGTGCCAGTTGCCCCGATCCGAAAAGCGGACCTCTGTCACTCCTCTTTTTTGAAGGGTATCAAACAAAAGCTCGAAAAGTTGGGACCCGAAGCGACGATTGCGAAATTCCCTGTCCGTCGCAAACACTTTGATCCACGCGATTTCGGGACTATCCTTGGGATTTGTTGCGCAGACCATTGAAACGATACGACCATCAACAGTACGGACGAGACTCAACTCTGGATCAAAATTCGGATCTTCGAAGATCCGGAATTTTATCAGGTCAGTCGTTAGTTCCGGGTCGAGCGTCAGTGAAGACTTTAGAATATCACTGATTACATCTAGATCACCGAGACTAAACGAGCGGACTTGATCCATGAGTAGTCCCTTGAATGCTATTCGACCGGCTACCGCTCTATTAAAGAGAAATTGACTGCAAAGAGTCGGAATTTTTCAGGTCAGCGCTAGTTTAGAAATTCAAGAAAGCCGTAGAAAACTATGACAGGCAAGATGAAAGTCGTTTTGAGAGGAACAGCTCGTCTCCGAGATCGCAGCCTATCTCGCAGATCAGTAATTCATTGAAATCGAGAATCTAGAGCCTCAGGGAAAAATTGGCCGGCTCTTTGGCCAGTTACGATTCTTCCACCACGACCATTGTCAGAGTAGATTTGATATGTTCAAGCGTCCTGATTTTGTTCGTAATGGTTTCCTTTAGTTTCTCCGGAGTCTCTGCCTCTACCTTTGCGATGACATCGTAGACTCCATATGTGACGTGAACTTCTCTGACGTTCGGGATGGCCTCCAGTTCGTTTGCGACGTCCTTCTCTCGACCTATCTCTGCACTGATTAACAGGAATGCCTTTGCGTTCAAAAGGGGATACTCAACCGATTGGTAGTGGCACTTTGGTTAAAGTATTTCGTTTTTGATAAAATTCCTTGCTAGAACAGCAAGATTCTCCACGATGAGGACAGTATGAATAGTCCGAGTGAGTCTACACCTGGAGCAAGTTTCGCTGTCAGACAGGAATCGCTCCGATGACATGGCCGATCAAATAGCCTGCAAATCCTGCCGCTAGTCCGATCGTCATCATCTGTAGTCCGCTCCACCATATTGATCCCACAGTGGTCTTCGCTTCATAGGCTCCAATGAAAAATAGCACCGCTCCACTGATTACAACCGAGGCAATCGTTCCAGCCATAATCGAAGAAGCTTTCACAAAGAAGTACGGAATCAACGGTATGATCGACCCGAATATTGTGGATGAAAGCACAACTGCAAAACTTCAACGGGCTTCATTTTCTTCCACGGGGGCAAGTTTCAGCTCAAAAGCCATCATGAATTCTAGCATAGCCCTTGGCTTTGAGGCGATGTGATTAGTCATCATTTCTAGCTCTGGGCCCTCGTACCCCCACCCTTTGAATACACCGCGAACTTCCTCCAGTTCGGTTGCTGGGACATCTTTCATCTCCCTTTCTTCCCGATCGACCTCTTTGAGATACTGCTTGCGCCTTGCAAGTGTCGAGGTGTAGGCGACCGCGCCCATGGAAATCGATTCAGCACCTAATGCTGCGAGAGCCGCAACGAAAATAATTCTAACGTCGCCAGTTGCGGCCGAGACTCCTAGGAGGATGCCGAGGACATTTACAAGTCCATCCTGGCTCCCGAGTATGAAATCAGAAAGAAACGAGTGTGAAGAGTGTGGCTCCTTTAGCGGCTTTTTCAAAGGGGGCCTTGGAATATGTGATTCGGAGGACACCGCTATCTATGGCATCTCCCTCATGAATCAGAAAGTTTGCTCAAGTCTTCAAGTGAAGGAGCAAAATAGTATGCCCCACTCGCGGGGCGTGAAAAGTCCAGAAGACGATCTTGCAGTCCGTCGCCGCTCAACCCGAACATCCGTTCGAGCATCCGGCGATATCTTGACGGATCCGCGCTAAAAGCGATAAAGTTCAACCCATACTCCTTGGTCGTCCCGTAGGGAACGCTTCTTCGATAAATCTCTATTTCGGATCCATCGACTTCGACCGAGACTCGGGCAATGTGGGCCTTTTTCGGTTTCCTGTCGTCTGACATCTCCACGCTGTCCGGCTTGGTTCGGCCGATCACATTTTGTTGATCCTCAATTGAGAGCTTGTTGAAAGAGTCGAGATCTGCACCCAGCGCATCGCAAGAACGTGGCTACCTCCCTCACTAGGCTGTCCATCTGGTACCAACGCTATCTGCGGAGCGTGGAGCAGGTCGGGATTTGCTGTGCCGTCGATAAACCCTGTTTCGTCCCGGCTGTCTAGGTAAGTAAAGCATGGTATCTCACTTGCCAGATTTGCAATGTCCCTGACCGCTAGCATGGATGCTCTGGAATGATCCCATACAACATCTGGGGTGCTCCCGCTAATCCAGACCCAGGCATCATGCTGAGTTGCCGGCGCAATGTGGTCTACCCCTCTGACCTCCTTGAAATCAGCGAGCGAATCAGGGACATTCGAAGGGGAAATCAATCGCCAGACTCTCGATCCGAACGCCAGAACAATGTTAACCCCGCCTGAGCTCACGTCAGGACCTCTAAGGCGACGAAAAGAGGTGATTATCGATTCCGGTGCTGCATCCGGCCGGATATCAAATTCCACAAAATAGTGTGCATGCGTCCCTTGCGAAAAGATTCCGAATTGCGGCAGTGCCATACTAAAACTCCAATAAATGAACTGCCGCGATCGGGTTTCCTAAAAGCCGTACGAGAGCAGCGTCTCCGGAACTGGATCCTTCCTGGGCTGCGAAAGGTCAATTCCGGTTATCGATTTCGCCGAATCCTTCAACCAGACATCGAATGGATCAGTCGAGTGAGAAAAGTCTGAGATTGCTTTTTCGACATCGTCTGTCTCGATGAACACGATTAGAGTGCTACTTCCCGGAAGCTGCTGCAGAAACCAGGCCTCCCGCTTTACCTTGCGCTTCCTTGAGCTGTTGTCAAACTCCTTCCGCTTGTCTTTGACCGAACTCACAAAGTCCCTTGCCGCACCTTCGTTTCCCGCCAAGACCGGGAACGCTAGTGCTACGAGCTGATCCAAAATGATTCTCGACTCCCTTTTAGTTTTGGGCTACAGCAGTCTCGGCAGCGGGCGATTGCTTCCGGATCTCGTGAACTCTGTTTTCAATTTTGGTTTTCATGTTGCCTTGCGCTTTCGCGAGCTTTTGCTGAAGATATTTTACCTTTGCTTGAGTTTCTTTTTCCCTCTCCTCAGATCGAATCTTTGCCAATTCCAACTTGTTGTGGAGCTTGTCGTGGAGGGCTTCTACTTTGGCCTTCAACTCGGCCTTTTTTTCAGCCCTGGCTTCAGCTTTCTCTTCTTTGTCTAGTTCCTTGATATCTGATTGGATAGCACGGACTTCTCTTTCGTTCTGTTCATCCTCGACGCTCTCTCTTGTCTGACGAAAAACATGACCGCCTAAAGCTTTCATTTGGCTGTCCACTGGAGTCGTGATCTCTTCGCTGATATCAGAAACCACAGCCCACTCGCCTGGCCGAAGGCTGCTTGACACGTCTGAAAGGAATTCTGCATTGACCCCTGCTCGGTCAAGGTCCAGAGCGTTTCCAATAGCTGCTCCTCCGGCGGCACCGACATCGGGTACATCGCCAAGGAGATCAATAAGAGCTCCAATCGCTGTTCCGGTAACCGTGCCGATCGGGAAAACATCGCTCGATTGTTCGATAGAGACTGTATTGTCAGCGTTCTTTTTTACCACTGCTTCGGCGTAGATCGAAATGTCGCCGTCGGCATCGAGTTGGGTTAAGGTCTTTGAAGCTTCGAAGGCTTTTGTTTTATCATCGAATACTACTACAAGCATTCTTTCCATTTGACTTGCAACTCCTCACATCTTTTTCGACTTGCTCGCACGATAACTTTCCAGGCTAGCTTCCCACTTTACTAAGGCGGAAGTGGAGTACATTCTGAGTGCCTTCTCATTTTCGATTCCGGTGCCATAATCCATGATCCGGTCGATTATCTTCTCGCGATCGTCGTACTCCTTCGCGAGACGTTCTATCTGCCCTCGCAGCTTTTCAGTGTCTTTGCCGTACTCGTCGAAAGGGAGAGCTCCTTCGAGCGTCTCCTCTTCACTTACCATCTGATCTGCAGGCGGAACTTCATCCATGTTTTTTTCTTCCATTCGAATATTCGCTCCCCTTTTCTCCGATCTGGATCCCTCTACATAGATGTAGCAGGCACACCTAATGGGGCGCTGCTGGCAGAACCACCGAACGCATCCTTTAGCTTCTCCTCCTGTTCGTTGGTGAGTGAGGTCCTAAGTACTTTCGGATGATACTGAGTGAGCATGGGAACCACTCGGTCAATCTTAACGTTGTCAGCAAGGACGAATAGAGCAGATTGTCCCGGCTGGATCGCTGCGTCTATCTCCTTCATGTACTCCTTGGTGATTCCATATTTTGCAAAGTGACCCGCAATCGCGCCCGAGACAGCGCCGATGACGAATCCCACCCCCGGCAGAAGGAAAATCAAGCCGACCAAAAGGCCCCAGAATGCGCCACCAAGTGCACCTATCCCGGTCAGTCGTGGCTCCTCTTTGATTTTCACCTGTCCGTCTTCTTTCCGAACTACTTCCACCACTTGGTTCAGATTAAGCAAGTACTGATTGTTTAGGTCAATCAGAGTTTTCCTTGCTTTTTCTGCTGTGTCAACACCGTCGAATGCTAGTACTACCATATCCGTCAATTTGGATTCATATCTCCAAAAAGTAGGAGCAGAGGGGTCCTATATTTACTCATTGTATTTTCTCTAACCAGTTGCAACCTTGAATGATTGATGAAATGTTTTGGCGCCTAGATCTCTTGAGAAAAATGCCTAAACTATAGAGCGATCTTCGAACGTAATACAAACGGCCAACAATAAATTGCCCAGTAAGACTGGTGACTAAACCAAATTCCATTCATATTTTGAACTCGCAACTCCAGAAGATCCGGTATACGCCATAGGCGGAATTTTGGATGGAACTCTTTTAGCAGACCATACTTCTGTCACCCTTAGAGACGAATATTCTGTTACACTCTCCCATGACAAGCTTAAAGGACCGTAGAGCCTCCCAGACCGACCGCCATGGGCAGCATGGTAGGTTTGTCCCGAATGCTGCCACTCAGCTGCTGTTTGAGGGCAAAAGGCAAAAAATTGAGACGGTCCTTCCGGATCGACGAGGCCCTTCTTGTAGCCCCTTTCTGAACCAAAAGATCCTTTTCCTTTGCCGAATTTGAGCGGTTTTTCATGAAAGTTAGGATCGTGAAGCTTTCCTCCAATACTTTTCAAAGATTGATGGAAAGTGCCCCGGAAGGTAGTTTGGTGGCCGCGGGTTCGGAAGTAAGGGGTCATTCTAGGAAAATATATGAAAACGCTCATCGAGCAAATCGAATACTTTCCAGAAATCAACATTGGTGACAATACAATCGATTTCGAAGTTGTGGAGACGAAATTTCGTGTAGACCTTTGGCTGCTTACATAACGTGGCAAAGTCCAGCAATGTCGATGCGAATAAAAGCTCCCGATCTTGTAGTCTACTGACATGAAAAGTAAGAACGTGAAACCATTCGTGCTTGTCCCCGGAGCATGGCTCGGTGGTTGGGTTTGGAAAAGAGTTGCACCTCTGATCCAAGAAAAGGGGTATTCTGCCTTTCCCGTCACCTTGACTGGCATGGGAGATCGAGTTCATCTCGCAACAAAAGAGGTTGGAGTCGAAACTGCAGTAAGAGACGTGGAAAATGTAATTGAGTATGAAGATCTCGAAGACATTACTCTGGTGGGGCACAGCTTTGCTGGGAAGATCGTGGCCGCCGTCGCGGATCGCATGCCCGAAAGAGTAAATACTATTCTATTTCTCGACGCGTTTCGGCCTCGGAAGAATTTAGGTGCACCTCAGGGGAGCTTTGACCCCCAGGAGTTCGGAAGCTTCAAGCAAGAGGAGTGGAGAATACCATTTACTACGGAAATTCTTGACAACATTGGAAGGGACGTGCGGGGCATAGATCGCGAGTGGATACTAAGCAAATCAACACCTTGGCCCATGAAACATGCAATCGAGCCGGTGACCCTTTCGAAGAATTTTGATTCGATGAAATGCGCCTACATATTCTGCACTGCTGGCGGTGATCCCGTGGATGAGATCCTGAAAGGAACGTGGGGAAAACTGGACGGTCCCTACAGAGTAATTGATTCCGGACACTATCCAATGATTACAAAACCAAATGAACTTGCTGACGATCTGGTTTCGCTTGCCTTCGAATCTGTTTAAGACTGCTACAAGACAGCTGCAATGACCACAACCTTCCTTGCAGTACAAGTGGACCGCCCTCACGGTCACTACAATCGGCACATTCATGGCCGGGCTTGACGGCCGGATCCTAGTCGTCGGACTACCAACGGTCGCGCATCAGCTCAATGCGAGCGCACAGGAAGTAATTTGGATTGGGCAGGCCTACCTTCTTGCTGGAACTGTCGGTCTGTTGCTCGTCGGCCGAATCGCGGATCAGTTCGGTCGCGTGAAGATGTACAACCTCGGTTTCGTGATCTTCACTATTGGTTCAGCACTGTGCGCGCTTGCTCAAAATTCCTTTGAGTTGATCGGGTTTCGAGTAATTCAGGGAGTTGGTTTTGCATTACTCATTACGAACAGTTACGCCATTGTTGTTGATGCGAGCCCCAAATCCGAGCTCGGAACGATGCTGGGCATTAACCAGACCGCCATCAGGCTCGGTAATGTCATGGGGCTGACCTTCGCTGGAATCGTACTTTCAGTCGTAGACTGGCGAGGTCTATTCTACGTCAATATACCCATCGGAATATTCGGTACGGTCTGGGCTTACAAGAGGCTCAAAGAAATATCTGTTCTCGATCCGTCCAAAAAGATGGACTGGGCGGGTTTTGTTCTGTTTTCAGTGGGACTGACTTCCGTTCTGTTAGGAATCACTTACCTCAGCTACGGGGTAAGCTCGTTTGATTTCGGTTTTGGACTGTTAATCATGGGTTTCGCATTTATCGTCGCTTTTGCGGAGGTCGAATCCAGAATTTCCTATCCTCTGCTGGACATGAAGTTATTCAAGATAAAGTCCTTTGCATTCGGAGGTGTCGCGCAGCTGATGAATTCAATCGTTCTCAATTCAGTAATAGTTCTCCTCGCTTTTTACTTCCAGGTAGGTTTGGGCTATTCTCCGCTCCAGGCAGGATTGGCAATGCTTCCACTCGACGGCACATACCTGTTTTTCTCGCTGTTGGGCGGAAGACTCTCTGACAAGTATTCTCCATACCTCCTTGCATCTCTCGGACTCGTCGTCGGTACGGTGAGCATTCTCGGGATGGTATTTTTCGGCGAGACGACCGGATATGCGACCCTGGCTGTTGCGATAGCTCTGGTGGGTGCCGGGAATGGAATATTCAACCCGACCAATACACGAGCTATCGTTGGCTCTGTCCCGACGAATCGAATTGGGATCGCTTCAGGATTTAGACAGACAATGTTTAATGTGGGGATCACCGCGAGCTACGGAATATCGATTTTATTCCTGACGTTTGGTATTCCATACACACTTCTTTCTCCGTTGATTCAGGGAACTCTTTCGCCCGCTTTGTTGACGATTGCTAGATCAGAATTCCTTACAGGTTTCAGGATTGCTCTAATAGTACTCGCGGCAATCAATGCTGCTGCGATTGTTCCATCGCTGGCGAGGGGAAAGCCGATTGTCGTACCGGCGTGAAAGAGAAGAGCGCCGTCTCTACTAAAATCAACTCCTAAATCCTGATTCGCTACGTTCGAAACATGGGGGATTGCAGGAATAGATCTCGGCAACCAAGAGATTGTGGTGGTAGAGAAAGCTGGCCTCTCGACGCTTTTTCCGCTAACACTATAACGCTCTGTGGTATCAATCGTGAATGAAATATGGCTGATTTCGTCGCGAATAACTTGTTCGTTCTGATTGCGGCCCTTCTCGTTTTCACCATGACGGGATCAGTCGGATTGCTGGAGGTTGGCGAGCTTGGCGAGGAGTATTCTCACCCTAGTCTACTGAAGGTTATGCTCATCACTGGAATAGGTTTCATCGTTATGGCGATCGTCGGTTTCAATACTGCGTTTGCGCCGACCATCTCCGGAATTATCGGCTCGCCGACATACGCTCCGGGATTATTTTTGAGCGGCGCATCTGATTCGACGGCAGTCTTCTGGTCCATGAGTTCCCAGTATTTTGGAACGGGTCTATCACTGGGTACCTACTTTTTCTTTGAGACTGCATTCGCAACGGTAACACTTGCGCTGGTTGGCGTGGTCGTTTTGAAAAAAGTCAAGCTGGAAGCCTTTGCAGCTTTCGCTGTCGTGTATTTTATCCTGATATGGAATCTTCCAGCCGCTTGGATCTGGAATCCTACGGGGTGGCTCTATCTACTTGGAATGCGGGACTTTGCAGGAGGACTGGTAGTCCACGGCGCAGCGGGAGCCGCTGGTCTAGCAATTCTGGTTCAGCTATGGTCAGAAGAAAAGAAAGCCGGACTAAAAGCTAGCACGCAGGTCCCAATTAAGGTCAGCCCAAATTGGTTAACGCTTTCAATAGTTTTGCTTTGGATGGGGTGGTTCGGCTTCAATCCAGGTAGCGTGCTTGCATTCAATTCCTCGACAGTAGCAGTCGTGCTGACAACCTTCCTTTGCGCGGCTGGGAGTTTCCTTGCCTTGATGCTGATCACCTACTGGAAAACAAAAGAAAATCCTGGACTAATCAACATGGGAAATGGAATTCTCATGGGTTTGATTGTGATAACGCCGGTTGCTGGATTTGTCAGCCCTGGCAGTGCGATAATTCTAGGAATAATTTCGGGCGCCCTATACTACGGCGCTGAAGTGTGGTTTGCAAAAAGAAAGTGGTTCACAGATCCTGTCGGATTGCTACCGGGCCATCTTATGGGCGGTCTGTTCGGAATATTGATGATTGGATTCTTTTCTGAAAACATCTACGCGGCTGCTTCGGGAAATCCCAGTGTTTCAAATGGATTATTGTTTGGAGGCGGCACTGCAGCGCTCCATCAACTTGGAATCGAGGTTTTTGGAATAGTTGTGGTGTTTGTGACTGTGTTTGCGTTGTCTCTTGTAACAATTAAGCTGGTAAGCACAGCCTTTCACGGAATACTTTTGCAACCGAAGCTAAAGGCAGATCTTGAAGCTCGAAGAGCTTGAGAACTACGAGTCATCTGACTTGTCCCTTCCTTTTGTAAGCTCTTCAGAGGCTATCCTGCGATCGTGCTAAAACACCGAATTTATGTCCGCGGTAAAGTGATGACGAGAGTGAAAAACATTCTCTAGATCCTAAAATATCACAAAAAAAGCAGATACATTTAGCATGGACTTTTGTCCAAAGTGCGGGCGCTCAGTTCAGCCCGAGGCTGCTTTCTGCCCAAAATGCGGAACCTTACTTACAGGCCATAGTAGTTTTTCGTCACGCGCACCCTACCAAACTTTCGGAACCGATACAATCAATCAACGACGCGGAGGCAAAAATCCATGGCTAGCAGCAGTTCTGTCGCTCGTGCTTGGCTTTTTTGGTATCTGGGGCGTAGGCGACATGTACGCGGGCAAGTGGGCGCGGGGCATTGGACTTCTGGTCTGTGGGCTCATAATTGGAGCGCTTTTCTGGCTGAGCGTAGTCTTCACGGTGATACCCATTGGCTATGTTGGCATGGTGCTATTCGTCATATTCTTTTTTGGAGGCTGGCTATGGCAGGCACTCGACGCATACAACTCAGCAGCTGAATTCAACGAGTTGTACGTTACGCCTCAGAAGACTAGCTGGTAAGACCCTTATAGCAATCGATCCAAATAGTTATGGAAAATCTTTGCTAAGCAGTCGCGGCAACGATGGCACCAACGAATGCGGCCGTCGAATCGCCAGCGTCGTCGTACATCATCAGAATCAAAACGTACCACGTTATTATTGCGAGCAGTGCGAGCTCTTTCGCGTTTTTTGTTAGAGCTGTTGACTCGAATTGGACAGAAGCACCGATCTCCTTCCAACTCATTTCCGGTGAAATCCTCAGGACGGTTTCACCTCCGCTTGTCGAAAGAATCCAGTCAGGTTTCCAGACACTGAATCTCTTGAACTGATAAACTTCCTGACCTTCGGATGGTATCACCAGAGTACCATAGCCGGACCAATTCAATTTGTAAGTTGCAATATCTATGTCAATACCTGCTTCTCGGACTGTAACTTTTGGGTGAAGAAAGCCTGTCCGCTTTAGTGTCCATGTCCCTTCGGGAGCACTTCCGGTCGCAATAGATCCCCGTTTTTTCGCCCACTTTAGGCTCGCAAAAGACTTGTCTGAGGAGGAATCCTCTTTGAGCTGGGTCTCAAGGTCTCCAGTTTGTACCCAATTTAGATTGGTCGCACCAGAAGCTTTGATGGATATCATATCCAACTTCAAACTTTTGAGAGGCAATAATCAAGAAAAGTCTTTTGGAATGAGCGTATTCCCTCTGGACCTAACAGCTCTTCTGAAGTGAACCCTTGTATTTCTGCTTAAAGTAATCCATGACGTTCGGCCTGACATCTTGGAAGACTGCAAACGAATTTCCACTTGGGTCTTTGAACACAAAGCACGGACCGCTGGGAATTTCGAAGGTACTTACTTCTAGCTTCCATCCTCGTTTTCTCAGCTCCTTCACCGTTTCCTTTAGATCAGCAACTTCGTAGACGGGCTCACAGCTGGGAGCAGGTTGATGATCGGCAAGCAAAAGGATCGGACCGTCAGAGATTTTGATCGCTGCGACGGTCGTTCCGAAATCCGTTATTCTCCAGAGAATTTCTCCACCGAGCGATTTTTTGTAGTATTGAGAATCTCTTTCAACATCCTTTGATCCGATGTATAGAAACCTGAGCGGGCCAAAAGGAAGAGATAACTTACCCTCTCGATTTTCCTCGAAATTGTCTGAATTTTTCAATCCAAAACGGAACCTCTACACTAGTGCAGTAGAACGAGAAATAAAGTAAGAGTACTTTCGAATTTGATTTAGCCAATCTAGTAGAAGACTCTCCTAGTTTCGAACTCGAGCCCTGAAGAAAGAATTACGATCCGCTAGTTCGATAATTCTGGAGCCTCATCTTATATTCCTGACAAATTTGAAAGACTCCCAGTTGAATCAGATAGTCGAAGAGGGAGGTAAATTCCATTGGGGCATCAGCATCGACGACATGTGGACCTACGCCGGTTGTTTTCCTCCAAAATCTATAATCATCCCTCATCTTCCTCCGGTCCGCCTTCCACAAGGCCCATCATCCCAGAATTTCGGTCTAGAAAAGACCACCTACGACGGGAGAGTAAAGAAAGTGCATTCTTCCACGGTTGCGTTCTTCGGCCTCTCGCATTATCAGAAACAAGAACTCCCCAGGGTACTCTCGAGAAATCTTGCTAGAGCCTTGAAAAGAGGAAAGATAGATTTCGTTCGAGGCTGGTTTCAGTGGAACCTCTTTCAGCCGGAAATTCAAAAAGTTGGAAATAAAGAGTTTCAATTTCCTTTAGATTATTTTGTAGAAACAATGAACGCGAGGGGAATCAATATTGTCGCAGTCCTCGGCTGCGGCTACTATCGATTTCTTCCAAAAGGTCTGGATATCGACGATCCGAGAGTGTATGTCGCATGGCTCAAGTACGCTTCTCGCAAAATCGTGCGACATTATCGCGGTAAGATAAGCATGTGGCAACTTGAAAATGAACCCAATTGGTGGCTGGAGCACTTTGCAACTGACTGGCGGCGGGGAGGTGTGTGGTTTTTGAAGGGTATTCAAGAAACAATTTTGCAAGAACTGCACCAAATTGTGAAGGAAGAAGACCCGGGGGCCCAGACGATAATCAACCTGGAGTCTGAAGCATTGGGCAAATCATCAATAGAGTTTGCAAAATACTGCGACGTATTGGGAGTTGATTACTATCCAAATTACATCCATGCAACCCCGATCGTCGCACCAAGTTTTTCAAAAGCTTTAGACCTTTCAAAGACTACGGGCAAGCCCCTAATGATCTCTGAGACTGGTTATCCTTCTGGACCTTCTTTGTTCGGCTTCAGCGAAGAAAAACAAGCTCATTATGTCGAGCTGATTTGCGACGCCGCACATTCTACGAATTTTATCTCTGCTCTGGGTGTCTGGCGACTCACTGATCCTTATTGGTTTTCATTTCCTTTTCAGGAAAACGAATTCGGTCTTATAGACAGGCGAGGAAACCCGAAAAAAGCATGGAGTAGCTTTCTTGCAGGCATCAAAGAATATCAGTGAATGAACCCATAGCCCTCTGGTAATTCTTCTGTCACATAGCAAACTTTTTTCTTGCTTTCGCACTTTCGACAAACAAGGGAGAAATGGCAGAAAAGAAAACTGAGCCAACTCTCAAGCCCCAGCTGAACTTTTTTGATGCTGTGGCTACGGGTCTTGCCGCGATCCTCGGCGCCGGAATTTTTGCAGTGATTGCTCCTGCAGCGGGACTCGCCGGGCCTTCGCTCTTGATCTCACTCTTGATTGCCGCGTTTGTTGCGTTCTGCAATGCGATTTCCTCCGCCCAGATGGCAGCAGTTTTTCCAAGGACTGGAGGAACGTACGAATTTGGGCGCAGACTGCTGGGCGAGTGGTGGGGCTACAGCGCGGGCTGGATGTTTCTCACAGCAAACACAGTAGGTCCCGGTGTGATAGCGCTTGCCTTTGGCGGTTATGTTAATGCGATAGCTGGGGAAATTCCAGCACGTGTGGCTGCAATTGTTGCAGCTCTTGTCATGACTGCAATAAATGCCGTTGGCATACGTCGTTCCGTCCGGGTCACCGACGTCGTTGTCGTTCTCTCAATTCTTTCTCTCATCGCTTTCATAATCATCGGGCTGCCCCAAGCCCGCCTCGCCGTGAATCTCGTCCCGTTTTCTCCAAATGGAGCCTCAGGAATTCTGAGCGCGACGGCCTTGCTTTTCTTTGCATACACCGGTTACAGCCGAATCGCAACTCTGGTCGAGGAAGTCCATAATCCCAGATACACCATTCCTCGCGCGACGGTTGGTGCACTGGGAACCGCGACCATTCTCTACATCTTGGTTGCCCTAACTGCGCTTGGCGTGTTGGGAGCCACCGCTCTTTCAAAGACTACCTCGCCTCTGGAAGCGACAATGATGGCGGTCGGAAGTGGTGTAGGAGTTACCATAATTGCTGCAGGCGCGCTGCTGACGACCTTCAACGAGGGCTTGTCCGACCTCTTGGGGGTGTCCCGAGTTGCGTTTGCTATGAGCAGGAATGCGGACCTTCCAACTAACTTTTCGAAGCTTGGATCAAATCAGAATCCATGGCGGAGTGTCCTGCTCGTCGGCGTCATTGCAATCATAGTAGCCGCTTTAGCACCGTTTACAATTGCGGTCGCAATATCCAGTTTCGGGACACTTCTATACTACACCGTCGCAAATCTCTCTGCGCTGCGAATGAAGAAAGAACAGCGAACTTTTCCTCGATGGCTTTCTGTTGCCGGATTGGTCGGCTGTCTGGGCCTCGCCTTTTCGCTCGCGCCCATTGAAATCGCATTCGGCTTTGCGATTTTACTTGTGGGGATTTTGTACCGAGTCCTGCGTCTCTCCCTAAGGAAAGGATGAGTTACCAGCGATCCCAGTGGATCAATGAGCCGGGCGCCTTTCGGGGAGCCGGTCGGAAATCAATCCCCTTGGTATACGCGAGCGGCAACAGAGCTGCCTGCAAAACTTCTTTGTGGGGTATACCCAGAATCCTTGCGGCTTCTTCCTCATGTGAAAGATGAAAAGTAGTAATCGCGGTGCCCAAGCCTCTTGCTCGAGCAGCTAGAGCGAAACTCCAAGTGGCGGGAATGATTGAGAGCCATAATGCCGCCTGCCCATCGTAAGGCTCTTCCTCCGGTCGTCCTTTGTAGCACGGGATAACATGTACCGGAACTTTTTCAATGTTTTCAACCAAGTAAAGCGCGGATTCTCTGAGACGAGAAACGCGAGGATTTTGAGTGGGTTTGCCGGGGCCACTTGAAAAGTAATCTTCAGCTCCTTTCTTGTACAGCTTTCCGAGTTCCACCCTAATTTTCGGATCGGTGACAATAACAAAGTGATAACCCTGACCATTTGAAGCAGTAGGGGCTTGCAATGCAATCTTAACACATTCTTCGATTACTTCCCGCTCCACCGGTCTGGAAAGGTCGAGTCTCTTTCTAACTGCCCGTGTCGTCGTCAAAACTTCGTCGGGCGAAAGATCCAAAATCATGCCGGAGAGATCAAATTCTTATCTTATAATTGAATTGGCATAGCAGATCAAAGCAGGTTTGCTTTCCTCAAGATATCGTTGAACCGCGGATCTTTCTGAACGTTTTCAAATAGCGGGTACTGCCGGAACCATCCATAAAAGACCTCGCGAGTTTCGTATGCGAGGTTAAGCCATTTGAAACACTCATCCAGGTTATCGAAGGCTGCACTTGCAAAAGCCAAAAGTGAATATTTGGTCCCGGTGTTCTCTGACATTTCTCTCGAAATTTTATCAATGAGTTCGCGTGCCTCTTTCGTTTTGCCGTTTGCTGTGTAGATGTAAGCCAAATCAGCGTCCAAATAAGGGTCGTTGGGATCATCCTGTCTCATTTTTCCAATGTACTCGACTGCCTTGTCCCAGTCCCTTTTCGTGAAATGATACACCATGAATGCCTCGTTTACGAGCGGACTTGAGGGATCGATCTCTACGATTTTCTTCAATCTCTTTTCCACCTCACCCAACAAACCATTTTCAAGCGCGTTGTAAATCGCAGCTAGGGGATAACGGACGAGAGAGGATCTAACTCCTCTGCAAGGATCATCTCGCTTCTCGATTCCTCTTTCCTCCCAAAATCCGCAAGTAAGTTCGAGTACCAGTAGTGCGCCAGTGCATAACTTGGGTTCAGCGAAATTGCTCTACGAAATTCCTCAATGGCTTCCTGAAACTTGTATTCGTAGATAAGCTGCTCGGCCTTCGAAACCCTCGCTTCAGGGATGTCCGGATCAAGCTCAAGGGCCTTCTTAATGTACGACTTTGCGTCCTCGATGGATTCCCGAAAGGGCGAGAGCAAGTAGTTGCCCGAAATCATCTCTAAATCCGCGAGCCCGGCATAAGCAAGTGCAAAGGATGGATCTTCCTTGATTGCAGTCTCGAACTGCAGTTTGGCCGCACGGATGGCTTTTTCGGAGCGATCGTGGAGCAAAGCTCGCCCTTTCAAATAAGCTACATATGCAGTCAGACTTTGGCTTCCTTTTTCCTCATTGCGGATTTTCTCCTTGTTAAGCAGAGTAAGCTTTAGAGAATCAGCGACGTTCTTTGCTATGTCACTCTGAATTAGAAAAACGTCATCTAGGTTCCTGTCATAGTGATTTGACCAAACGTGTTCCTGGGTTGAAACGTCGATCAGCTGTGTTGAGACTCGAATTTTGCTCCCCGATTTTCGCACGCTTCCCTCGAGAATGTAAGAGACTTGGAGCTCGGATCCTATTTCAGCTGCGTCTTTATCGGTATCCCCTCTGTACCGGTTGACAGACGTCCGTGCGATTACGCGGAGCTCTTTGATCTCAGAAAGAGTCGAGATCAATTCTTCGGTGAGACCGTCGGAGAAAAATGCATCGACTGGATCAGGACTGATGTTAGCAAAAGGAAGCACAGCGATCCTGTTTCTCGCCGATATCTGCAAATTTGATCCTGTCCCCTTTGAATTCCACGGCATCCCCATGCTGTAAAGATCCATCCTCAGCTCGACATTCTTCAGTTTACGCTGCGTGAGCTTTACGAATTGATAGTTAACCTTGTTTCGAATTTGTGAATAGACCTGCTCGGAGATACAAATGCCACCGGGATCCGCTTCATGTTCAATCCTGGATGCGACATTTACCGCGTCTCCAAGAATGTCGTTGTTACGAACAATCACGTCTCCGACGTGGACTCCGATTCTAAGAAAGATCTTTCCTCCTTCTGGTAAACTTTCATTCCATTTCCAGAAAGCTCGCTGGATCTCTACAGCACAAGATAGGGCATCAAGCGTGCTTTCAAACTCTAACAGAAACGCGTCGCCAATAGTCTTGATTTCTTTTCCTCGGTAAGCGCTGATTACCGATCTTATGAGAGAGTTGTGTTTTTCCAACAAACCAAGGGCTAGTGACTCGTCCCTCTGAGCAAGTGCAGTATATCCCACGATATCGGTGAAGACAACCGCTGCGAGTCGTCTGATGCTCTCGCTCAAAGTCAAAGGTAATCAGGGGTAATTCGAGAAATAAAAGATCTATCCCCGTGCCGGAAAACTAGGGAGCTGGCTGGTCGCTCTTAGTCGAGGATGACTGTCTCCTCTCGAATAGGAGCTCCGCGATCAGCGCTATGAAGATAAACAGGGCAATGACTTCGTTATAGGGTTGCTCGGTAAGATACCCCATCAGCGGAAACTGCAACACCACCTTGCCCAAATACATCGACTGGACAATTCCCGTGTCTATTCCGCCGATTGAAATCTGATTGTCGTCACCCTTCGTTGTAATTATCCTATCTCCTGAAGCGTTCGTCTGTATGGAAACTATCCTGTGGATGACAAAGCACGGATTGGGAACCTCGCCGGTGAGCTGCGTCGCAGGCGAACTGTCGCACGGTGAAAGCAAGGAATCCTGCGTCGTGTGGACGATAACATCCCCAACTTGGAGCTGTTGAAAAGGAACTTTGGCAATGAGGGCAATCGAGCCAGGAAGAATGGTTGGCTGCATGCTCGTTCCCGTCACGATTGTAAATGGCGAGCTTTCCTGCGTTGTAAGGACGATGACACCGTAGCCAGCTACAATCACGAATATCGGAATAAAATATGTCAGAACCCGAAGATGCCGCCATTTGGATTTCTTTGGTTCGTTCACAGCAAAAGTCGCCCGCAGACGAATCAAAAATCTTGTTTTGAGTGCTTCTAAATTTTGGGTCTGGAGTTATCTAATACTTTGCGTTTCACCGAGGAGCCATCTTTTCTTTGCGTCTCCAACGTACTTGCTCAAATCGTATCCATCATGCTTCTCAAAGCTGAGCCCCAGATTGTGATAGAGCACTTGCGCGCACCGTTCCTCCATCAGTTCAGAGCCTAGGGTGAACATTCTCTGCATTATCGTGGTGTACCGGGCGATGTCCTTCGAAGCAATAGAGGGATCAAGATAGAATTCAACCGCAACTGCGGTTTGATGTCCGACGACGCTAGCAATTCCCTCTTGAACAGATCGCTTTAGCACGGTGTTGAAAGATTCAGAGTGAGATTCCTGCACCAATTCTGTCAGCGCACGCTCCCAGATTCTGTTCCTTTTTCCTTGGCACCCTGTGTAGCAACTTCTTTTGCGAGCCACTCGGGAACTTTGTTGCTTGGGTTTTTCGCGGCAAAGTAATATCGGGAAAGCATGAAAGCTCCGAATGCTACCATGGCAGCCGTATGTATCTCCAGCCCAAGAAGCTGAAGGGATGCTGAGGCTCTAAACACATTTAGAAGTAGAAGAGATCGCAATAGTTCCGCTGCGGTCCAGATCAGGATGAAAATTGAAAGCTGCGCCTGCAGAGTCCTGATGCTCTTCGAGATTATTGCCAGCCTCGCAAACAGTATGAATGCAATAGTCAACGAGATTGGGACAAGGTAAGTTGCGCCCTCGGGAAGTGCTATCAAAAACAACGAAAATGCAACAAGCCGATTCGTATAGTACATCCCGAGCATCACGAGAATTAGAGCAGTTGCAAGATCGAGGTATGGTGCGTAATCATAGTAGGCAGTGAGATAGGAAAGGTGATAGAAGCCGTGCAAGATACCGAAGCTTGCTAGCAAGATTGTCATGTTGCGAAATGATGGAACTTTGATTCCGCGAATTAAAGCGAGCAGAACTACTCCCGGAATGATCACTGAAAAGGCGCTTGTGAGATCTAGTGCGGTAAATAGATTAACTTCCAACCAGGGAGCACAGGTGACTATGAAAATTTTTTGTCGTCCGATATTAATCTGGAAGCAAAAATGATTCGGAGCCGGGATTCTGATTGGACGTGAAGTAGCTATATATCCCGTTATATCGTGAGACATAAACCGCTACTTTTTGCAAGTTAAGGCGGTTTCTAAACGAAAAGTCGTGAGACGGAGTAAACTGTTTCTGATCGCCTTCTGTCTAGGAGCGATTCTGGTCATTTCTGAACCTTTTTCCACTTCTCGAAGTTTTAGAGCATACGCATTAATTCCAAGTACGTATTCCGCGTCCGTGCCTCCCTTAAACATCAACCTGACCTATGGACAGATTCTAAGAGTTCTGACTCCCTCAACGACCAACGTCAGTGTCCTGTCTCTTTCTGGAGGCCAGTATGATGTAGGTCTCTACACTACTGGGAACAAGAACGATCTTCTGTTTACACCGGCGCAGATATCAAACTACACGCTAACGCTACAAATTTCATCCAGTACTACAACCACGGCGAGCATTAGCGAGCTAGGGAATCCTGCCTCGACCTGGACAAAGAACATTACCGGCACTGGGAATTTTGTACTAAGGATTGCAATTGTCGTATTGCCAGAGGCAGTTTCACAATCCTCTGGATGGAACCCACTTTTTGGTTTTACAGGAATCAGCCTCGGAGGGGTGACTCTGAATTCAACAGACATCCTCTCTATCTTTGCCGCACTTTCAGTCATGCTGATGGCGGTCGGAGCAAAGCGCAGTACCAAGCTGCTCTACACGGGTTTATTCTTCCTCTCCATCATTGGCATGATTGTAGTTGGCATACTCGTCGTCGGGGCGATCTTTGCGTCTTACTTTGGCGGATTTCTAATCATTAGGTCCTATTTTGGCTACAGATCGCGAAGACAAACCGGCAGAATTTAGGGGTTAATTGGAAATGAGTGTAATACCATCAAGGGATTCCGAGGATGACAACTGGTGGAAGAATTCCAAGGTTCTTCGCACAACGTTCCATCCACTTCTCATGGCGTCCGATTCAGAATACAGGAAATGGTATCTCGAATCTTCGTACAAGAAGAAAAAACCTTCCCGGAAGCTCATCCGCCAGCAGATGGCGGACGCTCATACAACCGTTGCCGCTTTTGAAAGCCTCTGTACGAATTACGTCGGCTACAACGAAGTCAAAGTCGAGCTGCTTTCAGCCGTTCAGTACTGGATAATCCGAGACGAGAATTTTCGCAGTATTTGTCCAACCGCGCCGCCGCAGGTCTTCATTGTAAAGGGCTCGTCCGGAACCGGCAAGACATCTCTGGTCCACTCGGTGATGGTTGAGGCAAACGCCAAGGGGGCCGAAAAACAGGTTCCCGTTTATGCACAGCTAGTGTCTCCGCATAAGATCTTTGATAAATGGCTGGGCGAGTCCGAGAAAAAGATTGCGCAAGTGTTCGATGAGGCGTTCAAGCGCCCAACAATATTATTCATCGACGAGGCGCAGACACTAGCCAGGGAGCAGGGCGACTCCTCGGGTGGTGCACCTGACAGCGGCGTGCAAGCGTTCCGAGGTGTACAGACGACCTTGCTCGAGAAGATCAACGAGATGATCTATCAGGACCGCCGTTGCATCCTGATCCTTGCAACGAATGAATTCGGTTCCGTCATCGAAGCTGTAAGACGCAGGGGCAGCTCGGGAACAGTCGACCTCGATTCTGAAATCGACCGTCCAATGCTTGTCGATATCACTAGAAAGAATCTAGAGAAGTACAAGGTTGATCTCGATCCGAGCATGGTACTCCAGACAATCGAGGCAAAAGTTAGGGCGCTGGGACATGGAACCGTCACGCCCGCGGACATTTCAAACGCATTCCAAATCGTCATGGAAAACAAGACAAAGCTCGTCAGGTCCTCCTATCTCAAGAAAAAGCTCTCCAGCGCGCTGGGAAAAGAGGAGGCGATCCCAATGGTCAACATCACACTCGACGATTTCAGAGAAATCAGCCGGCTGAAGGAGTACAACGAGGACAAGCGAAGCGACGAGATGCGCCACATCGTACAGCGGATAAAACCGAAAATTACTCTGGACGACGTCGGAGGTCTATCCGGCATCAAAGAAAATCTCCTGAAAGATATGGAAGTATCGCTGAACCCTGAAATGGCAAGACGAGCCGGTGCAACTCCAGTCAGAGGAATTTTGCTACACGGACATCCGGGAACCGGCAAGACCTGGCTCGTGCAGGCGATCGGCGGCGAGCTTCAAGCAACAATGTACATGATCCGCGGTGCTCAGATCGTGAAACCGTATCATGGTCAGACCGAGAAAATAATAATCGACATTTTCGACGAGGCAAGAAAGAATGCACCATCAATCATAATCATTGACGAACTGGACGCGCTGACACTGAAAAGGGAATTAGGCGGAAGCCTAGGGGCAGTTACAACTCTTCTCTCGGAAATGGGAGGACTGAAACCCCTGGAGGGGGTGGTCGTGATCGGGACAACTAACAAGCTACAACTAGTTGACGAAGCATTTCTCCGAGCCGGGAGGTTCGACAGGATCGTTGAGGTGCCGCCTCCAAGAAACGATACCGAGCGATTGGAGATAATAAGGGTTCATCTCAACAAGTGCAGATCGTTTGTTGATAGTTCGGTGACAGAAGAGAAAATTCTTGAGCTTTTTGGCAAGCGCACGTTCACACCCGCGAAAATTGAACGTGTGATCAGCGATGCTATCGAACTGCGATTGAAGGAGCTCAACGCTGCTTACAAGATTTCGCATGCCGACGGTGGAACTCAGCTCAACAAGCTCCGGAAGATCTACGAAGATGATCTCACGCGAGTCCAAGCAAACATGGGCTTTTCCCCGCAATCAGCAATTACAGCACAACAGGAAGGTGCCAACTATGACAATCTAAGAGACATTACTCCAGACTCGTACAAGCTCACTATCACTCACTTTAGAGCGGCGATTGCCTTGCTTCGGGACGAGTCGGTCGAAGAGATTCAAAAGATAGCATCAGCTCTTCGCGGGCCGAACCCACAACCAACGGTGGGAAAGGTATACGGGCTTGCAGCTCTTGCTAGCAGTGGGAGCGGCGGCATGGCTTCAGAGGGAACTGTCGCCGTAATAGAATGTGTTTGCAACCCATTCGGAAGAAGAGGACGTGCTCTCGTGATCGGTAGTGAAATTGCAAAATCGGTCAGGGCTAGCGCGGAGCATGCGAGAGTATTCTTGAATGAGGAGTGCGACTGGTCGATGAGAAACCACGAATTTTTCCTGGACTTTATCACCTTCGCAAAGGGATTGGATTCCCAGGTAATTCAGGGACCGAGTGCCGGCGCGGCGATCACGCTAGCCCAATACTCAGTTGCCGCAAAGGAAGAGGTTCTCCCCAACGTCGTGATAACTGGTGGAGTTACGCCAAAGGGCGAGTTGGTTCAGGTCGGGGGATTGGACTTTAAGGGAATGGGGAAATTCGTCGCAGCGATGAATACTGACGGTGTGGACACGATTATCATACCGGAATCGAACTATTCCAGCGTTAGCGCTGAAGACAGGGCATTCTTTGAAAAGCAAGGACTGAAGATCGTGCCTGCCAAGGACTTTTGGGACGTAGCGAAGATCGCGCTGGTTACCCACCCTGAAAAAGATGGAGCTATCCGAAGGCTGAAGGAGCAATCTGCAAAATTCCTTGAAGATGCAAAGATTATCCGGGAAAATTAGAAGTTAAAGAACGATATTTCTAACCGAACGTGAACACCGTGGCCTGAACCCCGGGGTCAATAAATTCGATCTCGAAAGTCTGATCTCTTGCTTGTTCCTTTTGTCTGATGAGTTGATAGAGGCGGGGTTCTCGAACTTCGCCGGTGCCGTCTGGCGCACAGTCAGCCCCGTAATAGTTTTGCGGCTCTTCACCGTCCAATTTTAGCTTGAAACGAACCGGTTTTCCGCCCGATGCTGGACCCAAAACCAAGTGCAGGTCGCGGCTGTGAAACCGAAACAGAATCTTACCGGGCGCCTCTCGAAGTGTTGCGCTCTCGCTACCGATATTCCATGATCCACTCAGTCCCCACTGATTCAAAGAAGGTCTTGCAGGAAGAGTGTAGGACCTATTAGCGTCTTCAACAACTTGCTCGGGCGATGCGAAGCGCTCTGTCTTACGATAGCCGACATAGGTCTCTGGAGATCTTTGCTCATTCCAATCGCTGGGAGCCGCTTCAACCCCTTCACCCGAGACTTTGACTAAACTCGCATCGAAGTTCGTGTCCTCATTTTCCTTGAGCAGGTTTTGGATAACAGTCTCGGACTCTTCGTATTCACCCTCTCCAAATACATGATGGCGAATCTGCCCCTTCCCGTCGATGAAATACAGAGCTGGCCAGTATTCGTTGTTGAACGTCCGCCAAATCCTGTAGTTGCTGTCAATCACAACAGCATACATGATCTTCAATTTCCGCACCATGTTTTGAACGTTCTCTCGTTCCTTCTCAAAAGAGAACTCTGGAGTGTGCGCGCCGATTACGACCAAGCCGGCCTTCTTGTATTTTTCCGACCAGCTCTTCACGTATGGCAATGGCCGCAGAGAGTTGATGCACGTATAAGTCCAGAAATTTACAAGGACCACCTTTCCACTCAGAGATTTACTGTTTAATGGAGACGAGTTGAGCCACCCAATTCCACCGTGAAAGTCTAGAAGCCGCATATCATTTGTTAGAGCAGGCTCATAATCAGTGTCGCCTGGCGTTATGAAGGACAGATCCATTGAATGAAACGCACTCAATAACCATCAACCTCGATTATTGCTTCTGCAAAAGCTTGTGGAGCTTCTTGCGGCAGATTGTGGCCGACACCACCATTGATGACCCGGTGTGCATATTTGCCTGAGAATTTGCTTCGATAGAAACTTGTTTCGGGGTGGGGCGCACCGTTAGCATCTCCTTCGAGCGTGATGGTCGGTACACTGATTACCGGACCTTCGGCAAGCCTCTTTTCCAGAGGGTCGTATCGCGGCTCACCAGCAACGAGGCCCAGTCGCCAGCGATAATTATGAATCACAATCTCCACGTGATCTGGATTTTCGAACGAAGCTGCGGTACGATTGAACGTGGCGTCATCGAATTTCCACTGAGGTGAAGCGAGCTGCCAGATGAGCTTTGCAAAATCACGTCGATATTGTGAATATCCGAGTCGACCTCGTTCCGTAGCAAAATAAAATTGGTACCACGAAAACTCGGCTTTTGGTGGCAATGGACGCTTATTCACGTCAACGCTCCCTAGTAGATAGCCACTAACTGAGACCAGAGCCTTGCAACGTTGGGGCCACAGCGCGGCTACTGCATCGGCCGTCCGCGCGCCCCAATCAAAGCCGGCGAGGATCGCCTTTTCGATTTTGAGAGCGTCCATGAAAGCAGTTGCATCAACCGCCGTCACAGCCTGCTGGCCATTCCTAGGGGTTTCGCTTGAAAGAAACCGCGTCGTCCCATAGCCGCGAAGGTAAGGGATGATTACCCTGTAGCCAGCGGAGGCAAGGACAGGCGTGACATCAGCGAAGCTGTAAATGTCGTAAGGCCAGCCGTGGAGCAGGATTACGGGAGAACCATTTGTGGGACCGGCTTCAATATATCCAACATTAAGGACACCAGCATCGATCTGCTTTAATGAGTCGAAGGATGTGGTAGTCCCTGGCTTGACCGTGTTCATCGGAGTGGATTGCATCGAGTATTCCCACTATGGAATTAGCGAAGAGATCTAAACGATTCGCGGATCTCACTGCAGAAGTACTCAGGCTGTTCCCATGCCGCAAAGTGTCCTCCCTTGGGGAGCCGGTTGTAATGAATGAGTCTGGGATATGCTTTTTCTGCCCAGCTCCGTGGAGCCGCATAGAGCTCGTCTGGGAAGACACTCACTGCGACCGGGATGGTTACGTGTTTTGGGGCAAAAAAGTTGAGCTTACTTTCCCAATACAAACGGGCTGAAGAGACCCCCGTATTCGTCAACCAGTAGAGCGTAATGTTGTCAACAATCTCCTCTCGCGTCAAGCCCTCGGACTGTCCGTTGAAGACCCGCGCGATCAGCTCGTAACTCCGCGCATCGTGGTCAAGCATCCAGGCAGCTAGGCCGACAGGGGAATCCGCTATTGCGTACAGGGTCTGGGGGCGATTCGCCATCTCCTGTGCGTAGCCCAGGCCGTGTTTGTAGAAAAAGTCGAGCTGATCGTACGCTTGTCTCTCATCGGCTGACATACCGGATGGCGGTGGGTTTCCGAATTGGAGCGCCTTTGCAACATCATCAGGTACAGTGGCTGGCATGTTGGTGTGAATGCCGAGCAGTTCAGGTGGTTTCAGCAGCGCCATCTGCTCCGTGACTGCATTACCCCAATCACCGCCTTGCGCGACAAAGCGTTTGTATCCAAGACGCCTCATCAAAATGGGCCAAGCGCGCGCGATGCGAATAGGATCCCAACCGGGTGCGGTCGGCTTTCCTGAAAAACCGTGTCCAGGCAAGGACGGAATTACAAGATCGAAAGCATCCGATGCACTCGCCCCATGCGCCCCGGGGTTGGTAAGTGGCTCGATAATCTTAAGCTGTTCAATGATCGAGCCTGGCCATCCATGCGTGACGAGTAGCGGCAATGCGTTTTCATGTTTTGAACGAACGTGAATGAAATGAATGTCTAGTCCATCGATCTCGGTAATGAATTGTGGTAGGGTGTTCAGTTTTGTCTCGCACTTGCGCCAATCGTAACTTGTCGCCCAATAGCTCACGAGCTTCCGAATCGTCGCAAGCTGCACGCCCTGCGACTGATCATTAACAGTTTCTTTTTCGGGCAGACGTGCCTCTTTCACGCGTCGCTGGAGATCAACGAGCGATTCTTGGGGAGCTTCGAAGTGAAAAAGACGGATTGATTTATTCTCGCTAGCTTCCGGCTTCTGGGTAATCTGACTCAAAACGGATGCTCTCCTCTAGACTTTCGAACAGCTATAGAATCTGAGGTTTGAAGAAGAGACCCGGGATTCAGTTTGATGACGAATTTGGACAAGATGGTTTTTGCGGCACCAGAGAGCTAGTAATAGTTTATGGCGGTATCTTCTACACCCCTATTCATCAATATACGTTCTTTTGATTAATCACAGCATTTCTAGCTTTGCTGATTGCGCCACGCCTGCCATCGCGAGTTGTCCACGAAAGGAGCGGTAACGTGTATCGGTTCAATTTTGATCAAAACTCGCCTCATCCCCTGACGCATTGGATATTTGTCCTGCCCCAAGTATTTCTTCGCCATCTTGTCGATGTGAGCCTTCGCTCCATCTGTTGTCACTTCACCGACCTGACCCCGAATCATCGCAACGCGAAATGGCTCCGAAGGATCGCATATGTCGAGTGCGACCTTTGGATTTCTTAGGACATTCCTGTGCTTCTGACTCCCTTCGTAAGTATTGATCAACACCAATTCTCCATCGTGGTCCACCCAAGTCTGCGTAACCTGTGGAGATCCGTCAGGCATCAACGTTGCAACATTCGCGTAACACTTTGTGTCTATCAGATTCTTTACCGGATCAGTAAGAGGATGCATATCCAAAGTTCTCTCTTGAGACAAGAAGACAATATGTTGTTATTGATCTTTTTGTGACATTCTTTCTCCGAAGTCTAGACTCGATGCTGTCAACGAAAAGATTTCAATAAAGCCAAATATCATCCTAGAATAGGAATTCTATACAAGATTGGACTCCTCTATTCAGACCTCTACACTTCGAAGCTTCGTAGAGCCTTGGTACGACTGCCTCAAAAATCCTGCAAGAGCACAGGTCGGGGCCTTTGAGTACCTGATCGAGAGGTATGCTGCGACCGAATACGGAATGAAGTTTGGCGCCGAAAAGATCGAATCGATTGGGATGTTTCAATCAAAGTTCCCGATTTCAAACTACGAATCGTTGAACCCATACTTCAAAGAAATACAAGCTGGACGGCGAAGCTACGTCTGCATTTTTCCCGAACCAATCACAAATTGGGTAATGACACGGGGAACTACGGGCAAGTCATCAAAGGTCATTCCGACAAATGAGACGCACCTCTCGCAGATTCTCTTTGCAGGAGCAAGGGGGATAGTGAACCATGTCGTACGAAAGGATGACTCGAAGGTTCTGAAAAGGGACGTCCTCAATTTGAACTTCCCTTCGAACGTTAATTCCATGCTAACACCAGATGGAAAGGAGGAGCGATTTGGTTACAGCTCAGGAACATACGCGAAGTTGCATCCTTCTCTTGACGCCGCTAATCTAGTCCCAAAGCAGGAGGAGATAGATTCCCTTGAAAGCGGGATGACTAAGCGGGATTGGGAAAGAAGGTTTGAGCTCGCGTATCAGAAAGCAAACGGAGCAGATATCGGATCCGTCATCGGCGTCACCCCTGTCATTTTACAGTTTGCACGGTACATCAAAAGAAAATATCGCAAATATCCAAAAGACATCTGGAATATGGAAGCCTTGTTTTGCACAAGCGTTGCAAAAATTCAAACAAAGTATGCACCCGAACTGAAACACTATTTCGGCGACCGCGTCACGGTCATTGAGATGTACACGGCAACAGAGGGGGTCTTTGCTCAACAGCTCGACGAGAATCCTTACGTCTGCCCCAACTACGATCTCTATCTTTTCGAGGTAAAGACAGGTGGTGGGATCAAACTGTTGCACGATCTCAAGTCGAACGAGTGGGGAAGCCTTGTGATATCTTCGGTCCTTTTTCCTCGGTACGAAATTGGAGATCTTATCGAATCTCTAGGAGGAGGGTACTTTCGCGTCTTCGGCCGCAATAGAGGCAGGACTATCGCAGAACACTACGCCTACAACTTCCTCGCAGGCAGGTTTTAGGTGGGATTCGGAGTTCTGCGCCTTGCTGTGAAAGCGGACACAAGAACCGCCAGCCCGATTATCACGAGGATTAGCGGCCAAATGTTGGCAAAAGAATTGAAGAAGAATGACAGCCCGATCACAAACAAAATTCCACCGCCAATGATAGGACCGATGATCGGCCTGTGAACTCGCGTGTACAAAAGCAAACCCTGTGCCATAATTATCACACCCAAACCGATTAGGAAAAGGGCCCACCAGTTGTATGAGCCGAGGTAACCGATCTGCTGAAGGTAAAATGAAATTCCTAGCCAAATCAAAATCGCCCCTCCGATGAGAGGTCCAATTAGACCGCCCCCGCCTTTCTCGCCCTTCTCACCTTTTTCTCCCTTCTCATCCTTCTCTGCCTTCTCCTGACGTCTTTGTGCCCGGCGAGCATCTTTGTACGCTCTCCTGTCGTAATACGGTGGAGGAGATTGCGATCCGGTCTGAGGACTGCCAGGAGGGACATAGACTGCAGTTCCACATCTCGGACAGAATGTAGCTCCCGGAGGCAAGGGTCCTCCGCAATTGTGACAGTAAGCACTATCAGAATTAGGGCTCGACATGGGACAGGTCTATTGTTTGCTACAACGGAACGTTAATTTAAGTTATCCACGCGGAGATCAAAAGACTTGACGGGCACTTCTCCAACTACCTCTGACACATTCCCCATACTAAGACTGGCTGCAGGGTTTGTCTTTGTCCTCGCAGGAGTATTCGTTTACTTTCGTGTGAACCTGGGCCTTTCACTTGCACTCGTCCTTGTTCTGGCTGGGGTGGCTGTAGTAGCTGTCGGATTCTTAGGGCGAAAGGGTCGGCCTCTTGATGTTGTCATTTTGATTGTTGCCCTGATCGTTTTTGCAGGCGCAGTAAGTAGCGTAAACTATTCGGCTAGTGGCTCCCGAACATACATTGTTGCAAAAAGCGCGATTTCTGTTTCGAGGATCGAAATTGATCCCACCGCAAAGTTCGGAAGTATCACCGTGAAATTCTCCGGGAACGCCGATCTCGGGTATCAGGTGACTTTCGCACAAACATCATCTTTCTTCCCTTTCTCCTTTCAGTTGTTTGGAAACAACTCGAATTCACTTTCTAACACAACCAGGGATGGTACTTTGTTTCTTTTTGCGAACTCGACTGCCTCCGATATCACGATCACGCTAGGTTCTGGATATGTAATCAGTATCAATGCCAGCACCGGAACAGGAAGCATTGAAGTTGATTCAACGACAATAAGCCAGAGATTCAATCATGTGATATTATCTACCGGTACGGGGAGCATACACGCTGCAATTGATACGACGAGCATTTCTGATATCTATCTGCAAACAGGAACCGGGAGTGTGAGTTTCGATTCAAATTATCTTTCACCCTCGAACTCGAAGGTTCCAATAATGCTGACCACCGGCACGGGATCGATTACCTTCAACTCCAAATTTCCGTCACCTGTCGGTGTCGATATCAGTGCTTCTAACGGATTTGGATCGATATCGAAAAATCTCACGGGCTTTCAAGTTACTCAATCATCCAATGGAGGATTCTCTGCTACAGCGGGTCCAACGTCCGGTCCCTCATTTGAAGTGACGCTTTCAGTGGGTACCGGTTCCATTAACGTAAAGGGATCACTCGTCCCTCCGGTTCCGTAGCTGCGGAGACTTTAATGGCAAGCAAAACCTGAGGCTACACAAATATTCTCTGGAAAAATTTGAATGGCGAAGATAAATGATTCCAAACGCGCAGAAAAAAATTGTTAGCGAAGTTTCAACTTGGAAAGGAGTCATAGCTTTGCCTCATCGTTTTGGCGGGACTGAGTTCAGGGTCGGCAGGCGGGAGTTGGGACACATTCACGGTGACTATCAAGCGGATATCGCGTTCCCGATGGAGATCAGAAATCAGCTAATCGCGGAGAAAAGAACACAGCCGCATCACATCCTGCCCAAAAGCGGTTGGACTACCTTCAGATTTCGAGAAGAGGGTGATATCGAACGAGCAATTGTTCTCTTCAAGCTTTCATACGATCTTGCGAAAGTAAAAGAATCAGCGAATCTGCGAGTTCAACCCTAGTGTATCGCTGACTACAGAAGGTCGGGCATAAAGATTTCACAAACATAGTCTTGATTTTAAGATGTCGAAGAAAACCGAGATTGCTCTCGCCGACGGAGAAAAGATCGCAAAGGAGTTCATCGATCTCACCAAGGATTTCTACGAACGTATTGAAATTGGGGGATCAATTCGCAGGCAATCTCCGATAGTCCATGACGTAGATCTCTGCGCCATCGCAAAAAAACCAGTATCGGACTATCCTGCAGCTATCGAAAAAATCGGTGGAAAAATGATCCGGTTCGGCAGCGAGTACGCAACGATTTTGTTCCACGGGGTACAGATAAATGTTCTATTCACGACAAAGGAGGCCTGGGGAGCTGGCTTAATGTGGTCTACGGGTCCCAAAGGGCACACGATTGGAATGAATATCAAAGCAGACAACCTAGGGCTAAAATTTAACAGGACCGGAATTTACCGAAGAAGCGACGGCGCCCTAATTCCCACCCCGACCGAAGAGGATATTGCAAAACTACTCCATTGGGATTACAAGCCCCCGGAAAAGAGAGGTCTTGGTGAAGGTGGAAAGAGCAAGCCGTATGGCTGATAATGCTAATTTTGAATTGGACTAGCTTTTCTTTTCGAGGCCCACGAATTGACGAATCTCATGGAATCTAGGATCTAATCACAGTTTTCTAAAGAGATGTTCTTGAAACACATCGGAAGAATATCTGACCGCTGTTCTACCGATTTTGAAGCCAGTAAATTGCCCTATCTTTGTTTCCCACGGCTGCATTCGCAAGAGCTAGATCAGTGCGCGTGAATAAGCGCAGATCAGATCGGTACTCGATCCGGTAAACGCCTTTGACAATTTTTTCGCCTTTTGAATGTGCATAATTCCTTCGTCATATTGATGAAGGTCAACGAGTACCAACGCCAGTCTTGTTTGCGCATATGCAAAGTTTGCATAGGTTTCCAACGCCTCATCGTATTGGTCTGCTGCCTCTCTAAACTTGCGACTGAATCTCTGTTTCAATGGAGATTTTCGCAAGATTGATTAATATGGCGACAATTTCTGCAAGCATCAAAAACCACATGGAGTTTATGAAATGTCAGTAGCAGCAGCCACAATCAAAGCAAAGATGCACGAAAAGGATATCCCAAAATGGGAGATAACAACTGATTACGTTGAGACATGCAACTGCGACTACGGCTGTCCGTGCAATTTCAGCGGCTTTCCGACGTACGGTTTTTGCCGAGCGATTGTTCTTTACCACGTAAAGGATGGATATTATGGAGACGTGAGCCTCAAAGGCACCGATGTAGTCTATGTGGCAAACTGGCCGAAAGCAATTCACGATGGAGACGGAACTATGCAGATCTACATTTCCAAGCACGCCAGCGATGCCCAGAAAGCTGCCCTGATCAACATCATGCACGGCCAAGCGAAGGGCAACGGGCCTTTCGCATTGTTTGCAACGACGATAAAGTATCTTCTAGATCCACAGTTCGTAGATATTGACGTCAATGTCGACGGCAAGAAGAGTTCATTCTCGGTACCGGGAGTGATCGACGTACAAACTGATACTTTCAAGAATCCAGTCACCGGCGCTGAATCAGACACGAGAATAACTCTGCCTAACGGTTTCATCTGGAAGGAAGCCATGGCCTGCTACACAAAGAAGATGCGGGTGGTTAGTCCGAGCATTACGTTTGATGATTCGGGAAAAAACGCGTTCTTTGTAGGAAATCTGCCGTTCAAAGGTCCTTGACCGAAGATCTCTGGGGATTTTTTCTTCATGGCGTCGCCTAGTTCGGTCGCGAGTGAAACTCCGATCTTCATCAGAGACAGACTGGCGATTGGAATATCGCTTGCCCTGCTCGGGGTCGCGGCGGTATCATGGCTCACATCTTATTATCTCATGCCAGTCATGATGATGACCTCCTCTTCTGGCATGATGCAAAGCGGTGTCGCAGCAATTGTTTCTTCGTCTGCACCCCTTTCAGGAGTCGGACTCTTTCTGATTGTCTGGACTGTCGGGATGGCCGCGATGATGTTCCCGGCGATGATCCCAATCGTTCTGTTTTACAATAAAGTGTCGACCAAGCTCGAACCAAATCCCAGAGTCGCGAGGGTGGTTGGAACGCCGCTCTTTCTCTCTGGCTATCTGATCACATATGCGATCTTGGGACTGGGTGCGTACGCATTGGTCTACGCCGCATTAAATGTGTCAATGAGCATCTCACCCGGGGTGACCTCGATCCTTGCGGTAGGAATTCCTGCAGCCATTTTGATGACAACCGGCATCTATCAATTCACGCCGCTAAAGAATGCGTGTCTAAAAGGCTGTGTTTCTCCTATCGGATTTTTCACGACAAGGTCAAAAAAGGGATTGTTTGGAAGCGTACAAATGGGATTCAGTCATGGTGCGTATTGTGTAGGTTGCTGCGCCGCATACATGGCGGTCATGCTAGTTGTGGGAGCGATGAGCATTCCGGTCATGGCCGTCCTCGCGGGGGTCATTGCGTTGGAAAAGGTCATCGTGAAGGGGTCAAAGTGGTTCGGAGCGATAGTCGGAGTGGGATTTCTAGTTGCTGGAGTTCTCGTTTTACTTTTCCCAGGTCTGCTGATGTTATTCTAGACAGTCACTCCAATCAGCGCGTTCAAACATCTCTTTTTGACGCGATTTGGTCAGTGCCTTAAAATCTCGGAACTCGTTCGAGTGTCAGAGGCGCTCTCAAGGACGCGGAGCTTTACCCCTTCTGTTCTACCTTCAAAGTAAGGATAACCCTTCTCGATTGCATTGTTCCGCATCGGAGAACACTCTTATTTTAGTATAGTTTCAAATATCAATCAACTAAATTCCACAAATGAAAACTTGCAAACAAGACAAGTCATCGCACTCGTTGTGCTAATCGCAATCCTTGCAACTGCTCTCGGCACCGCAATTGGATACAACATTTCTTCCGTGAGGACGACAACTTTCTTGACAACTCAAACTATCACGCCCACTCCTAACACGGTGACCTTGACGCAATTTTTCACTTCTACTGCAACTTCCAACATGACGGTAACACAGATAACGATTCTCCCCCCTAACGAAGTAGTTACAAAAGTAATAATCTTTCAAGATTTCATACTCTATCCGGTAATCATTTCCAAGAATTGTAGTGTACAAAACGCGCCCACCTTGGGTAGCACAAGTGCTACCGAAACGTCCTATATCGCCACCACTACCGGTTCTATAGGAACGACTGTAACCGTATACGACCATACAACTCAAACAATAAGTCCGTTTTACGAATACGCGGACAGCAGCCTGACTATTTCTACATACACAACAGCGATTGGTAATTCAACCGTTACAACAACGGTATGCGAAACAATCTCCTAGAAGTGACACAAGTCCTCGCTTTTGAAAAAGTACTTTCATTAGAACGAGATGGAGCGCTCCTATCGTTCCACGTTTCTAAAACAGATATATATGCACATGCGCATACAGCTATGCTGAAAAATTGACCAAGGTCATATCACTCTCAGAAAAAGCTTACGGTACTCTCAAGAAACTGAAGCGTGGGAAGGAGTCATTTTCTGATGTCGTACTTCGGCTGAGCAGCAGGGAAGAAAAAAAGTCTATCCTTGATCTCGTGGGAACATGGCAAGGAAGTGATCTTGACCAGGTGTTTTCTACAGTTGAGAAGGAAAGGAATCGCTCTGGTTCGCGGAAGGTAGAGTTCTGATACGCCCGTTTTAGACACAGATATCCTCATCGCTCTGCTCAGGGGTTCTCCAGATGCCGCCGAGATGATAGGCTCACTGGAGGAAAACGATGAGGTGTTGTCGAC